>Ga0182021_10004685_pt1 | contig 16105 bp, 12 predicted proteins | sample 612E3MmetaG_FD_120493 | JGI IMG/M metagenome (GOLD analysis project Ga0182021, IMG submission 120493) | Permafrost microbial communities from Stordalen Mire, Sweden - 612E3M metaG (Illumina Assembly) | ecosystem: Environmental > Terrestrial > Soil > Wetlands > Permafrost | place: Sweden... | reverse complement strand
CTCGACCACCGCGTTGAGATCGGTGCTGCCCATCTCGACCGGATTGGCGATGGGGCCAAGCGCCTGCTCTTCGAGCGAACGCGCCCTCCCGTCCCAGAACTGCCGGGCCTGGAAGGCGGCGTTGAACACGGTCGGCGCGTTGCGGCCGCCCAGTTGTCCGCCAACGCCCTTGGAATACTGCCGCCCGTCGACGCCCGCGCCGCGCTTGGTATCGTGGCAGGAGATGCAGGCAACGCTCCCGTCGCGGGAAAGCATCGGATCGTTGAAGAGCCGCAGCCCAAGCGCGATCTTCTCCGGCGTGGACGGATTGTTCGCTGGCTCCGGCGCGGTGTCCGGCAGCGGCTCCCATTTCACCGCGCCGATTACGGCCACGGGCTCGTCCGCCCTGGGCGGGGGGGTAACGGCGCGCGTGGCGAACGGCCGCTCTCCGCTGCCGCCTGCCAGCGTCAGGCCGCCGATAATGGCAAGCTTGAACGAAAAGGCGAGGATGCCCAGGCCAAGGCCTCCCGCCAGAAAAAAGCGCTGGCGCAGACTTAAGCCCGTTCTGCGCGAAAGGTCGGTTTCAACCAGAAGGTAGAGCAGGGTAACGCCGGTCACGACCGCGCCGGCGCCGATGATGAGGATCGGCGTTATATCGAACATGATGTTGTGCTTCTTCGGTTGGCTCGGGCGTCCGGAGCCTTATCCGGCGATCCGGCGCAGGCCTTCGCTGTCCATGATGACGATCTGGCCGTGGCCAGAGCTTACGAGACCCAGCGCGGAAAGACCGCGTAAGACCCGCGAGACGACCTCGCGCGAGGTCGTCAGATGCCGTGCAAGCTGCTCCTGTGTAAGGACAACCCGCTCCTCGCCTTTTGCGCGCCTGAGCAGGAACGCGGCAACCCGCGCTTCGAGCCCGTGGCTTGCGGTCTCCTCCATCAGCTCCATCAGCTCGAAGAGCCGCCCCGACAGAGCCCCGAAGGTAAACTGCTGCACGGCCACGTCGCAGGCGAACAGCCTGCGGTAGACATCGCCGGGCACAATGGCAAAGCGCGTAGCCCCTTCGCTTTCGACCCAGGCGGGATAGGCGAGCCTGGAGAAAGTGCTATTGAGTGCCAGGATGCAGGTCTGCCCTGGCTCGACCCAATAAAGCGTGCCCTCGCGCCCGTCCTCGCTCGTGTAGTAGACGCGAAGCGCCCCTTCCTCCACGAGATAGGCTCCGGCCACCTCGTCGCCCCGCGCAACGAGGTGGGTGCCCCCTTTGCAGGAGACACGGCGCAAGGTGGACTCGAGCGCGCCGCGGCTCTCGGGAGCCATGGCGGCGATGAATGGAAACAGGGTTGGTGCGGGCGCTTCCGGCATCCGCCGACTATAGCCTGCATACCTAATTCCCGTCATCAGTGTCATGGCGCGCCATCCCGCCGCAGGTGTCAGGCCGCCGCCTGGAAAAACAGGTCGCCCGGCGTCGAGGTTACAACCTCCGAGATACTGTCGAAAGCAAGCCCCACGCGCTCGTGCGCCCGCTTTACCGCATCCGCATCGGGAGCCATGGTGAAGCAATAGGCGCGGCTGTCCGTAAAGCTGGCGTGGATGCGCAGCGAGACCACACCTTCCTGGCGGCAAGCCTCCTCATACTTCGCGTAGAAGCCTGCGAATTGCTCCTTGGTGATGCCCGCCGGGAAGGTGCCGTTGGCCGCGTCGTGGGTGTCGATGAAGAATTTCATGGGCTGCATCGGACTTGGTCCTCGCGTTGGTGGTTCCATGCGAAAAACCTAGCACTGGGGCGCATGCGAATTCTGGAACAAAAGTCACGCTTTCGTGGACGCAGTGCCCAGCCGGAACAAAACGCCACCGCGGAACTTGATACTGCAAAGCAAACGCTGGAAGGTGAGCCATGACCGCATTCAACGCTGTGCGATTTCGTGTGAAGCCTGGGCGCGATCGGGATTTTCTCGATGCCCACATGAAGGTGGAACGGAACTGGCCGGGATTGCGGCATGCAAACATCATCAAGACGGGCGATCGCACCTATTGCATCGTTGCCGAGTGGGACGGCATAGAATCCATTGCCAATGCGCGGCCGCATATGATCGCCACGCTGGACAGCTTCCGGGACACGCTGGAAGACCTCGGCGGCGGCCTTGGCGTTACGGACCCGGTTTCCGGCCCGGTTGTTCTGCCGCTGAAATAGCCGGGTGATGCAGCGCCTACCCGCGCTTTATGACGACCGGGACCAAGAGGAGCACTGCGAGAAAGCCCAGTGCGCCGGAAGCTGCTCCGAAATAGAACACGCTTTCGTGCCCGATACGGTCCCAAAGCAGGCCGGCGGCGATGCTTGCGACGAGCTGAAGCAGCCCATAGGTGGTGCTGTACCAGCCGACGCCGCTTGCCCGTAAATGCGCCGGCACGAGGTCTGCGGCGAGCGCCTTGCCGACAGCGCGGAACATGCCCTGGTACAGGCCGTAGACCACGAACAGGATGGCGATAACGGCCATATTCTGGGTCAGCGCAAAGCCCAGATAGGCGCCGGCGAAAATGGCGATGGCGGCAAGCAGAACCCGCTTCCGGCCGATCCTGTCGGAAAGAAAGCCCGCCGGATAGGAAATCAGCGCAGCGGCGAGGTTGAACGCGGCGTAGATCAGGATCGTGTCCATCAGCGACCCGCCGATGTCCTGCGTCCGCAAGATCAGGAACGCATTGCTGGAATTGCCGATGCCGAACAGCGCGGTGGCGAGCAGATAGCGCCAGTAGGTGCTAGGAAACTGGCGGATGCCGATATCGATTTTGGCCTTGGCCGTGCCATCCGCGCGGGCCTCCTTGACCAGGAGCACCATGCAAAACGCAAGCACGCCGGGGATCAGCGCGAGATAGAAAATGCTGCGGATGTCTACATGCAGCGCGTAGAGCAGGACTATTGCGATCAGAGGCCCAGCAAACGCGCCGGCGTTGTCGCCGAAGCCTTCGAGCCCGAACGCCTTGCCGCGATGCGCTTCATCGGCCGACGCGGCCAGGAGCGCATCGCGGGGCGCGCCCCGGACGCCAGCACCCAGCCGGTCGAGCGAGCGCGCCGCGAAAAGCTGCGGCCAAACCGCGGAAATTCCCATCAGCGGCTTGGCGATGGCCGAGAGAAAATAGCCCAGCAGCGCAATGGGCTTGCGCCGTTGCAGCTTGTCCGAGAGCGCGCCGGAGAAGCCCTGCACGATGTTCTGCAACGCTTGCGCAAAGCCGTCGATCAGGCCGACGATGCTGCCGCTGGCGGCAAGCGTCTGCGTCAGGAACACCGGCAGGACCGGGTAGAGCATTTCGGTTGAGACATCGGAGAAAAAGCTCGCCAGCGCGAGCAGGTAGGTGCTTTTCGAAAGCCCGGCGAAATGCCCCTGCCGATCCGGTTTCATGCGCCTGTCACCTGCCCGCCGGCCCCGTATGGATGCAGCCCTCGCGGCAAGTAGGGCGCGAGACGTGGACCTCGGCGAGGCCGGGCAAGCCGGGTTTCAGTTCGTGCCAGATCCAGGCCGCCATGCGCTCTAGCGTTGGTATTTCGAGGCCCACGACCTCGTTCAAAAGCCTGTGGTCGAGCTTGTCCTTGAGTCCTTCGAGCTTGGCCGCAAGCGCGCCGAAATGCACGATCATCCCGGTTTCCGGCCCGGGCTCGCCCTCGACCGTGACGCGCACGACGAACGAGCCGCCGAGCAGGCGCCCGTCCGGATCGGCGGCGGGGAGCGGAGGCAGGAAGTGAGCGGCCTCGAACGTGAACTCTTTGTAGATGCGCATCATGAACTTACGGCAGGCCGATCAATTTGTGCGTTTGCAGCGACAGGCGCCAGCGGGGATGGGCGAGGCAATAGCGCGCCGCCGCCTCGATATTGGCTCGAACGTCCGGGCCGTCCCTCGGCTGAAGGAAAAAGTGCCGGAAGTCAAGGTGTTCGAAGCGCGCGGGGGCAGCACCTTCCTGCGGGAAGACGAGTTTCAACTCGTCGCCCGAGGTCAGCGCCAGCGGCGCATTGGCCTTGGGGCTCACGCAAATCCAGTCGATGCCGGGAGGCGCGGCCAGCGTGCCGTTGGTCTCGATGGCGATCTCGAAGCTTGAGGCGTGCAGCGCGCCGATCAGGGGGGCGTCCAAATGGAGGAGGGGTTCGCCGCCGGTGCAGACGACGTAGGGCTTTATGGGTTGCTCCCCCTCACCCCAGCCCTCTCCCGCCAGGGGAGAGGGGGCAGGCTGTGCGCGTTGAGAGGGCGTCCACCTCTCCCCATCCGCATTCGCTTGCGAATGCGGAGACTCCAAGATGCAATCTCGCCTCGGCGAGATTGCTGGGAGAGGGGACAGGGGTGAGGGGGCCTTTTCAACCGCCTCCGCCCAGCATTTGGCCACCGCGCCGGCCAAGCTTTCGGCATCAACAAATTTCCCCCCGCCCGGCCCATCCGCGCCGACGAAATCCGTATCGCAAAACTGGCAGGCGGCATGGCTGCGATCCCGCTCAAGCCCGCTCCAAAGGTTACAGCCGGCAAAGCGCAGGAACACCGCGGCGCGGCCCGTATGCGCGCCCTCGCCCTGCAGTGTCGTGTAGATTTCCTTGACCGTGTACATAGTTAGACCGGCGCGGCGGTGCCTTGCCGCCATTGGCGGTAGCCTTTAGCGCGAAGTTCGCAGGCGGGGCAAGCGCCGCAGCCATAGCCCCAATCGTGGTGGTGTCCGCGGTCGCCCTTGTAGCAGGTGTGCGTATGCTCGGCGACGATGTTGACGAGGGTTGCGCCGCCTAGCGCCTGCGTCATTGCCCAGGTCTCGGCCTTCGTCCGCCACATCAGCGGCGTCAGCAGGCGGAAGCGCTCGGCGGTGCCGAGGTTTATGGCTTGGTTTAGCGCATCGAGCGTCTGGCTGCGGCAGTCGGGATAGCCGGAATAGTCGGTTTCGCACATGCCGCCGACGAGATCGCGGATGCCGCGGCGGTAGGCGAGGGCGGCGGCCAGCGTGAAGAACAGGAGGTTGCGGCCCGGCACGAATGTGTTCGGCAAGCCATTGGCGCCCAGTGCGAATTCCGCCTCGCTGGTCAGCGCGGTATCGCTCACCTGGCCGAGCACGGAGAGGTCGAGTACATGATCGGGGCCCAGCCGCGCGCCCCAAGCCGGGAAGGCGGCGGCGATGGCTTCGCGCAGCCTCGGGCGGCATTCCAGCTCGATGCTGTGCCTCTGGCCGTAGGCAAAACCCAGCGTTTCCACTTGAGAATAGCGGGTAAGCGCCCAGGCCAGGCACACGGCCGAATCCTGCCCGCCGGAGAGCAGCACGAGCGCCTTTGCCGCGTCATCTTTCGGTGTCAAACTCATGCTTCTGGATGTAAGCCTCTTGGCCCGCCCGCGCGAGTCCTTTAAGACGGCTGTGATTTCCCGATCTTTCCTGAAACTTGATGAGGTGCGCTCATGACCGCTATTGCCGATATCATTGGCCGCGAAATTCTCGATAGCCGAGGCAACCCGACCGTCGAGGTGGACGTGGTGCTGGAGGATGGCGCGCAAGGCCGTGCCGCCGTGCCGTCGGGCGCTTCGACGGGTGCGCATGAGGCCATCGAGAAGCGCGACGGCGGCGAGCGGTTCCTGGGCAAGGGTGTGCTGCAGGCGGTCGAGGCGGTGAATGGCGAGATTTTCGACGCGCTGCAGGGCATGGAGGCCACGGAGCAGCGGCGGATCGACAATACGCTGCTTCAGCTCGACGGGACCGAGAACAAGAGCAGGCTCGGCGCCAACGCGATCCTGGGCGTGTCGCTGGCGGTGGCGAAGGCCGCGAGCCAGTCGCTCGATTTGCCGCTCTACCGTTATCTGGGCGGGGTCAACGCGCGGGTGATGCCGGTGCCGATGATGAACATCATCAATGGCGGCGCGCATGCCGATAACCCGATCGATTTTCAAGAGTTCATGATCTCGCCGCTGGGCGCGCCGACGCTCGCCGAGGCCGTCCGTTGGGGTGCCGAGGTGTTCCATACGCTCAAGAAGCTCCTGAAAGACGGCGGACATTCCACAAATGTGGGCGACGAGGGCGGCTTCGCGCCGGACCTGAAGTCGGCGGACGAGGCGCTGGCCTTCGTCGTGCGGGCCATCGAGAAGGCGGGCTACAGGCCGGGCGAGGATGTCGCCATCGCGCTCGACCCCGCCTCGACCGAGTTCTTTAAGAACGGCAAGTACGAGCTGAAGGGCGAGGGCAAGAGCCTCGACTCCGGCCAAATGGTCGATTTGTATGCGGATCTTGTCGCGCGTTATCCGATCATCTCCATCGAGGACGGCATGGCCGAGGACGATTGGGAGGGCTGGAAGGCCATCACCGTAAAGCTTGGCGGCAAGATCAACCTCGTCGGCGACGACCTGTTCGTCACCAACCCGAAGCGGCTCGCCAAGGGCATCGAAAGCCGCGCCGCCAACGCCATCCTCATCAAGCTGAACCAGATCGGCTCGCTCTCCGAGACGCTCGACGCGGTCGATATGGCCCATCGCGCGGCCTTCAAGTCGGTGATCTCGCACCGCTCCGGCGAGACCGAGGATTCGACCATCGCCGACTTCGCGGTCGCGACCAACGCGGGCCAGATCAAGACCGGCTCGATGTCGCGCTCGGACCGCATCGCGAAGTACAACCAGCTCATCCGCATCGAGGAGGAGTTGGGCGACACCGCGGTGTTCGCCGGCCGCTCGATCCTGCGCGCGAGCTAGGAACCGCACGGCAAACCTTTCCGGCGCACCATGATTTGGGCCGTTTCTCCGTGTTATCCATAACTGGTTGGATCGGGCAGGGAGCGGACCATGCGGATCGTAGCGATTGTGTTGCTGGGGCTGACACTGCTGGCGGGCGTGGCGCGCGCGCAAGAGGCGGGCGCGGGCTGGCTCGGGGTTAAGCTTAACGACCTCACCAAAGAAGAGGCGGACGCGCTCGGCTGGGAGTCCCCTCGCGGCGCGAAGCTGACGAAACTCACTCCCGGCGGGCCGGCGGAGGCGCAGGGCCTCATGCCGGACGACATTCTCGTCTCGCTCGACGGCGTGGAGATCGAGAGCGTCGAGGCGCTCCGCGAAACGCTGAGCAAGAAGGCGGCGGGCACGGAGATCAAGCTCGCCATCCTGCGGGCCGGGCGCGAGAAGCGGCTTGCCCTCAAGCTCGGCGCGCGGCCGGCGCAGTCCGCGGCGGCGAAGGCGCCGGCGGATGCGCCGCTGCCCATGCTCGACACCGGCGGGCATATGGCGAAGATCAGCGGCATCGCGTTTACGCCGGACGGCAGGCAGCTCGTCTCGGCCTCCAACGACAAGACCATCCGCGTGTGGGATCTGGCTACGGCCAAGACCGTGCGCACGATCAGGGGCGAGAGCGCGCCGGGCGATGCGGGCAAGGTCTTCGCCATGGCGCTGTCGCCGGACGGCAAATGGCTGGCGGCGGGAGGATGGACGGGGAGCAACGAAATCCGCCTTTACGAGTTTGCGAGCGGCAAGCTCGTGGCGCTGTTGAAGGGGCACAGGGCGGTCGTCAATGGCCTCGCATTCTCGCCAGACAGCAAGAAATTGATCTCGGGGAGCGGCCTCGGAGACCTCAGCGCCGTTATCTGGGACGTAGAGCGAAGGGTAGCGCTCCACCGGCTCGAAGCGCATAAGGCGCAGATCTACGCCGTTGGCTTCAGCCCCGATGGCAGCCGCGCGGTGACGGGCTCATTCGACCATGACTTGAGGCTCTGGCGCGTGGCCGACGGCAAGGAGATTGCGCGCATGACCGGCCATGGCGATAAGGTCTATAGCCTTGCCGTGGCCCCGGATGGCACCATCGCCAGCGGCGATGACTCGGGCGAAATCCGGCTCTGGAATGGCAAGACCGGCGCGCTCAACAAGGTGCTCGTGCCACACGGCGGAAACATTGGCTCGCTTCGATTCTCGCCCGATGGCGGCTTGTTGCTGTCCGCTTGCGGCGGCAGCGGTTGTGACAATACCCAACGCATCTATGACGCCGCCTCCGGCAAGGAGCTGACCGCCTACGCGAAGCACGACAATATCGTGCTCGCCACCGCGTTCAGCCCGGACGGGCGCTGGGCCGCAACCGGCGGCGGCAATAGCAAGGAGATTCACCTCTGGGACCCGCATTCGGGCAAGCCCCGCCCTGGACCCGATGGCAAGCCGTTGCGGCTCGCTGGCCAGGGGCAGCCGGTCTGGGCGGCGGGGTTCCCGGCCGATGGGCGGCGCATCGGTTGGGGGAATTTGTCTGGCTACAAAGGGCATAACGAGCGCGGCCCGGTTCAGCGGGCATTGGCCCTGCCGCTGGGCGATGGCGCGCTTGGCGCGCCTGTTGCGCTTGCCGAGGCAGAGGCCGACGCCTTCCGCGGCGCGCAGGTCAGCTTTGGCGGCTTCTCGCTTAGCCATAGAAAGGGCGGTGCCTATGGCGGTGACGCCATTCTCGACATCTCGAAAAACGGACGCACGGTTGCCTCCATCGCCTGCGACACCACGAATGGCTATGCCCACCGGTCCTATGGTTTCACGCCCGATGGCGAAACCGTTATCTCGGGCGGCGGCAATGGCGTGCTCACCGCCTATGACCGCGCGGGCAACAAGCTCGGCGATTTCGTGGGCCACGAGGGCGATGTCTGGGCCGTCGCACCGTCGCCCGATGGCCGCTTTCTCGTCTCGGGCTCCGCCGACCAGACGGTGCGGCTGTGGAACCTCAAGACGCGCGAGCTGCTCGTCACGCTGTTCCGGGGTAAGGACGGCGAATGGGTGATGTTCACGCCGCAGGGCTTTTACACCTCCTCGCCCGCGGGCGCGAGGCTCATCGGCTGGCAGATCAACCATGGGCCGGAGCACGAGGCCGAGTATGTCGCCGCCGCCCAGCTCCGCCAGCATCTGAACCGGCCGGACATCGTCGCCCGCGCCATCCAGCTCGCCTCGGCGGAGGAGGCGGTGCGGCAGGCGCATGGCGCCGGTTTCAAGCTCGCCGATCTGCTGGCCAAGCCGGTGCCGCGCCTGCGCATCCTCTCGCCAGAAACCGGCGCCACGCTCAAGAATGGCCGCGCGCAAGTGACGGTTGAGCTTGAGTCCACGTCCGACCCGATCAAGCTGATCCGCATCCAGGTCAACGGCCGGCAGATCGCCGAAGCGCAACCGCCGGAGGGCACGCCGGGTTTCGCGCCCGGCGAACGCACTTTCGAGGTGCCGCTGGCCAAGGGCGAGAACAAGATCGCCGTCGCCGCCGTCAACGATACCGGCGAGACCGTGGCGAGTCTCAGCCTCACCCATGAGGGCGAAGGCGATCTCGACCGGCGCGGTACGCTCTACATCCTCGCCATCGGCGTGGACGAGTATAAGGGCCTCGGCAACAATTGCGGGGAGGATGGCAAGCAAAGCTGCGACCTCCATTTCGCCGGCGCCGACGCCAAGGCGTTCGCCGAAGCCATGGAAAAGCGCGCCGGGCCGCTGCATGAGCGCGTTGTGAAGCGCGTGCTGGTCAACGGTGCCAAGGCGGACGATGCCCCCACCGCGGCCAACGTGCAGGATGCGCTCGGGCTTCTGCGCGGCACCGGCCGGAACGACACCGCGTTGATGTTCGTCTCGGGCCATGGCATCAACGACGGGCCGAACTACCGCTTTGTGCCCACCGACGCGGCCTTCGGTACGGGCGGCTTCCTGCGGCCCGCCAGCGTGGTGCCGTGGTACGCCTTCCAGGAGGCGCTGACGGGCGCGAAGGGCCGGCGCATCCTGTTCCTCGACACCTGCCATTCCGGCAACGCCTTCAACCAGAAGCTGCTCGGCGACAGCTACGAGGCCAATATCGTGGTCTATTCCTCGGCGCGCTGGGATCAACTCGCGCGGGAGGACCCGGCGCTTGGCGGCGGGCATGGGCTGTTCACCTATGCGCTGGTGGAGGGCGTGAACGGCAAGGCGCGGGATGGTGCCGGCGAGGTGCGGGCCGAGGGGTTGCGCGATTTCCTGCGGGGGCGCGTGGGCGATCTCGCCGCGAAACTTTCGGCCGCGCAGGAGCCGCAATATTTCAGCGCCCGCGACGCGGAGAATTACGTGCTCGCCCGGCCGGAATAGCAAGCCGCGAGGCAGCCCTCGCCGATGCTCCTTGGCCGGTCCGGCATGGCTGCACGGCTTCGCGCCGGTTAACAGGGCGGCCATCGCCCATGCGCGCCGACATAGCGTCGCCCGGGAACTGTGTTCGCCGTCATTCGCCAAATAGGTGAAAGGGCAAAATTGCCGGCGCGCTGTTTTGCTTCTGTCGCCAGGCCGTTTCCAAGTGGCGGATCGCCGGCATTCAGGGAATGAGCGTCAACTGGAGGTCGCAGACGTTGGTCATGGTCGGGCCGGTCTTGTGGAGCTGGCCGATTGCCTCGAAGAAGCGATAGGAATCGTTGTCCGCCAGGCTCCTGGCGATGGATAGGCCCACGGCGTCCGCCTGCGCCAGTACCGCGGCGGAGGCGAAGGCGCCCGCCGCGTCCGTTGGGCCGTCGCTGCCGTCTGTCGAGGCGGAGAGGAAATGGATGCCTTCGCCTTGGCGCTCGTCGCGGGCCAGCTCGGCGAGAAACGCGAGCGCCAGTTCCTGATTGCGCCCGCCCTTGCCGGACCCTCTGAGCGTCACCGTGGTCTCGCCGCCGGCCACGATGCAGGCGGGAGCCTTTGCCAGAAGCGCGCTATCGCGCACGTCGCGGGCGATGCCGTAAAGCACCTTGGCCGCTTCGCGCGCTTCGCCGGAGAGCGAGGAGGTCAGCGCCACGGCATTGTAGCCGAGCCCGCGCGCCTGTTCGCAGGCAGCGGCGACAGCAATGCGGTTGCTGCCCAGGATGATGTTCGTGCTCAGCAAAGCGGCGGGATCGCCGGCCTTCAGGGTCTCTTGCAGGCGGCCGGCGGCGCCGTCCTCCAGGATCTTGAGGGCCACGGCGGGCGCCTTGCCGCGCAAGCCGTACTTGTCGATTACGGCCAGCGCATCGGCAAAGGTGGTGGCGTCGGGGGCGGTCAGGCCGGAGGCGATGGTGTCGAGCCGGTCGCCCAGTACGTCGGAAAGGATGAAATTGAGGCTGCGCGCCGGGGCCAGGAGGCGCAGGAGCCGGCCGCCCTTGAGGCGCGACAGATGCTTGCGGACGCTGTTGATCTCGTGAATGTCCGCGCCGGACGCAAGGAGGAGGCCGGTCATCTCCTGCTTCCCGGCGAGCGTCAGACCCTCCGCCGGCGCCGGCAGCAGCGCGGAGCCGCCGCCAGAGATGAGGTTGAGGACAAGCGTCCGCTCATCGGCGTTCCCGGCGAGCTGTTCGATGCGGCGGGCGGCTTCCTCGCCCTTGGCGTCGGGCACGGGGTGGCCGGCTTCCACCGTCTCGATCCGGTTCAGAGGCTCGCCATGGCCGTATTTGACCGAAACCAGGCCGGCGGAAATGCGTTCGCCGAGAATGGTCTCCAGCGCCATCGCCATGCGCGCGGAGGCCTTGCCCGCGCCCAGCACGAAGACTCTGCTGAAACCGGCCAGGTCCAGTTCATGCCGCAGGCCGCCCACCTCCACGATCAAGCGGTTCCCCTCCAGCTCGATGTGCCGGTTCATGAGCTGGATGGTGTCCACCGCGTCCAGCGCCGCCTGGAAGATCGCCTTGAGGTGCTCCGTTTCGTTCATTCTCAATCCGTCCCCGGGGTTGACCGGCGCTGCCATTGCGAGGGCGTGAGCCCGAAGCAATCCAGCGGCGCGGGTGCCGGCGTTTTGCAACCGTCCGTGGATCGCCGCGGCGCTAAAGCCCCTCGCGATGACGTTGAGATATTATATGGCCGGATACCCTAGCGGGGCGGTATCTCGCCTGCAACTTGCGGCGGGCCGGGATGCCGCCACCCCACCGATTGGATACGTGGATCGTTTGCCGCCGCTTCGACGAGCGCCTTTACGAGAGCGGATGCCCGATGCAGCGCCTGTTCCAGTCCGGTCCCATCTTCAGGTATTTCGAACATAACATGCATTACCGGGTTTGCCGCCCGGACTAAACTCGCAGTGCTCATCTCGATCGCGTAGCGCTGCCTGCCTTCGCTCGGCGGCCAGCTTAGCAATCTCACTATGGGTAGCGGCATTTCATTCCGCGCCATCAGGAGAACGGTTTTCAGACTCAACGCCTGCTTTTGCGGCGTCGAGGGCACGGAAGCGTGTGCCGGAAGCAGGCATGACAGGACAAATACAATCGAGAAACGTAACAGCATGCGGCCAACTGGGTTTGTTTAAGGTTGCCCTTTTCGTATCGCTTGCAACCGAGAGTTGTCAACACAAGGCCGCACATCTCCCAGGGCCACCGCATAGATTATTAACGCAGGAGTTCGGCCAGGAAAGCGGAGTTGAGGGCTGCCTTTTTGATTTTGCGTTTGATGGGGATTTTGCTTGGTTCCCTGCGGCAAAGGCTCAGCACCATCTTGCGGATCGTAGCCAGATTGCAGGCGGCATGACTTTTCCGGGTCTGGCAGGCGTCCTCGCCGAGGATGACATCGAGCGTCCAATGAAGGTTGTTTTCGATGCTCCAATGGGACTGGGTAGCCCTGAGCATGGTTTCAGCATCGCCAGGCAAGGAGGAGATGAAGAACCTTGTCTCCGTTGATGTTTTTCCGCTCTTCTTATCGGTCCGGCGGGTTGTGATGGCGGCGATGGAGGACAGCCCCGGCCAGTCTGGATGTCTCTCCTTAAGCCAGTCGATGTCAGAAAGAACACGGCATTGCCTCTCATCTATGCGGCCATGGCCGAAGCCGAGCGTCTCGAATGAAGTACAAGAAGCGGCAAGCACCGGATCGGCGAAGAAAAGGCGGACATCCCCGTGAAGTGTGCCCTGATTGCCTTTCAGGGCAAGGATGTAATCCGCTTTTTTAGCCAGGATCGCAGCGGCGATCTCTTTCTGAGTTCCCATCGCATCGATTGTCACGATGGCGCCGGACAAGGCCAGCCCCTCCAGAAGATCGGGAATGGCGGTAATCTCATTTTTAGCGGCGCGCTACCGCACGGCGCGCTACTTGAGCGCATTGCTCTTGGCGTCAACAAGGCGCTGGGCGAGAACCAGACCGGCCTCATGGGCATAAGCCGATAGGATATGCAAGGCCCGGCCAGCCGGCTGAAGCGCGCCGCGTATCGTCTTGCCATCGATGGCCACCACGCCTTGGACATGGCCGATGAGAGTGGCGATCCACGAGGAAAAACAGTCCGAAAACACCTTGGCGTCAAGAAGGTCGAATACACGCTGGAAGGTGTCCTCAGACGCGATGCCGTTATCGTAGGGAAGAAATCTTCGAAGGAAATCGATCTTCTCCTCGCAAACAAGAACAATCTCCTCGAAATCCTCAGCCCCGCACATCACTCCCACCAGCCCTCCCAGCAATAGTTCCGGCAATGGATAGGTCACAAGCCCCTTGATCCGGGGGTCTTCGAGGCACTCGAAATGCGTCAGCAAGCTCTTTGTCATCGGCAGGTTCTCCTCCGCCTTTGATTCTGAACCGCGTTAATATTTCGTTAACAATCTATGCGGTGGCCCTGGCACATCTCCCCGTTTTCCAAGCCATGTGGCGGCCGACCGGCCGGTAGCAGCACGCTTCGTCGCGGCTCCCCTCTTTAAATACCGCCGTGGGATACGGGCGTTCTGGGGCCGCGCCTTGCCAAAAAATACCTACTTGGCACGGCTGCCGGCAAAAGCAGGTCTGTGGAGTGGCGCGCTTTTGAAAGCAACGGACGGAGTGCAATTCCGCGCGCGAGGGGCCATTCTCCTGGGCGGCGAAACATGAGGAGCGCGCCGTGACGGCGACACTGAAGCAACCGGCCTTCAAGCAGGCGCGCGGGGCAGATGCTCCAGACCCGCGCTGGGAGGCTTTCGCGAGCCGCGACAAGAGCGCGGACGGGCAGTTCGTGGCCGCGGTGGCAACGACGGGCGTCTATTGCCGGCCCGGCTGCCCGGCGCGGCTGCCGAGGCGCGAGAACGTGCGCTTTTTCGCGGAGGCCGCGGAGGCGGACCGCGCGGGCTTCCGCCCCTGCAAACGCTGCCGGCCGGACGCGGCCTCCATCGAAGAGCGGCTGACGGGTGCGGTGCGCGAGGCTTGCGCGCGGATCGAGGCGGCCGAGGGCACGCCGGATTTCGAGGCGATTGCGGCGGCGGCGGGCCTCAGCCGTCATCACTTCCATCGCGCTTTCAAGCGGATCGTGGGGGTAACGCCCGGCGCCTATTACAGAACCGTGCGCGAGGGCAGGGCGGTCGCCAGCCTGAAGGCCGGGGTTGGCGTCACCGAGGCGATCTACGATGCGGGCTACGGCTCCGCGAGCCGCTTCTACGAGACGCTGGCGCCGAAGCTCGGGCTCAAGCCCGGCGCCTACGTCAGGGGAGGGGAGGGCGAAGTCATCCGCTTCGCGGTTGGCGAATGTTCGCTCGGCAGCATCCTCGTCGCCGCCACGGAGAAGGGCGTCTGCGCCATCGAGCTTGGCGGCGATCCGCAAGCGCTGGTGGACGAATTGCAGCGCCGCTTCCGCAGCGCAAGGCTCGTTGGCGGCGATGCGGGCTTCGAGGAGATCGTGGCGGCGGCCGTGGGGCTGGTCGAGGACCCGGCGCGCGGGCTGGGCCTGCCGCTGCATGTGCGCGGCACGTCCTTCCAGCTCAAGGTTTGGGAGGCGTTGCGCGGTATCGGGCCGGGGCAGACGGCGACGTATAAGGAGATCGCGGCGAAGGCCGGCGTGCCGGGCGCGGTCCGCGCGGTTGGGCGCGCGATTGGGAGCAACAAGATCGCCGTGGCGATCCCCTGCCATCGCGTGATCCGCACGGGCGGCGGGCTTTCGGGCTACCGCTGGGGCGTGGAGCGCAAGGCCGCCCTGCTCGCCCGCGAGCGTGAAGGTTGAGGCAGGCCGGCAAGTGCTAGGCGAGCGCCCTTTTCAAATGCGCATTCAATGTGCTTTTCACGCGCCGGTTAAACTGACACATGGTGCGTACCATTTAGGTGGGCCGCAAGAGGCCGTTTGCAGACATCGAGAGGCGGACAATATTTGCTCGAACCCTGTCGCAAAGCTGACGTCCTTTAGGGGTGCCCACGGCGAGCTAAGTGTGCGGTTGGCCAAATCGGCGTCTTCCGCGTCGCACCATTTTCGCTCTGACTTTGATGTGAACTGGGAAGTGGCGAACGCTCTATTTGGTTGTTCCTGATCACGCGAATCGCGGCATCGCTGTCAACGACAAAAACTCAATTCTATTGATCATTAATCGTGCGGAGTTTTCGGAATTTTGGACGTTGCTTGCTGACCGGACTAGCGGCACACAGGTCTGCATCGATACGCTTCAAGGAGATTACTATGATCCACAATAGCCGCCCTCGCCGGTGCGTAGGCCGTCCTAAGCTGAGCTTTTTACTTTTCCAGCGTCTAACTCATTGAAATTGCGGGGAATAGCAGCAAAACCACCCCTCAAATGTACCCATGTAAACTTACTGATGTTTGTTGACTGTACGCCGCAAATCAGCCAAACATGCGGCCATGTATATCGAGACTGTCCCCAACCGCGATTCTCCCCCGGCCGTGCTGCTGCGCGAGAGCTATCGCGACGGCGGCAAGATCAAGAAGCGCACCCTACTCAACCTCACCGCCTGGCCCGTGGAGCACGTGGAAGGCCTGCGCATCGTCCTCAAGGGCGGAACGGCGCTGCCGCCGGGCCAAAACCCTTTCACCATTACACGCTCGCTGCCCCATGGCCACGTTGCCGCCATCCTGGGCGCGATCCGTGGTGCTGGCCTCGACCGGATTCTCGGCCCCGAAGGCAACCGGCCGCGCGATCTTATCCTGGCTATGATCGTCAACCGGATCGTGGCCCCCGCCTCCAAGCTCGCCACGGCGAGAATGCTGGATGAGCCAACAGCTTGCACCAGCACGGGGAAGGTTTTGGGGCTAGGGCCGGTGGCCGCTCCGGAGCTTTACGAAGCGCTCGATTGGCTGCTCGCCCGTCAGGCTGACGTCGAGAAAAGGCTGGCCCGCAAGCATCTCAAAGGCGGCTGCCTGGTGCTTTACGACGTCTCGTCGAGCTATGTCGAAGGCCGCTGCTGCGAACTGGCCAAACACGGCTACAACCGCGACCGCAAGAAGGGCAAGCTGCAGATCGTCTATGGCTTGCTGTGCGCCGCGGATGGCTGTCCCGTGGCAATCGAT
>Ga0182021_10004683_pt1 | contig 16108 bp, 16 predicted proteins | sample 612E3MmetaG_FD_120493 | JGI IMG/M metagenome (GOLD analysis project Ga0182021, IMG submission 120493) | Permafrost microbial communities from Stordalen Mire, Sweden - 612E3M metaG (Illumina Assembly) | ecosystem: Environmental > Terrestrial > Soil > Wetlands > Permafrost | place: Sweden... | reverse complement strand
TTGTTAAAAATAGCTGAAAAAAGGCATCGTCTCCCACTATTGGAACAAAACATCAAAAAAGGTAACTCACTAATCGATGATGAAAAAATAGCGGGTTCTGTTGCATTTAATTGGAAACAAGAATTCAAAATGGTCATGGATGAAGGCGGGTTTGATGTTGTAATTGGGAATCCACCTTATGTTCGTCAAGAGGAATTGAGTAAGATAAAGCCTTACCTTGAAGCAAACTATGAAACCTACCAAGGAACAGCAGATTTATTTGTATATTTCTTTGAAAAAGAATTGAAAATACTAAAAGAAAACGGTTATTTTGGCATGGTTGTTTCTAACAAATGGCTTAGAGCGGGTTATGGGCAGAATCTTAGAAAATTCCTAACCGAGTTCTGGATTGAAGAACTAATTGATTTCGGAGACTTGAAGGTATTTGCTGATGCTACAATTTACCCATGCATTATAATTATGAGAAAAATCAAGAAGCAGAATCCAAAAGTTAGAATTTGTAAAATGGAAACATTGGAATTTGGCTCGCTTACAGAATATGTAAGAAATAACTCCTTTTTCATCAATCAAAATGGGCTAACTGAAAAAGATTGGAATATTCAGAAAAAAGAAGGAAATGACCTGCTTAATAAATACGAAACACAGGACAGCCAATTGAAGAATACGTTAATGCTAAAATAAATTATGGGATTAAGACAGGTCTCAATGAGGCGTTTATTATAGATGAGCAAAAGAGAGCATTATTAATTTGTGAAGACCCAAGAAATGAAGAGCTGATAAAACCAGAATTAAGTGGTGTAGAATCGAAACGGTATTCAATTAGGTCAAAGAAAAATTATATTATTTTTACAAGAAGAGGCGTAGACATATCTCAGTATCCTTCAATTTTAAAATATCTTTACCAATTTAGGACTGAATTAACTCCAAAAATAAATAAAGAGCAAGATATTGGAAGAAAACCAGGCAAATATGAATGGTATGAAATTCAGGATACAGTTGACTATTACAAAGAATTTGAAAAACAGAAAATAATATGGGGTAATCTTGCTACAAGGTCATCTTTCTCTTTAGATGAGAATATTGGATATTATATCAATGCTCCAGCATGTATTCTACAAAGTAATTCGAAATATGTTTTGGGTATCTTGAATTCTAAATTAATGTCGTATTTCTTGAAATCTATTTGCGCAGAAAGACAGGGTGGCTTTATTGAGCAAAAGCCAGTTTACGTTTCACAAGTTCCAATCAAGGAACCGACAAAGGAGCAAGAAATTGAAGTAACTCAACATGTGGAGAAAATGCTTCAACTGAATGAAAAGTTGCTTAAGATGGGTGATAAACTAACAGATGACCGAACAAAGCTGGAAGAGGAGCTTAAGAAAATTGACAAGGAAATTGATGGCTTAGTCTATACTATCTACGGAATAAATGAAAAAGAAAGGGCTATAATAGAAAATACTTAGCTTTTTTTGCTTGCATCAAAGCACCTTTATTTCTTAAATCAAGCCACTGTCTCTCACTTACATCAGGCAACTTTAAAACAAAATTAGAACTGCTATCCAGATTTTCCCAACTACTAAATAGGGACTCATCTATCAGCCCATGCTTCAAGCTGATATCGAATAATTCACTACCAGGATAAAAGGTGTTGTAAACGACCAAGAGAACAAGTCCAAAAGTTTTCTATTAAGCAATTTTTTAACAAATTTCAAAGTGGTTAAGCTGTTCTCATAATTCTCGTATCTAAGCTGCCCATTTTCTTCCCAAACATTAAAACTCATGAATAGCCCAAAAGTCTTTATGCCATATTTCTTCATAATAATACAAAAAAATTGTTTCTCTAAATCATAATAACCCTTTTTATCTTTAGCAACCTTGTTTGAAGCCCTGCTTTAGCTCACCTTTTTAGGCGCTCCACAGTTTACACATTTAGCGCTTTTTTCACTGTTGATTGTTTGGCAGTATCCACAAACCCAGCCGGCAGTTTTGGGGACATGGGAAGAGTAAGACTTAGCCTTGAGCGCTTGTTCACGTATAGCACTAGCCGCGTAGGTTGACAGCACAGCAAAAACAAAGATTGCGCCGACTAAATCATATAGTATTCCAGGGATCAAGGCGTTAGCAAAAGCAAGCAAAACAAATTCAACAATTAATATAATCCAACTAACCCAGAGGATTATTGAAGCTATGAAAAACACGCCAAAGACTTTTTGTGTTCTATTCATACGCTCACCTTATTTTTTTCTGGGAGTTTCTCTAATCTTTCAAAATAGGATTCTTTTTTAGTTTGTTTTCGCGAAGCATCCTTCATTATTTGTTTGTTTGCAACACTAAGCAAAGCTGAAACATTAACCCCTTGCTTTTCCAAATCCTCAAGTTTTTCTTTAAGTACAGAAAGCCAATTTGCAAAATTAGGCATTATCAAACTCTCTAAATATTGTGCGTAAGCATTTTCCCTGAACGTTATTTCTTCATCAGTTCGCGGATTGACTTCGCTTTTAGGCCAAAAAAACAATCTTAAGTTAAGAAGAAAATGTATGTTAAAATTGAATTGAGCGGTCTCAAGAAAATCTGTTATTGGTGAATAGTTGATATGTCGAATTTCAGATATGCAAGAAGCAATTTTTTGAGCTTGTTCTTTTTCCCTTTCAATACTTGAGGCTAACTCAGGGTTCCTAATTCTATAGGCGACTGGAGGAGGATACTTTTGGTTTTCAGAATCAACCTTTCTTTCAATAATTCCTTTTAATTCTTTTAGGTGTTTTGACAGTGTGGCTGTAGATAATTTTGTTTTTTCTTGGATTTCATTAAACCTATGAGGTTGCCCATCACTTAGCAGTGTTATGATTTTTTGTTTAGCTGCTTTTTCGCTTCGTATTTGTGTATCGCCTAAACCTTTAGTTGTCATAGTTAATCACTATTTACTAACTCCTAAAGTTAGCTTTAGGACAGTAAAGTTATTAAACGTTTCTGAATACTATAACTTTAGGAGTTTAAAGTAAGATGCAAAGTGTAAAAGTCAATACAAAACAAGGCATTGGCATAAGGCGCACAGTTTGGCTACCAACCCCACTCGACGAAAAAGCCGAGAGAGTACGCAAACAACTAGGCTTAGGTAGATCGGCGTTTTATCGGTTTGCCGTCGTCGAAGTTGTCAAGCAGTTTGCCCAAACAGCAACCGAGCCATGTCAAAGCAGTTAAAATAAAAAAACGAGGAGTACAGGTCCTCAATGAATGTAAGGCAAGAACAACCTAAAAAGTTTGCTAACACAGCACAAAGCCGTTATGTAATCGTAGCCAATATTTACCCTAGCAAGAGCCAAAAAACGATAAAAATTCTTGACTTAGAAAGCCACCTTTTAGGCATAGCTCTGAGAACTGAAATTCTTGATCTTCTAGCTGGAAAACTTGACCATGTAAATGTTTGTTCTTTATCGCAGCGAACAAGGAGCTAATCAATGAGCCAAAATTTCTTAGGGGAACCCGAATTTCGCTTGATCTTGTCAATGGAAGAAGCAAAACAATTTCAAAAAGCATACATGACAAACAATGTAGTTCTTAAAACAAAAAACTACCGGAGAATAATGGATAATCACTCGGAGTTTTTTTTACACCTCATTGAAACAGCCTACCGCATAGGCGATATAGACGCAAGCCTTTGCAGCGGATGGATCCCGAAAACAGAACCCGCAACAATCCGACAGTTTGTCGAAAACTCTAAGCCCAGCACTGAAGAAACTTTTTGCGCGTTTTGCCATGTCAAAATCCCCCCCGACAAAGCAGTTGGAGATCCCGCTTTCTGCAGCCTCCAATGCGCAAACAAATTCTACCAAGAACATGGAGATTCAACGCAATGATGCAAAATGAAAAACGCATCTTGGATAAGAAGGCCGCCAAAGAGTGTTTGGCGTACGCCGGTTATGAGCTCCGACACTCCAGCGCCAAAAAATTTGAAGTCACCATAATCATCAAGGAGCTGTACCAATGACCGAGCAACAACACAAAAAACCTAGAGTAGCAGAACTAGTCAAGTTTCACACACTCTTAATGAAAAATGCACCAAAAGGCTACCAACCACACTACATAAGACTAGTTGCTGGAGGCAAAAACCCAGTATTAGGTTTAGGATGGAAAACTCCAGAAGGCAGAATGTCAATTTCTCAAGCAATCGACTGGATGGCTAAAGGAGGTAACGTTGGAATCGCTGGAACTCCTTATGATCCACTTGTTGACGTTGACTGTGACGGAGGAGTAATACAAGATAACGAAGTCAAAAAAACTTTAATGGATAAGTCAAGAAGCAGAATAGGTCGACACGGACTATACTGGAATTTTGAGAAAACAAAGATACCAAACATACCTACTAAAGGCGCTGGAGAAGTTAGATGCCAATGGTCGTTTATAGTTGTAGCCGGAAGTTACGTGCCAGTTACCCCAGAAGAATTTGAGTTAATCCCAAACGAAGATAAAATCAATGCGGGGTACTACACTGTTTGCAATCCAATACCTCCATCTGAAATAACTTACGCAGAGCTACCAAAAATCTTTAAAGATACATGCGAAGCGAAAAAAACAGTTCCAGTTAGAATCCCCAGCGAGTTTGACCCAAAGAAAACAACTACAGAATGTAGCGCCTTATTTGAGGTAACAGCTTACGATGTTTGCGTAAGAGAAGGAGGCAACACAAACGAAACTGAAAGATGGCCTAGCCTATTCCATGACAGCAAGACAGGAGCAAACATGAGTTTTTCAGGTGGATTGCTTCATTGTTGGAGAGATGAATGTTCTTTTAATGGACTTCAGTCATTAGCCGTCTTATCAGGTTACTTAACTTGTAATCAAGCAGGAAGCCCACACAAAGGAGTAGCAGGAAGCAGTGAAGTCATAGGAAACTATGGCGCAATATTCCATGCATGGAGATACGCAAAACTACATGGCTACATTCCCAAAGATGATAAGATTCCGGTTAAAGCTATGTGCTACATAGCTGATAAGCACCTTCATTTTAAAGCTGACCCAGAAAAGCCACTACCACGACAAATCTACAAACAAGTTCTAAAAATTGTTGAGGAGGAATACTGATGGACGCTGGAAGAACGGTAAAACAAGACACAGCTGCAAAAGTAACTTACCTTCCCGATTCTTTAGAAGCACAATGCGGATTCACAATTAGAAAAGCTCCAACTGGAGGAGGATTCATATTTTACTGGATAGACACAGACGAAAAAGGCAACGAACACTTAAACCCCATTGACGAAGTTGGCGAAAGCAAAAGTTGGCTAGAGGAAACCGCACAAGCATGGATGCTTGATTTAGCCTTGCTTAAAACTGCAAAAGCAAAAGCAAAAGCAACCCCAAAAAACAAAGCGAACGAAACTACCAAGGTTACTCAAACAACAACTTTTGAGATAATACAAAGCAAGATTAGCCGAATAAACCCCGATTCTGGAGTAGTCAACGAAAGAGCATACTTAGGAGTTTGGTTGCCAGCAAAAGTACATGAAGAAGATGGAATAAAAATTAGGCACATATTCCATTTACTTTTCAATGATGGCGAACTAGTTCCGGCAGATTCAGACAGATTGAGTAGCAAAGATATTTTCTTGCATTCGGACCCAGTATATACCGAGCTTAAAATTGGCATAGAAACAATTCTTCACTTGTCAGAATTGCCAACAGTAAACCCCGAACAAATAGTTTTTGACATAATAGCAATCTTAAAGAAATTCGTTGAGTTTGACGATGCACGATATTATGCTCTAATCGCCTATTGGGTTATCGGTACATATTTTCACAAACGCTTTAGCTCTTTCGCCTACTTATTCATAAATGCGCTAAAACGTAGTGGAAAAACAAAACTGTTGGATGTTCTAAAGCTCCTATGCTATAACGCAGTATTTTCACCTAACATGAGTACAAGTAGCTTATTTAGGCTGACACAATCGGCTGGGGCAACCACACTACTAGATGAGAGCGAAGATTTAGCAGATCCCGAAAAACAAGCAGAATTTAAGTCATTGTTACTATCAGGCTACAAACGTGGAACTTTTGTTTATCGCTCAGAGAAGGAAAACGAAAAATACATTCCAGTACCATTTGACGTTTACTCACCTAAAGCAATCGCAAACATAAGAGGTATAGATGATGTTTTGGAAGATAGATGTATCACTGTCACAATGAAACGAGGAAAGAACTTAGCAATTATTAACAAAGATGTACCGATAGAGAATCCAATTTGGGAAGAAATACGAGATACACTAACAAGGCTTTATTTCCAAGAATATGCGTCAATCGAAGCAACTTACTCACAAATGGAAAACATTGACCGACTGTTTCAAGACATCAATGTAGGTAGTGTAGGATGTGTTGGAAGTGTAGGTTTTAAGAGGGTACAAGAGAAAAAATATCTATACGTTGCTAGAACCTGGGAAATGTGGCGAGCGCTATTCAGCATAGCAAAGTATATACATATTTTTTCTTCCAAGCAGATAAGTCCTACACAACCTACACAATCTACACAAACTACACTAAACCCTTTCGATGATCTACTTAGTTTATCCGTTGACTTGATAACTGAAAAAGAAGCAGAGAGCGCAACCGATTCAGGAACTACAATGTTAATCATGGGATTGCTTAGAAGAGTTACAGAAGATAAATTCTATAATCCTACAGACCTATTGAATGCGGCTTTAGAGTTTACTGAAAACTTACCTTCATGGTTTAACAATACATGGTTAGGCAGAGAGTTTAAGCGGTTAGGATTCAAAGAAAAACGCAGACAGGGAAAAGGTGTAGAGTATCGTTTAACTCCAGCTCAAATTCAAGATATGGCAGACAGATTAAACATACATCTACCTGAAGAAGCAAACGAAGAAGATTGGTATAGAATTTGGTTAAGAATTGTTAACAAAATAGAGCTATGCCATGAAAAGAACAAATTTGTAATAGAAGCTATTGAGATTCAAGCTAAGAGTTTTCTACCTCAAGAAACAGAAGCCAAAAATTCGGCGCTAGGGGAAAGAGAAGTAATCCACTATGAAAGGGTTAATCCCGAAGTTGAATCTCACCGATGCGATAACCCAAGATGCGAAAAGGAAACTTTAGCAGAATACAAACAAAAGATTAGCCCTGAAGATCAAGAACGCCTTAACTTAAGAATAAACACGCTCTATTTCTGTTCTGACTGTTTCAATAAATCTAAGGCAGTACAGGAAAGCGAAGGTGTTAAATTTTTTGAGATTCCTCAGGAGGCTTCTTAGATGGAAGCCTTAGCGTTTCTTAAATGTCCTGAATGTGGTTCTGAGAAAATTTACAATAATGGGAAAAGGGTTCTTTCCTACGGTTTAGAGATTCAACGGTTTAAATGCCGTAATTGTGGACACCGTTTTAGTGAGCATGATACTAGCTTAAATTCTGTCATTGACAATAAGGGAAGTAGCCAAATAGGCGCCGAAATGGTGAGAAATTTGGTTACTACGCAAACTTTAGAAACCGTTTGCGCTGGTGACGGCAACCTATTAGATTATGCTTGGAAATCAAAAGTAAAACATGGAAACGCCGAAAACACAATAAAACTTAGAGTTTCAACGCTTAACTTGATTAAGAAAAAAGGCTGTGACTTGAATAGACCTGAAAGTGTCGAAATATTGTTAGCTACCGAACCCTTAACTAAAGCGCAAAAATATCAATGGACGGCTTGTTATCGTAGTTTCTGCAAAACAATGATGATTCTCTGGGATGCTCCAAAAGCAAAATATGAACCTAAACAACCGTTTATGCCGACTGAAGCAGAACTAGATGCTTTAATTTTTGCAGCAAACAAGGAACTAGCAACTTTTCTACAAGTGGCTAAAACAACTGGCGCTAGAGCTGGAGAAATTAGTGCAATCAAATGGACTGATGTAAATACTGACAAAAACACAATTTCAATTAATGAGGCTGAAAAAGGCAGCCGAACAAGGACAATTCCAGTTCCATTAAAAACCATTGTCATGGTGAATGCTTTATCTAAAAAACACGGTCTTAATGTCTTTAACCCAAAAAGTGAAACTGCAAGAAGTAACCTAATCAACTTGAAAAAGAAATTATCAGTTATTCACGATAACCCACGCTTTAGACAGATTCACCTTCATACTTTCCGACATTTCTATGCAACCGAGAAACTTAGACAAACAAAAATGCTTAGCCACGTTCAATATTTACTAGGCCATAAATCTATAGTCAACACTGAGAAGTACACGCATTTAGTAGATTACTCTGGAGAGAAGTATTTTTCAGCCGTAGGCACAACAAGAGAAGAAAAACAAGCATTGATAGAGGAAGGCTTTGAATTTGTAAGCAGCGATCCCGATGGAACGCAATATTTTAGGAAGCCAAAATAATGCTGAAACTTCACGCATTTAGTTCCAGATTCGCGCTTGTAAATAATTTCGCCAGATTTTCAAACAAACTGAGAATGCCAATCATTAATCAAGGACTTTGGTTCGTATTGAGATTTTTCTAAGCCGTAACGCCTAAGGGGTTTAGTAAGATGGCGCTGAGACCTAGTGGAAGTCACATACAACCCGGTCTTAAGCTCTCTTGGTATATCCAATTCGGTTTTCTTTAATTCAGTAAATTTGTTTCCACATTTTTCGCAGCGGTACCCTTGGTTTCTCCCCATAGATTTCAACCGTTTAGTGCAGTTAGGGCAAAATGGATTTTCAGTCGTTGTTCTTGGTTTGAGCTTTAGAACGTTTATTTTTTCCAGATTTATCGTTAAAGGTTTACTCGAAGTTGCCTTGTGTGCTGCTCCATAAACTTCAACCATGTCGCCAACCATAAGTTCTCGGGCAATTTTCCGAAGGCTACCCGTGGGTTCATAGGCGGCGCAATCCACTTCTGCCGAATCATCCTTAATTGAGAAAATGACGTGTCGTAATGGAACAATCCGCGGCTCTTGTGAAACAATGCTTCTAGCGATGACTGAATTGTATGGCTCAATTTTGTCTAATGCTTCAACTCGTTTTAGGTGGGCGTCTGTGCCTTGGTTTGATCGGAATATAACCCAACGCTCAACAGGTTCAAGCGGCTTAACGAGCTCGTAAGCTTTCTTCACTATTTCTGGTGACTCGCCTCTAATGCCAAAGAGTATGGGGTCTGGACCTCGAGGCGTAATAATTATCCGGCACTTCTCGGGATCGACATTGTTAAAAGTATATGGTTCAAGCTGCTTATCCATTTCAAAAATGGATGCGTCATCAACTTTTCGTTTTGTGCCCCAGTTTTCTCGTTTCCTATATGCAATTAATTCGTAAGTGTGATCGCAGTCCAAGGTTTCACCAACAGCTGCTAATGCGCCGATGATGCCTCTGCAAGTGTTAAACCCTAACGCTTCAGCCTCAAACTTCTTGATTAGTGCCAAAGCTTCCGTGAGTTTTACAATGCTTGTTTCAGCTTTTTTTGCAAAAAGCATAAGATCTTCTGGGATTTCTTGCCTTTTTACAAAAACTATCCCGGGGTCAGTTCCTTTTTCTTTGATGGCCGAGTTTTCTTCCCACAAAGCTATTGTTACTTCTTTTATTTTTTCTTCAAATGTTTCTTCGTACTTGAATCTCAGGCAGAGTGCGCCGTTGCCTCTTGTTTTCCAAGGGACATTTGGATTGAGCCTAATTAAGCTGGGATAATCGATAAATTGGACATTAAAATTCTCGAGCTTTTCGATAAGTAATGCCGCAAGATAGGTGGTGCATCCTCCCTTTGTCGAATCAGTGTCATCTAATCCAATATGCATTACCCTTTGCAAATTCAAGCCAGTTTTCTCCGAGTAATTAGAGAATGATCTGTGAGAGTAAAAAAATGTTGTTTAGCCTAACGTAAAGTTTAAGCTTTGTTTTAAGCGAAAATAGGTGCTTGTTCAAAGATTACTTGTTCTTGAAGCATCGTCTGTGGGTTTTCAGTTATTATCATGGTTAGTTTTGTGTTAATTCTGCTGGTTTTCTCGATTTTTTGTAATTATGTCTTTGAGTTTGTCAATGTTTTCTGCTTTGATGTTTGCGATTATGTCGTAGACGCCCCAGAGGGAATGTGCTTCTTCTACACCTTCAATTTTTTTCAGCGCTTTTAATACTTGCTTTTCTGCGCCTATTTCAGTATTTAAGAGGACATAAGCTGTTGCTCCGTTCATATTTGTTTGGAGAAGTTGGCTTCAGAGGTTCGGGCGCTCTTCTTGTTCAAGGGGAATGAAAAAAGGTTCAATGTGGTTCCAAACCTCTTCATCCAACCATTAAAAAATTTTGTGCATCTGTTAACAGTGGGAGCTCTAATTAGTGGGAAGCTCCTTTCTGGCATATTATCGTAGGTTTGCAATTTTGTTTGCATCTTTTTCACTGCCTCAGAGGCACAGGTGTATTAATTCATTTGATAAAAATTTAAAATTATGTGATTGCAGCGAGCTAGTCACAAGTTAACGCTTGTTTAACGATACTTCTAATTTGATATTGGGCTTAAAATATTGGTGTTCTAAGTGCGTAAATTTTCTTTTTCGGAAATTGGTTCCCAGACCAGGTACTGTTTTTTAAAAGTTTATGGTGTGGAGTAAATCGTGCATGTTCCTAAAAATAATAGTGGGGTTATTGTTGAAGGTGCTTTAAAAGAAAAGGCGTTTGGGTGCTTAACGTTCCTCGACTACAATCATTGTTAGTGTTGATCGTACTTTGTCTAGTCTTCGAATGCGCCATGTTACTATTTCTTTTAGTTTATCCATGGTGTCAGCTTTAACTCTTGCAACTATGTCGTAGACTCCGTAAACGGCTGACGCTTCTTCGACGCCTTCGACTTTTTTAAGCTCTTTTAGTACATCAGATTCTGAACCTATTTCTGTATTTATTAAAACAAAGGCTGTGGGCATTCCAATCAGATCCTCTGATAATTAATTAGGTTTAGTGTACATTAAAATGTTTCCTAGAAACGTTAGGAGTCATCGCTTGATTTCCATGTAACGCGAGTAAATATTTCTTTAGGAAAGATTATTGTTTTGTTTTTTTCGTCATAATTTCTATACCTACCCATTGTAGAGCAGCATAAGAAATGACAAGCCTAAACCACAGCGTCACAACCCTCGTCAGCAAGGTTACTGAAAAACTTAAATCAACCGGAAGTCCAAGAAATGTAAACACTGATGTCATCACTATCTCTGTAAATCCAAACATTGTTACGCCGACCGTTTGAAGTGTTCCTGTTAACGTAAAAACTACGAGGATTTTATCGACGGGAATGGGATAGCCTAATGCTGCAAAAGCGAAGAAAATAACTGAGACTTCAAGTACAAAACTTATAAAAGAATAAATGATCGGTTTAATTAGACGTTTAGGGTTGTCGCCTAGCTGTTTTATGCCGATATGAAATCTGCCTAATAATTCTTCAGCTTTAATTCTAAAATTTTCGGGATTCCATTTTTTTCGCAAAAACATTGTTATTCGTATAGCCCAGTTTAGCAATGTTTTGGTTGCCGTTGGTTTGATGCTTACATAGTAAACAATAATTAAAACTAAAATTGAAAGAGTCAAAACAATGGCAATAAACAAAGTATCAATGAATGGCAACGGATAGCTAACAAGAACGAATCCTAAACCAAGGGTTAAAGCGACAATAGTAAAAGTCATTGTAAAAATTTTTTGTCCAACAACAGAAGCAACAACTTTTCCTGAATCTTGACTCGAATCTTTTGCTAACATGTATGTTTTTGATAAGTCACCCGACCAGCCCAGTTGTGGGACCACCGCATCAAAAAATAATCCGACCCATGTAAACAATAGGGCCTTTCGAAAACTGATTTTTAAGGTTAAGTTGCTTAGCAGTTTACGCCAAACTAAAGCTGAGAACGCCGCAAACAAAAAGTAGGCAACAAAAGCCCCTGCATAATAAGTTAGATTTGTTTTTGAGAGTATGTTTAAAACTTGTGCTGGGTTGATAAAGAAGTAAAAGTAAAGAACGAATGCTATTAAGCCTAAAACTAAAATAATAAGAATAAAGTTCGCACGCATGGATCTTTTTGTGGTGCTCATTTAGTTTTCAAGCCTAAGTAGATTCTTAACACCAAACTATTAAGCCTGATATGAACATAAAAAATTGTGGGTGCTTCTTCCAAAGTTATGATTGATGCTTCTTTGACGGTTGGATTCTTTATCTATGCACATTGACTAGTTTGCCCCAAGGTTCCTTTTTTAAGCAAGTCGTATTAAGCTGCTTTTTTGATTTAAAGCTGGATTTAGTTGCAGGTTGAGTGAAAAAAGTGCAAAAGAGTAGGGAAAAGTGAAAAAAAGTGACGGAAAGTCAGAGGGACATGGCTAAATAAGTCAAAAATAAAGCAATTATTGTAGTTCTTTAAAAGGCAAAGCTGCAATTTGGTGTAAGCGCTTATTTCTAAGGTAATTATTAAAAATAAAGATGGTGTTTGAAACTTTTTATTATTGGCGTTATTCGTCCATCATTATTAAAGTTAATGTCGATCGAACTTCGCTTATGGCCCTAACTTTTTTTGTTACCATGTCCTTGAGCTTTTCCATCGATTCAGCTTTTATTTTAGCAATTATGTCGTAAACTCCATAGGAAAAATAAGCTTCTTCTACGCCATCAATTTTTTTAAGTTCCCCAACAACCTCTTCTTCAGTACCTGATTCAACGTTTATCAATACAAAGGCTTTCGGCATTTTAGTCCCACTTTATACTTAATTAAACTGTTAATTAATATTTTTCTACTCAAAAGAGTAAAATAGTTACTATATTCGTTTTGCCACAATTTTTAGGTATACTTATTTCTGAGAACTTTCCATTGTTCTATTATTAATCGGTATATGGCTTTTTGTGCGAGGATTAATCCAATGCGCCGATTAATGCAACCGTAGCCTGATTTATTTACGCGTTTAAATTTAATTCATCATTCTTGGCTGCACGTTTTTGCAGCTGTGCACACAAAAGAGTTATATTAAGTCAGATTGAAAGATGAGTTTAATGCGGGGAAATTAAGTGGTTAAGTACATTTTCGTTACGGGTGGGGTGTTAAGTTCAGTTGGTAAAGGCATTTTAACATCTTCAATCGGTAAAATGCTTCAAGTAAGAGGACTAAAACCTACAGTTGTGAAAATCGACCCTTATGTTAACGTTGATGCAGGAACAATGAATCCGTACATGCATGGAGAAGTATTTGTTACCGACGACGGTGGCGAAACCGACTTAGACTTAGGTTGGTACGAACGCTTCTTAGATTTAAGCCTAAAACAAGAAAATAACTTAACCACCGGAATGGTTTACAAATCCGTAATTGAAAAAGAGCGACGCGGCGACTTCTTAGGGCGTTGCGTACAAATTGTCCCGCATATAACAAATGAAGTTAAAAATCGGATTAAAACTGTTGGCAAAACAACATGTGCCGACGTAGTGTTAACTGAAGTCGGAGGAACAGTAGGCGACATCGAAGGATTACCTTTTCTGGAAGCTATACGTCAGATGCGCCTAGAAGAAGGCTATGAGAACACGCTTTATGTGCATGTTGCTTTGGTGCCAATCTTAGATGTTACAAGTGAAATGAAAACAAAACCCTTACAACACAGTGTTAATGAGTTAAGACGCATCGGTGTCCAGCCTGACACTATAGTGGCTAGAAGCCCCAAAATGATTGATGAAGAAGCTCTCAGAAAAATAGCCTTGTTTGGCACCATCCCTGAAAGCTCAGTTTTCTGCTCTTATAATGCAGAATCCGTTTATCAAGTGCCGCTTATTCTTGACAAGCAGGGCATGGGTGATTTCATCTGTCAACGATTGGGCCTCAAATGTGACACTAAAGACTTCACTCAGTGGCAACAATATGTTGACGCAGCAATTAATCCCGAATATGAAGTTAAAATAGCGTTAGTCGGCAAATACGCTGGGTTAACTGACAGTTACGTAAGCATAACCGAGGCACTTCGGCATGGTGGAGCTGCAAACAAAGCTAAAGTCAGCATCTCTTACCTTGAAGCCGAGAAGCTGGAGCATGAACCTGACTGCATAAGGGATCTTGCGAATTTTGACGGGGTTCTGGTACCCTATGGTTTTGGTCCAAGAGGTACAGAAGGCAAAATTGCAGCTGCCCAGTTTGCCAGAGAGAATGATATTCCATTTTTAGGCATTTGTTACGGTTTCCAGTTGGCCGTTATCGAATTCGCTCGACACGTTTGCGGTTTAACGGACGCTAATAGTACCGAGATTAATCCTGAGACACCTTATCCAGTAATTGACCTTATGCCAGAGCAACGTGGAATAGAAATTAAAGGCGCAACAATGCGTCTGGGAGCTCACAAAGTCGTTTTGCAAAAGGGCACTCTTGCTTACAGTTTATATGGACAAGAAGAAATCTACGAACGGCACCGTCACCGCTTTGAAGTTAACTTAGACTACCACGAAGCCCTCAAAAATAATGGTTTATGCTTTACGGGCAAAAGTACTGACGGAAGAAGAATGGAAACTTTAGAGTTGCCAAAGAACTATTTCTTCTTTGCCTCTCAGTTCCACGGCGAATTCAAGAGCCGACCTGGAAGACCATCTCCAGAATACTTCGGGTTTATCCAAGCATGCGTTAATAAGAAGCTTGGTAAACCAAAAACCATTATTTCTTAAGCTCCACCTGTGCAAGATTTAAAGCCTTGTCTTCTTCATTCTTTTTTAGGAGACGGCCCATTTTTGACTAATGATTCTAAAATGATTGAGCGGTTTGGTGACCGTTTAGATAACGCTAAAAACTATGCTGAAGTTTGGAAAATCGTAAAGGATACAGTTCAGTTTGTATTGGGCAAAAAAAGGGATAGCATGATGCTTTTTTTAGATGATTTGCCTTTGCAGCTTGGCGCCTATTATCCAGTTGGAACCAATAATATTGTTTTAAATCGCTCGTTGGTGGAAATCGTTGAAGCCTCTGTTAGCTCCAAGCCAACTGTTAATGCTTTAGTCTACAATCTTTTGTTGCATGAGTATTTGCATGCGCTTGGTGAGCTGTCTGAGGTTGAAGTTAGACGCATGGTTGTTGAAGTTGCCCAGAAAAGTGTAGGGGAACATCACATTGCAACTGAAGTTGCTCGAAAAAGTCCTTGGGTTCTGCTTAAAGACATTCCTCTTGGACCATACAATGCGCCTAAGCGTGTCATGAAAATTGTCAAAGATTTTGAAAAAACGGGTAAATATATTGTGTAGCTCTCGTAATGTGCAAGTTCTCGAGAAGTTTTTTTCTTTGCGTTTTGGGTTGCTTTTTTGAAGCAAAGGCTAAATTATTTGCAGGTTGCGTCTAGATTCGTCCCAATTCGTCTCCATTCGTCTGGATTCGTCTAGTTTCGTCCCAAAAGATCCAAAACGTCTCAAGGGAAGGTGCTTGAGAGCTTGCCATCAACTGATGTTGTTACTTTCAAAACTCAGCTGCACCGTGATAATCGTTTTCAAGTGCCCATTTTAATGCGTTGGAAGTATAAGCTTGAAATATCTCACATCTAAAGGTGGAAATTAGTAATCCTGGTTTTCAAGAAAGTTTTTGGCGTAAATGCGGAAGGATGGCCGTATAACGGTTCTCGCATTAGTCGTAGCTTTGTTGAAGCAAGATGAGCCTGATTTCAAAGGTATGTGATGGAAATTTACTCTTAGCCCTTTGGATAACGTTGAAGGCTAAGGTTCTTTTTCGTTACTTGACATTACTGAAACTTTTATTTGCTTAACTGGCTTATTTCCTTTAAGTCCATCAATCAAGCATTTTAGACGTTTTCCTGAACCTTTCACAACCATAACTTCAAGGCATTCAGTCTCCGAAAGATGAGCATGCAAGTAGGCGGTTATCATATCATCAAACTCATGTTGAAGCCTGAATAACTCTTTATTTTGTTCAGCTTTTTCATAAAGAACTGTGATTGTAGCAATTACGTTTCCATTGATTTTTTCTAATTCGTTTAACTGTGTGAGGTACATGCGGACTGCTTGCCGAATTACTTCTGATCGATTTGCATTTCGATCCTCTCCCAGCATTGTATCTAATTGTTCAAGCAATTCGTTTGGCAGCGAAAGGCTAATGATGCTCACTTTAATTCCTCTCAACCAATTGCTGTTTGCTATG
>Ga0182021_10004682_pt1 | contig 16109 bp, 9 predicted proteins | sample 612E3MmetaG_FD_120493 | JGI IMG/M metagenome (GOLD analysis project Ga0182021, IMG submission 120493) | Permafrost microbial communities from Stordalen Mire, Sweden - 612E3M metaG (Illumina Assembly) | ecosystem: Environmental > Terrestrial > Soil > Wetlands > Permafrost | place: Sweden... | reverse complement strand
GCGTTGGGGACAACGCGTCCCACCTCTGCAGTCGAACCTCCGAGGCTCAAGCATCCATGAAAAAAGCCAAATCGCATTTCCCGAAAATCCGCCAAATCGCCTACGAAGGCCCCAAGACAGAAAACCCGCTCGCCTTTAAACATTACAATCCCGACGAGGTCATCGACGGCCGGACGATGGCCGAACACCTGCGTTTCTCCATCGCCTACTGGCATTCGTTCCGCGGCGTCGGCGGCGATCCGTTCGGTCCCGGCACCATCGTCCGTCCTTGGGAAAGTGGCCGCGATCCCGTAAGCATCGCCCGGACGCGCCTGGATGCGGCGTTCGAGTTCTTCGTCAAGATCCGCGCGCCGTTCTGGTGTTTCCACGATCGCGACATCGCGCCCGAGGGCCGCTCGCTCGCCGAGACGAACCGTCACCTCGACCAGATCGTCGCCCACGCGAAGCAACTGCAGCAGGCCACCGGCGTGAAACTGCTCTGGGGCACGGCGAACCTCTTCTCCAATCCCCGCTACATGTGCGGCGCCTCGACCAATCCTGACGCCCATGTCTTCGCCTACGCCGCCGCGCAGGTAAAGAAGGCGCTCGAAATCACCCAGGAACTCGGTGGCGAGAACTACGTCTTCTGGGGCGGCCGCGAGGGCTACGAGACGCTCCTCAACACCGACATGAAGCGCGAGCTCGACCACCTTGGCGCGTTCCTGCACATGGCGGTCGACTACGCGAAGCAGATCGGTTTCGGCGGCCAGTTCCTCATCGAGCCGAAGCCCAAGGAGCCAACCAAACACCAGTACGATTTCGACGTCGCCAGCGGCGTGGCCTTCCTGAAGACCTACGGCCTCGCCAGGCATTTCAAGTTCAACATCGAGACCAACCACGCCACGCTCGCCGGCCACAGTTTCCAGCACGAGATCGAGGTGGCCGCCGCGCATGGGCTGCTCGGCTCGATCGACGCCAACACCGGCGACCTCCTCCTCGGCTGGGACACCGACCAGTTCAACACCGACGCCCGGGAGCTCACGCTCGCGATGGTTTCCATCCTTCGGGCCGGCGGCCTGGGCTCGGGTGGCTTCAACTTCGACGCCAAGCTGCGCCGCACCTCGATCGACCTCGACGATCTCTTCCATGCGCACATTGGCGGCTTCGACACCTACGCGTTGGCATTCAAGATCGCGCGCTGCATTCTCGCCGAGGGCAAGTTCGAGCAGTTTGTGGCCGACCGTTACGCCAGCTACGATTCCGGTTTCGGCCGGGACATCGAGAAAGGCAAAGTCGGTTTTCCGGAACTCGAAAAACTTGTTCTCTCGAAGCTCGGCGAACCCCAGCCGCGGAGCGCGAAGCAGGAATACCTCGAGAACCTCCTCGCCCAATATGTCGCCCGCGGCGGCTGAGCCAGAACGATGCACTGGAGGTAGGGCGCGTTATCCCTAACGCGCCGGTTCCGCTGGTCGAATCCGACGGCGGACTAGGGATAGTCCGCCCTACCTTTGAGTTCCTGGGCCATCGGATGTGATGCAGCCAATTGCATGACTCCCGCTGAGCGCCCCGGTTTGTCATCCTGAACGAAGTGAAGGATCCATCTTGATGCCGTCGACCAACCGCGCGCTGATGGATCCTTCGTTGCCCTCAGGATGACAGACTTTCCTGACAGAGTTCATTCCCGGGAACCACCGAACGTGCAGGCCTTCGTGGGTGTCGCAGAATGACGAAGGAATCTCATTACGATCTGGCCAGGGTGTGTTCGGCTACACTTCCATTTGCAATGCGCTACACATCGCAAGGCCTTATCGCGACTTTTCTCCAGTGCCTTCGCTTGACCAGCAGATCCTTCAGCAGGCGCATGTAGCGGGTGTTCTCCACGCCACGCGCCAGAAACTCCCACAGGTTTTTCAGGAGCCGGAAGGGACGGCGGACGAACGACAGGACATAGAAATTGACGTAGAGCCAGAGCATCCAGCGGTACAGTTGGCGCGGCGTCAGCGCCTTGGCGTATGACTTGTCGTGGGGTGAATAGAAATCGATCACGTCCTTCAGCTCGGTCAAATCCCGCGAAAGCCGTCCGGCCGCCCACAATTCCCGGAAATAGTCCGAGCCGGGATAGGGCGTGAATTGGGAGACGGTCACATCGTGTACCCCCAGCCACGCCAGTTTCCGGAGCAACTGGAGGGTCTGTTGGAGGGTGGCAGGCGTTTCCTCGGGCACACCGATGACAATGAAACAGCAAACCGTCATTCGCGTCTTGAGGACCGTCCGCACCGCCCGTTCGAACCGCCCCAGATCGATTTGCTTGCGGATCACGGCGAGGATTTCCGTCGAGCCCGACTCGGGCGCGAACGCGAAGTTTCTCAGACCCGAATCGCTCAGCGCCTCCGCCAGCTCGTCGTCGAAGGCCTCGCAGCGGGTGCCCGCCGGCAGCTGATAGGTGATGTTGGTTTTCCGCGCGATCAGCTCTTTCGCGAATGCCAGTGTCTTCTTCCGGTCGACCACAAACGTGGAATCCATGAACGTAAAGCTGTCCACCCGGTACTTCCGCTTCATGGATTCCATTTCATCCACCAGACCTTGGGGGTCGCGCATGAGATATTTTCGCGTCCACATGCCGGCGTTCGAACAGAACTTGCAGTCATAGGGGCAGCCCCGGCTGCCCAGAATGGGCATCTGCCGCCCAAGATTGATCCCCGGCATCTGGTGATGCGCGATATACGCCTCGATGCACCATGGCTCCCAATCGGGCTGAGGAAAGCCATCGATCTGAAGAACGCGCCGCCGGTCCGGATTTCGCACCAGGTTGCCGTTCTCCCGATAAATTAAACCGTGAATGGCCTTCCACGGCTGTCCGCCCAAGACGGCGCGGGACAACTCCAGAAACGTCTCCTCGCCCTCCCCGGCCACCACGACTTCGAAAAGATCATCGTCGAGAGCGGACTGCGGCAGTGCCGTGGGATGCTCACCACCGGCGACCAAGAAAACACCCGGCCGGGTCCGGCGGATTTCCCGGACAAGTCTGACCACCAGGGGCCAGCAATGACTGAAGAGACACGTCATCCCGACGATCTTCGTGCCGGGACCAATGCGCTCGACCACTTCGTCAACTGACAAACCTTGCACGTAGATGTTGTCGCTGCCCTCGTACGGGAGGATGCGATCCAGCGCCAGACCGCACGCATCGATCGCCTGATAATCCAGTCCGTTTTGCTTCAGGTAAGCACCGATGTAGGCCAAGCCGATCGACGGCGCCGGGGAATGAAGTTGAATGCCATGCATGACTTTCAACCCCTGATGATTGATCAGCGTAATCATTGGCCGGCGGTCCAAGGGGGCCGAGTCTATGCGAGAGCAGTGGGTTGGTCAAATGACCGGCCTTGAATATGCCATGCTCGCTCGGCCCCGGCCAGTAAACATCCCCGGGACAAGCCCCGGGGAATTTACTCCGGCTTGCAGAATACGGTGACAGATCTGGTGGAGCGGCTTGACCTCAAGACGCTCTGAGCGCGTTGAGGTCAACGCGCTCCACCATTGTGGAAGCGCTTCCACTCGCTCATGCTCATGGCTACAGCCCAACCAAACCGAAGCTAGATTCGTGGTATCGGGCCCAACGCGAGTTAAGTGCAGGATGAACCCCGGCCATTCTATCCCCCTGAGCCCAGTACCGCCCAGCGCCGCGCTTCTGGTCGGGCAGTACGTATAAACCGAAGGTCTGAGCTGCATCACAAGGGTTTACTTCTTGGGGATATTAGCACAGACAAGGTCATCCCCCTTTTATGCATGCGACCAACTGCTTGTGTTTGCGAATCGGCGCGTTGATCCTCGCCCTGACGAGCGGGCTTTGTTTCGGCGCTCCCTTCAAGATCGGCGTGCTCCTCAAGGATAAAACTCCCGGTTTCTGGATCTATGCCGAGAAGGGCGTCAACGAAGCGGCCCAAGCCCTGGGCGTGGAAGTCGTGGTCCGCGCCCCGCCCACGGTGATGGATGTCGGCGCGCAGGTCCGATTGCTGGCATCGCTGGCCAACGAGAATATCGACGCGCTCGTGATCGCGCCCACCAATCCTGACAATGTCGAAAAACCCGTGGCCGCGCTCGTGGCCAAAGGCGTGAAGGTGGTGGCGCTCGATACATCGTTGAAGGAAGGTCTCGCCCACGCATTCGTCGGTTCCGATCAGGGCGCCATGGGCGAAGCCGCGGCCAAGATTTTCGTGTCGCTGCTCCGAGAGGGCGATGAAATCGCCGTGTTCCGCAACAACAGCATCGATCGCACAGTATTGGAGCGGGAGAAAAAAGTGTTCGACGCGCTCAAGAGCGTAAAGGTCGTGCTGCATGCGGATATTTACGCCAGCAGCGAAAAGGACACCGAGGAGGATCAGGCCCGGCTGCTACTGGCCAAGTATCCGAACACCATGGCAGTTTTCGCCTCCGCCACGCGCGGCACCCTGGCGATCGTCAAGGCCATTCGGGAGAAAGGCCTCGTCGGCAAAGTCAAAGTTGTCGGATTCGGGCTTTACCTGCCCGCGGAAGCGTCCGCGGCGATCGAAGATGGGATTCTGGCCGGTTGGGTGGCCCAGCAACCGAAGGATCTGGGTTACAAAGGCGTGGAAACGGCCGTGGCCCTGTTGCAGGGCAAGAGCGTGCCCGCGATGGTTCACCCCAGTTTTTTGGTTCTCACCAAAGAGAATTACCGCGACCCGAAGATTCAGGCGGCCTTGAATCCATAGCTCGAGGGTACTCCTAGAAAATCGGGATTTCGTAGGTCAGCGAGCTTGCTCGCGCTCCGACAAACCGCGCGAGCAAGCTCGCTGCCTACAGTAAATAGGAACGCCCTAAAGCCGTTTGAATAGGAGTGAAGCCGACCTTACACCGGTTGGATCGCAAAAATCCGTTTCTGTCATTCTGAGCGAAGCGAGGAATCCATCCTGTCGTCTGCCGGCGATCGTCGCCCTGGATTCTGCGCGGCGCTGAGTCTAAACAGCCCCGGTTTGTCATCCTGAACGAAGTGAAGGATCCAGCGCAAAGCTCCGCCGGTCCGCGGTTGATTGCTGTAGCCGTAGCCGGGGCGCACCTCGCGTGCATTCGTCACGCCGCTCACCCCAAAAACGATTGTCATCTAATAGATGACAAACTGCTGTTGGTGAGATCGGTGAGCCTCCGTCTGAAATCGGCGGTTTTCCCCCAAACGATTGTCATCCAATAGATGACAATTGGTCGGCAGGAAAAAGTCCCCGCCTGCCCGCCGCGGGAGCGGGTCGGCCACGGCTGGACCAGTCGAACGGGGTCGGGTGAGTATTGTTGATTTTCGCTGTTATGTTCCGCTCCGTCACCGTCGAATGCGACCGTGGCGGCCAGAATTCAGCCATCCTCGCCCTGTCCCCTCTGCAAGCACGATCCGGTTAGGTGGAGCGCGTTGTCCCCAACGCGCTTGAACCGCTTGGGGACAAGTGGTTCCACCTGTTCCAACGCGGGCTCCTCACCGTGCAAAAGCAACGGCCGATTGATCTCAACATGACAGGGGGCAAGAACGGGGGTCGCCCCGGAGGTCATAGACCGCCGCTACAGGTGGGCCAACTCCAAGCTCGGTCGCTTTCCATGCCTCGCGCGCGGCGGAGTCAGGAGGTCTGAGTCTGCGTAGGCCAGCGAGCTTGCTCGCGCTCTGACCTGCCGCGCGAGCAAGCTCGCTGCCCACGGTAAACGGGCACGTCCGCCGCTCCGCGGATTCCGATGCCAGTCTGCCGTCAGCCGGCTACTCCAGCGTGAGCACGACCACCGATTTGGCGGGCAACGTCACCGCCAGTCCGTCCGCCGTGAGTGAGGCGCCAACGAACGGTTGGGGCTGCACGGTCGTCGGCGCCGCAAACGTGTTGATCGCATTGATCGCTGACGCCGTCAGCACCCGGCCGGCAACTTTCTTGGCCGCGAAACCCACCAGCTTGCACGTGATCGGCAGAGGGTGGTTCGGATCGGTGTTGACGAGCGAGAGATTGACCCGACCGGCGGCATCGCGCGAGGCGGACGCGCTGACCACGGGGATTTTTTGGCCGCCACGCGCATAGTCGGGCGTCTGCAGCTCGACCGGCAGCGAAGCGGCCCCCTGGTGGACCTTGAACATCTCGAAGACATGATAGGTCGGCGTGAGGAGCATCTTGTTCTTGTCGGTCAGGATCATCGACTGGAGCACGTTGATCATCTGGGCGATGTTGGCCATCGTCACGCGGTCGGCGTGCGCCTGGAAGATATGCAGGTTCACGGCGGCGAGAATCGCATCGCGCAGGGAATTCTGCTGGTAGAGAAATCCCGGATTGGTGCCGGGCTCGACGTCGGTCCAGAGGCCCCATTCGTCGACCACGAGGCCGACGCGCTTCTGGGGATCGTATTGGTCCATGATCGCGGAGTGCTTCGCGATGAGCTCCTCCATCCGCAGCGTGTTGCGCAGGGTCGCGAAATACTGTTCCTCGCCAAACTGCGTGGCGCTGCCTTTGCTGCCGCTCCAGGTGCCGCTCGGGAGGGTGTAGTAATGCAGCGCGAGCCCGTTCATGCGGGCGCCACTTTTCATCAACGTCTCGGTCCACTCGTAGTTTTCTCCGTTCGGACCGCAGGCGATGCGGTCGATGCGATTGGTGCGGTCGTAGTCTTTGACGAACGTGTTATAGCGCCGGTAATTGTCCGCGTAGAACTGCGGGGTCATGCTGCCGCCGCAGCCCCAGCTCTCGTTGCCGATGGCGAGGTATTTCACCTTCCAGGGTTGGTCCCGACCGTTCTGCCGGCGGAGATTGGCCATCGGCGAGCTGGCATCGGAGGTCATGTATTCGACCCACTCCATCGCCTCCTGCACGGTGCCGCTGCCGACGTTGAGGCAGATGTAGGGCTCGCAGCCGACCTGCTCGCAAAAATCGAGAAACTCGTGCGTGCCGAAGTGATTCTTTTCCACGACGCCACCCCAGTGCGTGTTGATCATCGACGGACGTTTTTCGCGCGGTCCGATGCCGTCCTTCCAATGGTACTCGTCGGCGAAGCAACCGCCCGGCCAGCGCACCTGCGGCACGTTGAGCTGCTTTAGCGCGGCGACCACGTCGTTGCGAATGCCGCGGGTGTTGGGAATCGGCGAATCCTCGCCCACCCAAATGCCCTCATAGACGCAACGGCCGAGGTGCTCGGTGAACTGGCCATAGATGTTGCGGTTGATGACCGGGCCGGGTTTGTCGGCGTTCACGACCAGCGTTGCGCCCGCGGGGGCGGCAGCGGTCGTTTCGGCGGCGGAAAGGGCAAATGGGGCGAACAGCGAAGCCAGCACGGCACATGCGGTGCCCAACAGCGGGAGGTGGAGCGAAGTTTTCATGGGCGGAGTAAGCAGCAAGCGGGCGTTTTACGATGACTGGGACGGGCGGTACCCGCCCCGCAATCGGAGCCCGCATCGGGCCGGGAGCAAGCCGACCGGCACTTGACCGTAACGTGACTGGATTCGGCCGCCGAACCGGCGGCCGAATCCGAATCAGCGATCCACGACTTTGTCCACCTTCTGCAGATTCTTCACTGGGTGCACACCCTCGGTGCCGTCTCCGTATTCCACCCGGTACACCAGGCTCTCTCCCTCCTCCTCGGGCGCAATCACCCAAGCCATCGTACCTTTCTTTTCCCCGTCGAGCACCCTGACTACATCGCTCAAGACCAGCGGCAGCGCCTCGCTCCGGTGGCCTTCTTGGAACGCCTCCATCGTCGTTTTGGATATCATGGTATTTTTTCGCTCAAACGTTAAGGGGAAAACCGGGGGGAACGCCCCGCGCACCGCTCTCAGGCGTGAGGGCGGGATGCCAGGAGGCCTCAACCGGACCGTCGCTTCTCATGGTTCCAGCTTGGTGTCGATGGCCATCAGCATGTCCGCGATGGAATACAGCTTTTTTTCTTTGGTGTAATCCGGACCGATGAGCTCCACCTGGATTTTCTTCAATTCCTGGGCGATCTCATCCCGCGTCGGCGCAGTGACGAGCAGGCGGTAAATGCGGCCGATTTGTTTGTCATACGTGTCTTCCGGCCCGACGTCGCACACGTCCAGGGGATCCCACTCACGATAGAGCACCTTCCGAATCGCGGCGAGGATCGCCCGGCCATGCAATTCGCGTTGTTCATTCATGATGGTTTTCCGGCTACACGATTAAGAACGAGTCGAAAGGAGGTGGCGGTGAATTGGGATTGCAGTTGTTCCGTTGGGAGTCGTCGCGGCCGCCAGTCGAACCATCGCGGCCTTGACGCACCCCATTTCTATTGGGGCACGCCCGTCTTTGGCAAGTGTTGGCTGAGGTGCCTCCGCCGGCGTGCATCGCGGGTACGATCGGTCGGAGCTGGCTGCGACCTGGCCGAGTGCAGCCGCGAGCGTGAGCGAGTGGACGGGCCCCCGCTCGCCCGTTCGACAAGCTCAGGGCTCCGAGTCCCGCGACAGGCTCGGGACCTTGAGCTTGTCGAAACGGTCTGTCGAGGGGCTCACGCTCGCCGCTACCCGGGACATGATGACAGAGCGGAATCGCCGCCGGCGAGGTCCTGGCCCCGCCGGTCATGGTCCGGTCAAACGGGCGGACCGCTCAATGCCCGCCGGAGCTGGCAACTCCACTGACGCCGTCTGACTGGCTCAACTTCGACCACGTGAAGCCATAGAGACCAACCAACACGAAACATGCCAGCGGCATCCAGAAGGCGATGGACATGTTATATACGTCGCCGAGATGTCCCATGAATTTCGGCATCAACGCGCCACCGGTAATCGACATGACGATGAAAGCAGAAGCCTTCTTCTTGGATTGCGAACCGAGTCCAAAAATGCCGACGGCGAAGATGGTCGGGAACATAATAGACATGAAGAAGTAACTCAGAAATACGCAGAGGACCGACACCCAGCCCAACTGCCCTATGATCAGCGCACAAATGCCGATGTTCGCCAAGGCGTAGAAACCGAGCGCCTTGTGCGCAGATGCCCGTTTGAGCAGCCAAGCACCGGAAATACGGCCGAGCAGGAAGAAAACGAAGGCGATGGACGACAAATTGCCGGCGCCCTTGTCGCTGATGGCCAGAATGTCATCTTTGTACGGAAGGACCGCCGGCAAGGCATCCTGTAACAACAGGCGGTTCATCTGAAGCGTGGCGTGGTCGTTCCTGTCGGTTTGGGAAACCAACCTTTGCGCCTTTTCGCTCAGCTTCACGTTGCCAAACCGTCCTGCATCGTAAAAGGCCGGCTTGTTGTCTTTCTTGCCGGGTTTGTTGCCCAGCTCCTGCCGGATGATTCGGTTCAATTCTGTCACCAGGGCCTTTTGGAGCGCTGCGGAGACAGGAGTGCCCGCCTTGTACTCGTTCAGCATGGCGAGAGTTTGCGGAGAAAGCTGGCCGTTCGTCCATTCGCCATTGCCGAGTTGGCTATTGAGGAAGGACGCCACCGAATCGGGCTTCGTCTTCAGCCAGGTTGCCAATGCCGTGAAATCTTTGATTTCATTCGGTGAAAAGGCGGTCCGCGTTTCGATCCAGTTCCATCGCTGGAGGAAACTTGAATTCCAGGTAACAGGCAGCGGTGGCACCATCGCAGAACCGTTACTCTTGTCCACGGTCATGCTGTTGATGAAGAAACTGAAGATGCCGGCCTGCGCGGCTACATACATGAATTGGGCCAAAGTCGCCCCGGAAAAATGGGGATGAGCCCAGATGCTATGGGTCGTCACCTTTTTTGCGATGGCAAGCAACACCGGCAGCGTCAAAATGACGAGAAAAGCGAGCACGATCAAGGTGATCGAATAGACTCTCCCGATCGACGCCTCGACTTGGGCGCCGTCGGCCTTGTCTCCGAAGAGACTGGGCAGAATGGTATGAATGATCAAATATACGGAAAGTCCCAAGGCCACCACGTTCAGGAACATCATCGCCAAGATGAGCGGGCGGTTCCGTTCCTTCGCGACTGGGGTCGCCGGCGAATTGCTGTCGTCCGTGTGATATTCGTCCTCCACTTTGACGTCCGGCACGGGCGCGCGTAAGAACAACGCCGCGATCACCAGCACAACGATTCCTACGCCCAAGTACGGAATGAAGATCTGGCCATGAGCTTTCTCGACGCCGCCTTCCGAGTAGAAATAGGCTGCCCCGACGATCGGCCCCATGATCCAACCGATCCCGTTGAATGATTGCGCGAGATTTATCCGGGCGGCCCCGTACTGTTTCGGGCCGAGTACTGTGGTGTAGGGATTCGCGACGGTTTCGAGAACGGTCAGGCCCATCGCAATCATGCACACCCCCATCAAGAACGCCCAGAACTGGGAGATATGCGTTGCTGGCATGAACCAGAAGCCGCCGACTGCCACGAGGCACAATCCGAAAATGATGCCTCCTTTGTAGCCAAATTTCCTCGTCAGGAGACCTGCTGGCAGTGCCATCAACGTGTAACCCATGTAGTGCGCGAACTGTACCCAAGCCGACTGCGCCTTGGTCAGGTTCAGTTGGTCTTGGAAATGCTTGTCCATGGTGTCGATCATCCCATTGCAGAATCCCCAGAGGAGAAACAGCGAGCTGACGAGAAGGAAGGTGATGAGAAGGCTTTTGCCTTCGGCGGAGACGAACATGCTCTTCTTACTGGTATTCATTTTTCGGGGAAAAGGGATCGAAGATGGGGATGGGTGGTCCGGAACGGCGGACGCTAGATCAAGGGGTGGCCGGCGCGACGCCAAACCTAATCGCGAGCGTCGCCCGTCGGCGAAAGAAAATGCAGAGAGGGAGGGTCACTGGGTGCGGAGAAAGGAGCGGAAGAATTCCCATTACCGGGCCGCATGGCCACTGAATTCCACCGCGGTTGTGAGGGTACCGGCCACGGGTTCACCCGGGAATGGCGATACTTGGCCAATGCATGATGATTCTTGTCTTTTCCCGGAGGCACCGCACTGGGCTGCCGCCGGTCGATCATCCGTTCCGCTGCGCACCCCGCTGGCCTCAAAACTGGTACTGATCGATGTTGGCCTTGGTGAACACGAGCGGTTCGCCGAGCAGCACCACATGGTCGACGATCTGCTTCGGGCCGAGCTTGCCGGCGGCGATCTCCTTGGTGTCGTCGGTGATCTTGCCGGCGACGAGCTGTGCCGCCGCCTGCACCGTCAGGTAGCCGAGGTTCTCGGGGTTCCACAGGATCACCTCGCCGCACGCGCCGGACTTCACGTAGGCGCTCATCGACTTCGGCGTCGACAGGCCGGTGAGAAAGACCTTGCCGACCGCGCCGGCCTTCATGAGCCCCTCGGCGGCGCCGGGCAGCGCCTCCGAAGTGATCGCGAACAGTCCCTGCAAATTCGGATACACCTTGAGCACATCGATCGTCACTTGCGTCGCCCGCGCCGAGTCCTCCTCCGCGGCTTTCGGCGTTGGCGAGAGGTTCACCATCTTCGGATACGCCTGCTGGCGGTACTTCTCCATCTCCGCCATCCACCGGTTCTGGTTGGAGGCCGAGAGCGAACCCGTGATGATCAGGTAACGCGCCTCCGGGCCGACGTTGCGGGCCATCGAGTCGATGAGCGCCTTGCCGATGGCGGCGGCCGAGGCCTGGTTGACGAACAGATCGCGCGCCCGCGGCTGGGCGTCCGAGTCGTAGGTGAGCACCTTGATTCCGCGGGAGCGGGCCTTGCGCAACACCGGCGAGATGGCGTCGGGGTCGTTGGGCGCGATGCAGATCGCGTCGAATTTCTGGGCAATCCACGTTTCGACCAGCGCCGCCTGTTTCGCGGGGTCGTTGGTCACCGGACCGTCGAAGACGACCTCGATCCCGAGGTCCTTGCCGGCCGCCACCGCGCCGCGTCCCATCGCGTTGGAATAGTCGATGCCGACGATCTTCGGCATGACGCCGATTTTCGGCGCGGCGACGGCCAGCGCGGGAGCGAGGAGTGCGAACAGGAGCGAGCGGGTTGGGATTTTCATAAAAAGCGGCGGAAAGAGAACACAGCCCCACAGCAAAGTAAACATTCCTGGAGCAAACTCCGGGCATTTGAGCGGGCCTGTCCTGTAGCCGGGGTCGATGACCCCGGCCCGGCCTCACCGAGGCCGGCTACAACCAAGCCCACCAAACTTCGGGACCCTGTAGCCGGGGTCGATGACCCCGGCCCGGCCTCACCGAGGCCGGCTACAACCAAGCCGAAGCAAGCTTCGGGGCATCCGACCCAAAACGAATGAATCCGCGCGCAATTCAACGCTGGCGTCGGCGCGCCCAGGCCTCGTTGACCACGGCGATCGCGACGACCAACAGCCCGATCAGGATCGTCTGGTCCTGCTGGCTGACCGAGCGCATATCGAGCCCGTATCGCAGCAGCCCGAGGAGCACCAGACCCAGAAAGGTCCCGATGACCGACCCGGAGCCACCGGTGATCGGCGTGCCGCCGAGCACCACCACCGCGACGACGTCGAGTTCCAGGCCCTGCGCCGCGCCGGGGAGCGCCGTGGCAAACCGCGCCGTCCACACCACCGCCGCCAGGCCGCACGCCAGTCCGCTCAAGCCGTAGATCGCCCCGTGCACGCGCGCCGCGGACACGCCGGCGAAACGCGCCGCCGAACGATTCTCACCGAGTTGCCGCGCCTGGCGCCCGAGCGTATGGCGGTCGAAGACCACCGCACCGGCCGCCGTCGCGCCGAGCAGCAGCAGCACCGACCACGGCAGGCTCCACGGCCCGCCCAGATGCCACGCACCCGTACTTCCCCAATCGGTAAACGCCTCCGGCCAGTCGCTGATCGGTTGCGCTCCCGTGAGGCCCAAAGCGAGGCCGCGATACAACGCCAGCGTCGCGAGCGTAACCACGAGCGCCGGCAAACGCAGCACCTGGATCGCGGTCGCATTCAGCAGGCCACCTACCGCGCCGGTCGCCAGCGCCACCGCCACGGTCGCGGGCAGCGCCCAGCCGAGTCGCGTGTGCACGAGGCCCGCCGCCACCGCCGCCAACGCCAGCAGCGAACCGACCGACAGGTCGATGCCGCCCGCGGCGATAATGAACGTCATCGGCACCGCGATCAGTCCCGTTTCCACCCAATAACGCGAGCGGTCGGCAAGGTTTACCGGATCGAGAAAACCCGGAATTGCGATGCCGAAGCCGATTGCCACGCCGGCAATCATCAGCAGGAGCAAAGCCTCGCGCCCAAGCATCCAACGCCAGCGTTTCATCGCGACGGATCCTCCAGTTTTCGGTGGAACCAGCCGTCGAGCGCGGTGGCGCCGAGGATCAGCGCCCCGACGAACACGCCCTGCCAGTACGCGTTCACCTGCAGCAGCACGAGCGCGTTGTACACCACGGCGATCAGCACCGAACCCGCCACCACGCCGAGCGCCCCACCCCGTCCGCCGGTGACGGCGCAGCCGCCGATCACGGCCGCCGCAATGGCCTGCAATTCGAAACCGGCGCCGGTGTTCGACTGGATCTTGCCGTAATACGCACCCCACAGCACCGCGGTCACGCCGACGAGCGCGCCCGCCAGGGCAAACGCCACGGCGCGTACCACCCGCGGCTGGAGGCCCGCCAATGCCGCCGCTTTTTCCGATCCGCCCACCGCATAGAGGCGGCGACCGAGGAGCGTGCGATTGAGGAACCACGCGTTGACCGCGTGCACCGCGGCGGCGAACCACACCACTTTCGGAATGCCCGCGAGCGTGCCCTCGGCCAACACGCGGAATCCCGCCGGCAGGTTCATCACTTCGTAGCCACCGGTAAAACGCAGCATCACGCCGCGATATACGTAGATGCCGGCCAGCGTCACCACGATCGGATGAATGCCGCCGCGATAGGCCACCGTGGCATTGAGCGCTCCGCACAGCGCGCCGAGGAGCGCCCCGACGGCCAGCACCGCGAGCGATGGCAGGCCGTGCAACGCCGTCGTGCACGCCAGCGCCCCCACGAGCCCGAGCATCGAGCCGATGGAGATGTCGATGCCGCCGGCGATGAGCACCAGCGCCGTGCCCGCCGCCGCGATCGATACGAGCGACGCGGCCGCGAGGATGTCGAGCAGGTTGGCCGACGAGGCAAACTCGCCGCCGCGCAGCAGCGTCATCGCGATCGCCAGCACCGCCAGCGCGCCAAAGGTGCCCAACTCGCGCCCGGCGGCGACGAGGCGCGAAGCCGGCGCTGGACCCGTTGTCTCCCGGGTGGACGCCGGTCGCGGTGTCGTTTCCTGGGGAAAGGCCGCCGCCGCCACGGATGTTTCTGTCGCGGCGGCCTGGGAGAACTCGCCGCCGACCGTGCCCTCCCGCAACACGACCACCCGGTGGCTGAGCGCGAGCACTTCCGGCAGATCCGATGAGATCACCAGCACCGCCTTGCCGCGCTCGGCCAGGGCGCGGATCTCCGCGTGAATTTCGCCCTTGGCACCGACATCGACGCCGCGCGTGGGTTCGTCGAGGAGCAGCACCGCCGGGTCCGGCTCCAGCCAGCGGCCCAGCAGCAATTTTTGCTGGTTGCCGCCCGACAACGTGGTGATCGGTTGCTCGATGTCGCGATAGCGCGTGCCCAGCCGGTGTGCGATGGAGTCGGCCCGCCGCCGCTCGCGTCCGAGGGAGAAAAAGCCGGCGCGCCCCAGACGCCCGAGCCATGGCGCGGTGACGTTTGCGCGGCAGGAATGGGTGGCGAACACGCCATCGGTGCGGCGATCCTCCGGCACCAACGCCACGCCCGCGGCCAATGCATCCGCCGGACCCGTCGGAGCGAACGGCGCGCCGCGGAGCGCGATCCGGCCGCGGCTCGACCGCAGGCCGACCAGCGCTTGCGCCAGCTCGGAGCGGCCCGCGCCCACGAGTCCGTAAAGCCCGACGATCTCGCCGGCGCGGAGGGCGAGCGTCACGTCGTGAAAACGACCCTGTTCGTCGGTGACGCGGTCCATCGTCAGCACGGTTTCGCCCGCCGCTACCACCGGCGCAGCACCGGCGGCGCCCAGGGCCCGCCCGACCATCGCGGCGACCAGCCGGTCGCGGTCGAAATCGGCGCGCGGACCGGTTGCCACGATCCGGCCGTCGCGCAACACGGTGATACGATCCGCAAGGCGCAGCACTTCGTCGAGCCGGTGGCTCACGTAGACGACCGCGGTGCCGGCCTGTTTGAGGTGCAACAATTGGGCGAACAGGTGCTCGGACTCACGCGCCGAAAGCGAAGCCGTTGGCTCGTCGAGAAAAACCAGCCGCGAGCGCCGGGCGAGGCAGCCCGCAATCTCCGCCAATAGGCGCTGGCCGAGGCCAAGGCGTGAGGCCGGCACCTCGACCGGCAGATCGAGCTCAAGGGTGCGCAGCTCCTCGCGCACGGTGGTCCGCAGCCCGCGCCAGTCGAGCCACCACGCCGACCCCGCCGGCAGGCCCTCGACGTGCATCAGATTCTCGGCCAGGGACAACTCGGGGAAAAACTCCGCCTCCTGGTGCACGACCCGGAGACCGAGCTCACGGGCCTGCCGCGGCGACCGCAACCGCAGCGGGGTACCGTCCAGCAGGAGTTCGCCGCCATCGGGTACGATCACACCCGTGCAGCAGCGGATCAGCGTGCTCTTGCCCGCGCCGTTTTCGCCGACCAGCGCGTGGATTTCGCCGGCCGCGAACGCAAGCGTCACCCCGTCAAGCGCGTGCGCCCCGCCAAATGTCTTGGTCAGGTCGCGGACGGCGAGCAACGGAGCGGAGGCAGCCATGCGGGATACGCGAGCCAAACGGTGTCACGTCGGGTGGGCAATCCAACACCTGCACACGAAGATCCCGTTGTTCCGGGTTCCGAGTTTCGGGTTCCCGGTTCCAGATTCCGATGGTTTCAACCGTGCCCATCTGTATCACACACCCGCAGAATCTTGTTTTCCAAACACGATTTTTCGCCACAGAGGGCACAGAGTTCGAAGGAGGTCACGGAGGCAGATGCATTCCTCTGTGACCTCGACCGAAGTCTCTGTGCACTCTGTGTCTCAACTCCGTTGCTTGGGTGGCGGCTCCGCCCGGCCAGGAAATCCGCGGTTAAAACCCTTCCTGTTCTTCCTCTTCGCGAGTTTTCGCGCTGCTTGTATGTCCAACCCCATGAGGAGACGCAAGGCCGTGACCAAGGAAGCTTCCGAGAATGGGGCGTTAAGCTCGTCGCAGGAAGCTTCCTTGGTCACGATCGCTTTGGCCACTG
>Ga0182021_10004681_pt1 | contig 16110 bp, 13 predicted proteins | sample 612E3MmetaG_FD_120493 | JGI IMG/M metagenome (GOLD analysis project Ga0182021, IMG submission 120493) | Permafrost microbial communities from Stordalen Mire, Sweden - 612E3M metaG (Illumina Assembly) | ecosystem: Environmental > Terrestrial > Soil > Wetlands > Permafrost | place: Sweden... | reverse complement strand
CGGTTTATTATTTCTGTTTTTGCGGCTAATGGTTCTGCTTTGTCAGTGATGGCTGAACCGCCGATTTTCAGGATTATTGGTTTCGCATCGTTCAAGTTCTTGCACCTTTACATTTGATATTAGAGCACTTATTGAAAAGCATTACGAGAACGGAACTGAGGCAAGACTATGGGTGAAACAGTAATTAAGAAAAAGACCTAAAGAATTTTGATAATACCATTTTCAACGATGACTTTGGCGCCTGTTTTGATTTTTGAGATGTCAATTTTGTCAACGCATGGGATTTCGCTAATTATGGCGCCGACGGCAACAACGGTTTCACATTCTTTGTTTATCATGCCTGCAGGGGCTGTGCCGTTTTTCTTCATGCGATAGAGTGTGTAGGAGCCTACGGTTGAGCCTTTGCCTGTTGGGAATACCAGGATTTTGTCTTTGACACTTTGCCCTTGCAATTCATGCCCTTTTTCTATTACAACCCCTGTATTTGGGTCTACTCCGCCATAGAACGATATAGGCTGTGTAGTGACGAGGGCTTCGCCTTCACCTTTGCCTTTCGAAATTAATCTTCCTTTTAGCTGTTCCATTTTCCAGTCACCGCAGCCTGAACGCACTCTTCTATGCTGCCCATTTTAGTTTTCATGTTATTCTGCCTTGAATAAAAGCATCCCTTCGCGGAGGTTGTTGCAAGCGATTTGAACCTGCCCTTTAATGGCGCAACTGCCATGCATGTGTCACAAGCGAATTTGGCGCCAGATGCTTCAATGGTTTGGGTGTAGCCGCGTTTGTCGGCAAGTTGTTTGACTGTCCGTGAAGTTGCAACCCAAAATTCCGTGCCTTCAGCCACTTTTTTTCCTCTTAACAACTCTGCGACTTTGGAAATTTCGTTAACTGAACAATGTGGGCAACCAACGCACACTAACTCAATGTCAGTTACAAAGTCGTTGATGTTATCGTATGCGTTTTTAATATCTGCTTGCTCGATTATCACTGTTTCTTTTGGTTGAGTCTGCAATTCGGTTCCAGGAGTTACGCCTTTCATGTAGAAAAGCGGTTTCGCACCGTAAGTCACAACGGAAGCACAGAAAGACTTGAGCTCGTCGAGGTCGACTGATTTTATTCCCGTTATGTAAGAAATTTTGTTTTCTGCTTTTTTGCCAATTGCATAACCCAATGCTCCCCAATCTGAAAGTTTGGCTATTTCAGCGTTTACTTGGACATGGACGTCGGGAATTCTGTTTTCATCCAAATGCAATCCGTAGCAAGGCGTTTTTCCCACGAATGCCGCCGCTAATGCGGATGGGCCGCCTTCACGGTTTGTTTTTGCACCTATAACAGAGTTCGCAAAAGTGACCGCTGAGCTTTCAGACCATGCGAGGTGTTCGCCATAGAGCGGCAAATTCCCAATCAGGTAGGGTGTGCAGGTGCAACTGACAAGTATGCCCATGCGTTCGAAGGCGTCGATTAATAGGTTTTGTTTTTCAGCAAACTCTGGGCTAATTCCAAGTTGTTGCCAATTTTCCAGGTCCATGCCTGCAGGGTTCAGGGTGGTTAAAACTTTGACTCTGCCGTCTTTGGCTAGCTCATTGAGGAATTCTAAACCTGCGTCGCCTAGATTATGGTAAGATACGCCTGCGACTTGGACGCTGCTCACTGTAATTAGGTTTTTTGCGCCGTAAATATCGCCGAGAGCAGTGAGGATTTCCATGCTTTTCTGGACAGCGTAGCCTTCCTCACCGTCGAGCATTTTCTGTTCTTGCTTAGTTAATTGCATATTGGTCACAGATACTTGTTTAAATCCACTTTAACGTATTGCTCTTTTTTGAAGCCTTTACCCGTTGTTACAAGCGGTACAGTTGCGTCTAAGCCTGCTTTAGCGGTCGTAGCTTTCTTGCCCTCGGTCAAATCGCCTGACGGGTCAAGCGAAGAACCAGGCTGGTTAGAAAGAATAACTGCATTTTTATCGGCTTGGAACCTTGTGGCGATAGCCCATTCCACATCATGCGGGTCATAAATGTTAATGTCCTCATCAACCACGACGCAGTGCTTGAGTGATTTATGCCCCTCAAAAGCAGCGGCAATCGCTTTTTTGCCATCCTCAGCGTTTTGCTTTTTGATCTGGACTACGGCATGGAGCCAGCTGCATCCGCCTGGGGTGATGTAGACGTCTTTACAATGGCAGACTTTGTTCACTTCGTTGTAGATTGTGGGTTCTTTTGGCATACCCATGAGGAACTTGTGCTCGTTTTTGCCTGCCAGAATGGTTTGATAGATTGGGTTCTTGCGATGGGTGATACATTTGATTTCTAAGATAGGCTGCTGACGAACCCGATCGACGACTCCTGTCAAATCCAGAAATGGACCCTCCGTGGCTTTCTCCTTGGTTATGCGCCCTTCAAGCACAAGCTCAGTTTCTGTTGGAACCTCTATATCAACGGTTTTGCATTTGACCACGTCAGTTTTTTCAAGCGCGTTAGCCATTTCCAACTCATCTATGCCTTTAGGTAGAGAAGTTGCGGCTGAAAGCAATACGGCAGTGGAGTTGCCGATGCAAATAGCTATGTCGAGTTCGCCGCCAGCTTTTTTGAGTGCTGTGTCAGTTCCTCGATCTTCGACTATTCGCGCGACAAAATGGTTTTTGTCTTTAAGCATAAGGCGGTGGAAGCACATGTTTCTTCCCAAAGCTGGGTCTTTGATGATGGTTACAGCTGAGGCGATGTATTTTCCCCCGTCCTTTTCGGTGTAGTGCATTATTGGGAGTTTAGTTAAATCAACGTTGGGTTCAACGACTTCTTGGCAACTGCCCTTTTCAACTACTTGCACGGAGATAGGTTGCTGAATAGCCGTCGAAAGTTTAGGTAGCAATTGATCCTTACTTATCCCGAGTGAAGTTGCGATCAAATCTTTAGAAGAGACAAGCCCTGCGACAACGGGGTAACTTGATTCTTTTATTTTCTCAAAGAAAACCGGTTTCTCGCCCAGAGCATCAATTATTCCTGCGATCTCCAAGTCGATGGAAACAGATTTTGTTATTCTCATTAATTCGCCTTTTTTATCCAAAGTTTCAATGAAGCTTCTAAACCCCAATTTGCATCAACCTTAGTATTTCTCAACGCCTATCTTTGTACCGAGCACTTCAAATCCCAAGAACTTAATGGCACTTAGAACTTTTCCCTGTAACTCCTTCCCTGGAGTTAGCGCCACCATGCATCCACCACCTCCTCCGCCTGTAAGTTTTGCGCCGAAAGCACCTTGTTTTCTGGCTAAATCAACTAGCGAATCAAGTTCTTTGCTGGATACACCGATTTCTTGAAGCAGACGATGGTTTTCATTCATAAGGTCACCAATTTTCTTAAGATCATAATTCTCAAGTGCCCTGCGTCCAGCAACGGCCACGTTTTCAGCTTGTTTGAAGACGGGGTCGTACTTCTGAGGATTTTTCTTCTTGCGATCAGCTACGCCTTCAACCATGGCTTTAGTGTTAGCGACTTTCCCCGTACTGCCAATTACAATTTCAATTGGCCTACGTAAGTGAAGTTTTTCTATCTTGTCTGGACCACCAGCTAAATCTTTCTTAAACCACATTAAGCCGCCGTAAGTTGCAGCAGTGTTATCAATACCTGAAGGATTGCCCGCATACGCTTTCTCAGCCTCATATGCGATTTGATTAATTTTCTTATCAGAAACTTGCATACTAAGCTCTTGGGCGATGCCTCGTGCAATTGCAACGCTGCTTGCTGCAGAAGCGCCTAAACCACTAAACCCGGGCAGAGTTCCTCCAATCCAAATATCCAAGCCGATTTTAGGGTCAATGCCCATGGCTTTTAGCATTCTCTCGATTGATTCGATTTGCTGGAGGCGTTTTTCTTCGCTATAACCTTTAGCAGTTTTTCTTTCATCTTTAATTTGCAATCCTTTGAAGATCTTTTTAACTTCAGCGTCGGTGGTTGAATCAATTGCTGAGACGACGCCTGGTAAGCCATGGACGACAAAGTGTTCACCGAATAAGATTACTTTTCCGTAACCGGACCCTTTACCCATTTAACTTGCACCTTGAAAGGAATTATTACACCATGGAAATAAAAACATTCTTTCGCTGCCGTTTTGGGGCAAATCAATCCTTTAAATTTTCTTGATTAGGGAAAAAGTTAGGTTAGGTAGGTCAAGCCATGGCTAACAGAGACAAGGAAGAGAAGTATGGTGGGCAAGTTGCCTTATCCACTGTTAGCAGCCAAACCGCCTAACTCGATGGCTACCCTAATGACTCTTTTTCTCCGTGATCTTCTTACGATTTCAGAGAATATAAAATAATGTTGTTACATTCTGATGTTACAACCGCTAAGTTAAACCAAGTATTCTATTCATTACCGACCGGTTTGCAAAAGTTTTTTTACCATGTTAAGAAATATAGGAAACGGCAATAGAGTAAATGTGGAAAGGTTCCAGCCGTGAGTGAAGAAACAGATAAAATAATTCAGAATAAAGAAGCTGTTCTTTTGCCTCTTCTCTCAAGTATGGAAGAACTCAAAAATACGTTTATCAATGAAACGGTGACCTTCGCCGCTGATTGGTATGGTAAAACCGCAAAAAAATACATTACTAAATTTCCAGAAACCACGTTAAGTTTAAGTGAAGAAATAATTGCTACCATGAAGACTGAAGTAAATAAATTGATTCGGGAAACAGAAAAAACAGTAAAAACCGAATTGGATGATCCCAAATTATGGTGGCATCAACAACCAGATTTTCAAACAGCGATTGATCAATATATCCAAGTTGCCGATAAATATCCCGAAATCATTGACCGCGCAGTAAGACATGCATTAGGCTCTCTGGGCGTAATTCTCGAAGAATTCAGCTTTCATGTCACTGCAAACGGCAATGCGAGCTCATTTCAAGAATTCTGGTTTGACCACCCAGTAGGAAACGAATACGCAGTAAAACCATATTATCCTCATCTTCTCAAATGGTCCAACGAAATGGAAGATACCCTTGAATATTACGACTCAAAATTTGTGGAAGCATTGGCGTTGTTCAAGGAAATACATGAACTAAAAGAGGAAAAGAAGAGACAAAGAGCACTTACGCGATGGGACTCTATCTAAAGTTGTTTTTTAAAGCTTACTGCGGCATAACCTACCACACTTGAGTGGTCGCCTGTTATGTCGCCGCTGTTATGATAGTTTAACAATGTGGCCTTAGCGCATATGCCGCTCGCGTAGGTTATTAGGGCTGTTATTGGCGCGTAACCGCATGCTGTTATTTTTTGCTTTTCAATAGTTTCGTAGAATCCTTTTGCATCCATTTCTGTGATTGCTTTGAGTGCTGCATGGTCCTTTGTAGCTGCATTTTTTGCTGATTCATAATGTGTCATGTCTGAGGAAGCAATAACTATTGTGTTTTTGGCGTCTAAAGCTTCTTCAAGTGCTCCTCCAACTTCAACAGCACTGTCATAGTCCTGCATTAGAAAACAGATCGGCACAATCTTGAATGTGTTACCATAGAGAAATTGTAGAAAAGGCAATTGCACCTCAAGGGAATGTTCATAGCGGTGTGCAAGCTCGTCAACATCAATGATGCTGGTTTCATGTATAATGTCATTTGCTAATTTAGAGTCGACCTCTATATTGCCTAGTGGTGTTTTCCAAACGCCTTCAGACATGACGCTCAAAGCGCTTCCGTACCCAGTATGATTGGGACCTAAAAGCACTACAGTGTCTGGTTTTCCATCCAACGCTAATTCATAAAAAGCAGATGCTGCCACAGGACCAGAGTACATGTACCCTGCATGTGGACAAATCATGCCTGCAATGTTTCTTGGATAGCTGTGTAAGTTTACAGTAGGAAGTTTTTTTGGACCAAGTTCATTGAGGAAACAATTTTTAATTTGTTCCCTGAGCGCTTCGGCGTCGGCTTCATAAAACTGACCAGCGACATTTGGACGCCGAATCGTCGGCAACGGGTTAGGGTTCCTCCTCCTCTTCCCGAGTGACTTTTGCTTCAAAGTCATCTATGGTTGCTGGTGGATCTTTGTCTGGACCTAAATCGCCTCTTTCGCGGAGAACCTGTCTCGCTAGTAACCAGAATATGACTGCCAAAGCTCTTCTACCCTTATTGTTTGTCGGAATAACTAGGTCAACGCCAGCAAATTCGTTATCTGTGCTGCATAACGCGACAATTGGAATACCGACTTTGGAGGCTTCTTTGACTGCTTGTGCATCTGCTCTTGGGTCAGAAACAACTATGACTTCGGGATCAATTCTGCCTGGATACTGAGGATTGGATAGTTGCCCTGGTATGAAGCGTCCGATTAATGGTGTTGCGCCTGTTAGTTGGCAGAATTTCTTTATTGGTTCTTGAGCGTAAAGTCTTGTTGCTGCAATTGCTACTTTTGCATGTTCATAGCGTGAGAGAAATTTTGCAGTGACTCTTATTCGGTCGTCAGTTTTTTTAACGTCAAGTACGAATAATCCGTCTGGTCTTACACGGTAGATGAAGGGTTCCATGTCTAATGTTTTCATTCGTGTTCCGATATGGATACCTGCGGACAATAGAGTGTCTCTTGGTAGAAGAAGTTCTTCGGTAGGTTGGGCTTCTTGAACTTTTTCTTCTTCTTGCGCTGCTGGTTGCTCTTCAGAAACCTCTTCAAAAGGTTCCTCTGTGTTTTCTGCTTGGGGTTCCTCTTCATTTTCTACTGGTTGAATCTCTTTATTTTCGTCTTCTGACATTTTTTCACTTTCTCTATTAGCGTATTTTTAAATCAGCCATTTTGGCTCTATTTCCAAGGAAATGCTCTATTCTTATTAGCTCGTTAAGTTTGGCTATTCGTGTGCCTTCAACTACGCCTGTTTTTATTAAAGGGCAGTTGTAAGCCACAGCCAAATGAGCTATGTGCCAATCGCATGTATCACCTGAACGATGGGACACAACTGGGTCGTAACCATGTCGTTGCGCAGTTTGAATTGTTTGTGCTGCATCCGATAGGGTGCCTATCTGGTTGACTTTTATTATGATAGCATTTCCAGCGTTAATCTTGATTCCATTATTTAACCTTTCAGTATTCGTTGTAAATAAATCATCGCCGCATATTAAGCAGTTTTTGACTTTGCGGGTTAATTCAGCAAAGCTTTCATAATCTTCTTCATGGAAGGGATCTTCGACATAGGCAAGATGATATTTCTCAATTAATTCCAACATAAAGTCTAGCTGTTCGGCTGTGTCACGTTTCTTACCTTCATTCTCGTAAACATACTTTTCATCTTTAGGCTTCCAGAGCGACGAGGCTGCAACATCAATGCCAAAGCTACATTCGAAATCTAATTCGTTACCAACTTCTTCACATATTTTGGCCATAACTTCGAACGCGTCAATAGTGTCTATATTGGCTATCCATGCGCCCTCGTCACTTTTTCCACCGTTAAATTGGCTGCTTTTCCTTTTTAAAGCATCACCGATTTTTTTGTGGATTTGGGTATTGGCTGTTTGAGCTTCAATAAAACTTTCAGCCCCATGCGGCAATGCTAAGTACTCTTGAATGTCGGGTGCTTTGCCCCTTGCATGCTGACCCCCACTCAAACAGTTGCCGAGAGGATAAGGCAAGGTCGTTGCGGCGTTTCCGCCCATGAATTGGAATAAGAGAAATCCGTGAGAATTTGCTGCAGCTTCAGCGTTGGCAAGAGAAATTGAAAACGCGGTGTTTCCGCCAATGTTTTTGAAGTCAGTAGTGCCATCTAATTCGTGAAGCGTGTTATCAATTTCTTCTTGATAATCAGCGTTTAGCCCTGCAAGTTCAGGAGCAATCAAATCATCCACTTTCTTAATGGCTGCTTCGACTCCGCCTTGCGGGTAATAAATAACTTCAGCTTTTCCCCGGCTTTTTCCCGCTGGAGCAGATGCTCTACCAAAACCTCCATTAGTTATTACGTCGACCTCTATTGTTTCTTCTCCTCGATTGTTGAAAACCTTTCTTGCAATGAGGTCTTCGATGATAGATGACACTGTTGTAAACCTCAAACGGCTATAATTTTGTTGCCAGCTTATTTTAGGTTTCGGAAACACAAAATCAACTTTGAAAAGCCAATAGGTATAATAGTTTCTGGCTTGTTTTTTTTGAAAAGAAAAACTGGCTATGGCATTAGCCTTGACTAACCAGTCAGAACCGCTCCTTTGGATGCTGATAATGCCTACCCAAAAAGAAATCAGGTAGGTAAATATGAAAATGATTGAATTCGTATTCTTAGCGGTTGGCGCAATAGTCGGAGCATTTCTACGTTATATAATGGTTGCTTCTCCCCAGACTATCGGGGGACTACCGGTCAATGTTTTGGCTGTTAACATAATCGGAAGCTTCATACTAGGGTTGTTTTCGGTCTTAGCAGTCGCCTTAAACTTAAACTCAAACTACACATTGCTAATAGCTACAGGATTTTGTGGTGCATTCACAACAATGTCCTCTTTTGCACTTGAAACCAGCAACTTGATGGATGGCAACCGCTTTATCCTTGTAATACTAAACATACTCGCCAACGTTGGATTGTCTCTCGGAGCGCTTGTGAGTGGAAAAGTTTTGTGTAACGAGTTAATGACGAGGATTCTTTAATGCGAACAAAAATGTGGAGTGTCACAATTCGGATTAAGAAAAATGATACGGTTGGCGGCAAGCGTCTAGAGAGTCTTGTGATTGATTTTTTAATCAACGCAGGTATCAGCGGCGCAACGGTGTGGACTGGCGTTGACGGTTTTGGTAAAAGGGGAAAGTCAACTCTGACACTTGAAGGTATAACAGTTAACATGCCCTTAATCATTGAAGTGATTGATGAACAATCAAAACTGGACCCACTTCTTACAGACCTAAAGAGAATCGTTGGAGACAATGGTTTAGTAACCATTCAAGATACTTATGTAATTTAGAGTAAACAACGACCAATTTGGTTCACTACCAGTTTAGAGCAATCACATAAAAATATTAGCCTAAGCCAGATGCTTCTGGTGAAAGTTTTAGGAAACCCAGTTCCAGATACAAATGAAAATACAAAGCAATACCCATGTTCTGATTGCCAACATATAAACAATCAATTTTAATAATTATGTTTTTTTGTGCCAGAAGAAAAGCTAAAGAAACTGTTAAAGCAGTTGGATGTTGGTGCCATAATTGCCCAATTTTTACATTATTGCATTAGCGGAAAATCAGCAGATATCAAATTATACCTTGAGTTTTTAACGACCGCAAAAGGACAGTTTTAGGTGACTTTAAATTATCTGCCCAACAAATTTATCGTTATCATCTTAAATACTACCAATTTGGACAATATTGACGTTGATGGTTGCAGTAGCTGTTATTAAGCACCATAACCTACAATAAATAAGGATGTTTTGGCATGCAAACCGATGCAGAAGATTTTAAGGTGCCCATAGGCAAAAAAATCAATTTAGACAATTATGATCCCGCTTGGATTCCTAAATGGGCTAAGGAAAAAGAAGGCAAAGAAGACAAAAAAACGATAAAAGACGAAGCATCAGTCATTCTTGAAGCTAATAGGCAGAAACTGATTGAAATGCAGGAGTTACTTTGGGCAAGCGATAGTTACTCTCTGTTAATTATTTTGCAAGGTATGGATGCCGCAGGAAAAGATGGCACCATTCAACATGTAATGTCAGGAGTTAATCCCCAAGATTGTCAAGTTACTAGTTTTAAAACTCCCTCGGAAGAAGAATTAAATCATGATTTTCTTTGGCGCCAAACAAAAGCTTTGCCCGAGAGAGGCAAAATTGGAATCTTCAATAGATCTTACTATGAAGATGTTCTCATAGTGAAGGTTCGCCCGGAAGTCTTTGAGAAGCAGAAGCTTCCTCAACAATTAGAGGGAAAAGGGTTTTGGGACCAACGGTATGAAGACATAAATATGTTTGAACGCCATCTTAACCGAAATGGTACAATAGTTTTGAAATTCTTTCTTTATATTTCAAAAGAAGAGCAGAAACAGCGTTTGCTTAAACGCATAGAGACTCCTGATAAGGAGTGGAAATTTTCACTTTTTGACCTTTCTGAACGGGCAAAATGGGATGATTATATGGAAGCATATGAGGATATGCTTAACAATACAAGCACCGAATGGGCTCCTTGGTACATTATTCCTGCTGACAAGAAATGGGTTTCTCATGCACTGATCTCTGAAATCATAGTTTCGCAAATTGAAAAGCTCAACCTAAAATATCCTGTTTTAAGCAAAGAGCAGCGTGAAGCATTAAAGAAAGCGAAGGCTGAGTTGGAAAAAGAATAAACGTACTTACGTGCTGGGTGTAACTTCACAGTGAACGTCTAGTTGCTTGCCGAAGGCTTCGTAGAACGCTTGCCTGTTTTGGATAACGCTCCATTCTTCGAAACTGCAGTCTGAGTCTGAATAAAACTCCAGCAAAATCCGGTCTTTGTCCTCCCTGATAAACTCAACTTTTTTCACTAGTCCACTATGGCTCCGGTCAAGTTTTTCTGCAAATCTTAGAAAAGTTGAAAGAATGGCAACGCACTCCTTAATTTTTTCATCTATTCCTGTCGCTTTCATAGCTTTTTTTGAAGGTAATTTTTTCCTGTGAAAACGTGCGATATTTGCCATTAACTGAATTTCTTGAGGGTCAAAACCAAGAAGGTCAGCATTGCAAATTATGTAGTGAGAATGAAGATGATGATTGTTAAAAGAAAGAAAATCGCCGACATCATGTAAAGTTGAGGAATATTTCAAGAGTTCTCTTTCATTTTCACTCAAATGGTGTAGACCAATTTGTTTTGCGCTATCAAAAAGCTGAAGTGCCAGCGAAGCAACGGTTTCAGAATGTTTCTCGTCAAAGTTGCAGGATCTGCCTAAATGCAAAACACTCCTATTTCTCATAGGCGACTTTTGGAGCTCTCTGAAGCCTTCAAAATTTGAGAGATAGTCAACGAGAAGTCCGTCTCGTAGTTCTCTATGGCTAATTTTTATTTCTCCCAAGCCTAACTCCTCCATGAGGGCGTCCATTATGGCTGCTCCTGCGATTAAAATATCTGCGCGATCAGGGTTTATTGCAGGCAATTTTTTTCTTTCTTCAAGCGACAGAGAACAAAGAATGGGCGCTAACTTCTTTAAGTTCTTCCTCGATAGTGCGAGACCGCCGTTTCCGTTCTTCTTGAATAATTTGCTTGCGATTTCCGCCAAGTTTATGACAGTGCCTGACGATCCCCAGGCTAGTCTAACTCCGTAATCTTGGACTTTCGCTTTCGCTGCTCTCATTTTAGTGGCTGCATATTTTTTTATTTGAAGGTATACATTGAAGTCTACAGGTTTAGTCCAGCCTTCACCAATAAACTGGGCAGTCAGTCTTATTGCACCTAACTTAAGGCTACTCACGAAAAAACAATCGAACTGGTTTCCGATGCAGATTTCAGTACTGCCGCCGCCCAAATCCATAAAAACAACTTTTTCTTCACCGATATCTATCCCGCTTGAAACGCCCAGACAAATCAATCGTGCTTCTTCTTCTCCACTAATCACGTTTACTTTGAGTCCTGTTTCGTTGAACAGTTTTTTTAGGAATTCAGTTTGATTTTTAGCTTCTCTAATTGCTGAAGTTCCTACTGCTATCATTTCCGTGGCGCCGTATGTTTTGGCCAGTTCTAGGAATTTTCTAGACACAAAGATGGCACGTTCCATTGCTTCTGGTTTTAGAACATGGTCTTTGAATTCTTGTTCGCCGAGTCTAATGACTTCTTTTTCTTGGCTAACGATTGTGTAAGAGAAATTAGGGTTCATTCTAACAACTAAAAGACGTATTGCGTTTGTCCCAATGTCAATGAAACCGACTACACGAGCAGAATTCTTTATGAGTGTTGCTTCCAAATCAACACCACTGTTTTTGCAAAGATCTTTTCAAACAAATCTTTTTTCCTATTAAAAGCCTGCTCCTCTAAGATTGACTTATTCTCTGATTCATATTCTACTATAATGCAATTTGTGTCTTCTCTGATGTTCAATTTCTTCACGATCGAGTGATGTGTGTAATCCAAGCCATCTGCTACCCGAAGGAGACTCGCCAAAACCTTAATTTTGTTTACAGTTATGGGGTCCAATGAACCAAGGTTATAATGTTTTAACTTAGGTAAACCTTTGCGGTGGTATCGCGCGATGTTTGCCACAATTTGTCTGTCTTGTGAAGTAAATTGTAATTGAGTATCATTGAGGATTATCTTGGCTGTTTCTTTGTTGTGCCCTCCCCTGCCTTTGGATAAGCCTATGTCATGAAGGATCGCAGCACATTCAAGCCAGCATCTCTCACGATTACCTAACTTGTGTGTGCTTACTAAACTATCAAAGAACCTCAAAGAAAGTCTAGTAACCTGTGAGCTATGCTTGTTATCTTTCCAATATTTGAGTGCAAAATTCCGACAGTTCTGAACGATTTCCCTGCAATTTTGGATCAGACTTTCTTTTTTCTTCTCATCCTCTTTATTTATTGCATCCAAAGATAGACCCTGTAGTAGCATCTGAGCGAAGCTTTGAGGTAACCGTTTTTTTCTCAGAATTTCTGCCGCAGTTGCAACATCGTAGTCTATTCTTAGCAACTCAACTTTAAACGGATTAAAACTTAATATTGCATAAGCCGTTTGAGGGTTTCCATCTCCAGGCCTCCCGACGCTTCCAGGATTAACAAACGAAACTCCGTTTACCTGCCTCCAAAATTGGTCATGAGAGTGACCCACGATTATTATATCCGCTTTAGCGGTTTCGGCTATCTTTCTTAGCCTTTCAACCGGAGTATCACAGTAAATATGCTCCTCTATAGATTCGGGGCTTCCATGTGTTATGAGTATTTTTTTGCCCGCAATTTCGAGCCTGCGTTCCATAGGAAGAGTGTTAAGGTAATTTTCGCATGATTTTGACAGCTCTTTTTTAGCAAATTTGTAAGCTATGCTCTTTTGACCTTTATCTTTGATTTTCCCCTCGATGACCTCGATGTCGTAATTACCCAAAACGCTTATGATATTTTTTTCACATATCAACTCGACAACTTCATTGGGGCAAGGACCGAAACCAATTGAATCTCCGGCGTTAACTAAGAGACTAACCCCATGTTCTTCCGCATCACGAACAGCCGTTTCCAAAGCGGTAATGTTTGCGTGGATATCTGATAAAACTGCAATTTTAACATTAGGATTTGTAATAATTTTCATGGTTTTCTCCTCTGCTTCAATTAGTTCTGACTTAATTGCCTCTTTTAATTGAGGGAAAAAGTTCTCTTTTTTGTTTTCTTCCCACTGAAGCTCAAATTGTGAATAATGCTTTTTCCTTTCGTCTTTAATGAAAGTTTGAAAGTCTAACATTGCTTGTTTGAAATCTGCTTGATTTTTGGGGTCGGTTATTGTGGGTAAGGTTTCCGCAATGAATTTTGGCAGATAGTCAATCCAGACATCGCAATCATGCATTTCCCCCAAGATATCTTGATATTTTTTTATGTTATCAATTTCTTTTGCGAGTTTGTTTTTGTACATCGGGGCAAAAATTTCCATTGTATAGCGGAGTTTTTTTGCGAATATTCTCATTTCATGATGTTTTTGTTTTTCATTTTCTTTATGAACATATTCCTCCATGCCCAGAAAATTTTGTAATACAAACGCCATGTTCCATTGCGATTTTTCTAGAATAATTGTCTGGTTAAACGTTGAATTTGATTGTGTAGAAATGGATCGCTGACAAGAGGTATTGATGTCTTCTAAAATGTATAATTCCTTCAGTTTCTGCATTCCATTAGCAAGGTTAGGTTGAATATTGTTTCTACGGTTTTTATGATTCTGCAGTAATAAACCGAGATTTCCTTTGTCAGTAATAGAACTAAGCTTTTCGATGTATTGTTGAATGAACGCAATTTGCACATCAAGATCTCTTGCGTCAGCTAACAATCGAGTAACTTTTTTAATTTCGCGTTTCCATTTTTTGTACTTTTTTCTAGGAAAGCAGGATCTGAAAACGGGTAGTGCAGCCCTGAGTCTGCGAGAGGCGACACGAGTCTTATGGACACATTCAGAATCCTTGTTATCTACAACACCATCTATCTGATTTTCGAATGTATTGAGCAGATTTAGGATAGTTTCGGAGCCGAATTTGCAGTAACTTAGGTCAACTTGGCACTTTTGGATGCTAATTGGGTCGCTCATTCCATATGCCTCTATTCTGAATAAGCCAAGCTTGCGAATTGATGACTTTTTCTCCTTGTTTCGAAGTAACTCTCTCGTATGTTCCGTCTGGCAAGAGTCTTCTTGCTTTGACATTGTCCAGAAGGTGGATTTTTAGCATATTTTCCAAGATTGCTTTTTTGAGGTATGGATCTGGAACCGACATGAGAACTTCAATTCTTTCGTTTAGGTTTCTGAACATCATATCTGAGCTTCCGATAAGTACATCATGGTCTGCATCGTCTCGGAAATAATAGATTCTAGCATGCTCAAGAAAACGTCCTACTATGGAAATCACGGAAATGTTGTCGCTTATTCCTTTTATACCAGGTCTTAAACAGCATAAACCTCGGACGTTAAGGTCGATTTTAATTCCAGCCATGGACGCTTTGTAGAGGGCTTGAATAATTTCTGTTTCCTCTAGATTATTTAGTTTAAATGCTAAATAGCCTTTGCCAGTTTGCTGGTGAAAAATTATTTCTTTGTCTATTCTTTTGAGGATTTCCTTCTTCAGCGTTTTTGGGGCTACAAGTAAATGGTTGAATTCTTTTTCTTGAAGTCCATTTATTATGATATTGAAAAGTTCTTCAAGTTCTATTCCTACTTCAGGGTTTGCAGTTAAGTAACCTATGTCGCCATATATTTTTGCTGTGACAGCGTTGTAGTTTCCTGAACCAATGTGACTAAATCTCATGGTTTGATCTTTTTCTTTTTTGACAATTAGGCATAGTTTTGCGTGGACCTTGAAGTTAGGAAAATTATAAACAGTGTTTACTCCTCCTTGCCTTAGTTTTGAAACTAATATAATGTTGTTTTCTTCGTCGAATTTTGCTTTCAATTCAACTATTGCTGTAACTTTTTTGCCTCTTTCGGCAGCTTCTATTAATGCATCCACTACTGGTGAATTATGATCCATTCGATACATTGTTATGCAAATTTCCATAACGCTTGGATCTTTTGCTGCCTCTTTTAGCAGATCAATGATTACTTCAAAGCTGTCATAAGGGTGATATAATACAAAATCTTGTTTGGCAACTGTTTTGAACATGTCTTTTTCAGGAGACAAAAGAGGCGAAAAACACGGCAAGAAACTTTTATCTTTAAGGTTAGGCCGGTTTACTTTAAGCAGTTGCCATAGATCTACAAGACCTAGTGGACCATCAAATTCGTATATTAAATATTCAGGCAATCCTAATGCTGCAGCTACCTTTTCCCTTACTATTTCTGGAACCTTACGTTCGAACTCCAGTCTGCTTGGGAATCCAGCTTTTCTGGTAGACAGACTTTTTTTGACTGAGTTAAGAAAGTCAGCAGATTCATCCATCAAAATATTAATTTCGCCATTACGTGTTATTCTGAATTTGCAACATGAAAGATTCTTTTCATCTGGGAAAAACAATTGCAAATTACTTTCCATCAAATCTTCTAAGAACACATAATTATAGTGAACACTTGCTTCTCCTTCAAGAGTGAGTTGGCTGCTGCTTGTCGGGATTCTTATCAATCTTCCAAATGTTTCGGTTGGGACGTCAACCAAAAAGAAGGAATCTTGATTAGCAAAGCCAGTAACGTAGAGCGTAATGTGTAAATTCTCTAGAACTCCGCCATCGAAACCTTCTCTTGGAGTTTTAATCAGAGGAAGAATACTTTGTTTGAAGAAATTGCGCAAATTTTCCTTATCTTTTTCGCCTAATTCGCTAAATTTCCAAATAAAGATTCTCTCTTTTGCGAGTGCTGGGAGAATTTCCTCTCTCCAACAGTCCGCATGTTTTTTTATGAGAGGAATTATTTCCTTTCTTGTGGCTTCAATCTGTTCAATAGCACTCATTCCATCTACTGATTTCTCGTTAGAACCGGATTTGATTTTTTTCATGAGTCGAGGAATTCGTGTCATGAAAAACTCGTCGAGGTTGCTT
>Ga0182021_10004680_pt1 | contig 16111 bp, 10 predicted proteins | sample 612E3MmetaG_FD_120493 | JGI IMG/M metagenome (GOLD analysis project Ga0182021, IMG submission 120493) | Permafrost microbial communities from Stordalen Mire, Sweden - 612E3M metaG (Illumina Assembly) | ecosystem: Environmental > Terrestrial > Soil > Wetlands > Permafrost | place: Sweden... | reverse complement strand
GTGGAACATCAAGGCCTGCGACATCTACGGTCTTTCCGAGATCATCGGACCGGGTGTCTCCTGCGAATGCGTCGAGGCACAATCGGGCCCGCACCTGAACGACGACCACTTCCTGCCCGAAATAATCGACCCCGAGACGGGCGAGGTACTCCCCGAAGGCGAGATGGGCGAATTGGTCATCACCACGCTCACCAAAGAAGCCTTCCCGCTCATCCGCTACCGCACGGGCGACATCACTCGGCTGCGATCCGATCCTTGTGTCTGCGGCCGTACGAACACCAGGATGGATCGCGTTTCGGGCCGCACCGACGACATGCTGATCATCCGCGGGGTGAACGTCTTCCCCAGCCAGGTGGAATCGGTGCTCCTGATGTCGCCGGAAGTGGAGCCGCACTACAAGCTGGTGGTCACCCGCAAGGGCGCGATGGACAACATGGAGGTGCAGGTGGAGATCGCTCCCAGCCTCTACCACGAAGTGACCGCGGGCATCCTCTCCACCAACGACGTGTTCACGTTCACCGAGCACGAGACCCTGGTCAAGCTCAAGAGCAACATCCAGAAGAACATCAAGGACATCATCGGCGTCAACGTGGGGGTCACCTTCAAGGAGCCCGGCTCCATCGAACGCGCCGAAGGGAAGTCCCAGCGGGTGGTCGACCTGCGCAAGGAGAACACGTGACCGAGAACAAGCCGGACGAGCCCCAGGAAGGCGAGCAAGAGGTAGTCACTGAGCGCGTGGCAGAAGGCCGGGCTTTCCCGTCGGCCGCGGAGGACCAAGAACACGCGAGTCTCGACGCCGATACGCCGCAGACGCGTTCGCCGGCCTACCGCCTAGGCTTCGCCGACCACGACTTCATGATGCGTGACGAGTTGCGGGCGGAGCGCCTGCAGCTGGAGTTCCTGAAGCCCGAGATCCTGCAGCGCGATCGCGGCATCAGCGCCACCGTGGTGATGTTCGGAAGCACCCGGATTCCGGCACCGGAGAAAGCGGCCGCCCTGGTCGAGGAGGCGGCACGCATGGCCCGAGAGCACCCGGACGACCCGCTTGCCGCGCAGCGGGAGCGCGCCGTCCGTTCTCTAGCCGCCAAGGCCCGATACTACAACGAGGCCAGACGCTTGGCGCGGATGATATCCGCTGGGCCTCAGTGCGACGAACCCGGTTTCGAGCTGTGCAAGTACCCGCACGGGCCCTACAGCGTCGTGGTGGTCACCGGAGGCGGCCCCGGCATCATGGAAGCGGCGAACCGCGGAGCCAATGACGTGGGCGCCGAGAGCGTGGGACTCAACATCGTCCTTCCGTTCGAGCAGCGACCCAACGAGTACATCACCCCATACCTCTGCTTCAACTTCCACTACTTCGCGCTGCGCAAGATGCACTTCTCGCTGCGGGCGGTCGCCGTGGCGGTCTTCCCCGGTGGCTTCGGCACGCTGGACGAGTTTTTCGAGGTCCTGACCCTCATCCAGACTCGCAAGGTCGAGCGTATGCCGGTCGTGCTCTTCGGGCAGGAGTACTGGGAGCGGATAGTCGATTTCCCGGCGCTCGTAGAGGAGGGCGTCATCAACCCGGCCGACCTCGAGATCTTCTCCTACGTGGAGACGGCCGAGGAGGCCTGGGTGAAGCTCGAGCCGGTTCTCAAAGCCGCCGCCCGGCACCGGTAGTCTGCCGGGTCAAAGAGCTCGCTCTGAGGATCGTCTCCGGCCGGGCCGGGCGGAGCGGCGGTCTCCTTATGCTATGCTGGTTTGTAGCAAAATGAACATGCTCGACGATCCCCGCAGCCCCCGTCTCCCGGTCCTTGTGAGCTTCCGGGCGGGCTTACGATGAATACCACGGCACTCGAGGTCGTCGGCGTCGTCTTTCTCTTGATCGTGAACGCTTTCTTCGTGGTAGCTGAGTTCGCTATCGTGAAGGTCCGGAACACCCGCATCGCCGAACTGGCCGCCGAAGGCAAGCGCAGGGCGCGAATCGCCAACAGCATCGTCAACCATCTGGACGCCTACCTATCGGCTACCCAGTTGGGCGTCACGGTGGCCAGCCTGGGCCTGGGCTGGCTTGGCGCCTCGGTGTTCACTCGCATCTTCGCCACCGCGATCAATCGCACCGGCGCGGCGGTGGTCGCCTTCGTGTTCGTCACCTTCGTCACCATCATCTTCGGCGAGCTGGTACCCAAGAACATCGCCCTCCGCAAGGCCGAGCAGGCGACCATGGCCGTATCGCTGCCGCTTCGCTGGTTCTACTTGGTCACCCGGCCGCTCACCTGGCTCATGTACATCGCCGCCGCGGGCATCCTCAGGCTGTTCAAGGTCACCCCGGCTTCGGAGCGCGAGCTGGCCCACTCTGAGGAGGAGTTGCGGATGATCCTAGACGCCAGCCAGGAGGTAGGGCACATCGACGAGGTCGAGCAGACGCTTATGCGCCGGGCGTTGACCTTCGGCGACCAGACGGTGACCGAGATCATGGTGCCGCGCACCGAGCTGGCCGCGCTGCCGACTTCGTTCACGGTGGCCGAAGCCATCGAAGAGATCGCCGAGACCAACCACACCCGGTATCCCGCCTACGAAGAAGACGTGGACAACATCGTCGGGTACATACACGTCAAGGACCTCTACCAGGCCCCGCGCGACAGCACATTGCGCCGGCTGCTGCGCCCCGTGGGCTTCATCGCCGAGACCTCCAACATCGAAGTGGCCTTGCAGCGCTTCCAGAGCACCCGCAACCCGCTCATCATCGTGGTGGACGAGCATGGGGGCACCGCGGGCATCGTGACCATTCAGGACGTCGTCGAGGAACTCATAGGAGAGGTGCAGGACGAGTTCGACTCGGAGGCTCCGCCGGTGCAGGCCTTGGACGATGGCAGTTTCTCGGTCGACGGCGCCGCCAGGGTCGATGACCTCGAGGATAGCCTCGGCCTGTTGCTGCCCGAGGAGGGTTTCCCCACTCTCGGCGGCCGGGTGTTTGAACAACTGCAGCGCCGTCCTCGGGTGGGTGACGAAGCCGTGATAGGGAACTTCCACGCCCGCGTGCTCGAGGTAGACGGGATGCGCATCTGCCGCGTCCGCCTTACGCGCCTCAATCTCGGCGCCGCGGAAGAGGGTGAGCTGGAGGAAGCGGAGAGCGTGGAGCGCCCGGACGAAGAGCGAGAGAGTTGATGGACCCCATCGAGACCCAGATGCCCGTCGATTCTGACGCCCTGAGAGCGAACATCTCGCGGACCACCCAAGAGGTGGTCATACCCGAGCGATACATGCCGCTGATGAGAGCCGTGGAGGGATACCACGGGGTCAAGGCTCCTCTCTTCGAGACCCTCTCCGAGTACTTCCATCTCTACCGCAACGTCGACCTGTTGGTCGACGGCTTTCAGACCATTCTTCTCCGCAACTGGACATACTTCGAGCGCTCCGACAACCGCGCAGAGTCCTTCGGGCTCCTTTCCGAACTCGTGCTCGATCTGCTCGACTCGTCGCTCTCGTCGCAGCAGGCTTCGCTGCTGCTGCGGCAGCTGCTCACCTGGTGTTCGTCCGCGCTGGCAGGGCCTCACTCTGACGCCTACGACGAGCCACTGCAGAACGTGGTGGGATGTCTCTCCCGGTTCGTCCCCCGTCAGCCGCTGGCCTGCCTGGAGCGCGACACTCTCCTGCAGGGCCTGGTGAAGCTCACAGCCAAGCGACCCGCCTTGGAGCCCGTCTTCACCGATCTCTATCGCTGCCTTCTACTCCTGGGGTACCGGAGAGTGGCCCAGCGACTGCCATTGCCCGAGTGGGCCGGGTCGGCCGACGCCGAGCTGACCGACCCCGCTGCGGTGGCTGAGAACCTTTCGGGTCTGGGTTCCGACAGGCTGCAGGCGCTGATAGCCAAGGCCCAGAGCGCTTCGACCGGCGAGCTGTTGTCGCCCGAGCTCCCCTCCTTCTCCGCGCTCCTTGACCAAGCCATCGACCAGGTCTTCAAGATCGAGAACCTCGAGGACCGGTTCGCCGTCTGCATCTACTTTCTGAAAGACGACACCCTGGGCTACAGGCAGAACGAGGTGATGGTCGACCTGCTCGCCGTGATCCGGCAGCTGATGAAGCCGGACAAGAACATGGACGTCGACCGCATCCTCAGCCGTCTGACCCGCTTCTTCCGGGCCCGCGACAACCAGTTTCTGCTCATGCGCTTTCTCTGCTACGAGGCCATCGGCGTGGCCATCGGCGAGGCGGGCAACGTAGCCGCCGCCGACCACCTCATCGAAGACGTACTTTCGTGGAGGTTCCAGTACCCGGAGATCCAGGGCGCCACCGACGACTGGGAGACGGTGGTGAATCCATACCACCTGCCAAAGATCCGTTGTTGGATGCACATCATCGAGTCCAACCCGGCCCTCTATGAGCGGTTGGCGGCCGCCCTCAACGTGCAATTGCGGCTGGGTGGCGTCTACATCGCCGATACCGACCTCTTCCAGCGAGACGTTACCCGCTTCTTGGACGCCGACATCAAACCCATCTACTTCGTAGCAAAACAGCTGCTGCGGTCGTTCCCCGTCTATTTCAACGATGTGGGCGCCGAAGGTGAGCTGCGCTCGGTCTCTACGGAGATCGATGAGATCTGCGGCCGCCGCGACACCCTGATGCACTTCCTGCGCAAGCAGTCCCACGCTGAGTCCTCCAACAGGCTCGTCGCTTTCTCCTTCGCGGTGCTCACCTACTGGATGACGCTCGACCCTGCCGGCCTCCAGCCGTACCTGTCGGCCAACACGATGGCGGCAGTGAAGAGGGAGAGGGACTGGGCCAGCGAGCCTCACCAAGTGCTTCTGGCTCTCTGGGCGCTATCGTCCGACAAGGAGAGGGCCGGCGAAGCCGGACTCGAGACTCCATCGGCCACCGACACTGAGGCCTTCATCGGCCGCCTCGCGAAGATGACGCCGGTCCAACTCGAGGCGCTCCTGGCCCAGTTGCCTCGCGAAACTGAGAAGGATCAGCCGCGCTGTAACCGGCGACTGGCGTTGATGGTGCGTACGCATCAACTGCTGGCGCAGAAGTACTCGCTTTCTGCCGATGGGGTGGGAAGCGCCGTCGCGGGGCAGGTGAGACTCCAGACCCGCACCCGCCAGCGCTTCGGGAGGTTACTCGCGGCCTGGCAGAAGAAGCCCGGCGCCATAGCCAGAGAGCGCCTGCTTGACGCTGCGCTCGGCGCGCTCGAGGAGCTTCAGGCCATCGTTCTCAGCCCGGGTCCGTCCGTCGCCGTCGAGAACATCTACCAGAAGCGCCACATCGCGGCCGGCATCCCCTCCATGTACGGCACGTATTCGGAGCCCAAGTTCGACGCCCTTGGACTGTCGTTCCGGGTGGAGAATCTCGTCGCCCGTTTGCTCGACGACCTGGTGGAGGAGAGCGCCGACTCGTACGTGACCCGCGACTCGCTCCGGCATATGGCCGCCTCCATACACCTGTTCGAACGCGCCCTCTCCGTCGACGGCGTCGACTCACGAAGCCTGGCTGCCAACCTCCGCCTGCTGGAGTCCGGCTTCGGCAGCCACAACTTCACCTTCCACCAGTATCGCAACGTGTTCCAGTTCATCGTGGGCTCGGTCACCGAGCTCAGCCGAACGTCGATCCTCAGCCACGATCAGGTGTTGCATACGGTGCTAGAGCACGATCCCAGGCAGTGCGAGGCGCGCTGCATGTCTCTTGATGCCGTCGCCGAGATGGTTCTGCGCGAAGTACTGGTGTCGGCCCTCGGGATGCAGGCCCTCGACCGCTACGTCTCGGCCCTGCTTAGGCAGATCTCCACTCTCACCGGGCAGCTCAGCAACCATGCGCTCACCCGCATGATGAACTACGATCCCGAACGGCTGGTCTCACCCATCCACCAGGCGCGCCCGGGAGTGGACGACCAGATGACCCTGGGATTCAAGGGCTTGGGGTTGAAGCAGATGGCCTCCTACGGCCACCAGGTGCCTCAGGGGTTCATCCTTTCCACCGAGCTGTTCAGCGCACTGCCGGCCATGGCATACCGGCCCCTGAACGACGACATGCTCGAACGCATCCGCACCAGCATAGTCCGCCTCCAGAAGCAGACCGGGCTCTACCTGGGCGATCCCAAGCGGCTGCTCACGCTGTCGGTACGTTCCGGCGCCGCCATCTCCATGCCGGGCCTCATGGCCACGTTCATGGATGTAGGGCTCAACGACAGCTTGGCCCAGGCGCTGTCGCAGAAGCCCCGTTTCGAGTGGGCAGCCTGGGACTCCTATCGCCGCTTTCTGCAGTCATGGGCCATGGCTTCGGGCATCGAGCGCGACTTCTTCGACGGCATCATGACCGAGTTCAAGACCCGCTACGACATCCAGCGCAAGCTCGACTTTCCGCCCGACGTCATGCGCGAGCTGGCCTTTGCTTACAAGGCACGCGCCTGCGAACAGGGAGTGAAGTTCATCGAGGATCCGTTCCGCCAGGTGGTCGCCTGCGTGCGCAAGGTGCTCGAGTCGTGGGATTCCCCCGAGTCGAAGCTCTATCGCCGCTACCTGGGTGTCGCCCCGGAGTGGGGTACGGCGGTGGTGGTACAGCGCATGGTGTTCGGCAACCTCAGCCGGGAGTCGGGCTCGGGAGTGACCTTCACCCGCAACCCGTTCGAGCCCTACAGCAGCCAGGTGCGGCTCTTCGGCGACTTCACCGCCCGCAGCCAGGGAGAGGACCTGGTGGGCGGCCTCGTGTTCCCGTGGCCCATCTCCGAAGCCCAGCGCCTCGGCAGTCCCACCTACCAAGGCATCGAACATTCTTTGGAAAAGGACTATCCCGGGGTCTATCAGGCCCTGCTCGAGGTGGCCAGAAACCTCGTGGCCCAGCGGGAGTACGACCCGCAGGAGATCGAGTTTACGTTCGAGTCCGCTTCGGGAAGCGATCTCTACATACTGCAGAAACGCGCCATGGTACACGAACAGCAGGACAAGGCTCCCTTCTTCGATCCTTCCTCGCCCTACTTCGGTGCTCCGGTGGCCGTGGGCATGGGCGTGTCGGGGGGCGCGTACTCGGGACGCGTAGCCATCGACATGCAGCAGATCGAACAGCTTCTCGCCGAAGCGCCCGAGGACAACCTCGTCCTCCTTCGCCCAGACACCGTGCCCGAAGACATCGCCATGATCACGCAGGTCTCGGGACTGCTGACCGCTCGCGGCGGCTCGACCTCCCATGCGGCGGTCACGGCCAAGCGTCTGGGCAAGACCGCCGTCGTGGACTGCCGCGGCCTGGAGGTGCTCGAGCACCAGGGCATTGCCCGCCTGATGGGGACCGAGCTCAAAGCGGGAGACTGGATCTCTATCGACGGCCGGACGGGCAACATCTTCTTGGGCCGTGTGCCTATGCTGGGACAAGACACCCATCTACCCCAAGGGTGAAGCTGTCAGGATGACCCTCAAAGAGAAAGGGAACTAGCTCATGAGTATTCCGAGAACGTTGGGGATAAATGGCCTGGGGCGCATCGGCAAGCTGACTCTCTGGTACCACCTCGGTCACGACGACTTCGACCGTTTCGTGGTCAATGTGGGCCGCCCCGTAGGGACCTCGCTCCAATCCATCGCCGAATACGTGGGCAAAGACAGCACCTACGGTGCGCTTCACCGTTTTCTGAGCGGGTGCAAAGGGAAGCCCGATATCAGAGTGATCGACGAAGCGAACGGCATCATCCGGGCGCATGGCAAGGAGATCGTGTTCCTGCGGGAGGTGCGGAACCCCAAGGACATTCCCTGGCGTGATTGCGGGGTCGGCCTGGCAGTAGACTGCACCGGCAAGTTCCGTGACCCTCACATCGACGGCAGCGACGCGAAGGGCGCCCTCCGTGGCCACCTGACCGCCGGCGCCCGCGCCGTGGTGCAGAGCTCGCCGTTCAAGAGCAAGACGACGGGCCTGCCGCTGCCCGAGGATTCGGTCATCCTGATTCACGGGATTAACCACCTCGACTACGATCCCAGCAAGCACAAGCTGGTCTCGGCAGCGTCGTGCACCACCACGGCCCTCGCTCACATGATGCAGCCTCTCCTTGCCCGCGACCTCACGCGCAACATGATCACCGCTGGCATGAGCACCATTCATGCCGTGACCAACAGCCAACCGGTGCTCGACGCGGTGCCCGGCTCCGGAGCCACCGACATGCGGAAGACCCGGGGAGCCATGGGTAATATCGTGATCACCTCCACGAACGCCGCGAGTGCCCTCGAGCAAGTGATGCCGGAGATCGCCCGCATCGGGTTCATGGCCGACTCCGTGCGCATACCCACCTCGAGCGTCAGCCTGATCATTCTCAATGTCACCTTCCAGACCGAGACCTCGCCCGATGGCAAGATCTCAGTGGACCGCGACGAGATCAACGCCATCTACAAAGAGGCTGCCGAGGGCGAGGCCCGAGGCCTCGTCAGGTACACGGAAGAGCAGAACGTGTCGGCAGACATGCTGGGCGAGGACGCGGCGGTGGTCATAGAGGCCATCGAGACCCACACACGCACCGGCTTTGTGGACCTCAAGGTCGAAGGCAACCAGCACCGTATCCCGCTCACCCACGTCAAGGTGTTCGGCTGGTACGACAACGAGATGGGCAGCTACACCTATCGCCTGGGCGAGCTCACCGGCCACGTGGCACGCAGCCTCTAGCGAGGCAGGCGCCGCGGTCACGACAGGACGAAGCGCCACGGCGCGGCACGAATGGCCCGTCAGTCTTCCGCGACCAGAATCTCGGCCCGCAGCCTCGGCCCATCGGCCGGCCGACCGTCGGCCGCCGGAAGGCTCCCGCCAGCGGGGAGGATCAACAGCCGGGCGACCGTACGCGGTCGGTTGAACCGTCTCGGTCCCGCCGACCCCGGATTCAGATAGAGCGCACCCTCGCGATGTTCCACGGCGGAGGCGTGACTGTGGCCGGCGATCACGACCGAGAAGACGGACCGCCTCGCGCGCTGACTCGCGTCGTCCGCCCAAGCCTTGGTCTGCGCGGGGATGTGTCCCACCAGGATACGAACGCCGCCCAGCTCGAGCTCCGCCCGCGCCGGCAGGGACTGCGCCCATGCCTCGTAGTCACAATTGCCCCGCACGGCCGTGACGGGAGCCAGCGCTCGCAGCTCTGCAAGCACCTGTTGAGAGCCCACATCCCCCGCGTGGATAATATGGGTCACCCCCTCGAGAAGCGCCTTGACCTCTGGGTACAGGTGCCCGTGAGTATCTGAGAGCACGCCGACGCTGACCAGCGCTGGCTTGCTGCCAACCTCGCCGGATCTAGTCGTCGCCGAACAGGTCATCGCCCAGGTCGTTCGCGGGTGGTAGGCACCCCCGCTCCTTCGCGTGCCGGGCCAGCAGTTCGCTCTCCCTCTGTGTGTAGAGGGGGTGCAGTTCTGTCTGGAAGAAGACGGCTGTGACACACGTGGGGTCGTCCAGCGCCTCTGCCAGGCCCCGGCGGAGGTCGGCGACTCCACGGATGAGCACGAGCTGCCCGTCCGCGTCGACAAGCCGAAATACCCCGGCTTGCGCCGGGACGGTCGACAGGTTGTCGAGGCCGAAGACGTGCCGTGTCTCGGGAGGCGGCAGACCGGCCCGCAAGCCGTTCTTCTCCCTCCTGCTGGCGAGCCACCGCGCTCCGGCCTCGCCAGGCGACGTGAGGGCTCCTGTGGGACACACCAGGATGCAGAGCCCGCAGAAGGTGCAGCCGGAAGCCCGCAGTGTCTCGCTCTTGGGACGCGCCGTCTTCCCATCAGAGCTCATCTCCAAGGCTCCTCCGGCCTCCGAAGCGGCCTCACAGAAGCGAACGCAACGCGCACAGCCGACGCAGAGTCCCGGCTCGCGCCTGATTCGGCCTTCGGTGGTCGCTGTCCGCTCCGCCGTGACCGCCCGGCGAGGCACCTCCAGCGTGGGATCGAGCCATTCCACCAGCTTCCCTAGCTCGCAGCGCCCCAATTCGTCGCAGCACCGTGCCTCCGAAGGATTGCCGTAGCTGCAGCCCTCCCGGTTGCAGCCGTCCCGGTCCGGACAGCTGAGGCAGACATGAGGGTGTCTCGCCAGAATCGACTCGAGCCACCCCAGCCGTAGCCTTCGCAGACCCTCGTCGTCGGTGCAAACCATGGTGTCCGGCCTCGCCGGCGTCTTGCAGGCCAAGACGATCTGGCCGTCAGCCACTCGGATCGCGCAGAGCCCGCACTCGGTTGCGCCGTCCGCGCCGTCCGGCGCGGCTCCCTCGCCGCAGCAAGCGAGACCCGGGTAGTGACACAGACGGGGGACGTAGCGGCCCGCCGCGTCGCAAACATCGAGCAGGGTAGCCCCCTCGTCGACGGTCACGACTTCGCCATCCACCCGTACGCGCAGGGTCCGGCCCGGCTCCACGCCCGTCACCAGCTGTGCCGCAGGGCGCCCGCCAGGCAAGCAGTGGTGCACGGAAGCTTATGTTCCCTTCGTCCGCTCCCGTTCTGGCCTTTGCAGCAGGAGCACAGCTCACGTAGCCGTTTGCGAGCCCCCTCGTCGACCACCGCCACCAGGTCGTCGTAGTCGTCCATCTCGACGGCGTAGACGCCACTGGGACAGGCCTTCACACACGCGTGCTCGGAGCAGCGCGCGCAGACGTCACCGTCGATGGTGATGTAGTAGAATCCCGAGCCGTCCTCGTATCCGTAGTTGGCGATCACGAGGCGCCCGCCACCGCGTTCTCCTTCAGCGCCTTCTTGTGGAGTGAATGGGCGAAGAGAGCAGCCCCCAGCGCCCCCGCGATCTGGGGATCGAGCACCGAGTCCTCCGGCAGCTTCACCGCCTCCACACCTATCAGCCGTTCGATCCGCCTGGTGACGCCGATGTTCTTGCCTATCCCTCCGGTGATGAAGAACTCGGGCTCGACCTCCATGCGCTCAATCAACCCGGCCACCCGCTGAGCCATGGCGCCGCAGTACGCGGCCAGGACCCGGTCGACGCTCCAGCCCGCGCGCAGCAGGGAGGTTGCTTCGGATTTGGCGAACACCGTGCATACGTTGCTCACAGGCGGCGGCTCTTCGTCGATGTCGAAGGAACGCCGGCCGATGTCCTCGATGGGCACCGAGAGTACGTCGGCGATGACTTCCATGCCCCGGCCGGTGCCCGCCGCGCATTTGTCGTTCATGATGAAGTTGAGTACTTTGCCCCGCTCATCGCAGCGGATCACCTTGCAGTCCTGGCCCCCCATGTCGAGGATGGTCCGCACTGCCGGCCCGGCCATGAAGTTGGCTCCGCGGGCGTGGCACGCGATCTCGGTGATGGTGCGATGGGCAAAGGGCACGTTCACCCGTCCGTAGCCGGTTCCCACGGCGTAGGCGACGTCATCGAGGGCGAGACCGAGTGGCTCGCTGGCTCCCTTGAAGGCCCTGACCGCGCTGTCGGGGCTGGAAGAGCCGGTGCGGGTGGAGAAGAAGGATAGAAGCTTGCCCTCGGCGAGAAGCACTGCCTGAGAGCTGACCGATCCAACATCGATGCCGACGGTCACCGTACCGGCCGTCCGCCAATCGAGATCAGGAGCTTGCCAGGTCTTTTCGCTCCATCGCCAGTACTCCCGGCGCTCCGCCATGGTGCTACTGATGACCGTGCCCGTACCCGTAGCCGTAACCCCGCCCGCGCCGGTGGTAGTAGCCGCGCTTGTGCCTGACTCCTCCGGCTACCACGCCGATAGCACGTACGCCCGCTCGTTCGAGCAGGTTGCGGATCTCTTCCATCTCCCCGCGAGTGCTCGCGCGCAGCCTCGCCGTGACTATGACGGCGTCCAACTGGGGGGCGAGCACAAGCGGATCGGAGACCAACAGAAGAGGAGCCGAATCCACCAGGACGTAGTCGGCCGTCTTCTTGAGCTCGGTGATGACCTGGCCCATGCGCGCAGAGCCAAGCAGCTCGGCTGGGTTGGGCGGGAGAGGGCCGGAGGGCAGACAGTACAGGTTCTTCCAAAGCGACAGAGAGGAACCCTCTCCGCTGTTCAAACGCTCCTCCTCTGAGACCAAGGCGTCCATTCTCACCAGCTGGGAAGCTTTGGCAATAGAGCACTTGCCCGCCAGCACGGTGGAGAGACCGATCTGGTTGTCCAAGCCCAGGTACTCGTGCACCATGGGCCGCCTCAGATCCGATTCGACGATGATGACCCTCTGACCGGAGAGCGCCAGGCTAATACCAAGGTTGACGGTGGTGACCGTCTTGCCCTCCTGCGGCAGCCCGCTCGTAATGAGGATGGTGTGCACGTCGCCATCGACGTCGAAGTACTGAAGGCTGGAGCGCAGCGTTCGGAACGACTCGAGCAGCACCGACCCGGAACCCTCGAATCCCACGACTTCCGCCGACCGTCGCCCGGGTTTGGCGTTTCTCCACTTCCCGCCGACAGCGGGCACAGAGGCCAGTACCGGAAGGCCGCTCGTCCGCTCGAGGGTTTTCTCGTCCTTGACTCGCTTGTCCAGGTACTCGAGAAGAAAGGCGAGACCGATCCCAAGGACCAAGCCCACCACGAGAGCGAGAATGATGTTGCGCTGGGTCTGAGGGGTGAAGGGTGTACCCGGCACCGTGGCTTCCCTCATCAGGGTGAAGCCCCCATCCTGCATCGCTTCGAGTATGCGAAGGGTCTCGTACTTCGTCTGGAGCATCAGACCGTAGTCGCTCGCGAGATCGGAAGCACTCAGACCCGACATTTCGGTCTTCACTTCGTCTCGGGCGGCCGCCACTGCGGCCCGGTCGGCGTCCCGCCGGTAGATCACGAACTGGTGAGAATAGGCATTGGCGACCTTGGCCGCCTCCCCAGGATCGGTGCTGGTCGCGGATATGCTGATTAGGTCACTTCCCGAGTTCGTGCCGACGCTCACCATCCCCATAAGCGCGGGCGCGAGTTTGGCGGTCGCAGTGGCCAACTCGGCCTTAACCGCTTCTGCCAAAGATTGGCTGTTCTTGATGGCGGCCACGTCGGTGGCGATGGAACGGTCTTTGTCGTAGTCGAGCAAATACCCCTGGTATCCAGAGATTGCCGTATCCAACCCTGTTCTCTGGTACACGAGCTGAGCGGAAGCGCTGTAGAGAGGCGTGGTGCGAAGTGACACGAAGAGAGCGATGAGAACAATGACCACCACTGCCAAGACGATGATCCAGGCTCTCTCGCGCGCGATCCTCAGGTAGTCTTCGAGCCGGACCGTCTCTTGCCGTTCGTTGTTCCTGTCAGCCATTCTCCCTGCCGCTCTCTAGCAACCACCGACTCACGCAGCACCTAGTGTACTACAGGCGCTTTGCCCATTTGACGGCCAGTCTGGCGGGACGCAGCAGTCGGTGGAGCCATGACATGCCCGCGGGAACGGAGAGCCAATCCCAGTCTTCGGGTCCCGGCCGGAAGAACCTCGTCGTCGCATGCCACATGGAGGCAGCCAACGAGTCCTCGGTGGCGAATCTCCACGTCAGCCTTGCCAGCTCCGTCCGGGCCTCCGCGGATCGACCGCGATCCAAGGTTCCGGGAACGAGAGACCGAAGGAGCGCTCTTGACGCCGCGTCACGCGCAACGGCCCGGGCGACTTCTTGAGGAGGCTCCAGGCCGAACACCTGGCAGGCGTGTGCCACCCCAACGATAGTCCGGCGGTGGCAGCGCGCCGACCGCGCGACGGACAGAGCATCGGCCCACCGAGCGGCCGGCAACGCGAGCACCTGAACACCCAGGCCCAGAAGCCCCTCGATGCTGTTCCACCGATCCTTTGTGCCGTTCACACAAGCGATGATCAGCGTGTCGATCGTGGAAGGGCTCACGACTGGTCTGCCCAGAAGGCATGTGCTCCCCGACCGGTCCAGGAGCCGGTCCGCCGGCAGCGACCCGGGGCTGAAACCGACGGTGACGTTCCAGTGAACGTCCAGGTAGAGCCCGGAGTTCTCCGTCGCGAAAGCGATCTCCCCCCATCCGCGCTGTCTTCGCTCCAACACTCGGGCGTTGAACGGATTGGCATCCACAAACCCGTTCTTGAGAAGCACCTCGCGAAGCAGCGGCAGTTGCTCGTGACGAGCGATCAGATCCAAGTCTTCCCACGTGCGCAAGGTCACGTCTCCGTAGAGGCACTGAGCCCACACCGGGCCCTTGTAGGGCATCGCGTCAACGCCGACCTCCCGGAGTTGATCGATGAGCCGCAGGAGTTGCGCGGTCTGCCGCAGGCTGCGCTGAGAGGCGATGCGCTGCAGTTCGGTGAGCCGTTGGAGCAATCCCGACCCGCCGGGCGCCGCCGGCTGGCCGGAAGCCTGCCACTTGGAGACCATGCTGTGGAGGTGCCCGAGCATCCCCTGCTGGATGGCCGTTTCACAGAGCAGTCCCGCATCCGAGCACTCAGCCAGAGCCGCGTAGAAGGCCGGTGATCGCCAGGGCTCCATGACCGCTCGAGCGCAGAGAAGAAGCACGCGAAGCTCGGCGGACAGGGACTGGTCCTCTGCCCAGGACTCAAGTGGTTCTCGCATCACCATCGGTCTCCGGTCCAGAAGCTGTTCTTCGGCGTCGAGGGCAGGTTCGAGCGAGCTTGCGACTACAGGTGCGAACCCAAGCCTTCGGAAGAGGCTGATGGCGGCTGCGTCGCCTTCAAAGACGGCCAGGGAGAGGGACCGGCCACCTCGGCCGGAGGCTTTCGCGGCGGCACGCAACACCAGCGCCTCACCCGCGCCCCGGCCCCTATACCGGGTTCGCACAGTGAGCGACGAGAGCCACAGCCCCGCCCAAGGCGAATCGGGATCTTCAACCTCGAGCAGATCGGCCAAGCCCACGACCTTCCCTCGTCGCCTCGCGACCCAGGTCGAGACCGCGCGGCCGCGGGCACGGAGTTGTTGAGGTTCGGTCTCCGTCGCACAGTGACGCAGGCGAAACGTGCGAGTGTCGGCTTGGTCCGCCTCCTCCACCTCTATTCGTCCAAGCAGACGCCGAGCGGCAGCTCGATAGACGGAGAAGCCTTGCGCGCCCAGGGCGACGAGCGACGCCGCCCACCGAAGACGTCCGCGCACGGCGATCAAGCGATGGAGGACACCCCTGCGGCTGGCCCAGGCCACCCCCGTTCGGGCGATCCCCGTCCCGAAAGCCACGTCGCGACCGCGCCGTTCGACCCGTGCGACGCTGCCCAGGATGTACTCTCGAGCGACGAGGCCATCGCTTTCGCCGCGATTGTCTCCACGCAACAGCCAGCCGGTTTCTTCTCGAGAGATCACGCGATGGAGCGCCAACTTCCCTCCAGCGGGCAGCGTGAAGGCGACAACGTCGCCCACCGAAGGATCGCGGCCGGCCAGGGGAACAATGGTGACGACATCATCGTCGCGGATGGAGGGCATCATGCTGAGGCCGTGGACTCGCATCAGCACCGGCAACCCCTGCTCGATCAGGGCGCGAAGCAGGTCCGACTGCCCTGCGCCCGGGGCCGACGGCCCGGCCACCACCGTCCCAGGCCGTGAAGACCCGGCTTGGCTCACCGAACGACCCACCGTGCCCGAAAACGCCCCATGATTCGGGATGTTAACACTCCGTTTTGTCTATAGTGATTGCGACGAGCTCTAAGACCAGCGCCGGACGAGGAGAAAGACCCTGGCAGACGAGAGGCGCAGACCAAAGGTACGCGACGTGCTGCGGCTGGGGCGCGCCCTTAAGCTCGTATGGTCGGTCGCCCCGGGCTGGACGGCTGCCAGCGTCGCCCTCACCATCCTGCAGGGCGTGCTGCCGCTCGCCGCCGTCTGGCTCTTGAAGCTGATCGTCGACGCGATCGCTCGGGGTATCACCGAGTCCGACCACTCTGCGGCTTTCCGCCACGTTGCACTGCTCATCGGCCTCGCGGCCGTGGTGGGACTCGCCGCCGTCATCATGCGGTCGCTGGGCGCCCTGACCGATCAGATCCTCGGACGTGCCGTCACCGACCACGTTACCGATCTCATTCACGCCAAGTCGGTGGCCGTGGATCTCGAGTACTACGAGAACCCCGAGTACCACGACGCCCTCTACCGCGCGCAGCAGGAAGCTCCCTTCCGGCCCATGAGCACCGTCAGCAACCTAACCAGCACCGGCCAGGCTCTTGTGACCCTGCTCTCCATGGCTGGGCTTCTCCTCACCCTCCACTGGGCCGTTGGCCTTATCGTGTTGGCGGCCGCCGTGCCGGGAGCGGTGGTGCGCTTTCTCTACTCC
>Ga0182021_10004679_pt1 | contig 16113 bp, 10 predicted proteins | sample 612E3MmetaG_FD_120493 | JGI IMG/M metagenome (GOLD analysis project Ga0182021, IMG submission 120493) | Permafrost microbial communities from Stordalen Mire, Sweden - 612E3M metaG (Illumina Assembly) | ecosystem: Environmental > Terrestrial > Soil > Wetlands > Permafrost | place: Sweden... | reverse complement strand
TATTTCCCTCTCGGTATCAAAGTAAAGTAATGATAAAAAGTCACTATACCCCAGATACGCGCCGATGGTATCTCCATCTCCGTGCTGATAGTATCTATGGCTTCCTCATTTATATAACCGTAAATTTCCTGCGCCTTATGTAGGATTGACATTAGCGCAGCATTGTAATAGCCCTTTTTATGCTTTTCTGAAATAAAGCTTATAAGCTCTGATTTTTTACTGCTGACATTCTCACCTATTTGTACAATATTTTCCATTTCTTACCTCTTATCTTAACAATTTTCACTTAAATAAAAATAACCCCATCAAAACTTTTTTTAGTTTATTTTTTATATACACCGGTAGGATATTTCTGTTTGTAATTTGTATGCAGAATCTTATGTGATTTCGGTCCTAAAGGCCTCTCAAAAAATTCTTTGTATATCCTCTGGATCTCAGGATTTTCATGGCTTCTCCTAATGGTTTTGGCCCTGTCAAGCGCGTATAAAACACTTGCCCTTTTCTTTAGAAGCTCTTCGTCCAAAGCAACGTATTCCGAACCGGCATAAGGCTGGCCCCCACCGTTGATGCATCCTCCCGGACATGACATTATTTCAATAAAATGAAATCTGTCCGGATCTTTTTTTATCATGTCTATTACAATATTTGCATTTCCGAGGCCATGTGCTACTGCGACCCTGACTTCTTTATCGCCAAGCATTACTTTTGCTTCCTTTATGCCAGCAAAACCACGCAGGGCGGCAAACTCGATATCAATGATTGACTCGCCCATATAAACTTCATAAGCGGTCCTTAATGCTGCTTCCATCACTCCACCTGTGACTCCAAAAATAGTGGCGGCACCGCTTGAGAACCCGAAAAGATTGTCAAACTCCTCGCCTTCAGTTTTTGAAAGGTCGATACCTGCTGACTTTATCATCCATGCGATCTCTCTTGTTGTCACTACTATATCGGTAAGCTTAGCGCCGTCAAGGCTTAGCTCTTCTCTTTCGGCCTCATACTTTTTTGCCGTGCAGGGCATGACTGCAACGCTTAATATATCTTTCGGGTCAATACCCCTCTTTTGCGCATAATAAGTCTTAAGTACTGAGCTCATCATACTCATTGGCGATTTGCAGGTTGATATATTAGGCAGTATTTCCGGATGGAACTGCTCAGCATACTTAATCCATGCCGGTGAACAAGATGTGATCATCGGAAGATCTCTGCCGGTAGTGAATCTTTCCAGGAATTCATAGCCCTCTTCCATTATAGTAAGGTCTGCGGAAAACTGGGTATCAAACACAAGGTCAAAACCTAGTTTTCTAAGCGCGGCCACTGTCTGTTTTTCAAAGTTGGTCCCTGCGGGAAATCCGAATGCTTCTCCAATAGCAGCCCTGACAGCTGGCGCCACCTGGACTATTTTCAATTTTTTATCGCTGGACAGCTCCCTGAAGAGCTCTACTGTGTAATATTTTTCAGATAGAGCTGCAGTGGGGCAGACATTTATACACTGGCCGCAATTTATGCAAACTGATCTGCTTATGGGATTGTTGTATGCGGTCATAACCACACTGTTAAACCCTCTGCCAGCAAAGTTTATTGCATTGACCCCCTGAATCTCGGCGCAAAGCCTAACACATCTTCCGCAAAGGATACATTTATTAGGGTCCCTTGTAATTGACGGGGAAGAAAGATCTATATCATATAGTTTCTTTTCGCCCGTAAAATGCCTTTTTTTAATGCCGATCGAACGTGAAAGTCCCTGCAGTTCGCAGTTGCTGTCCCTTTCGCAGGTATTGCAGTCAATCGGATGATTATCCAAAATCAGCTCAAGCAAATCCCTTCTTGCCTTTCTTAAATCAGCGGTATTTGTCCTTACCTTCATCCCGGCAGCTACTTTTGCTGTGCAGCTTGTAACGTAATTTGCAGCGCCTTCAACTTCTACAATGCATATTCTGCATGCTCCTTCAACAGAAAGTTTAGGATGATAACATAGCCTTGGTATATGGAAGCCGATTTTATCAAGGGCCTGCATAATCGTCTGTCCGGCTTCAACATCGTAATCCTTGTTATTTACATTAATTTTTATGGTATCGCTCATTATTCTTTTTCCTCCTTATCACACCTTAAACAGTGCTTTGCTTCACATACAGCCTGGTGCATTGAAAACCCTAATTCTGTTTCAATAAAATTACCTTTTCTTTGAGACATTTCAAGCATGGGGATATCAAATCTTTCAAGGCTTTCGATTTCCTCTTCCGTCATTTCGACAATAGCAACATCAACAGCAGGCTTAGTAACACTGTATTTCCTGGTAAGCTCTTCGCCCTTTATATATTTGTCTATCATCCCGGCAGCAACTTTGCCATGCGACATAGCTTCGGTAACTGTTTTGGGGCCAAGCACAACATCCCCGCCTGCGAAAATACCGTCTGAACCGGTATAGTAAGTCTCATCATTGACCTCTATAGTCTTCCATTTTGAGAGCTTGATCCCATCGCCGTTTCCACTTGTAACAAAGTCAATATCAGGCTCTTGGCTAATAGCCGGCACAAGTGTGTCTATTTCAATAATAAATTCAGAGCCTTCTTTTGGTACAGGACGCCTTCTGCCACTTTTGTCTATGCCGCCAAGTTCCATCCTGATGCATTCGAGTTTTTTGATTCTGCCGTTTTCAGCAATCGCTCTAACCGGAGCCACCAGATACTGTATATTTATGCCTTCTTTTATGGCTTCGTCTATTTCTTCCTGCCAGGCAGGCATTTCATTTTTGGTCCTCCTGTATAGAAGTTCTGCCTTTACGCCAAGCCTATTTAAGGTCCTTACTGCATCAATTGCAGCATTTCCTCCGCCTATCACAGCCGCCTTTTGACCGATATTTATTTTTATGCCAAGATTTATATCCCTGAGCAATTCGACTGCATCTATTACTCCCGGCAAGTCTTCACCGGGGATACCAAGTTTTAATCCTTTGTGTGCGCCAGCTGCAATAAATATAGCCTTAAATTCTTTTTTAATATCAGAAAAACTTATGTCTTTCCCAACTTCAGTATTTAATTTAAGCTGAATTCCAAGGCTTAAAATATTATTTATCTCGTATTTAAGCAATGCTTTTGGAAGCCTGTACTCCGGAATTGCAACAGCAAGCATTCCTCCGGCAACAGGCAGCTTTTCAAAAATCGTCACTTTATAGCCTTCAAGCGCAAGATAATAGGCGCATGTAAGTCCTGCAGGACCTGAACCGATAACAGCAACTTTGCCTTCTTTTTCATCACCGGCAACAGGCATGCCATCCATCTTATTTTCCATGGCATAATCGGTAAGGAATCTCTTGATTTCCCTGATGGCTATAGGTTTGTCTATTTTCCCTCTCCTGCATTTGCTTTCACATGGGTGATGGCAGACTCTCCCGCAAATAATCGGCAAAGGATTTTCACTGTAAAGAATCTTTACAGCTTTATCAAATTTTTCTTGGGCTATAAGCCCGATATAGGAAGGGATGCCGCTACCGCCGATAAAGCATGAGTGCTGGCAAGGCGATGAGATTATGCCCTTGCATACAGCAGCTCTGCATTTTTTCAATCTCACATGTTCATCATATTCATTTTTAAAATACTTCATTGTAGTCAGTACCGGGTTTGGCGCAGATTGTCCGAGGCCGCAAAGCGCCGTCTTTTTTATAAGATTTGCCAGGCGCATCAATTTTTCTATATCCTCTTCTTCCCCATTTCCGGCAGTAATTTTAGTCAGTATCTCCAGCATCCTTTTGGTACCTTCACGGCAGGGTGTGCATTTGCCGCAGGATTCATTCTGTGTAAACTCAAGAAAATAACGCGCAATGTCTATCATGCAGTCATCTTCATCCAGCACTATCATTCCGCCTGAGCCCATAATTGAACCCAGCGACTTTAAAGAATCATAGTCGACCGTACTGTCAAGAAATTCCTCCGGTATGCATCCGCCGGAAGGTCCCCCTGTCAGCAATGCCTTAAATTTCTTGTTGTCTTTTATACCACCGCCTATATCATAAACAATCTCTCTTAAAGTAATGCCCATCGGCACTTCTATGAGCCCGGTATTGTTGACTTTGCCGGAAAGCGCAAAAACCTTTGTCCCCTTGCTTTCCTTGGTGCCTATTAAAGCAAAATTCTCATAACCGTCGAGAATAATTACACCAATATTTGCAAATGTTTCCACGTTATTTATAAGGGTCGGCTTGTTCCAAAGCCCGCGAGCTGCCGGATAAGGCGGCTTGATTGTCGGCACGCCTCTGCCGCCCTCTATCGAGTGTATCAGCGCAGTTTCCTCACCACAGACAAATGCTCCGGCTCCAAGTACAAGCTCTATATCAAAATCAAAATCGGTGCCCAGGATTTTTTTGCCCAAAAATCCGTTTTTCTCGGCATCTTTTATTGCAATCCTCAGCCTGTCAATTGCAAGAGGATATTCTGCCCTTATATAGACAAAACCTTTTTTTGCCCCAATTGCATAACCTGCAATCACCATGCCTTCAATCACTATATGCGGATCCCCTTCAAGAGCGCTTCTGTCCATAAATGCGCCCGGATCACCCTCATCAGCGTTGCAGATGATATATTTTTCCTTTTCTTCTTCCTGTGCGACAAGCTTCCATTTAAGCCCTGTCGGAAAGCCTCCGCCGCCCCTGCCCCTGAGTCCCGATTTGGTTATCTCTTCAATTACCTGCCCTGGAGTGTAGTCAGTAAGGACTTTGGCTAAAGATTCATAACCTCTTACAGAAAGATAATCGTCGATGCTTTCAGGGTCTATGATCCCACAGTTTCTAAGAGTTATTCTTTTCTGTTTGCTGAAGAAATCTACATCCCCAAAAACAAACTTTGATCTGTCGGTCAGCATGAAAGGGTCAGTCTTTAAACTTTCAGATCTTTCCGCTGACTGGACGCTGTTTTCGAGAAGATGTTTTTTTATAATCTCTTTGGCTTTGGCGCTGTTTACATTTATGTATTTGAACGGCACCTTTCCCGCCTGCAAAACTTCAACAGTCGGCTCAAGATTGCATCTTCCTGCACAGCCTTTTTGCTTTAACTGCACATCTTTTATTGAATTGTCTGCGATTTCTTTCTGAAAAGTATCCCATACATCTTTGCTTCCTGCCGCAATCTCGCAAGTGGACATACCCACGTAAATTCGAGTGGAAGACAGCAGGCCTTTTTCTATCAGGTCTTGTATTGCTCCCTGCTTGATACTTTTCAGGTTTTCTATAGCTGTTGCCATAACTAAACCCTTTCTATCTCAAATATAAATTCATTGCCGTTATCATTAGTTTCAACCCGTATACTGCCGCCAAGGTTTTCAATTATATCTTTTATAATAAAAAGCCCCAGGCCGGTACCTTTTATTTTCCTGTCGTGTTCTTTTTCAAGCCGCGAAAATTTTTTAAACAGTTTTTCTTTATCCTGCTGTACTATCGGTATCCCGTCATTAAAAACACTAAAACTGATAAGGTTTCCCTCCGGCTCTCTGGCGCTTATGACAATATTGCCACCCTTGTCGCCATATTTGATTGCGTTACTGACAAGGTTATTGAAAATTGTCGTTAGCAGTGTCCTGTCTGAAACTATTACCAGGTCCTTAGGAATCCTGTTTTCAAAAACAAGCCTGTTTTCATATATTTCTGTTAAAAATGCGTCTTCGACTTCATTTATTATGTCTTCGGTTACCTTAATGCTTGTTTTTCGGATTTTTAATTTTCCGTCTTCGAGCCTTGATATATCCAGGAAATCTTTTATTGTCGATTCAAGCCTTCTTAAGTTCCTTATTGTTGTCTCTACGCTGGCCCTCTGCTTGAAATTAAGCATTCCCAGCAAACCGTCCCTTATTGAATATACGCATAAAATTGTTGAGCCAAGTACTCCTTTTAATTCATGTGACACAAACTCTATTGTGTTAATGTCGCTTATATTAGGACTGTCCGTAGATTTGGCAGTATTGGCAGACGCATTACCTGTACCGCCCGGCAAAGAATTTCCAGCACCGGGTCCGGACGGTTTATCCGTACAGGCGGTTTCGCTTCTTTTTAATTCTAATATATACTTTCCCAATTTTATTTTCATCTTGTTCTATTGCTGAAAAATCTTTCTTATTTATGTATACTTTTAATAAGTTAAATCTACGTTTACAAGCATTTTACAATTTAATACTGTGTAATATAATATCCTGCTTTTAAGCCGGTTTCTTTCAGGCTCCGACAAACTAAAAGAACTAAACAAATAATACATTTCAGGAAAAACCTTTATTACTTGTAACATTTTTGTAACTTTTTAAAACCATGTCATATTATCACTTCTAAATAATTATAGCAACAAAAAAACTGTAAATTTGTAATAAGTTTGTAACACCATGACCTCATGCGTTAAATAGGAAAAAATCATAAGGATTTATGCCATAGATTTAGCAGCCAAAGTGGGTTCCAGCACTGAAAATCATTTTTTCTGGCGCTTAAATATTATTTTCAATCCAGTCTATCCAACCTTGAACACCCTGGCCGCTTTTGCAGGACAGCCGGATTATTTCAATTTCAGGATTAAGTTCTTTGATCTTGCCGGAAAAGAAATCATCATTAAAGTCACTGTACGGCAGCATGTCTGTTTTATTCAGTATTACAAGGTCTGTCTTAACAAAAGCTTTGGGATATTTTACAGGTTTGTCATCACCTTCACTGACAGAAGAAAGAAGAAGCCTTGATGACTCTCCGAGGTCAAAACCGACAGGACAGATAAGGTTGCCGACATTTTCGATAAATAATATGTCAAGCTTTTTTATGTCGATTTTCTCCACTGCTTTTGCAACCATTGAAGCGTTAAGATGGCATGTTCCGCCGGTGTTTATCTGTACCACATCATCAGTTAATGATTTTATTTTTTCAGAGTCATGCGTTGAAGAGATATCTCCCTCAATTACACCGATATTATATTTATCGCCAAGCCTTCTGATGGTTTCCATAATGAGGGTTGTCTTGCCTGCTCCAGGAGCAGAAAGAATATTTATTACAAATACTTTATTGGCTTTAAACAATCTCCTGTTAATGTCAGCTTCCTCTTTATTGTATTGCATCACATTTTCAACAACTTCTATTTTCATTTTTCTCCTTCTCTATCTGTTTTTAGACTAAAAAGTATACTATTTTTAATACTTTTTTCAACCTCGGCAAAGCTCTCGTGCATCTCTTTTATATAGCGATATAGCAATTTCTACATAAAGTAAAAAGTCTATATATAAAAAGTATTATAAAAAGCGCATTTTTAAAAATTTCGTATCAATAATGGCATGTTAAAAAAGATAATAAAAAAATTCATTTCTAAAAAGTGCAGAATAATAAATGCAGATTAAAAATAAATTATAATTTTACTTGTTTTAAATTATAATCTATTTAAATTTTTAACAGACAAAAAGGATTAAAAAATGGTTGATATCCTGCCTTTTAACGGTTTGCGATTTGATTTACATATGACGGGAGAGTTGTCTAAAATAATTGCTCCCCCCTATGATATTATTTCACCTTTGCAGAAGCAGCAGCTTAAAGAACAGAGCCCTTATAATATTGTAAATTTAACACTTCCTGATGATTCAGATGATAAGAGCCGTTATGAAAACGCAAAAATAACGCTTCAGGATTTTATAAAAAAAGGCATATTAAAAGTGGACCCGAAAAAATGCCTTTACATATTTGAAGAGTTTTTTGTCGATGATGACGGAGGGCTTAAGAGCCTTACAGGGTTCCTGGGCCTTTTAAAAGTGGAAGACTATGGCGCAGGAAAAGTATTGAGGCATGAAAAAACCCTTTCAAAACCAAAAGAAGACAGGCTGAATCTCCTGAAAGCATGCAGGACCAATTTTGAATTTATTTACACCCTTTACAATGATTCCAGTTCCGGTATTTGCAATATCCTTGATAATGAAAAAAAGAAAGAGCCCCTTATAACTACCAATGCAGCTTACGAACCATTATTAAAATTTAAATTCTGGAAGGTTTCCGATGAAAAAATCCTTTCAGCAATTATCATGGCCATGAAATCAAAAACGTTGCTTATTGCCGATGGACACCACCGTTATGAGACATCAAGACTTTACAGTGAGTCGATTCCTGTGCGGGCGCAGGATTTTAATAGCAACGCAGTAGATGAAGAAGGTATAAGCATAAGGCCCGAGGATTACATTCTTTCCCTGTTTGTGTCTGAAAACCAGAAAGATATATCCATTCATCCCACTCACAGGCTTGTAAAGTTTGACCGGAAAATAAGCCCGGAAGAAATGCGGGAAAAAATCGGTAAATATTTTACCATAGAAATAATTTCTCCGGAAATCTCGGATATATCCAATAAAATGTCTTCATGCCTGGCTGCCGGATGTAAGTGTACGTGCATTGTTTTTGACAGCCAGACCTGCTTTTTTGCAGTTTTGAAAACAGGCATTGAATCAGTATATAAAGATTTAAATATAAGCCCTGAAAAATTCAGTGAAGAGTTTGAGAATCTTGACGTTAACATTTTGCATAAACTTTTGCTTTCAGTTTTGCTTAAAGATTATGAAATCAGGGATATAAAATTTATCCATACTATCGGTGAAGTACTTGACATCCTTGGCAGCAAAACACAGGAAATAGATTTTGATGCCGGATTTATATTGAATGTACCGTCAATTGAAACGGTAGAAAATCTTTCAAACAATGGCTTTATAATGCCGCAGAAATCTACATATTTTTATCCCAAACCCTGCAGCGGACTTGTAATGTATGCTTTTGATAATTAACTGGTTTTTGTAAATTCCCTGATTTAACCGGCGTCACATTAACCTTTTAACAAGATTATTAAGCTCATCCCGCAGCTCTACCGGTATTTTTCCTTCAAATTTGTCATAAAAGCTTTTTATATCCTGGGCTTCTTTAACCCAGTCAGCAGCGTCAATACTTAACAACTCTTTAATTCTGCCCTCGGCCATATCCAGGCCTTCAAGGTCAATATCTTTGGTGCCGGGCATGTATCCTATAGGAGTTTTGTCCGCATCTATCTCTTTTTTGCATCTCTTGATTATCCATTCAAGCACCCTTAGATTATCGCCATATCCGGGCCATAAAAATCTTTCGTCTTTACCGGTCCTAAACCAGTTTACATGGAATATCTTGGGTTGGTTCTTTATCTTCCTGCCAGTGTCCAGCCAGTGTGAAAAATAATCTGCCATGTTATATCCGCAGAAAGGAATCATTGCCATAGGGTCCCTTCTTACTGTTCCCTGCGCACCATACTGTGCTGCGGTAATCTCTGAGGCCATGATAGAGCCTAAAAATACTCCGTGCTGCCAGTCGAAAGATTCATACACAAGCGGCGCAACATGCGCCCTTCTCCCGCCGAATATAATAGCGGATATTGGCACTCCTTCAGGCGAATCTATTGTCGGTGAAGCAACAGGGCATTGTTTCAACGGCGCTGTAAATCTGCTGTTTGGATTTGCCCCCTTTATTATGTTCCCATTTTCATCCCTTAAGCCGGGTTTCCAGGGCTTGCCTGTCCAGTCAATACCTTTTTGGGGTATAGGCCCGTCAGCATCTTCCCACCAGACGGTCCCGTCTTCTTTTAAAAGGACGTTAGTGTAGATGGTATTTTTCTGCATTGTTGCGACAGCATTATAATTGGTTTTGCTGTTAGTGCCGGGCAGAACTCCGAAAAATCCGCTCTCAGGATTGATTGCCCATAAAGAACCATCTTCCTTTATCCGCAGCCAGGCAATGTCGTCACCGACGGTCCAGACTTTATAGCCTTTTTTCTTCATGCTTTCGGGCGGTATGAGCATCGCAAGATTTGTCTTTCCGCAGGCGCTCGGAAAAGCGGCGGCAAGATATGTAACATTGCCTTTTTTATCTTCAATACCGATTATAAGCATATGCTCAGCAAGCCAGCCTTCATTTTTTCCCAGAAAGCTTGCAATCCTCAAAGAAAGGCATTTCTTGCCGAGGAGGACATTTCCACCATAGCCTGAGCCCACGCTCCATATTGTATTATCAAGCGGAAAATGAAGTATAAGCCTTTTATTTATATCAAGGCTTGCTTTTGAATGAAGGCACTTGGTAAATTCGCCATTTTCTCCGAGAGCTCTTAATACTTCATCGCCGGCTCTTGTCATTATTAACATATTAAGCACGACATATATGCTGTCTGTCAGCTCTACACCGATTTTGCTGAACTCAGAATTTACGGGACCCATTGAAAAAGGGATAACATACATTGTCCTGCCAACCATGGAATCCTTAAAAATCGCGCCGGCTTTTGCATAAGCATCTTCAGGGGCCATCCAGTTATTTGTAGGGCCCGCTTCATTTTTGTCAGGAGTGCAAATATATGTAAGGTGCTCTGTTCTTGCCACATCATTAAGCGCGGTCCGGTGAAAAATGCACCCGGGAAGTTTTTCCTGATTGAGTTCAAGTATTTCACCTGTCTTAATTGCCTGTTTTTGCAGCCGGCTTTTCTGCTCCTGTGAACCGTCTATCCAGACAACAGCATCAGGATTGCACATTGCAGCCATGTCTTTAACCCAGGCTTTTAATTTTTCATGCCTTATCTCCATTAATCCTCCCCAAAGGTTTAATAATTATAAAAAACGGGATTTTTAAGATTATCGTAAGAAACTCTAAAACATCCCGCGATAAATTATCCTCCAATAAAAAATCTAATAGGGTAAATAACAAAATCAGCCAATGATAAATGCTGAGTATAAGAGGCAGTATGCCCACCGGATTAAATTTTTTATTTTACAAATGCCAGCATTAATGCTGATTTTGTTATTCTAAATAAAGACGGCCAAATATTCAATTATTTTGTACACTTTCAATCATTTTTACAAATTTTACTGCTAAATTTGGATCAAATTGTGAACCGGCACATCTTTTTATTTTAGCTAGCGCTTCTTTGGTGGTTAAAGCTTTTTTATAAGGTCTATCATTTGTCATGGCATCATATGCATCGATGATTGAAATAATACGTGAAATCATAGGAATACTTTCACCAGTTAATCCTTTTCACTAATATGATGGACAAGTTTTTTTTCATTTAAAAGTGCAGTTTTAAAATCATCGGATACTTCAACAGGGGTATTATTATTTAAATCGAATAATCCTATATATTTTATGCTTCATCATTATCAACCAGAGCAAACAAATTTAAATCCAAATTTGCGTAAGTTTCACCCATGAGATTAGAATCAATATAGTCCTGGTTTCCATTAGAAATAAAATAATAAGTATCATCCCAAGCAGAGGCTTTCCATATTTATTTCATTATTCTTTTTAAAGATCCCAACGCCTTTTTGTGGATCTGTGAAGCTCTGGATTCCGATATACCCATTGCCGCGCCTATTTCCTTGAAAGTCCTGCCTTTAAAGTAATGGTAATATACGACCTTTTTTTCAGGATCTTTCAATTTCCGAAGGGCTTTGCTTATATAAGATGCATTTTCAAGATTCTCTACAAAATCGTTTGGATTTATAAACGCATTGTTTTGAAAATGACTTGCCGATTCATCAACCTGAAAAAACTCTCCGCCCTCTGCGCTAATATCTTCATAGGACATCATGACATAATTAAAATTATCATTGGTTAAATTTTTACAAAGTTCCGGACTGTCTGCCAAAAAACCTGTCCCTGCATTATCCAAAGCCTGCATATTTTCACGCAGCTGATTATTTTTTTTCATATTGTCCCTGATTGTCCGGGAAAACCAGTCAATTTTTCTCAAACCGTCAATAATTGAGCCTTTTATCCTGAATTTTGCATAAGTCTCAAATTTTATATTTCTCTCAGGATTGAATTTCTCTATTGCATCCATCAGCCCTATATAACCGTAGCTCTCGAGGTCAGCAAACTCAATGGTATAGGGAAGAGTCTTATATACCTCATGCGCAACCACTTTGACAAAATTTGTATACCTTGATACGAGCTCGTCCCTTGAATAATCACTTTTATTTGTTTTAAATCTTTTCCATTGTAATTTTTCACCGTATTCCATTTAATCTTACCCTTCCCCAAACAGGTTATATTATTTCCTTATAATGCTTAATACTTAAAACTATTTAATATAATACTAAAGTTTTATATAATTTGTCAATGTATTTATTAATATTTTATTGAAATAATTTATTAGTAATTATTAGGCATATTATGTAATATATTTAAATAACTATACATTCAATTAAATACTTATAAATAGTTGAATACTTTAAATGAAAATAGAGTTGAAAAATATGGATATAATATAAGAAATAGGGTAAATGCATCCCCTCATTTCGAAGATAAAAAGATACTGAATCCGGAAATATAAAAAATCTACTATAAGGGCAGCTTGGGACAGGATTTATGCACAAGCTACCCAATAAAGGGCCCAAAAGGGAGGGGAATGCAGTATTATTACTTTTAAGCAGTTCGAAATTAAAAATTTATTTTATATCGACTGAAATCGGCAGATGGTCAGACGCCCTGCTGTAGGTTACAAAAAAATTGGAGAAATTAATATCCGGAGTAACCCAGATATAGTCTATCCTTTCATAAGGCTTATAATGAACCCAGGTTAGTTCATCCTGTTTGCCAAGAGCCAACTGGGTATCAATAAGGCCGGCATCCTGCATCATTGTGATTTCGGGGGCGCCTGTCTGTCCATTAAAATCACCGAAAATCACGGTTCGCTGGCTACCCTTTATTATGTCAAGCAATGCCTTAACCTGCGCCTGTCTTTTATCTGATTCATCAGCAATATGATGAAGATGTGTCGTAACTGTATAAATATTTTTAAGCCCTATACTGCTCAAGTCAACTTCTGCAAACAAATAACTGCGGCGAAGGGGTGCATCCATCCTTGGCAGAAACCCGCTGCTTACAAGCTTTAAAGGATATCTGCTTAAAATTGCGTTGCCCCAAACAAGATCTGATGCCGGTGTGAATAGCTTATATTGCATACCCAGCCTTTTAGCAAGCCATTCGTATGTATCTGCAGAGCCGTTAACTACCCAGCCTCTCGAAACTTCATTAAGGCTTACAATATCAGCGCCGTTTTTTTCTATTACCCGGGCAATACTTTCCAAATCCTGGTAGCCGTCAATATTAAACCCCTGATGAATATTGTAATGCATAACTTTTACAGTATCCTGCTGAATAGCTGTTTCAGCGGCATATTCTGTGGGCAGATCAAGCACTGCCGGCACTATAAAAAGAAAGATCATTAAAAAAATAATCGCATATTTTTCCATTCCCCTGCCAAAAAGCATAGAACGGGCTCCCATATAGCTTCCGCGGCCAAAATAATTGCCGCGCCCAAAAGCGTTTCCCCGCCCTGAATAGCTGTCCTGGCCCGAACCATTTCCCTTTCCGTAATAATTTCCGGGCTCAGACCTTTCGCTGCTTCCCGGATATGCACCTTTTTTTTCAAATACTTTAAATTTTACAACTGGCCTAAGCGATGCAGACAAAATTGCAAAAACTCCCATGATAAAAGCTATAAAAACCGGTATCATCCAGCTTTTTACAGGGAGACTAAGGTCATAGCTGCCATAATACACAAAAGTAAAAATAAATAATAACAACCCGCTGATGCCGAATGCAGTATTATTTTTCCAGGGAATTTTCGCTTTTGAATGAGATACTGACCTGTTTAAGACTGCCAGCAGCAGCCACCAGACAGCAATATTGCCCGCAATTACCTGGACAATATACAGGCCGCCGGTTATTTCCGGCCAGAATGAAAGTACCGCAATTACAGCCGCAGCTGAGGTAATTAAAATCCTTAATTTTTTTACCGAAATAAGATACGAAAAAGCCAGCGCTGCAATGTTTGAAGCTATAAGAATGGCGGTAGCTGTGTTTGTGCCAACTGATGTTTTGGCGCTTAAAGCTGCAATGTTCTGGAACTGGTAAAGTTGTAAAAAAACAAAAGGCATTACAATTGTAAGTGAGTAAAAAACTGCCCTTGAGCCATCGTAATAATTTTTTTGATATTCAAGATCATAGCAAACCCTCAACGCCAGACGGATTTTTAAAATAATAATTCCTAAAAGTATAAGTATTGGCAGCGGTTCCGGCCTCCAGACCATGTCCCATGTGCCAAAAAGTCCGATTATGGAAGTGTTAATGGCAAAACCAAAAATGATTGCCGGGAAAAAAGTAAAAAACAACTTTATTTTCCTCTGCTGCGCAAGAGATATGAAAAATACCAGGCTTATAATCCACAAAACGACGCCAAGCGCTGACGCGGCAAGTGAAAGCGGCGCCCATCTGCAAATCTGGACTATATATCTCACAATTGCGAGGGCGATTACAAGAACAACAAACAGTATGCGTTTTGACAGCTTCTTAAAAAGAAACCCACCTAAAAAGACAAGTACAAATGTGACAACAGCATAAATGGCCACCTGTAGAAGGGAAACTGTCTGGCGTTCACGCAAAAAGTTTACAAGCAATGAAAAAAAAGAATTTAAAAGCTGCAGCCCGAATATTGTATTTATTACAATGATTATAAAATATAATCGTTCAGCGTTTTCCGGAGCAACATTCCTTGAAGTTTTGAAAGAATTATTATCAAACATGGGTAATATTTTACTTTATGATTAAAAAACACTCAACTATGATTTTTAATATTTGTAAATTATATTCTGTTTATTTTTATCAAAACAATCATAAAAAGTGCAGTAATATAAAATTACTGCACTTTTTTGTCAATTTTGTCCGGAGATGTATAACCTATATAAATTTATGTTCCTTTTCTGCCTAATACTTATTCTTTAAGCTTAAAATAATTGAACTTTAGAAAAGTTACAGCTTCTCACATAAGGTCCCGTCTATCTTGCATACCTGCTTCTCATCCTGTCTTTGTAGCTTGACATATTACCCGTAATGTCCTCTTTTTCAATCTTGAAAAACGCTGTGTGAATGACTGAATCTTCAAAAATAAGCGCTGAGCCTACAGCATAAGGTCCCACATACCTGAAGTCATAGCCCATTCCATTTGATTTGAACTTGTTTTCACTGCAGCCTTTTATCTCATCCACAAAATATTTTGCCTGTTCGATGGAGACTTTTGCTTTGTTTCGGGCGCCCGAGCTTACAGCTTCCTTAACTTCCCTATTTTCAACATCCTCGTTTGAACCGGCGGCCTGGTTTGCTTTATAAGCATTTTGCCGAACCTGAACTTTTTCGTTTCTCACATCGGCCCTTAGCGCATCCATTGCATAACTTTTGATAAGTTTTGGGAATACTTTTTTAAAAGCCTCTGTTCTTGAAAGTACATCAAATCCGGCAATTTTTCCGTCTATGAAGGCAAAAAGTCCATTCTGGCCTTCAATAAATTCAAAGCTGTCAAAATATTTTTTCAGTCTTTCAGAAACCGTGTCAAATGCATCGTGCATAGCGCCTGTGCTGCTTTTTACGTTTAATTCCTGGTTCATCACATCTATTTTTTCCCAAACTTTTCCCTGGTCCGCATGGAATTCCCGTGACTCCATCAGGGACTTGTTTACATCCAAGTGCTTTTCCCTGCGAATGTCGTAATTTAAATATGCTTCAGAGTGGCCGAAATTCTCAGTAGTATAATTCCACCTGTGCGCCTCAACACAGCATACAGGTATTACTGTTGTCGACTTGGGCTCAAGAAGAATACTTGCATTTAAAATCCTGTTTTGCTTTGCTCCTATTACCTCTTCCCCATCAAGCAAGAGCACCGGGATTTCGGCAAGATTTTGCGCCATAAGCTCCGGAACCGAGCCACCGGAATTTTTTTCCCCTATAATCAGAAGCCGGCTGTTTATTGCGTCTTCCATCGTAAGATAATCAGGGTTTTTGTAGCCATTTTCCGCGAAAAGAGGTATTATTGTAAGGTTATTAAATTCTTTTAATTCGCCCCACCTTAGTTTTGAAATAAAATCAAACATTATACTTTCCATATATTATTCATCTCCCTGTTGTGTCATTGTTTTTAGGTAACACCAAAAACATATTGTATTTGTACAAAACTTACCCCCGGCATTAAAGATTACCGGAAGTAAAAATTAGATAAATCTCAAACCAGTAAAAATACAGAAAATTGCTTCCGGGTATTTAAAATTCTTCCCCCGGTTATCCAG
>Ga0182021_10004678_pt1 | contig 16116 bp, 15 predicted proteins | sample 612E3MmetaG_FD_120493 | JGI IMG/M metagenome (GOLD analysis project Ga0182021, IMG submission 120493) | Permafrost microbial communities from Stordalen Mire, Sweden - 612E3M metaG (Illumina Assembly) | ecosystem: Environmental > Terrestrial > Soil > Wetlands > Permafrost | place: Sweden... | reverse complement strand
TCATCAGGATTTTTATGAAAAAAAGCCAGTCGATATTTCTGCCCTGGAATTGCTTGAAATTGCCGGGGTTTCACCTGATTCAAAAGAACCTCATGACTTGCTGTTATACTACCGTTCGCTTGAGAAAAACAAATAGCGTACAAAAGGGGCAGTAGAATAAAAAGAGACTGATTTTATCTGTTTCTCCGGTTTATTTTCCGGTCTTCCGAAGGAGTAAGAATTATATAGAGATCTTCATCTGATTTCTTCATATGGTATTGTTCACGAGCAAATTTTTCAAGATTATGCTTGTCTGTTTTAAGCTCATGGAGCTTCTGTTTATCCTCCTCGATTCGTTTAACATAATACTCCCTGTCAATCTTAAGTTTACGCAGCTCCCTCATGTCTTTATATCTGGCAATAAGGTTGTTAGAATCTAAAAGTGAAATCCATACAACAAAAATAATTATAGTCAGAACGTATTTATTCCGGAAAACAGCTGGAATCTTGTCGATAAATTTAAACCTGATAATCATGGTGCAAACCTACAATTTTTTTTTTAACCGCCGCTCATGAGATAAAGCATCTGTACATCATCTCCATCATGTATAATTGTGGAATCATATTGCTCTTTTGATATTAATGCCCCATTGACCTTTATTATTCTCATTTTATATGAAAACTTTTTCAAAACAAGCATTTCACTGACGCTTATGGATTTGCAACTGAATTCTTCCTCCCTGTTATTCAATAAGATCCTCATTGCTGTATTGCTTATATGTTACTTTATATTAAAAAGGATTTCAATGACAACATTTGCCTGCATATTTGCCACAATCCCGACACGAGGCGCTATGGGTGGCATATTATCAGATGCCTCAGTTGATTCGTCACCACAGACATAAAGTGAATCATCTATTTTTCTGCAGGTGATCTCAATTGTTTTTCCCCAACCAGCCAGGCCTGAACCGACAATTAACGGAATACCCGGCATTCGGATCTGGACTGTTTCGATCAGCATCTCTTTCATTTCAGAGCTATCAAATGCTTCCACAATTATATCACATCCTGAAAAGATTTCGGCAATATTAAATCTGTCGAGTTTCTTCTTATGAGAAATTACATGAACTTCCGGATTTATGTTCTTTATATTCTCTTCGAGAGCAACTGTCTTCATCAGACCAACCTGGCTCGTGAAATAATACTGACGGTTCAGATTTGATATTTCAATCACGTCATAATCAACTATTACGAGAGTGCCAACTCCGCTCCGTGCCAGGGCAACTGCACAGTTTGAGCCAAGTCCTCCTGCTCCTGCAATACCGACCCTGAATTTGGAAAGATGAGTTTTAATCTCGGTGAAATGCATTTCTTAAACCTCGCAACGTTTATACTGTTAAGTTCATTTCATCCGAAAGATAAGAACCTTTTAATGTTATTACAAAATAAGCTAAGTTAAAAACTGCCCTCTGTTTAAACCTTAAAAACCAATTCAAGCATACTGATCAATATCATGCTGTATAAAACAGATTTGTTTTAATTTTGAGGGGTTATAAACAGATATATAAGCATCAAATACATCAATCTATGGACATAGAGTCGATTAAAGCTCAACACCTACTTTTAAAAAGATGGGATTATATCTGGACCCCTCTGAGTAAAGGCTATACAGATAAGGTACTTTATATAAACGTGGGTACAACAGAAATAAAAGAGAAAAATGTACCTCTTGCTATGAAGGAAAAATTCATAGGAGGAAAAGGATACGGCCTCAGGTTACTCTGGGATGGCACAAAGCCTGATACAAAATGGGATGACCCCGATAACGAAATAGTGATTTCATCAGGTCCGATCGGAGGAATAACCCAATATTCCGGTACAGGAAAATCACTGGTAGTAACAATATCGCCTCAGACAAACTCTGTTATGGACAGTAATGTTGGCGGGTTTTTCGGACCATTCCTCAAGTTTTCCGGTTTTGATGCTATTGAACTGCAGGGGAAATCGGATAAAGAGGTCATAGTTTTTATTGATGGCATAAATCATAAAGTTGAAATATTTGATGCTCCGGCCGATGCAACTGATAGTCATGTTCTGGCCGAACAGCTGACAGAAATATTTGCCGATAATGATAATGAAAGGAAATATATAGGTGTTGTGTCTGCAGGCACAGCTGCAGAACATTCATTGATAGGAATGTTAAATTTCAGTTTTTACGATTCCAAACGAAAGAAGGTAAGATTGAAACAAGCAGGGAGAGGGGGAATTGGTTCCGTATTTCGCAATAAGAAAATTAAAGCACTGGTCTGCAAAATCCCCGGTATAAAAGGTAACCTTAATAATGTTGTTGATCTTGAGGCGATTATGGAACGGGGTAAAAGATTTAACAGGGAAATGAGGGAATTAGATGCCAAACAGTGCCAGATGAGAGAGATTGGGACAGCTCATCTGATGGAAATAATGAATGATCACGACCTCCTGCCTGTAATGAATTACAAATTTGGAAGCCATCCTGATTCATACAAGATAGATTCATCAATCTGGAAAAGGAATTTTACACAGAATACTCCTGATGGATGCTGGATAGGCTGCAATATGTCTTGCAGCAAAGGCATCGATGATTTTGTTTTAAAGACGGGCCCTTACAAAGGACAGAAAGTTTTAGTTGACGGTCCGGAATATGAAAATGCCGCGGGTCTTGGGTCAAACTGCGGAATATTCGATCCTGAATATATTATTGAAACAAATTTTTATTGCGATACTTATGGTATTTGTACTATAACCTGGAGTACATTGACGGCTTTTATTATGGAGTGTTTCCAGAATGGTATTCTAAACGAGGAAAGAACCGGTGGACTGAATCTTAACTTTGGAAAGTCCGATTCTGCACTTGAATTGCTACACCAGCTTGCACGCGGAGAAGGTTTTGGAAAAATAGCCGGAACCGGAGTGCGTAAAATGAAAGAACTTTTCATTAAAAACGGATGGGGTGATCCTGCTTTCCTGAATGATATTGGAATGGAAAATAAGGGACTTGAATATTCCCAGTATATGTCAAAAGAATCACTTGCTCAGCAGGGAGGTTTTGCACTAACCAATAAAGGTCCTCAGCATGATGAAGCATGGCTTATTTTCATGGATATGGTCAATAATCAGATACCGACATTTGAAAACAAAGCTGAAGCACTCCATTATTTTCCAATGTTCCGCACATGGTTCGGACTTGTTGGTCTTTGCAAATTGCCATGGAATGATGTTGAGCCTGAAAATAATGCCCGGACGGACGAACCTGCAAAAGTGCCGGAACATGTAGACAACTATGTAACAATATACAAAGCTGTGACTGGACGGGAGTTTGATAAAAAAAGACTTGTTGAAGATTCAGAACGTGTCTATAATTTTCAAAGGGTTTTTAACCTCAGACGCGGTTACGGGACTCGTTTATATGACCGGCAACCGTATCGGGCTGCCGGTCCTGTTACTGCAGAAGAGTATGAATCACGATCCGAACGTTATGATAAACAGCTCAGAGATAAAGTGGGTTTCGACCCTTCGGGAAAATCTACTACTGAGAAAATGAAAATCCTTAGGAATTACAGGGAAAGCCAGTACGAATCTCTTCTGGACGCGGTATATAAAAGAAGGGGATGGAATAAGAATGGTGTTCCGACAATCGGATTCCTTAAAAAAATTGGGATGGACCTTGCTGAGGTTATTGATGTGGTAAAAGATTATCAGTAATCTCCTTCTTTTAAAATAAGGTTTGAAAGTATTGAAGTCAAAATAACGAACATTCGAAATCAGAGCTCATAAGGAAAACTAAATGCTAAGCTACCCTGCAATCTGGCTCCTGCGCTAAAATAGCCCACTGGGCTATTTCTTAACGCTCGGCCCTGTTTGTTCTTCATTCTTAATTCATTTTATGAAACAAATAAATGAGGTAGCTTGAATAGTTTGAAGCAGATTATATGAAAACTTATATCTCTTTTCTGCGCGGTGTAAATATGACCGGTCATAACTCAATTAAGATGGCTGACCTGAAAGCAATGTTTGTTAAGATTGGGTTAACTGATGCAGAGACGTTTATACAAAGCGGAAATGTGATTTTCAGCAAGACTGGTGATATAACTCCTGCTGCCCTCTCAGTAAACATAGAGCAGGCAATTCTCGAAAAATTTAATTATATAGTTCCTGCAATGATCAGAACACATCAGGAATTAAATGAACTCAGTTCGTCAAATCCATTCGTTGAAGAACCTGGATTTAATCCTTCAAAAATGGCGGTTATTTTTCTTCATGAAGAACCATCGGATATCCAGCTTCAAAAAGTAAAAAATATAGATTATCCGCCTGACAGGTTTAGGATTATTGGTAAGGAAATTTTTATTTATTGTCCAAATGGTTTCGGACGGACAAAACTTTACACGAATTTTTTCGAAAAGAAAATGGGTGTAACAGGTACTGCAAGAAACTGGAAAACAATTACCACCATACTGAATATGTCTTCAAAAAAATAGTTTTTACCTTACCTGGAGCAATTTTGTGATCCTTTGCGGACATTGGATTTTTTATTCCGCAAATCGGAAATCTCAATGAACCATTTACTAATTTTGTGTTTGTACAGGCAAATCTTAAATGCTAAAATTATGAAAGTCATAATATCAATAATATCAGCAGTTTTATTATTTCCGAATTACTCTCAAAGTCAATCCGCTATGAAACAGAAAGAGTTAATTATTTTTCATGCCGGCTCCCTTTCGGTGCCGATGAAACAGATTGCTCAGGAGTATGAGAAAAGAAATCCTGACACAAAGATATTCCTGGAATCATCCGGTAGCCTGGTATGCGCCAGGAAGGTAACTGAACTTAAAAAACCATGTGATATTATCGCTTCATCAGATTATTTTGTCATAAATGAACTGCTTATTCCGGATTATGCAAGCTGGAGTATCCGGTTTGCTACCAATGAGATAGTCATTGCTTATCAGGAAAAATCAAAACACTCAAAAGAAATTAATTCTGAAAACTGGATGGATATCCTTATGAAGAAGGATGTTATTTATTCAAGGGCTGATCCGGATTCTGACCCATGTGGTTACAGGACTGTCTTTACATTCATGCTTGCCGAAAAGTATTACGGAAAACCTGGTTTGGCATCAACATTAATGTCTAAGAATAAAGAATATATCCGTCCAAAGGAAGTTGATCTGGTGGCCTTACTAGAATCAAATGTTATTGATTATATGATTCAATATAAATCAGTAGCAATTCAGCATGGCTTTAAATACATTGAACTTCCAAAGGAAATTAATCTTTCTGATCCGTCAAAAAGCAATATTTATTCATCTGTTAGTACAGAGGTATCAGGAAGCAAGCCTGGGATAAAGATGAAAGTTACAGGAGATTATATTAATTACAGTATCACTATTCTTGACAATGCACCTCAGAAAGCTGAAGCTGCAAATTTCATCGATTTCCTGCTGAGTCCTGATGGGTTGAATATTTTCAGAAAGAACGGACAGGAACCACTTGTACCTCTTATTGCTGAGCCTGTTATGAAACTGCCACCGCAATTGTTAAAATATTTTTCCAGAGCAGTTCAGAATTAAATTTTCTAATGAACCTCAAGAGCCTCTTTACCTGGATAGTGATGATCTTGTCATCACTGATTTTATTATTCATTTTAGCACCTCTTGCCGGTATGTTTATCCATACCAGCGGATCGCAATTTCTTGAGACTGTAAAAGATAAAGAGGTTCAACAGAGCGTATGGTTAACACTTTGGGTTTCCTTCATTGCAACTTTCATTTTCTCCATCGGGGCAATTCCGTTTGCATGGTCGCTCGCCCGTAAAAAACTACCGGCAAAGAATCTGCTTCAGGGAATAATTGATCTTCCGATCGTGCTTCCGCATACTGCCGCCGGCATTGCTCTTCTTGGATTTATATCACGAGATGGCATTCTTGGTAAAACAGCCTCATTGGCAGGACTTAATCTGGTAAATCATCCTGCAGGAATAGCCCTGGCAATGGCATTTGTAAGTTTACCGTTCCTCATAAATGCAGCACGTGACGGGTTTGCGGCTGTTCCTGAAAGACTTGAAAAAGCTGCACTTAATCTTGGAGCCAGCTATACCAAAGTCTTTTTCACTATTTCGCTGCCACTGGCATGGCGCAGCATTACTACCGGATTTGTTATGATGTTCGCTAGGGGAATGAGTGAATTCGGTGCCGTTGTTATTATTGCTTATCATCCAATGACAGCACCTGTCCTCATCTATGAAAGATTTAGTTCCTATGGACTCAATTATGCCCGGCCGGCCTCTGTCTTTTTTATCCTTATTGCATTGCTGTTTTTGATTGGATTAAGACTTATTTCTTTAAAAAGAAAAAGGAAAAATATTAGTATTGATGCTCAGACTGATTAATATAAGCCGGAGGCTTGGTGATTTTGCATTGAAGGATATAAACCTTGAAGTATCCGATGGTCAGTACTATGTTCTTCTGGGCAGATCAGGTTCCGGAAAAACCCAGCTTCTCGAACTTATAGCTGGATTGGAGCATCCTGATACAGGGAGTATAATACTTGATAATGAAGATATTACCAGGCAAAAGATTCAGAATAGAAAAGTTGGAATTGTATTTCAGGATTATGCGGTATTCCCGCATATGACAGTATTTGGAAATATAGCATACCCTCTGAGGGTCAGGAATGAAACAAGGAAAAGGATTGCTGAAAAGGTTGAAAATGCTGCAATTGCGATGAATATCAGGCATCTCCTTGAACGAGATACTGAAAAACTTTCAGGAGGTGAAATGCAGAGAGTTGCTCTTGCAAGGACACTTATCACTTCCCCAAGACTCCTTCTGCTTGATGAACCTCTTTCATCTCTGGATACATCACTTAAAGACGATCTGAAACGTTTGTTGCGCAATCTGAACAAAGCAGGACAGACAATAATCCATGTGACACATGATTATGGCGATGCTATAAGTCTTGCCAAAAGGGTAGGGGTTATTCATAACGGAAAAATTATCCAGGAGGGTTCAGTGAATGAAGTATTTGAAAATCCGGCTAACCGTTTTGTAGCACGCTATGCCGGTATAAGGAATTTCTTCAGAGTTGATATAACAGGTGAGAATGGAACATTCTCCGGAGTGACTGAACATAATACACGATTTATGTTAGATCGCGTTACCAATGTCAGAGATAGTCTGCTTCTTATCAGGAATGACTCGATTGTTATTACAAATGAAAAGCCTGCAGAGGTAAACCTTAACTCATTTAAAGGAAAAGTGACTGAAATAATACCTTCAGAATACGGCGTGGAAGTAACAGTTGATGCAGGTGATTTGTTTTATGCTGATGCACAAGTCTCAGAAATCGGTAAACTGTGTCTTACTGAAGGAAAAGAAGTATGGGTGAGTTTCCCTTCAAACTCTATTGTTCTGATAGGTGGAAATTAATAAGAGTATTAACCAAACGGGTTTATGCAAAAAGAAATGATAACTTTTGAAGAGGCTTACAGTATTGTTATGGAATCAGTCTATAAGACAGAGACCGAAGCTATTTTATTCAACTATTCCAGTCAACGGATTCTGGATGAGGATATAGCCAGTGACATTGATATGCCGCCATTTAACAGGTCGGCTGTCGATGGCTATGCTTGTCACAAAGCTGACATAAGCCATGAGCTTGAAGTTGTTGATATTATTGCCGCAGGTAAGGAACCATTGCATAAGGTAGGGAAGAATCAATGTTCAAAAATAATGACAGGCGCCATAGTCCCCGAGGGTTGTGATATAGTAGTAATGATTGAACAATCTGAAGTCGCTATGAGTGGTAAGATAAGATTGTCAGCTGTTGATAACAAGTCAAATATTTCGTTTAAAGCAGAGGATGTCAGAAGTGGCGATATCGTATTAAAGGGAGGCAAACTCATTCAACCTCAGGATATTGCGTTAATGGCTTCGGTTGGTCATACAAAGGTGCGCGTGAAAAAGAAACCAATAGTAGGAATAATAAGTACAGGTGATGAACTGATTAACCCTTCAGGTTTTCCCCGGATTTCACAGATCAGGAACAGTAATGCTTATCAGCTGGCTGCCCAGGTTGAAAGAGCAGGTGGCACGGGGATTGATTTTGGCATTGCCCCTGACAATGAAAAAATTACACAGGAAATAATCGAAAAAGCTATTAACAAAAGTGATATAGTTATTATTACAGGTGGCGTTTCACTTGGCGACTTTGATTTTGTGCCATCAGTTCTGGAACGGATCGGCGTAAAGATCTTATTTGATAAGGTGAATGTACAACCCGGAAAACCAACAACATATGGAATACATTCCAAAGCTGTTGTCTTTGGTCTTCCAGGAAATCCTGTCTCTTCTTTTATTCAGTTCGAGATGCTGGCAAGGCCTCTCATCAACAGGATGATGGACTATAATTGGATACCTGTGGAGAATAAGCTACCTTTGGCCTGTGATTATGAAAGAAAATCTGCCTCCCGAAAGGGTTTGATCCCTGTATACATCAATAACGTCAGAGAGGTTGTACCGTTAGAATTTCACGGATCTGCCCATCTGGCAGCTCTATCAAATGCTGAAGGGATCATTGTTTTGAATCCAGGAATTAAAACTTTGAAAAAAGGAGAAATTGTGAGTGTTCGACAGATTTGACCGTAATATTAACTATCTGCGCATATCTGTTACTGACAGATGTAATTTGCGTTGTACATATTGCATGCCAGAGGAAGGGATTCAACTTTTTCACCACAGTGAGATCTTATCTTTCAATGAAATTGTTGGATTTACTAAAGCAGCTGTTTTGAATGGAGTAACAAAAGTGAGAGTAACTGGAGGAGAACCGCTTGTAAGAAAGGGAATTACAGCACTTGTGAGGATGCTGTCTGATATTACGGAGATTACTGATCTCTCAATGACAACAAATGGCACTCTGCTCAGACAGTTTGCAAAAGAACTCAAATCAGCAGGTCTTCAAAGAGTTAACATAAGTCTTGATACAGTAGATAGTAAAAAATTCAGAACTATTACGCGTAACGGAAATCTTAATGATGTCTTTGAGGGTATCAGTGCAGCGAATCAGGCCGGACTCACTCCGGTTAAGATAAATTGTGTTATCAAAGCTTCAAAAGAAGAGGAAGATGCAAAGGAAGTAACAAAATTTTGTTTAGATAATGATCTGGAAATTAGATATATACGACAAATGGACCTGGTCAGGGGTCACTTTTCTGTAGTCGATGGGGGAACAGGTGGCGACTGTTCATTATGCAACAGGTTAAGGCTTACATCAAATGGTAAGCTCAAACCTTGTCTTTTCAGCAATCTTGAATTTGATATCCGGGAACTTGGATATATAAAAGCAATTAAGCTTGCAGTAGAATCAAAACCTGAATGCGGATCAAAAAACGAAATAGGGGCATTTTATAATATTGGAGGATGATTATGGATAAGCTGACACATACTGATATTAAAGGACGGGCAATTATGGTCGATATTGGTGATAAAGAGAATCAGCTCAGAATCGCTAAGGCAAGCGGGCATATTTCTCTTGCTCCGGAAACTATCAGACTTATTGAAGAAAACCTTCTGAAAAAGGGTGATGTGATGACTGTTTGTGAGCTTGCTGGGATCGCTGCAGCCAAAAAGACTTCTGACCTTATCCCGTTGTGCCATAATATTGTTCTTGATAATGTAAAAGTCAGCGCTGTCATTGACAAAAAAGGAGTTCAAATTGTAAGTGAAGTTCGATGTTCAGGGAAGACCGGAGTTGAAATGGAAGCATTAACGGCTGTTAGTGTTGGTCTGCTTACGGTTTATGATATGTGCAAGGCAGTAGATAAAAAAATGATCATTGATAGCATCAATCTCACAGAAAAAACCAAAAAATGAACCTTCCTGAAAAATTTGAGATACTGGTTATTACACTTAGCGACAGGGCTTACAGGGGCGAGTATGATGATCTCAGCGGACCAAAGATCAAAGAAATGATCACAAAATTCTTTCAGTCGGAAGGCTGGTCATTCAATATCAAATCGACGCTTATTCCGGATGATGCATCCAGCTTAAAAGGTCTGCTCCTGGATGCAGAAAATTCCTGTAATATTATTATAACTACAGGGGGAACCGGTATTGGTCCAAGGGACATTACTATTGAGACAGTTGCTCCATTATTGGTCAAAGAGATCCCTGGGATAATGGAATTCATAAGAATCAGATATGGTGCTGAAAAACCTAACGCACTTTTAAGCAGGGGAGTAGCAGGGATTATAGGCAAATCACTTATTTATACTTTGCCTGGTTCTGTAAGAGCAGTTGAGGAGTATATGACCGAGATATTAAAAACTCTCAAGCATACTTTCTATATGCAGTTTGGAATTGACAAGCATTTCAATGATTAATTTGAGAGCTTGTTCAGCGTATTAGCTTTCATAGTTCCAATTACCCGGTCGTAGCGATCACGCGGATTCCTGTAATATACAAGAACTAAATAATCATTCTCGGTTTCATAGTGACTCCCCTCGAACTGAGATGCAGTGCCGTTAGTTTCCCCGTCTTTCAGAAAAACATATTCATAATTATACCAGCCTTGCTTAAGAAGCATGCTGGCCTCATACGCCTTATTAACCGGATTATAGGTCATCAGGTTGTCTTTATTGAAAGCCCAGTTATTCAGATTGCCGGAAATGTACATTTTACCTCCGGGAATCACCTGATCTGAGGGGAGAGTAAAATAGACATAAACATAATCAGCTTCGGTATCCGGCTTATGACCTTCCTGAAAAGCTATATAATAATTCCCGTTAAAATCCTGCGAGTAGAAGTATGGTTTAAACTCCCTGTTTTCTCCCGGCTGGAGATAAACGTTGTAATTTGTGGTGAGAAAATCTATTCTTTTAACAAATTCAGTCTGATACCTGATACTCTTTATATCAAAATAACGGAATTCATTTCCCCCCATGAAAATATTCTTATCAGATAAAGAATTGTATTTAAGTTCATTATCTCCATAAAAATCAGGCTTGAGGTTTCTTTTTGCGTTATCCCATCTTCCATTCTGAAGAATGAAAGCAAATACATTCCGGTACGGGTCATTGAGAGAGAGACCGGTATAATTTATGACGAAATCGACCTGTTGGTGTGTATTATTTTCCTTCGTCATCTGTGGCCTGTGAGCTGTTACACTGATTTTAACGGCATCCTCGGTTACAATAAACCTTTGGGTAATTACTGGTTCCTCCGTTTTGTCAGGAGGATAAACTTCAAGTATATAATTGCCTGAAAGTTTTATGCTTACCCTGTCGTTGGGAAATAGAAGTTTATAGTGAATATAGTGGAAAGTTGTGTTAAATGAATTGCCATAGTCTTCAATAGGGTTTTCAGTATTTCCGGTAAGGTAATCATTAGGAAAAATGTCGGATCTTTTCCAGTCTTTATCACAATGTATAAAAGTATAATAATATGTTTCCGGCTGATCGCCAAGCAAATCAAAATTCAACGCCAGTTTATCATTACTGTTCAGCTTAATGATAGGATATGAAAGATTCCAGCCATCCTTGTATATTTGCACAGTTTTGACCTTATCATTATAGATATGGTTTGAGCAAATAACTGAATCAGGGTATGTTTGTTGTCCCCTGGCTGATAATGTCATGAAAATACAGGTAAAAAGCAGAATATATCTCATTTGAATTTTATTGATCTTATAGATTAAAACCTTAAAAATAGGGAATTGTTGCATCAAACATCAGAAGAGGAATTATAATATTTTGAAGGAGAAAATATTTTATGTAAGATTGCATAGGTATTTGGAATCATAAAAGTAGACTATAAAATCATGATTAATAAATTATTGACTGGTCTTTTATTGCCTGGATTATTTTTATCCGGGTGCAGGGAAAGCAAACCTGTTTTTGCAAATTTCAACGGTTATGCCCAAGGATCAACATATAGTATCGTATATGATAATAAGAAAAATATAGATCCGGCAGAACTGAAGCAAAAGGTTGAGAAGATTCTGAGTGATTTTGACATGTCATTATCTGTATATAAAGATTCATCAATCCTCTCCAGAATAAACAGAAATGAAGATGCTATTCCTGATTCATTCTTTCTTGAAGCGTTCAGAAGATCTGTTGAAATATCCGCTATGACTGACGGAGCTTTTGATATAACGGTTGGACCTCTTGTGAAAGCATGGGGATTTGGTCCGGATGCACATAAAACCTTCACAGAGGCAAAACGCGACAGTCTGCTAAAACTAGTAGGGATGGACAAAGTATCGATGGTAAATGGCAGGCTTATAAAATCTGTTCCGAATGTATTACTTGATTTTAACGCTATTGCACAAGGATATTCGGTAGACGTGGTTTCTCATTTTTTCGACGGACTGGGAATTAAAAATTACCTCGTTGAGATAGGAGGTGAAGTGAGGGCAAAAGGGAAAAAAGCGGGCAACCTATGGAGAATTGGCATTGATAAGCCTGAAGATAATAATATGACCCCGGGCCAGTCACTTCAGGCTATAATCAGGTTATCTGATAAATCTATTTCTACCTCAGGTAATTACAGGAAATTTTATATTGAGGATGGCATAAAATATTCTCATGAAATTAATCCAAAAACAGGCTATCCTGCAAAAAATACACTTCTGAGTGCATCCGTTATAGCTGATGATTGCGCCATGGCTGATGGTCTGGCAACAGCTTTTATGGTAATGGGAAAAGACAAGACTATTGAATTTCTCCGTATTCATCCTGAATTTGATGCTTTCCTTGTATATTCGGATGTTACCGGCAACTTTAACACCTGGGCTTCTGAAAAGATAAAAGGTGATCTTTCAGAGTCTGAAAGTAATAAATAACCTCTATTTTCAGGTTATTTAAACAACATGGGCCTTTGATTGTTTCTAGTCTCAGTAAGACCTTTAATCATATTGACTTCATGAAGCAAAACAATCATCAAACAGAACCTATTTTGACCGGGGAGAGTATTGGGATGAAAGAGATTAAAAATCAATCAGGACACGATGTTAATAAAAAGAGTATTCTGGCAGACTACCGGATGGCAAATCTTAGCAGAGATCTGAGTGTTATCGGCCGCCGTGAGGTGCTTACGGGAAAAGCAAAATTTGGCATCTTTGGAGACGGAAAGGAGATTGTCCAGCTGGCAATGGCAAAACAGTTTAGAAACGGAGACTGGCGATCGGGATATTATAGGGATCAGACTTGGATGATGGCAATGGGGCTTTATGACTCACTTGAATTCTTTCATCAGTTGTATGGTAACACAGACAACCAGTTTAATACCGGAAGTGGCGGAAGAGTCTTTAATAACCACTTTTGTGTACCGAATATCAATCCTGATGGATCATGGAAGGACCTGACAAAACAAAAAAACTCATCGGCTGATATTTCTCCAACTGCCGGGCAAATGCCTCGTTTGCTTGGATTGGCTTATGCTTCCAAGTTGTTCAGGCAAAATAAAGACTTGCAGCAATTTACCACTCTTTCACTGAAAGGCAATGAAGTGGCATTCGGTGCAATTGGTGATGCCAGTACTTCTGAGGGTTATTTCTGGGAAACAATTAATGCAGCCGGAGTACTTCAGGTGCCAATGGCAGTTTCGATTTATGATGATGGATATGGAATATCTGTGCCGAAAAAATACCAGACCACAAAAGGAAGTATTTCAGAAATTCTCAAAGGCTTTGAAACAGAAAAAGATAAGCCGGGTATAAGGATTTTCAAGGGAAAAGGTTGGGATTATGCCGGATTGATAAAGCTTTATGAAGAGGGAATTGCAATATGCCGCGAACAGCACACTCCTGTAGTGTTTCATATTGAAGAAGTCACCCAGCCTCAGGGCCATTCCACTTCTGGTTCACACGAGAGATATAAAAGTGAAGAACGTCTGAAATGGGAGGTTGATTTTGACCCGATAAAGAAGATGAGGGAATGGATAATCAGTTCCGGAATCGCCTCAGCAGATGAGCTGGATAAACTTGAAGCTGAAGCTGAAGAAGAGGCAAAGGAAGCCAGAAGGAAAGGGTGGGAATCATTTCAGAATCCGATACGTACTGAACGTGATGCACTTGTTAAAATTATTAATGATCGTTCCTGCAAATGCACCGAAAAGGCAAAAGAGGATTCAGTCGACAATTATAAAGAAGATTTAGAGAAAGTTCCGGCTCCAATCCGAAAAGACAATTTTGTAACGGCTCGCAAGATCTTAAGGAATATTTGCCTTACATGTCAGAAATCAGACAGCCTGAATGAGGAGTTACATGGCTGGCTTAAAAGAAATTATGAAGATGCAATAAAAGGTTATGATTCATTTCTCTATAATGACACACCCACTTCAGTCCTGAATGTAAAACCTGTTCCTCCCGTTTATTCCCCAAATTCTCCTGAAGTTCCCGGGCGTCAGATCTTACACGATAATTATGACAAGCTTTTCTCAAAATATCCCAAGTTATTAACTTTTGGTGAAGATACTGGAGGTATTGGTGGTGTTAATCAATCGCTTGAGGGATTGCAGAAAAAATTCGGCGAACTGAGGATCACCGATACCGGCATCAGAGAAGCAACTATTCTTGGTCAGGGACTGGGTCTGGCACTGAGAGGGTTGAGACCCATTGCAGAAATTCAGTATCTCGACTACCTTATGTATGCTCTCCAGATATTAAGTGATGATCTGGCAACAACACATTACAGAACTGCAGGAAAAATGTTAGCACCTCTTATTATAAGCACAAGAGGCCATCGTCTTGAAGGGATCTGGCATTCGGGGTCGCCCATGAGCATGCTTATAAATTCAGTAAGAGGCATATATGTTTGTTCTCCCAGGGATATGACAAGAGCTGCAGGCTTTTATAATACCCTGCTGGAGGGAAAAGATCCGGCGATAGTTATTGAACCTCTTAATGGTTACAGATTAAAAGAAATAATGCCTGATAATATCGGAGAGTTCCGCCTCGAGTTAGGTATTCCTGAAATATTAAATCAGGGAACAGATTTGACTATTGTAACATACGGATCAACAGTTAAAATCGCTGCTGTAGCTGTGAAGCAACTTGAGGCACACGATATTTCTGTAGAATTAATTGATGTACAGACACTTATTCCTTTCGACCGAAATAATATAATAGTTGAATCACTTAAAAAAACTAACAGGATACTTTTTCTAGATGAAGACTTGCCCGGCGGAACAACTGCTTATATGATGCAGAAGGTAATTGAGAAGGAAGGCGGCTGGCAGTATCTTGACAGTCCTCCCAAAACTCTTTCTGCTAAAGAACACAGACCGGCTTATACAACTGACGGAGACTATTTCTCGAAGCCAAGTGCAGAGGATGTATTCGATGTTGTTTACGAAATGATGAAGGAGACGGCTCCCGAAAGATATTAAAATTGCAGGGACGTTGCCTGCAACGTCTCTAGGACCTGTCGTCCCTGTAACATGCAACGTCCCTGCAATTTTAAATTGTTACCCCAATAATCCTTAGTAACGCCATCGCAGCTTCTTTTGGTCCGTTTGCTTCATAGCCGGGTATTCCAAGTCTTGTCCTCATCTGCCCGACAAAAACATTATTTTTGAAGAATGAAGCGAAATATCTGGCTGCGATTTTATCATGAATATCTTTATATTCAGGAGGACCGAATATATTTGCAAAATAGGAGTGAACTAATCCGCTTGAAGTTGTTGTTCCCTTGCTCATAACGGCGCCCTCACTGAAAATATCGAGTGCCCATTCCGGATTTGTAAATTTCTCAATGACAGGATGTTCGTTGTCAATCTCCTCATAATTATTGGCATAGAGAATATAGTCGATTTTATGACCTGCAATAACAGTCTCAAATTTCGTGACAGGGAAAACTATACGTGCATTGACCTGACTCGGGTTAAAGATGATTGAGCGGTCGAGATGTCCAAAAGCATAGCCGGGCTGCAGATCATCGAGACGCAGGAATGCACCTATTTCAGTTCCATATCCGATAGGACACCCGTCCCTATCGAGTTCGATAGAACCCATATCGTCAGCAATGATAGTAAGTTCACGGATGTATTTTTCAGCAAGAACCCTGAAGGCTTCAAGTGTTTCTGATTTTCCTGCACC
>Ga0182021_10004677_pt1 | contig 16119 bp, 15 predicted proteins | sample 612E3MmetaG_FD_120493 | JGI IMG/M metagenome (GOLD analysis project Ga0182021, IMG submission 120493) | Permafrost microbial communities from Stordalen Mire, Sweden - 612E3M metaG (Illumina Assembly) | ecosystem: Environmental > Terrestrial > Soil > Wetlands > Permafrost | place: Sweden... | reverse complement strand
CAGCCACGTCTACTTGACTGTTCGGCAGCGGCCATTCGTTCCAGTTTGGATCGGCGCACGTGGCCGGCGGATAGCGTTCGCAGACCAAACCGGCTGAGCAGGTGCCGCAGATCGTGGCCTCGCTGCCGCCCCCGCCAGGGTTGCTGGTGCCGTGGTTGCCGGCGCCGCCACTGCAGGCGAGCAAACCCGCGCCAAAGGCGATGGCCAGTGCCAAGGTTCCCCGATTCATCGCGATATCCTCCCTGGCCGCAAGGCCAGCCGAGCTGGAAGCTAGTCTTAACAAGTTCGGAAGGCAAAAACCAACTCACCCGAACCGCGAAAGGCAGCTCGGTGATCATCCCTTGGTGGGGCGATGCCCAGCCCCCCCCACCCCCCGACCCAGGGCATGCCGTCAGCCTGGGTGAGGTTCTTCGGACGACGCCAGGTCGTCTTCAGGACCGTCGTCGGAACCTCCGTCGGAGCCGCCGTCGACACTTGCTGGCCCCGACTCAACCTGAACATCGACCAGGCAGAAGTCAAAGGGCAGGTCGGTCTGCAGGCCAGGCACGATGATGGCTGCCTGCTGGATCTGCGTTCCCGTGGTAAGCGGGTTCTGGGGCTTGCCACCGAACCAGCAATTGGTCCGCAGCGAGCCCCAAGGGATGAACTGTCCGCTGACCAGGGGCGCGCACCAGCGATCCGCGCTGCTGTGAGGATCGGTGCCTTGCAACTGGACGCGCAGGGGTGTGTTGCTGGGATTGTCGACGGTGACGATCAGTCCGCCGGTCTCGGGAACCGCCCAGGTCAGTTGCGCGCCACCGGTCACGTCTTGATTGACGTTCCAGCCCAGCATGGCAAAGCCGGTGTAGTCCATGCGCCCGGTGACGGTCCCGTGCATGCAGAAGTACTTCCCCGCAAACGGTGGATTGCAGGTCTTGGCGCCGCATTCCGGAACAATCTGCGCGGCGCCGGGATCGGTGGCAGTGAAGCCGTATCCCGCCCAAGGGCCGGTCGTCACGTAACCGTCGCTCACCACGGTGCTTGGTGTGTACACGTTGGCCGCGTCGGTGGTCGTCGAGTCGCCGTCGCTGCTGCCACCGTCGACGCTGGTGCCAGCCTCCCCGCCTTCTCCCAGGTCCGCGTCCGGTGTCGTCGACGTGCTGCCGCATCCGTGGGCTGCGCACAGCCCGGCCAGTAGAATCGTTCCAGTGACCGCTTGAAGAGCTCTCATGTTGTGCATCTGGTGCCGGTATGAAGACACAAACGACCATGTGATGTCCACTATCGGGACAGGTCAGGGATGGCCCCGCAGGGTCGAGTTCGTGACCGTAATGCTCTTCGCGTTCGTGCCCACGGCCGTCGCGGCGCTCAATCGCTCAATCTCAATCGGTGCTCTCAATCAGTGCGGTGTCTTCAATCGGTGCCAGAGGGTTCGGCTCAATCTCGCGGGCAGCCGCCTGAAGCCTTGCGATGATTTTTCGTACACCAGGCGGAAAGAGTCGAAGGGTCAGGAAGTCAAAATGCCCGTCCTCAACGCACACAGCGAACGTTGCCCATGGCGGACACACCGACGTTGCTCGTGCTGCCGTGGAAGAAGAAGACGTACCACGCGTCGGACGAGGAGCCGGCCAACGGCGACGAGGACCAGAAGGCGCTCCCCGGTGTCGAGGGGAAGAATGTCGAATCTATCGATGGGTTCGACTGCGAGTAGTCGACGATGGTCTGCAGCTCCTTGAGCGTCGGAAGGCGCCAGCCCGTGCCTCCCAAGCTGCTTCCCACTCCCGCACAGTATGTCTTGGCGTCGGCCCAAGTATAGGAAATCGACGATATTGTCTGTTGCCAGGTAAGCCTAGTCTTGGTGTCGTAGACGGTTCCGCTACTGGTTCCGCCGTTCGTCACCACGTAGCGCCCGCCCGGGGCGCTGGCGTCGGCAGGGGTTGGCAGGATCACCGCAATCATAGCGACGGCGCAGAGAAAACGGGGTATGGACGCGTTCATTGGGCTTTCTCCTGTTCAGATCCACGGAGCACGGGAGGTTCGAAAACATAGGCAAGACGGCGCTGCTTCATGTGGCCACAGGGCTCCGGTTCATCGAGAGCCACCCCGACGACCCGGACGGCAACATCCATCGCGGCCCTGCAAATCGGCAACGCTTCGTAGTAACTCGGCATTCACCCTCACGAAATCAAGAGTCAAAGTGTCAAGAAGTCAAAGTGCCCGTCCTCAGCGCACACAACGAACGTCGAGGGTACCGTAGACATCGCTGTATTTCGTGCTGCCGTTGTAGAAGTAGACGTACCACTCGTCGGACGAGGAGCCGGCCCACGGCGACGAGGACCAAAAAAGGGCCGAAGGGGTTGAGGGGAAATACCTGGGGTTGATACTTGGACCGGACTGCCCCAAGTCCACGATGGACAAAAGCTCGATGACCGACGGAAGCCGCCAGTCGCTGTGACCGGCGAGGGTCAGCGTTGGACAGTAGGCGACCGCCTGTGCCCATGTGTACGTGCCTGGTGGCACTGCTTGCTGCCACATGAGCCCGGTGACGTTGTCTATGACCGTGCCATCCCCGTTGTCCGTGTAGCTCTCCAGATTCGGTGCACCCGCGGCAACGTCCACCTGGCCGTTCGGTACGGGCCACTCAGCCCAGTTTGGATCGACGCAGGTGGCCGGCGGATAGCGTTCGCAGACCAGGCCGGCTGAGCAGGTGCCGCAGCTCGTGTCCTGGCTGCCGCCAGTCGGAACGCCGCCCGTGCCCACCAGCCCACCCGCGCCCACCACCCCGCCAGTGCCCACCACCCCGCCAGTGTTGCTGGTGCCGTTGTTGCCAGCGCCGCTACCGCAGGCAAGCAGACCCGCGCTCAAGGCGATAGCCAGTGCCAAGGTTCCCCGATTCATCGCGATATCCTCCCTGGCCGCAAGGCCAGCCGAGTTGGAAGCTAGCCTCAAGAGGTTCGGAAGGCAAAAATCCACTCACCCGAACCGCGAAAGGCAGCACGGTGATTATCCCTTGGTAGGGCGATGACGTGCCCCATCGGCTTCGTGCTAACCTGACCGTTTCGTGCAACGACCAGTCGTAATCGTCAATCCCCGCTCCGGGGGCGGACTCAGCCAACGCCGCTGGGCTGCGCTGGTCGGCCCACTCACCGACGGGCTGGGCCCGGTCGACGTGCGCTTCACCGAGGCCAAGGGTGACGGCAGGCGTATCGCCCATGAGGAAGCGGCAGCAGGGCGCAGCCTCATCGTGGCCATGGGCGGCGACGGGACCATTTCCGAGGTGGCTGATGGCATTCTCGCCGCTGGCGGCACGTCCGAACTTGGCATCATCCCGCGCGGAACAGGTGGTGACTTTCGCCGCACCTTGCAGCTTGACGACGACCTGGGCCGGGCGGCCCGCCGCATCCGCGACACGCCCGCCCGTTCCATCGACGCGGGTCGCGTGTCCTTCGTCGCCGACGACGGCTCCCAAGCCGAGCGCCATTTCGTCAACGTCGTTTCATTCGGCTTTTCCAGCGATGTGGCGCGACGGGCGAATGCCTCCTCGAAGCGGCTGGGCGGCCGTGTCGCCTTTCTTTCAGCCACGGTTCGGTCACTGGTCAGCTACGACAACGTCGATGTCGTGCTGTCGCTGGACGACCAGCCCGAGCGGCGCATGAGCGTCCTCTTGGCAGCAGTTGGAAACGGGCGCTTCTTCGGCGGCGGCATGAAGATCTGCCCGGAGGCCCTGCTCGACGACGGTTTCCTTCATCTCGTTACCGTGGGCAACCTCGGCCGCGCTGGAGTCATGGCCAACATTCACCGCATCTACAGCGGCAATCACCTGACCATGAAGGAAGTGCAAGGCACGCAGGTGCGCCGACTGCGAGTCGCGCCCGCAGATCGCGAGGCCAAGATCCCCCTGGAGGTCGACGGTGAAACCCCAGGCCACCTCCCTGCCAGCTTCGAGCTTCTGCCGGGCGCGCTGCGTGTGCGAGCGTAATCCTGGGAACCTGCAGACGCCCCTTGAAGAGTTGGCAAGCTTGATGCTACCGTGGGCCCTCGCGGAATTGCAGGGCGCGCAACCCGATGCAGATCCATATCGCCAAGGCCGACATCACAGAGATGGCTGTCGACGCTATCGTCAACCCTGCAAATTCATTGGGGATAATGGGTGGTGGCGTGGCTGGCGCACTGTCCCGTAGGGGGGGGCCGTCAATCCAAAGGGAGGCCATGTCGCTGGCGCCCATCGCCGTCGGCGCCGCGGTAGTTACGACCGCTGGCAGGCTTTGGGCCAAGCACGTCATCCACGCCCCGACCATGGAGGAGCCTGGCACCAAAGTCGGGGTCGAGAACGCCCGCCGCGCCGCTCGCGCGGCCCTGATCGCGGCTGCTCTTCGCGGCTTCGATGTCATTGCCATTCCGGGCCTCGGCACCGGCCTGGGCGGCCTCGACCCAGCCGAAGCGGCCCGTGCCATGGTCGACGAGTTGCGGGCCCACCGACAACCCAAGCCCACCACGGTGTACCTGGTAGACAGCAACGACGAGATCCTGGCCTGTCTGGAAGGGGCATTGCGGTCCGCCACCAGCTAGCTGTTTCATATCGATGAACCTGTCCCGAAGGAGGCTCTTGTGAAGATCCTTGTACCCTGCAAACGAGTTCCCAACCCCGACCTCAAACTGAAGGTCGCAAATGGCTCCGTCGACCTGACGGGCACCACCTGGCAGGTGAATCCCTTCGACGAGTACGCAGTCGAGGCCGCCTTGCGCCTCACCGAAAAGGGCAAAGGCGGCGAACGCATGGGCGAAGTTGTGGCGGTCAGCATCGGCCCCAAGGACACATCGGCCCAGCTGAAGCAGTTGCTGGCCATGGGCGCCAACCGCGCCATCTTGATCGCGGGCGATGACAGCGCGCTGGATGCCGACGCGGTTGCGCGCATCCTGCGGGCTGTGGTGAACGCCGAGAAACCCGACCTGGTTCTGATGGGCAAGCAGGCGGTGGACGGCGATGACAACCAAGTCGGCCAGATCCTGGCCGCCTCGCTGGGTTGGCCGCAAGCCACCTTCCTGGCCAGCATCCTTTTGGCTAGCGATGGCAAGTCGGCAACGGTCACGCGTGAAGTGGACGCGGGCGTGGAGGAGCGCCGCGTGCGCCTGCCCGCAGTCATGACTGTGGACTTGCGCATCATCGGCAAGAAAGCCGTCCGCAACGAGGCCCTGGCCCCGGCCACCGCCGAGTGGGAAGACACGCAACGGCTGGCATCGCTCAAGGGCATCATGGCCGCAAAGAAGAAAGAGCTGCGCGAGATCACGGTCGAGTCTCTCGGCGTGACCGCCGGAATCCTGGTCAAAACCCTGCGCGCCGAAGCGCCGCCCGCCCGCAAAGCTGGCGTGAAGGTGGCCACGGTCGAGGAACTGGTTGCGAAGCTCCACAATGAAGCGAAGGTGATCTGATGCCTGGCACTGCGACACTCGTTCTCATGGAAACCACGACTTCCAACCTGCGCTCGGCCTCGTTGCCGGCGATCTCCGCGGCCCGCAAGCTGGCCCAAGCCAACGGCGGATCGGTGGTCGGCGTCGTGATCGGCTCCGGAATCGGCGCCGCGGCTCAGGATGCCGCCCGCTACGTGGACAAGGTTCTCTGTTGCGACAACCCGGCCTTGACTGCGGCGCTGGCCGAAACCTGGGCGCCTGTGCTGGTGGCAGCGGTCAAGAAGATTGACGCCGCGGCGCTGCTGGCTTCAGCTACCTCGACCGGCAAGGACGTCTTGCCGCGCGCTGCGGGCCTGCTGGGCGCGGGCATGGCCAGCGAAATCGTGGCCGTTGCCGGCGCCAAAGTCTTCCGTCGGCCGACCTACGCGGGAAATGCGCTGACCGATGTGGAGGTGACGACCCCCGTAGTCGTTGCGACCGTGCGCCAGACCGAGTTTCCACCCGCAGCCCCGGCAGCCGGCACGGGCACCGTCGAAGCACTGGATCCTGGACCGATCGATGCGCTCGGCTCCGAACTGGTGGCCCTGCATGCCAGCAAGAGCGCGCGGCCTGATCTGGCCGAGGCCAAGGTGGTGGTGGCCGGTGGCCGCGGGTTGAAAGACGCCCAGAACTTCAAAGTCTTGGAGGAGCTGACCGACCTCCTCGGCGGGGCACTGGGTGCCAGTCGCGCGGCCTGTGATGCGGGCATGGTGCCCAATGATCTGCAGGTGGGCCAGACCGGCAAGGTGGTCGCACCCGAGCTCTACTTCGCGGTGGGGATCTCAGGCGCCATCCAGCACCTGGCCGGCATGAAGAGCAGCAGGGTGATCGTGGCCATCAACAAGGATCCCGAAGCGCCCATCTTCCAGGTGTCCGACTACGGCCTGTGCGCGACCTGGGAGTCCACGGTCCCGCCGCTCATCGCCCAGATCAAGGCACTCAAGGCCGCGGGGTAAGAGCGGATCGCGGGTCGCGTGGGCGAGGGCGTGAGCGAGTTCGTGGGCGGCACGCGGAAGGCGGATGGCGTGTTGGGGACCGCTCACGCGAGTCGCCCACGCAAGCCGCACCACGCTGGTCGCCACCGCTACCGCTCACGGGCACGCTGGCCGACCTGTGCCAGCCCGGAAGGCCGCTCTCTCATTTGAATCAGCCGCGTGCGTAGTTCACCCGGCCCATGAGCGCAGTGCCGCCTGCTGAGGTATCATTGGGACGATGACGCGACTTGTTCCGGCCGAACGTGAGCGCCCCGCGGCCGAATTGGTGCAACGACTTGAGCGAAACATCGCCCAGGTCATCCGGGGCAAACCCGCGGCCATCCGCAATGCGGTCCTGGCCTTGCTGGCACGTGGCCATCTGCTCATCGAGGACGTGCCCGGCGTGGGCAAGACGACCCTGGCCCGCGCCTTGGCCCTCTCCATGGGCGGCACGTTTCATCGCATCCAGTTCACCAGCGATCTCCTCCCGTCCGACATTCTCGGCGTCTCCGTGCTCGATATCGCCTCAGGCCAGTTTGTCTTTCGGCCGGGCCCGCTCGTCGCCAATGTGGTACTGGCCGACGAGATCAACCGCACGACCCCGCGCACGCAGAGTGCGTTGCTCGAAGCCATGAACGACGGCCAAGTCTCGCTGGACGGGCACACGCATCGGCTGGAACCGCCCTTCATGGTCGTCGCGACACAGAACTCGGAAGAGCACTACGGAACCTATCCTCTGCCCGAATCGCAGATGGACCGCTTCACCCTTCGAATCCGCATCGACTACCCGTCGGCTGAGGACGAGAAAGCCCTCGTCTTGGAAGCACCGGCCGTAACCGACGATGCCCTGGCCAAGTTGCAGCCAGCCCTCTTGCTTTCCGAGATCATCTCCCTGCAGGACGCCGCCGCGCGCGTGCGAATCTCCCCCGAACTGGCCGGCTACATCGTGGATGTCGCACGCGAGACGCGCCGCTCGCCGTTTCTGGCCCTGGGCCTTTCCCCACGCGCTGAACTGGCTTGGCGGAACGTGGCCCGCGCTTCGGCATTGGTTTCCGGCCGCGACTACATCCTGCCCGACGACCTCAAGGATCTGGCTTTGCCAGCCCTGGCACACCGGCTGGTCCTGGCCAATCAGCTCGACTCCACCGGTCGTGTGCGCGAAGAGGCTGAACGCATCGTGATGGACGTTCTCAATCGGTTGCCCGTCCCGGGGTGATCGTGATGTCTGTAGACGCTGAGCTGGGCAGCCCTCCAGTCGACATTGGCGCCGGCTGCGGCCTGTCTGGAAATTTGGGGCCGGCTGGGCAAGCCGGCCAGCGGATCGCTGGTCGCGTGGGCGAGAGCGTGAGCGAGTTCGTGGGCGTGCCGCGGGAGGCGGGCCGCGGGCCGCGTGAGCGAGGGCGTGTGCGAGGGCGTGTGCGTCTTGCGGGGAGACGGAGAGCGTGGCGCGATCCGCTCACCCTCACGCCAGTCGCCCACGCCGCCCGCTTCACGCTGGTCGCTACCGCTACCGCTCACGCGCACGCTCGCCGGCCTTTCCCCCGAGGCAAGCGTGGCTAGCCTAGGATCCCGACTGCGGCGCTGGTTCCGGCCTCCCCGCCGGTTCCGCCTCACCCGCGAAGGCAAGTGGTTCATCGGGGCCACGCTCGTCCTCGGTTTCGCGGCGGTCAACGGCGGCATCAACCTGCTCTTCCTGATCTTCGGCATGTTGCTGTGTCTGCTACTGGCCAACGGCGTGCTGTCCGAGGCGTCCCTGCGCCGTCTGGTCGTCACCCGGCGCCTGCCCGCGGCCATCCACGCCGGATCACCATTTCTGGTCGGCATAGCGGTTCGCAATGCGAAAAAACGCATCCCCACCTTTTCCCTGGAGGTCGAGGACCTGGTGGCCGGGAAGCCCGTGGATCGGCGCTGCTTCTACCTGAAGGTTCCGGCCGGCCGCGAACAGGAGACCGCCTACCGCCGTACCCTACCCCGCCGCGGAATTCACTGCCTGTCTGGTCTGCGCCTGTCCACGCGCTTTCCCTTCGGGCTTCTGCGCCGGTCGATAGATCTGGACACTCCGGCCGAGCTGCTCGTCTACCCGGCCTTGGTGCCTGCGGCAGACGCCGTGCTGTGCTCGGGATTGGCCGAGATGAACGATCGACCGTCGACCGTCCGCACCCGTCGGGGCGAATTCGAGAGCCTGCGCGAGTTCCGGCCCGGCGACGATCCGCGTGACATTCATTGGCGCACCTCGGCCCGGCGCGGGCGGTGCTTCGTGCGCCAGTTCGAAGGCGACACCGGACGCCTGGTGGTGGTGGCTCTCGACGACGCGCAGCCGAAATCCCCTCCGCCGGGGGGTGAGCCCTCGGCGCCCTTCGAAGCCGCCGTCTCGCTGGCAGCATCCGCCGCGTTGGTGCTGCTCCGACAAGGCTACCAGGTCGGCCTGGCCACCAGCAGTGGGTTCTTGGCCCCGGGCGCCGGAAACATCCACGCGTCCCACATTCTGAGATCCCTGGCGCTGGTAGAGATGCGACCCGCCGCCGAGGCGGGAACAGGCAGTCCTTCACTCCCCGCGGCCATGCGTGGCGTGGCCATCCTGCGCGTCCTGCAGGGACCGCAGACACCGCGACTTCAGACCACCCGGTTCGTCGCAGTGAGGCCGTCGTGAGGTTTCGCCTGGTTCACAAGCTCACGTCGTACCTTCTGGCGGGCACGGCGCTGGCCACGCTGGCGAGTGCAGAGACCGCGTCGTGGCTTGGCGTGGTCGTCCTGACGGCAGCCGCGATCCTGTCCTGGTTCGTCGAGCCTGACACGCGTCTGGGCAGACTGCTCGAGCGGGCTGTGCCCTTGCTCAACCTGGCCACGGTGGCGTTTTTCGCCCTGGCGGTGTTGCAGGTCGCGCGCAGTTTCCCCGAAGTCGATCTTTCGCCCTTTCTCGACTTCGTGCTTTTCCTGCTCGGCTACAAGTTGTGCCAGCGGCGCGGCAATCGAGACTATCTGCAGATCTACATCCTGTCGTTTCTGGTCATGTTGGCAGCCGCCTGGCAGGCCAGCAGCGCGGTCTTCGTCGTCGGGTTCTTCCTCTACGTGCTTCTGGCCACATGGACCCTGATCCTTTTCCACCTGCGGCGCGAGATCGAGGAGAACTACCTGGTCCGCCATACCGGCGACGCCGTGGGAGCGCGGGTGACGGTCACCCGTGTGCTCAACTCTCGCCGCGTGGTGGGCAGGCCGTTCTTCCTGGCCACCGGGCTGGCGGCCGTGCTTGTGTTCGGCGGTGCCGCCCTGGTGTTCGCCAGCATCCCGCGCGTGGGCTTGGGGTTCATCCTGGGCGGCGTGCGCCGCCAAACCGGGGTGGCGGGGTTCTCCGACGAGGTCAAGCTGGGCATGCACGGCGTGCTATCGCTGGACAACCAGACCGTGGTCCTGCGCGTTCAGGTTCCCCGCATCGCGGCCGTGCGTGAAGACGATGCGCGCGACAACACGATCGCCTCTCTCTACTGGCGGGGAACCGTCTACGACACCTACGAAAACGGCGAGTGGCTACGCTCGCGGGACGAGAGAACCCGTACCCGCCTGTCGCTCTTCCATTCACCCAGCAACGATGCGCGAACCTACGTTCTGGCCAGCGCACAGGCGCCCGGTCCACCGCTCGGGCGCAAGGCCGCCATCACCGGGGCCATCGAACAGGACATCGAGGTGGTCGCGCTGGTCCACGCCGTGGCCTTCGCCCTCGACCAGCCGGTGGCGGTCGAGATGCCAGCCCCGCCGGCCGGTGCGTTCACCGCGGTCGACGTGGAAGCGCGGTGGTCCGGCGAGCTCGGCCTGCGCACGTTCCGGGTCAGTCCTTTCGATGTTGCCGATCGCCGCATGGCCATGCCGGAGTTCTCCGGAGCGCGCTACCGCGCCTACTCGCGCGCGCCCCGCCCCGGCGCGGGCGTGCCGGAGATCCAACTTGCGCCCGGCGGCTTGGCGCCCTATCTGCGGGTGGCGCGCTCGCTCTCGCCTCGCGTGGGGGAACTGGCTCTGCGGCTAACACGCGACCGGCCTGATGCCGCGGCCAAGACCGATGCCGTGGTCAAGTGGCTGCAGTCCACGCACAGATACACCACCGACCTCAAGCGCGACACCAGCATCCCCGACCCACTGGAAGACTTCCTTTTTCAACAGTCAGCCGGCCACTGCGAGTACTTCGCCTCGGCGGCCGCCATGTTGCTGCGGCTGGGTGGCGTGCCCACGCGCTACGTGAACGGGTTCTTGGGCGGCGAGTGGAACGGCCTGCGCCAGTCCATCACTGTGCGGGACAACCGCGCGCACTCCTGGGTAGAGGCCTACCTAGGCAGCGCTGGCTGGGTCCGGGTCGACGCCACGCCTGCGGCCAGTCGGGCCGCGCGCATGACCCGCTTCCGCCAGGTCCTTGACGCCGTCGAGATGTTCTGGAATCGCTGGGTCATCGAATACAGTGCTAGCCAGCAACTCCTCTTGGCCCGGCAGCTCAGCCGCGAGTTTGGCTGGCTGCAGCCCCACTTCTCGCCGCGTGGGAGGCACCATCGCCTGAGCAGAACCCAGGTTCTAGCGGTTGTCGCTGGCTCAGTGGTGCTCGTGGCCGTGTTCGCTCTGCGCAAACTGCCACGCCGCCGAGCGGTGATGAGCGGGCTGCGACGCGGACTGCGGGGCGAGCCGCCCATCTTCCACATCTACCGCAGGACCCTGAACCGGCTGGCAGCGCACGGATTCGCCCGGCGGCCGGAAGAGACACCGCACGAGTATCTCGCGCGCGCACGCAAGCAAGGCGTGACAGCCGCAGACGCCTTGGCCCACCTGACGGAATGCTATGCCGAGGCCCGATACGGCGACGTCGATGTCCCGTCTGATGTGGTGCTGCAACTGCGCGCTGAGGCCGCGTCCATCGGCCGAGACACATAGTGTCAGTTGCTGACCAGGCTCGCTTCAGGTTCTCCTCACATGTCATGCCAAATTGGCGCGGCCACGAGGATGGGAGCGCCAGCGGATCAGCCCAAGCCCGCCGTCGGGCCACAAGACCGCGCTTCACCCTGCGACCCCGCGGCACTTCGGCCTGGACTCGACGGCACGGTCGTTGCAGAAAGCAGAGCTACCCATGGTCCCTTGTCGCCGATTGCTATTGGCCCTGCTCGGTGTGAGCGCAGCGCTTTGGGCCAGCCCAGGCTTGGCCCAAACCGGCGGAACCGGTGGGACCAGCGGAGTCGGTCTGGTCAAGGATGACCTCACCATCGACTTGCAGCGCCAGGATGGCGACACATGGGTCAACCTGGCATTGACCGAGGCCAACACCTACCTCAACCAGGCGCGCTGCCAGTGCACCACCCCCATGCGCGTCTTGGTGACGATGGCCTCTGCCTCGCGGAGCAAGCTGACAACGCTGACCTCGCCCGCGTCCAACGCACGACTCTACGTTGGCTACAACTGCGCCAATTTGAATACCGCAACCAACAAACCTCAATGCGACGGCAGCCAACTCGGCACCACCCTCAGTCCCCTTTCGACGTTGTCGGCAAACGGGAGCTGGGCGGTCGAAACGAACGTGGCCCAACTCTTCGCTGCCGCGAAAGACTGCCAACAAACCCTCAGCACGACGATCTGGCTGTGGATCGATACCCAGGGCACCGGCGCCCCGGATTTGAGCGGCGACAGCGCGCCCAAGCAGGGCCTCTTGCTCGACGGCACGCCCCCTGCGGCACCAGCCGGCATCACCGTGGAAGGCGGCGACGAAGCCCTGGTGGTGTCGTGGGCGCCGCTGGCGGATACGACGGACCTGGCCGGCTTCCTGGTTTTCTGCATGCGCGGAAGCGGCCTGCAGGTTTTCAATCCCAGCGACTACAACAGCAACCAGTACCAGACCAGCCAGACTCTGCAGACACAGGCCAACCAGACTCTGGTGTGTTCGGCCAGCACGCCGGCCACTGCCACCGCGCCGACCAGCGCAGCCGGAGCCACCACCGCGGTCGAGGTCGGCGCGCCCACGTTCTTCCAGAGTCTCGACTCCAACTACGTGTGCTCGGGCCTCTTGCCACCTTCGCAAAATAGCGCGCGCATCAGCATCTTGCAGAACGGAATTCCCTACACCATCGGTGTCGCCGCGGTGGACACCCACGGCAACGCCAGTCCCATCCAGAGCGGGTTCGTCCAGCGGCCGGTGCCGACCATCAACTTCTATCAGGCGTACCGGGATGCGGGCGGCCGGTCGCACGGCGGATATTGCGCGCTGGCGGGCCGGGATGTGCGGCTCGGGGCGATCTCGTTTCTGGCCGGCACGGGATTCTTGGCCCTGATCATTTCCCGCCGCCGCCGCCGCGCCCGAGGCGCGCTGTCTCGCGGCCTGCCGTGGATTCTGGTAACGCTGGTGGCCGGTTCGGCGCAGGCGCAAGTCGCAAGCCAGGTGGAGACCGACGAGATGTCGTCCGAGCAACCCGGAGACTACCGAACGCCGAAGGAATGGGCCATCGAACTGCGCTTCGGCCCCTACCGTCCCAATGTCGATTCCGAATTCTCCGGCAGCCCGGGCGTGACCCCCTACAAGACAGTGTTCGGCGGGAAACGGCACCTGATGTCGCAGTTGGAGCTCGACTGGCAATTCTTCCAGGGTTTCGGCTCTCTCGCCAGCGGGGTGGCCATCGGCTACTACAGCCAAAGCGCCAAGGCTTTCACCGCCGATCCGACCGGCGCCTGCGTGCGCGATTCAAACGACGCCTGTGTGCGCTCGGGCGACACGACCAGCTTGCGGCTCATCCCGCTTGCCGCTCTCCTGGTGTACCGCTGGGACGTGGCGGCCGAACGCTGGAAAATCCCGCTCGTGCCCTACGCCAAGCTGGGACTGAACTACACCTTCTGGCAAGTCAAGAACGGCAACGGGAACGTGCCCGACTACAAGGGTGGCCACGGCTCAGGCGGCACCGCTGGGTGGCAGGCCTGTGCCGGAATGGCTCTCTTGCTTGATTTTCTCGATCCCAGCGCCGCGCGCAACCTGGACATGGAGACCAACGTCAACCACAGCTATCTGTTCTTCGAGTGGGACCGGGTGGACGCCACAGGTTTGGGCATGACAAACAAGCTGCACGTTGGCGACAGCCGGTGGGTGATCGGCCTGATGTTCGAATTCTAGGTACTATGTGGGGGCTGTGAGCACCGATGCCCCGCCCCTGCGAACCCTCCGTCTGATCGTCGAGTACGATGGGACGGACTTTGCGGGTTGGCAGCGACAAGCAGGCCAGCGCACGGTTCAGCAGTGTCTGGAAGAAGCCTTTGCCACCATGACCGGCGGGCCAGTGTGCGTGCGGGGCGCTGGTCGTACCGATGCGGGTGTACACGCCGACGGTCAGGTCGCCAGCGTGGAGCTCGCCTCGCGCATCCCCGCGCTGGGGTTCATGCGCGGCCTCAATTCCAACCTTCCGCGCGACATTGCGGTGCTCGACGTGACCGACATGCCCGCGGGTTTCAATGCCCGCTGGGACGCGCGCGGCAAGATCTACCGCTACCTCATCTGGAATCACCCGGTGCGATCACCCCGCCGCGTGCGCGACAGCTGGCACGTGTTCGCGCCTCTCGACGTGCACGCCATGCGTGGGGCTGCGGCGCTCTTGCGCGGCGAACACGACTTCCGTGCTTTTCGCGCTGCCGACTGCGAGCGCAGGACCACGGTGCGGGTGCTGCGACGATTCGACGTGTACCGCGACGGTGGCCTCATCACCTGCGAGGTGGAAGGCACCGCCTTTCTCAAGAACATGGTGCGCATCCTGGTCGGCACCCTGGTGGCGGTGGGCCACGGCAAGATGACGGACGCCACGATTCGCGAATTGCTGGTCAATGGCGATCGCACGCGGGCCGGCATGACCGCGCCGGCCTGCGGATTGACCCTGGCGAAGGTCATCTACTGACCTGCTTGTCCATTTTCATCTTTGTGTTTCCTTGCCGAACGGTTTCTGGCACGGGACAGGGGATCTGAAGAAAAAGTCAAAAGGTCGAACGTCAAAATGCCCGTCCTCAGCGCACACAACGAACGTCGAGCGCGATGAACCTACTGAGATTGCCCGTGTAGCCGTAGTCGAAGACGACGAACCACCCGATGGACGAGCCGGCCGACGTCGACGACGACCAGAAATAGTCTGACGGCGTCGCGGGGAAGGCTGTCGTATCTATCGCTGGACTCGTCCGCGAATCGTCGACGATGGTCTGTAGCTCCTTCACTGTTGGAAGGCGCCAGCCGGTGCCGGCCAGGTTCAGACCGGCGCAATAGGTCTTGGCGCCGTCCCAGGTGTAGGGGGTCGACGGGACTGCCTGTTGCCAGGTGAGCTTGGTCTTCGTGTCGTAGACGGTGCCGCCGGACGTAGTGTACCGCCCGGCCGGGGCATTGGCGTGGGCAGACATAGTGAAGGCGACTGTTGCCAACGCGACGACTGCGAGAAAACGGGCAAGATGGGCATTCATTTGGATTTCTCCTGTTCACATTCACGGGCCAAGGGCCGTTCAAAGAGACATGCCAAGCAGCGCCGCTTGACGTTGCCGCAAGCCTCTGGCTCTTCGATGGCCACCCATCCCTGCGCGAGCCCTCGTTCAATCAGTCGCGCGATGAGCATGACAACATCCAGGGTCGTCTCGCGCAGACGTCCACCCAGCGTGTATTTGTGGCCCTTTGCAAAGCACTGCACCACCGCGTCCACCCGGACAGCGACATCCATGGCGACTTTGTAGATCGGCAAGGCTTCGTAGTAGCTCGGCATTCCACGCTTTCAAAATGTCAAGGAGTCAAGAAGTCAAAATGCCCGTCCTCAGCGCACACAACGAACGAGGAAGGGACCGGAGACATCGCTGAAGCCCATGCGGCCGCCGTCGAAGAGGACGCTCCACGCGAGGGACGACGAGCCGGCCGACGGCGACGATGACCAGAACCAGTCTGCCGGCGTCGAGGGAAAATATGTGGCGTTTATTGTTGCACCACTTGTCACCCCAAGGTCAACGATGGACACCAACTCGATTCGCGACGGGAGACGCCAGTCGCTGTGGCTGGCAAGGGTCAGCGTCGGGCAATAGGCAACCGCCTGGGCCCAGGTGTAGTACGTGGTCGTCGACACAGCCTGCTGCCACATGAGCCCGGTGACGTTGTCGGTGACCGTGCCGTCGTGGTTGTCTGTGTAGCTCTCGAGATTGGGCGCGCCCGCAGTCACGTCCACCTGATCATTGGGCATCGGCCACTCGGCCCAGTCACCCGTTGCCACAGCGCCGCCCGCTCCAACGCCGCCCGTGCCAACGATTCCCCCGATCCCGACCACCCCACCAGATGCCACCGTGGCGCCCGTGCCGCCCGTGCTGCCGCCACTCCCGCCCGTGCCCGCGCTGCCGCCGGTTCCGCCGCTCCCGCCTGCGCCGCTGGCACCGCCCAGCGGGGCATCAATGGCGTCGGCCACGGATGCATCGATCGGTCGGGCGTCGCTGCCGGCGACTCCGCCGGTTCCGCTGTCGACCGCCCCGCTGCCGCTATCGAGCACGGTGCCCGCGTCTGGCGGCGACAGAGGTACGCTGGGGTCGTAGGGCGGCAGGTTGGGAATAGCGATGTCCTGATTGCAAGATCCGGCGGCGCAGGTGTAGTCCCCGGTACAGGGCACCCTCTCGCAGGCGCCAGCGAGGAACAGCTTGAGCAGCAGGCTTTGCCCGGGAACGAAAGAGACGCGCGCGGTTTGTGCGACGAGATCGGTGAGGCCGT
>Ga0182021_10004676_pt1 | contig 16120 bp, 13 predicted proteins | sample 612E3MmetaG_FD_120493 | JGI IMG/M metagenome (GOLD analysis project Ga0182021, IMG submission 120493) | Permafrost microbial communities from Stordalen Mire, Sweden - 612E3M metaG (Illumina Assembly) | ecosystem: Environmental > Terrestrial > Soil > Wetlands > Permafrost | place: Sweden... | reverse complement strand
TTCTATTGCTTTCTCAAAATCTAAGTTTTCAGCAGCTATCCTCATATTAGCATCTAATTCAGCGATTTTCTTCTCAATATCAAGCTTTGCCATGTGCTTGATGCCTTTCAATTCATATTTTTTTGCAGCAATCTTCTTGATAATGGTTTGAGGGATTATATGATTGAGCCTGTTGAATTCTATCTGTGCTTCTCTTCTATCAGATGTAATCTTCATAGCAGATTTTATAGAGCGTGTCAACCTATCAGCATATAATATTACTTTCCCGTCCACATTTCTTGCAGCACGACCAATCGTCTGAATCAATGAGCGTTCATCTCGCAAAAACCCTTCTTTGTCAGCGTCTAATATGCATATCAAGGCAACTTCTGGAATATCAAGGCCTTCGCGAAGAAGATTTATCCCTACAAGCACATCAAAATCTTTAGATCTCAATTGCCTAATAAGTTCAATCCTCTCCAAGCTTTCAATCTCAGAATGCATATACCTAACCTTTATCCCTTCTTTTGACAAGAAATCAGTCAAGTCCTCAGCCATCCTTTTCGTGAGTGTTGTTATCAATACACGCTGATCATTATCAACTGTCTTTTGTATCTCAGAAATCATATCCTTTATCTGACCTTTGATAGGCCTCATCTCGACAATAGGATCAAGAAGCCCAGTCGGGCGGATGATAAGATTAACGATTTGTCCTGAACTTTTTATCTCATATTCTGAAGGTGTTGCTGATGCGAAGACTACATGATTAAAATATTTCTCGAATTCAGAAAATTTCAACGGCCTATTATCATATGCGCAAGGCAATCGGAATCCGAAATCCACCAAATTCTTTTTCCTGGAATAATCACCTTTATACATAGCATTCGCCTGAGGGATCGATTGATGAGATTCATCAATTATCAAAAGAAAATCCTTAGGAAAATAATCCAATAATACATGCGGAGGAGTGCCTATTTTTCTGCCGTCAAAATGCCTAGAATAATTCTCTATACCGTTGCAATACCCCATCTCTTCGATCATCTCAATATCATACTTAACCCTTTTCCTCAATCTTTCAGCCTCTAACAAGCCTAATGAAGGAAGATGCTCATCAAGTTCAATCCTGATCTGCTCAATAGCCTTTTTCTGCTTTTCTTCAGGAACGACAAACTGCTTAGCTGGAAATAATGTCAATTTATCAAATACTGTTATGACATCGCCGGTTATATGATTCAATTCAGAGATATTTTTTATAGAATTCTCATCTAATTCAATCCTTATAATATCATCCTCATATCCTGGAACAATATCAATGACATTCCCTCTCGCACGAAATTTTCCTGGCTCTAAAGAATTATCATCACGCTCATACTGCATCTCAACAAGCCTTGTTATAATGCTAATCCTAGATTGTTTTTTCCCTTTCTCAAATAATATACTCATATCCTTAAAATCCTGCGGATCGCCAAGACCATAAATGCAGGAGATTGATGCCACGATTATCACATCATCCCTTGACATCAATGAAGAGATCGCATGAAGCCTCATCTTCTCTATCTGCGCATTCACAGTAGCCTCTTTCTCTATATACACATCAGTAGTCGGAATATATGATTCTGGCTGGTAATAATCATAATATGAGATGAAATATTCCACACGATTCTTAGGAAACAGTTCCTTGAGTTCAGTATATAATTGCGCAGCAAGAATCTTATTATGAGCAATGATCAATGTAGGCTTCTGAACCTTTTGGATGAGATTCGCCATGACGAAGGTGTTATGAACGAATATATTTCCGCATCCTGCCATAAAATTCTCATTATCTTTGATAGCAATATCATAAACATATCCTGTGGTAGATTTGACCTGCTCAATTGAGATAATTTTTCGGAAATTGAATTGATTAATATTCAAGTATTTGCAATATTGAGTATTCTTATTTGATAAATAAGTCATTATCTGCATAAATTTTTGTCTGGATAATTGTCTTTGCCCAGACTCAACCATAGACATAAGTGCTTGGCTTCCGATATGATTAGCTAATTCTCTTTGATACATCCCATGTTTCGTTCTTAAATCTCTAAAAAATGTTGCTGAGTGCGGTATAACATCAACATTTGTATTATTATTCGGCCTAATGGTTTGTAATGCTTTATCTTTTTTGTAACCTATCGAAAATGATATATTATCATTAAAATGTTTTAAATTTTCTCCTCCGGTGATAGATAATTGATAATACTCTGCTAATGGATAATTTTTGTTCTTCTTTATATGAATTCTACTACTTATATCAAATCTCAATAAGAGGTTCTTTAGATCAAATATCAACTCTTTTGAAGCAGAGAGAAGTTGCACAGAGTTAGATTCTACCCATCCATCTCCATCAAACATAGCTTTTAAAAGTACGCCAAGCTGTTTGTTAGATAGATTATACACAAAGTCTGGAATTCTTTTTGATTGAGCTTTCCTACCGAACATCTTGAAGAAATTAGCTATGATTGTCGAATGATATGCTACATCCTTATGATCTCGTTCGGTATATCCCAACCCTAGAGATTTCCAATAAGATTTGCAAACTCCATGAAGTTTCTTGTTAGAATTAGATAATACTATATACTTTCCAGTATTATGACCTTCTGCTAAATACAATCCCACAAAAGTTAGTAGACCTTTATTAATATCTAAGTATGGACTGAGTTTATCTTTTCTTCTTGATATTAATTTAATAAGGGATGAGCACTCTTCTAATTTAACACCTAGAATGTTTATGTATTCAATGAGATCCTTATAGGATATTCCCCTATCTTTTGTGCCGCTCAATATTTGCTTTATTTTATGTCGTGGTGCTTTATGATTTTTCCTAAGTATATCAAAAATATTTGAATGATCAGGATCATATCTTAATATCAATTTTTTGATATTGAATTTTAATGTCGTATCATTCTCAAATATTCTTATATTTTTAATTACATTTAATGGTTTAGGCAAGCTGTTTGATAATGGAAGATAATCACCTAGAGAAAGATCTGTAGTTTTGCATAACTTCATCTCTCCATTCTCAAATTTGAAACAATTATGATCTTTTGTAACATGAATTATAGAATGGTCGTCAAGTGTTATTCTAAAAAGCATCTTCTCTCTATGTTTTGAAACCTGCGTGATAGGTTTTTCTGAAACAGAATAATTATCCTTGTTAAAAGATAATATCTTGAATCCTCTACTCTTCTGAAATTCTGTATCTCCTGTTTTAAAAGGATGAGAAAGCTGTTTATCAACAAATTCTCCAATAGTGAATTTATGTATGAGACCTTCTGGAGATCTCACAAGTATATTGTCAGAGTAATCAAGACTTTTTCCACTTCCTGTGATCCCTAATAATGTCTGACGAGGATATTTAGAAAACCCTTCTGCTAACTTCTTTATTGCCTCAGGCTGTCCGCCAGCAGGCTTGAAAGGAGCGATGAGTTCGAATTTCATATAAGATGGAGAATATATTTGTTTAAATAATTTATGGAGCTAAGTCTGCTAGATAATACCTTCACAACTTATTTAAATGAAATAATGATTCCTTAGTATAATTAATATACTAGGGTGATTTCTATGACTAAATATGAATCTGCAGACCTGTTGCTGAAATTATACGATCTGCGAAGAGAGCAGAAACTGCGTGAGGCAAGGGATTGGTGGAACAAGTTCAAGCCAAAGACTGTCGATGATATAAAAAAGGTCGCCTATGGGCCTGACTCCCTGAAGTTTCGTATTGTGCTCGGATATTGGGAGATGGCAGCAGCCTTAGTGAATCATGGAGCGATTGATGAGCAGATGTTCTATGATACTGTCGGAGAGCATTTATTCATCTATGCAAAGCTGCAGCCATTCTTGAAAGAGATACGTGAGCAAGAGCCAAACACACTTATGCAGGTAGAGAAATTGATCAAGAAGATGCCAGATTCAGAAAAAAGATTGGAGCATATAAAGACGATAATATCAAGGATGTGAAATCATAAATGCAAGATGTCTCTTAATTCAAGCAAAGAGTCTATTTTTTTTGATGGCTCAATGCTTAAGCCATACTCTTTTCTATCAACAATTATATCAGAAACTTGCGCATTTCTTGCAGTCAAAATGTCTTCGTCAGAATTTCCAATATAGATAGCTTCATCTTTATTGACGTCTAATAATTTCATGCATTCTTCTAATCCATGAGGATGAGGCTTTGGCTTGAAATTATTAAGGGTATGCGCGACTATTATAGAATCATAATTATCTTTGCCCAGCATGCTGACCTCGAGCTCTGCAATATATGATGGTGCGCCTGTGACTATGCCTGTCTTAAGGCCGTTTCTTCTGATCTCAGGTACTATATTAGCATCATTGTACGGCATCGAAAACCTTTTTCTCATCTCCAAAGTATCATAAAGCCTGAATAGTTCCCAGAATTTTTCTGGCTCTACACTAAAATCCTGTCTTATGATCTCGCTCCTGTTCGTCTCAAACCAGAACCTGTCGATATTTTGTGGAGATGTGCACGTCCCTAAATCATTCAATACCTGGCTGATGAGCTTATACCTATGGTCAGGGGCTGTATAGATAAGTGTTCCATCAAGATCAAATATGACGGCCTTGTATTCCATGGATGACGGAAACATCAACAAAATTATAAATCTTGCGCCTCACCGCTATATTTATAAACTACTCATTTTAATTTTAGCCTATGAACATATTATTTGTTTGCAGGCAGAACATATTTCGGAGTGTCGCAGCACAATACTTGTTTGAAAAATTCTTGAAAGACAGTAATATTTATGGAATAAAAGTCATGTCCGCAGGCACAGAATCAACTCCAGAGCCAATGAACACCGCAGTCATAAATGCATTATTATCATATGGCATAGATGTATCAAATCATAAGCAGAGAAGATTATCAAAAAAGGACGTATCTGATGCTGACGTCATCGCTGTCATGGGAGAGGGCCAGAAGATATTTATGAAAAAAAATTATGGCATTGATGTTCCATATTATAAGATGACATGCTGCGGCCTGGATGAGCCGTTGCTTGATGTAGAAGAGACAGATAAGGTGCACACAAAAGCTCAGGAGGATGAGTATATAATCAAGACAATAGAGTATATCCATGATACTATCCAGAAATTTTATGAGAACATGGGAAAATACAAAAAGCATTAAGAAACATTTATAAAATAATTCGACACAATCAACAATATGGTCAAGCACGGATTTAACAAGGAATTGAACAAGGACTATAAATTGATAATAAAAGCATGGCCATTTGATGCATTGATGCGCAAAATACAGGCGTTAGAAATAAGAAAATTCGGTGGCAAATATTTAATTGAATTCGGATGCGGCTCAGGCGAGGCTACAAAACAGATAATAAAATATAATCCCAAACTGAGGATATTTGCCACTGATAAAGATCCACATGTTATAAAGAATGCAAAAAATTCAATCAAATCAAAAAATGCTACATTCCAAACAATAGATGCGTTCAAATTCAAGTCAGCAAAAAAATATGATATAGTCACATCATCACACTTCATACATAATTTTGTCCATAAAAAACAATTGATTCTGTTGAAAATGATGTATAATGAATTGAATCATAATGGATTGTTTATAATAGTGGATAAGATATGGCCTGATAATCCGGTGCTCAGGAAAAAATATTGGCAGAGAATGAAAAATAGATTCAAAATATATGACAGGCATGATAGGTCTGATTTAAGAGATGCTATGCTCGAGCATGAAACTATAGACAGGGCAAGAGTTTCTGTAATCATTGAGGCACAATTTAAGGATACGCTTAAGAAAATAGGCTTCAAAGATATTAAGATAGTCATAAGAAAAGAGCAGGATGTAGTTTTGTTAGCAAAAAAATAAGCACTATATTTATAAACCTAATATTTTTCTCATACTCAATACTTATGCGCCGGTGGTCTAGCGGTTATGACTTCGGCCTTCCAATAATGCTGCTGATGGCAGATTATGAGGCCAGCCGAGTACCCGAGCGACGCTATAAACGTCCGGGAATTCAAATCTCGGCCGGCGCATTCTTAATATTTTTTCTCTCACGCGGATGTATTAATTCAATGAATCGCAGCCTGTCAGGTTTTCGTATGCTAACATGGTGCATATTAACCCTGTTAGGCCTCTTCTCTATATATTCATGATACTTATAAGGTATAGCCACATCTTGGAGAAATGACTTGATATTTTCAATTAACCTTTTTGAAGAACTGGCAAACATTATTGTCCTATCAGAAAAATATCCGTCGCTGTCAAGCGATCCTCTCAAGAACCCTATCTCAAATTCTTTGCTGTAATTGTCTTTTTTCAGACGAACAGAATGCGTTTTTCTTCCAGTATCATCCCAATCAAGGTATTTTTTAATCAATAGATAAATGTTCTTAGAATACCATTTTAGTATAATCTTATTATAGGTATTAGTTTGCATAGGTAACTTTCCAAAAAGTCTTAATAATATAATTTTAAGTTTATTTGCATATGTTTTCTCTGTTTTATTAAAATATAGGCTAATCTTGTATGTCCAATTATTATCCATATAAAAATTTCCATCTCCAGCGAAAACACCGATAAATTCGCCTATTAATTCTTCATCTGCGGATTGGATAACTACGGGATTGAATTTCTTTTTCTTGACATTGGGAAAATGGTAATAAATTGATGCTGTGCTAACTTTGACAATTTTTGCGATTCTCTTAATCGGAACTTTATTCATAATCATCAGATTAACATTATCTAGCTCATTTTGACTTATTTTTCTAATATTCATTTTCTATCATCTCCGAGAAATATCTTCTCACCAAAGATTGAAGATATTTCGCAAGGAGAAATGATGGAAATATACTATGATTTAAATAGGCTGTGCGAGGATGTCTAGTGCGTTACCAGCCGACGCATAACATTTTTTTCCATTAAATTTAAATATATCACATAATAATTCTACGATATCCATCGATATCGAGGTGTTATCATGAAAATATTCCTGTTTGTCGTTTTATTGCTGCTCGTAGGATTTCTTGTAGGATGCAGCATCAAAGAAGAGATCAAGGAGAGCCAGAATAAGTCGATAGTTGTCGATACGCAGACTGATACATTGATCCCGGCACCGGCAAATGCTGTGGTCGCAGATCAGGATATACCATCCGACCAGAACATATCAGCAGACCAGATAGGTGTAGAGAAGAATGTTGACATACAGCAGGAGGTTGGGGTCAACCTTCATGATCTAGGTGCTGATGTGCCTACAACAACTTAATTAAATTTTTAAACTGAATTCCATTCTCAGACTTTATGGCTACATTACAGGATATTGTAATGCCGATGGGGTTTCGTAACAAGAACTGTGTTTCTTGGAGAGAGAATAGGATTAAATACAATATTTCTTATCCACAGATGTTTGAGTTAACGGTAAATTTCAGCAAAGGCTTGCATGAATTAGACCTGATGCCAGGGGATAGGGTCGGTGTTTATGTAAAGCAGCATCCTAAGGCGATACCAGTGATATTAGGCACAGACAATGCTGGATTGCAAGACATGCCGAAGGATTTATCATCTACAGAAGAGGCGAGAAAGATTATCGAGCATTCTGATCCTAATATAGTTATTGTTGAGAATAGGGCAGTGCTAGAGATGGTTCAGCCGCATTATCCTAAGGATAGGATATTTAGCATTGAACCGATTGATGGGATCAGAAGTGTTGATGAGATATTTGCGATGGGCGCAAAAAGCCATGCGACAATCCCGAAGGTGGATGAGAATGATATAGCAAGCATAATATATACGTCAGGGACTACAGGGGAGCCTAAGGGTGTGATGCTCACCCACGGAAATTATATGAGCAATTATGAATCTGTGCAAAGGAGAATACCCTTATCATCGAATGATAAGTTTGTCTCTGCAATGCCAATATTTCATGTATATCCGCGTGCAGTCATAATGGATGCATTGATTCTTGGAGCTGAGACATATGGCATAATTAATTTAAAGACTGCGCCAGAAGAGATAAAATTGGAATCACCCACAGTATTCCCCTCTGTTCCAAGGGTCTGGGACAATTCCAAAAAAAGATTCAATGAAGTTATCAGAGAGAGAGGAGCGCATTTCAAGGAATTGCTAAAAAAGGCTCATATAGATTTGGAAAAATACATGCATGGAGAGACTGATCCGAAAAAATTTGCAGAAATAGGGATAAATTTAGACATACAGAATATGCTCTCTGGCAATCATTCATTTAAGGCATGGATGATTCATGAAGCCTTGGATAAGGTAATATATTCCAGCATAAGGGAGAATTATGGAGGAAGGCTTAGAGATGTCATCTCTGGCGGCAGCGCAATGTCTGAGCATCTCATATTATTCTATATGATATCAGGATTCAATTTCTATCAAGGATATGGACTTACAGAGACTGCTCCGATACTTGCTGGAGGATTGCAAGACGTGCACAACCTTAGCGCAGTAGGTCCTCCTTTAGACAATGTCCTTCTAGATATAAGAGATAATTCTGGCCACAGATGCATGCCAGGGATTGATGGAAAAATATTTGCAAAAGGGCCTAACATAATGCTCGGCTATTATAAGAATCCTGAATTGACATCACAGACAATAGAGAACGGGTGGCTAGATACTGGAGATATAGGAAATCTTATCAATAATATTTTGACAATAACTGGAAGGGAATATGATGATTTCAAATTAGGAAATGGCGAAAAAGTGCATCCCAGAGAATATGAAAGCCTTGCTGAAGATTATGAAGAGATAGAGGCTGCAGTACTTGTAGGAAAGGACTGGAAATCACCAGCCATGCTGATATATCCTAATATGAGTGAGCTGAAATTCATGGCAAGAAGATTGGGGATAAGATATAATGAAGAATCAGAATTGCTGCTTGATCCGAGAATACAAACAGTGTATAAGTGGATAATAGACAAGATAAATGATAGAAAAGAAATAAGATACAAGATACATGATTTTAGGCTGATACCAGAAATAATCATAACTCCTACACAAAAAGTTCAGAGAGGAAAATTGCTGGAAAAATATTCGGCTGAAATATCAGAATTATCAGAAGCCATCAATAAATAAATCTAAACAAGATTCAATATTTCAATTAAATTTAAAAACTCCTCTAACAATTCTTTTATCATGGTAAAAGATAAGGATTCTGTATTGGTGATATGCGCGCATGCTGATGATCATATATTCGGTCCAGGAGGGACTATCGCAAAGTATGCTAAAGAAGGCAAAAAGGTCTATACAATAATATTCTCTTATGGTGAAGGATCTCATCCATGGTTTCAAAGGACATATACTATCAAGGCTCGGGTCAAAGAGGCAAGAGAGGTCGATAAGTTCATCGGAGGCTCTGGAATAATCTTTCTTGGGATTGAAGAGAACAAGGTCATCGAGCAGTTCAAGAGCAAGAAGATGTATCCTAAACTGAAAAAGCTCATGCTGCAATATTCGCCAGATAGGATATTTACGCATGCTATTGATGACCCTCATCCAGATCATAGGGCGGTGAACAAATGTGTTGTTGAGACGTTAGACAGGATGAAATATGAATGTGAAGTCTATATGTTTGATGTCTGGACAATATTCAATTTCAAGAAAAGGGATTATGTGAAGATTGTAGTCGATATATCGGGTACATTCAAGACAAAAATCAAGGCTCTGCGGATGTTCCAGAGCCAGGGTTTCGCATTGTTCAGCCTGATGTGGTCTATATATTGGAGGGCATGGATATCAGGGTTAGGCATTCATGTAAAATATGCTGAGGAATTTTATAAGATAAGATAGAATATGATGAGAATTATTATGTAATGATAATAAGATAATGATGATAAAATAATAATGATAAAAAATGCTAGACGAAACACAAGATAGGATTGTTGAGCCGATTCATGACTCAAAGAAAAAGCTGCTCATAGCTACAGATAACTTCCTCCCTCGATGGGATGGGATAGCGAGATTCTTGTCTGAGATAATCCCTAGGCTCGCAGCACATTATGAGATCACAGTCATAGCCCCGGATTGCGGCACATATGAAGACCCTAACATCAAGCTGATAAAAATCCCTTTGACAAAACTTTTCAGAGTAGGAGATTTTCGCATACCATCGATAAAGATTTCAATCATCAATGAGGCAGTAAGGTCCAGCAACATAGTATTCTCCCAGACAATAGGGCCGATAGGATATTTCGCGATTAAGGCTGCGAAAAGATATAAAAGGCCTGTTGCAGCATTCATACATTCTATAGAATGGGATCTTGTGCCAAAGGCTATGGACAATGCATTGCTTAAGAAATACAGTAGGATACTTGCGAAAGCTGTTGCAAGAAAAGCATACAATAGATGCAGCCTGCTGATAATGCCCTCAAACAGCGTCTCTGACACGTTTGCATGGAATAATGTGCGTGCAAGAACTGAGATAGTGAATCTTGGCGTTGATACGCAAAAATTTAGGCCATTAGAGAATATCGACTCAAGAAAAGACCTGAGGGCAAAGCTTGGGATACAAGAAGATGATATAGTGCTAGGATATCATGGCAGGATAGGAAGGGAAAAGGATTTGATGACATTGCTCAGGGCATTCACAAGGCTCCAACTATATCGTCCGAACATAAAGCTCTTGATTGTCGGCGATGGCATAGAATCGATAAAGAAAAGCCTTAGCAGAAAAAATGTTCTGCTTGTCGGATCGAAAAATAATCCTGTGCCATATCTGCAGATAATGGACATCTATTGCCTGACATCTCTGACAGAGACTACATGCCTATCGATGCTTGAAGCGATGGCCTGCGGCCTAGCAGTGGTATCGACAGAAGTGGGCTTTATCAAGAGCTATATAAGAAATAATGTCAATGGACTCTTCTTTGACAAGCAGAACCCGTATCATTTGGCAAAGCAGATAGAAAGGATAATCAATGATCCAGTCCTCAAGAAGAGGATTTGTGAAAATGCGCGAAAGACAGTCGTGGAAAGATTCTCATGGGACAAGACAGCAATAGGAATAGAGAAGGCATTAGATAGTATAAAGAGATAGATTTATTAGATTAGAAGCTGCACGTCTTGAATCCTGTGAACAGGCAATTTACTATTCCGGAAAACCATATCTTGATATATCCTAGATATGGGATTTTGAGCCATGCCTTGCCGATTATTTGGTCCTTTGTTATATATTTCTCATTCAGTTGGGCATCTGTTATCTGCCGCGCATTATGATCCCCTTTTGTCTGCACAACATCATCTTTTGCGACGACCCTATGGATTATAGGATATGCAAGCCTTGATTGATAGACTATTATCTCGCCGATCTTGAGATCATCAAATTTTTCTCCAGTAAGTATTATTATATCCCCTTTGTTGAATCCGTTCTTCATCGGGAATTTCTCGAACTGCTGGTATGTTATATGCATCTCATTATACCATTCCTGCTGTGTGCAATCGCTATAATTGGAATAGAACAGATTGCCTTCGCCGCATAATGCAGGGCTCGCCCACCATTGATTCAATGGAGCATTATGCTCCATGCTCTCAGATATCACAGCGACCACAGGCAAGTTAGTCCCAAGCGCCCATCCGATGCCAGGATATATAAGGAATTTTATTATTATGAATGCCAAGATTATATTTACTATCCAGCTTAGTACAGAATCCTCATGCCAGATGAAATGCCAGAACTTCTTCAATGCTTTCTTGATATCAGCCATATAAATAAAAAATAATTATTTGATTATAAACTTTATGATTTATTGATTAATTTATTATATACCTTATGATTTGATTTATTATAAACCTTATAATTTATTTATTATTTCATCACTGCAATCAACTTTATAAATTTAGCAATTATATCCCAACCATGATAAAGGCAAGGAAGCATAATGTACAAAAAACTGTCCGCAAGGTTTCAAAGAAGTTCCATGCCAGAAAATTCTGTCCAAGATGCGGAAAGCCTATCGAGCATGGAATTTTTTGCAAGGATTGCAGGAAAGCAGACTTTGAATTCAAAGACATCAACATAACATTATGCACCTCATGCAAGTCTTACCAGCATAAGAACAAGTGGACTAGATTCAAGGACATAAATAAGGCAATCAAGGCAGTTGCAAAGGATGATATAAAGGCAAAGGTCAGGATAGAAAATCTTGACAAGAATCTCTCTGAAGCCATCCTTGAATCAAAAGCAGGAGTGAAAAAAGATATAATATTGGTCATCGTCCATAAAAAACAGGAATTCGAGATCCCTGCAAGAATTGAGATAACATTATGCAACAAATGCTCAAAAAAAGGGACACAGTATTTCGAGAGCGTGCTCCAGCTAAGGAATGCGACAAAAGAAGTGTATTATTTCATCATGAATGAGATATCAAAGCAATCAAAAAAAGGCATACACCTGAACAAGGCCTCTTTGCTTGACAAGTATTCACAGAAAGATGTGGATCTTTATCTGACGACAAAGAATTATGCGACTGTGCTCGCTGAAAAGGTGAGGAAGACCTATGGCGGGACCATAAAAAAGAATGCGAAATTATTCTCAATAGACTGGGAGACATCAAAAAACCAGTATAGGCTAAACGTGCTTTTGGAAATGCCATCATACGGCAAGGATGATGTGCTAAAGATAGATGATGATCTGTTCAAGATAATAAGCCTAGGCACAAAGATACATGCGATAAATCTCAAGACAAAGGCGAAGACGACATTGCCACATAAGGATTATGACATCCTCAAGCCATCATCCTTCCAGGTCATAAAAAAATATCCAGAATATGAAATCCTTGACCCTGAAACATATTATCAGGCAAGGCTCATGAACCCTGCTGAAAGCCTGGAGATAAACCAGAAGATCCGCTGCATCATCGACGGTGGAGAGGCATGGATGGTCTAGAGCAGGCGGATTTCTAATATTTACACTAATGTTAATTCTTCCATAGTATTCTTCCATAATCTTTAAAAACCATCGACCATTCCTATCGATCATGGCAAAGAATCTTAAGGAATTGATAGAGCAAGGAATAGTGCATATTGCAAAGATGCCGCCTATGAATGATATTGACATATCAGAGATAGATAAGTTAGCAGGCTATACTGTCCCATTGCTGAAGCATGATTATACAGCAAAGACTGCATTGATGTGGAATACATTGTACAAGAAGCTTGGCCTCAACCTAAGAAATATAATGGTAGTCGCAGATCCTGTTAATCTACCTGAGATATTTTCTGCATTCAAATCAGACCCTAAATATATGGGTGGTGGTGCAGGCGTAGGATTGAAGGAAGAAGTGATAAGGCATCTTGATGAGATTCATCCAGATGATCTCAAATCAGTCAATATAATCGTAAAGGATGATGGATTGCTGAAGGGATATAATACTGATTCCTCAGGCCTGTATCGGATCCTGGAAGAAGAGTTGGCAAAAGAAAACAAGAAAATATTGGGCGGCAGATTCATAATATTAGGTGGAGGAGGAGTTGCCAAAGATTTCGCATCAATACTCGCCAAAAATAATCCTGAGAGGATTATTATAATAAATAGGACCGGAGAAAAGGCAGTAGCGATTGCACATGAACTGAATTCACTTTATGGGAAATCAATAGCATATGGGGCAGATGAGCATATGATAAGAGGCTATTCAATGAACACAGAAGCCCCGCCAGACGCTATAATAAACGTTTCAGAAAAAGGCAGCGATAATCTGCCGACGACCAATGCATTTGCAGCATCTGGCCCAGACAACAACACAAAGTCATTGAGCTTGCTTCGAGACTTGGTATATCTGAATCCCAATGTTGTGATCATTGATATAGTAAATGCAATGAAGAGAAGCATCACATTGCGTTTTGCAGACAGTGCAGAAGACAAGGTGAAGAAAGTAAAATTCTCGCACCTGATAAACGGTGATCCAATGGTAATATATCAGGGAGTGCCTGCATACAAACTCGTCGAGAAAGCAAATAAGGGAAAACACCCGGCGACATTGCAAGAACCTGAAATACTCGATACCATGAGAACGGCAGTTAACACATATGATTTCAATTAATCATAATCTTTCATTGATTTCTGTCCTTTCCTCTTCCCTTCTCTTGTCTCTACTTTTTCTGGCGTCAAATCCTGTCCGACCTGTTTTTTCACGTCTAGAGCGATATTTTTTCCAAGCAATTGTGTCAGCGTCGTCAGATCAATCTTCTTGACATCAGAAATATCCTTTATCTTGTTGTTGAACATTATCCTCGCCCTCACCCTTCCAATGTTCTTCAATTGCAGAAGAGGTATCAATTCTTCTCTAGCACCATATTTCAGCCTGAACCTAAGTTTTGCGATATCCTTAATCAAGACATGCATCTTCATCAACTTTGATAATTCCTCAGCAGAATATAATAGCCAGTCTGCAATATCTTTTTTTGAAGAAATCTCTCCAGGCCTGATGTCGAACCTTTCGAGAAGAAATTGCTCATCCTTCTCATCAAGCCATTCCATGAAAAATTTTGCCGTCTTTAAAGAATTCACGAACTCATCGTAATCATCATCAAACAATTCAGGAATTTTTGTGAGCAAGAATCCAGAGTTAGAATTCATGTATTCTATTATATCATCAAGCTCCTTATTTTTCACCCTGAGAAGAGGCCTTAATTCAAGGCATGAGCATACAAGATGCATGAGCGATAAGGGATTGAACCTATCATCTTTAATATTGGCTGTGATCGCTTTTTTGAGATGCTCGATCAAGAAATTAGCAGTGTAAGGATCAAGATATAGTTCTGAGACCCTATGGCCCAATAAAGTCGCTTTGAGCCTTCTATCGACGTGCTTGAATGTATATTTTAATGCAGATACGAAATCCTTGTCTTCATGCTTATCAGATCCCTCTACCTCGACAAATCCCCAATCCTCCAATTGAGCCAGCATCTTTTGTATTATCGCATTCAATTTGCTGATATCACCATATTGCTGAGCGTAGAATGTCTTTGAAAAGAAATCCTCAAGATTATTTACAGAATTCACGAATTCAGAAGCTATCAGGCTCAGGATATATGTCCTCATTATAGGCTCGACAGCAAGCTTAGAGATTATCGCCTCAGGATCTCCAATGACATATTTCTCATATATCTCCTGCTTCTCAACATCAGAATCAGCAACACAAATAGCCTCACCAAAAGAATCAAAACTTGGTCGACCTGCTCTTCCAATTTGTTGCTGGTATTCTAACACAGGAATATATTCCATACCCCACAATCCATAGCGTTTCAGGTCGCGGATGATCACGCGATATGCAGGAAGATCTACACCAAGCGCCAGCGAAGGAGTACAAACAATAATCTTAACAAAACCATAACGAAATGAATGCTCGACAATCCTACGCTGTTCAGATACAAGTCCAGAATGATGGAAGGCAATGCCCTCTCTCACTATTGCAGCCAATCTCTGGCATTGCTTTGTAGGGCTTGGCAAGGCATGAGATATTTTCTCAGACAGCTCTGCAAGATTTGCTGAGACATTATCCTTCTTAAGTTTTTGTGAGATCTTCTCAGCAAGACTCTCAGCACCCCTCTTAGTATTCACGAAAATGATTGCCTGCTTGCCCATCTTGATAGTTGATAATGCAATATCTATACAAGGATCATTAGATAATTTCTCGATAATGGTGATGGATTGCTTAGGCATACAAAAAAGAAGAACACAGACATTTATAATAATTACGAAAAAAAAAAAAAAAATCACTGGACAAAAAAACACAACAAAAAAAAATCATACCCACAAAAAAGCGAATAAATAAAAAAAAAAAAAAAAGAAATAATTGACTTAATAATACAAGAATATCAAGAAGGAAAATCATTAAGATTCATAGTACGTAAGTATAAAATTGGCATAGGAACCACTCACAAGTATACGAAACAAGAAGGAATAGTAAGAAAACACAATATAATAGAAAAAGTTCAATCAAAAGATGAAAGACTAATAGGAGTGTATATAGGATTATGGATGGGAGACGGAACACAATACCCAGACAAAGGATACACAATTAAAATATGCGGAAATAAACTAGACTTGCGACTAAACGAATTCATTCAACAAACAATATATAACCTATT
>Ga0182021_10004675_pt1 | contig 16122 bp, 11 predicted proteins | sample 612E3MmetaG_FD_120493 | JGI IMG/M metagenome (GOLD analysis project Ga0182021, IMG submission 120493) | Permafrost microbial communities from Stordalen Mire, Sweden - 612E3M metaG (Illumina Assembly) | ecosystem: Environmental > Terrestrial > Soil > Wetlands > Permafrost | place: Sweden... | reverse complement strand
CGATGTGGAGGGGCTGGGGTTCGTCCCCCGCAGCGATATCTGGGACTCTGTCTGTTCCGAACAGGGAATCTGCAGCTCCGCCACCTGTTCCGGCGGCTGTTTTTTTCAACGGGCGAAGATCCGGGCCCGTGAGGCCAACCTGCTGATCGTCAACCATGCTCTCTTCTTTTCCCTCCTTTCGTTCGCCGAGAGGGAAGACGGGTTCATCTTCCCGGACGATTTTGTGATTTTCGACGAAGCGCACACGCTGGAGGCGGTTGCGGGTGCGGGAATCGGCCTCAGACTTTCCGAGCGGAATGCGCTGCTCGCCGTCCACCGTTTTTTCCATCCGAAGACGAAGAAAGGGCTTCTCGCGGGTTCCTCCACGCGCTCTGCCGGCAGAAAGAAGATCGCTGCCCTATGCGAAAAGGCCGACCAGGCAATTGAGGATCTCTTTGCCTCCGCCGGAACAGCAGCACGCGCTCTCGCCTCTCACACCGACCGCGGCGCACGGCGACAGATCCGGATCCGGACCCCCCTTGGGATCTCCAATGACGTGGATGGTCCCCTTGGCGCGCTCGAAGCACACGTGCGTGACGTCGAAGAGAACACAGATGATCTCTTTAAAAAGCAGGAGCTCGCGGCATCGCGGCAGTCCCTCCGCGAATTCCGCGACGGCGTCACTTCGTTCCTCGAACAGTGGGAGGCGGACCTTACCTATTGGATCGACGTCACCTCGCCGCGCAATATCCAGCTTTGTGCCGCCCCCTCTGATGTAGGGGAAGTCCTTGGCGCCCGCTTGTTCCGCGACGATACATCCGTAATCCTCACGAGCGCCACTCTGTCCGTGAACAATTCCCTCGACTATTTCCGGAGCCGCATCGGGGGCATGCAGGCGGAGCCGCTGATCCTCGATACGCCCTTTGACCATGCCCGGCAGATGTCCATCTCGATCGCGCGGGGCATACCTGAGCCGGAAGCAGAAGGATACGCGCACGAACTTCCCGGATGGATCATGCGGAGCGTGGAGCGGACCCATGGCCGAGCGCTCGTCCTCTTCACATCCGACGCATCGATGCGCTCAACGGCTGCGGTCATGGCCGGCGAGTTTGCGTCCCGCGGGTTTCGCCTCCTTGTCCAGAACGTCGACGGGCCTCCTCCCCGGCTGCTGGAGGAATTCCGGAAGGATGTCGATTCCGTCCTTTTCGGACTCGATAGCTTCTGGATGGGAATCGATGTCCCCGGTGAAGCGTTGCAGCATGTGATCATTACGCGCCTCCCGTTCGCGGTTCCCACCCATCCCCTGATTGAAGCACGCCTTGAAGCCATTGCCGCTCGTGGGGGAAATTCATTCTTTGAGTTTACACTCCCCGAAGCGATTCTGAAACTGAAACAGGGAGTCGGCCGTCTGATCAGGACGCAGGATGATACGGGAATCGTCACGCTCCTCGATTCCCGGCTCCTTACAAAAAGCTATGGCAAACACTTCGTTGCCTCGCTTCCCCGTTGCCCGATAGAGATTCTGGATGCAAACGGCGATACCGAGCAAATCGAACCGCGTGAACCATAAGGCATTATTATACAATATCTTACAACGATCATGGGGCACTCTCCTTTCCAGGCCCGGGGCAAACCATCTGTTTTCCCTTGCATTCATTACCTTTGTTTCGATTATTCCTTTGATTTTTGCCTCCATTGTGCTATCTTCCCAGCGAAAACAAAGCCGATTTCGTCACCTGGCAGCAGAGGGATTTCACACACAACATTTTGAGGAGGATCCATGGGAAAACCAATGTCGAAGACAGCGATCATGGCGCATTTTGCCAAGAAGTTCGATATAAAGAAGAAGGATGCCGTCGCTTTCTTTGAGGAACTCGCAAACCTCGCGTACAAGGAAGCGAAGAACTCCTTCACACTTCCCGGGATCGGCAAACTGGTACTTGTCAACCGGAAGGCGCGTCTCGGACGGAATCCTAAGACGGGCGAGCAGATCCAAATTCCCGCAAAGACTGTGGTGAAATTCCGCGTCGCGAAGGCGGCAAAGGAAGCAGTGCTTCCCAAGAAGCCCATCATCCTATAGAGGGCTGACGCTTTATTGTGACCGGCAGTCCCGCTCCCATGGGCGGGACTGCTCTGTTTTCTTCCCTCGTTTCACTTCTTGCCGCGCCCGCCGTTTCTTCCCTCCTTCGTTGAATGTCTATCCCCTATTGTGTAAATTTCGGCAACATGAGAAATCCCTTCTCCCTCTTCCGTCAATTCATCCGCAATCTGGGCCCTGTTGAGCAGGCGCAAGTCGTTGCCTCCACCGCAGTCATCGTCTCCATGGCGACGATCATCAGCGCGATGGTGCTGACCGGGCAATCCCCCCGGCTGATGGACTTCATCAGCATCCTCACGGTCGGATCGATCGGGTTTGTGAACGTCTACTTCTCCCTTCGCTACAGCCGCCAGCTTGATGAGCAGCGCCGCCAGCTCATGGCCCTCAATACCATCGCTGAAGCGGTGAGCCGGGTGGTCGAACTCGATGTGGTCCTGGAGACAGCGCTCGACAAGATCACTGACCTGCTCGGCACGGATTACGGGTGGATCTATATGCTGGAGGGGGAGAACCTCGTCCAAAAATGTTCCAAGGGGACTTCCGCGCGTTTTCTCCCCCTGGGGGATCTTTCGTCCACGACCCCCTCCCTCTGGCTTCATCAGCCGCGTGTCCAGAGGGAATACCTCAGGGTGCACACGGGGCGCATCGATCCAGCCTTCAAGAACATGGGGATACAATTCTGGGCCTCCATCCCGCTTCGCGTGGCGGATAGCATCGCCGGGGCGTTGATCGTTGCAGGACGGGATTACGACATGTTCACGCCCAAGCAGGCCGAGCTGGTGGAGGCCTTCGGCAACCAGATCAGCGTCGCGTTGAACAACGCCCGTCTGTTCGACAGGCTGAAGCAATCCGAGCAGCAGTACATCGACCTCTTCGAGAACGCCCCCGACATCTACCTGAGCGTGAACCGGGAGCACGTGATCGTCGGGTGCAACGCCACGGGTGCGGACATCATGGGCAGGAGAAAGCCGGACATTATCGGAAAGCCGTTCGAGCAATTCTTCATCGAGGGACGGCGCGACCCCGTGCACCAGCTTGTCGACCGGATGTTCAACGAAGGCCGGGGTTTGAAGGACGTCGAGGAACAGATGTTGAAACGCGACGATCAGCCGTTCTACGTCACGCTCAACTCTTCCCTCGTGTTCGACGAGAAGGGCGCCACGGTCACCGCCCGCATTGTCGCGCGCGATAACACCGAACGGAAGATGATGGAAGGGGCGCTGCTGCACGCTCAAAAGATCGACAGCATCGGCAACCTCGCGGGCGGAATCGCCCACGACTTCAACAACATCCTCGCTGCCGTGCTTGGGTCGGCATCGATCATGCGCCGTCACCTGACGGAAAAATCGAAAATGTACAAGTACGTTGAGATCATCGAATCCTCCGCCCGCCGCGGCTCCTCTCTTACGCGCCAACTCCTTACGTTCGCGCGGAAAACGGAAACGATCGTCAAACCCATCAACATCAACTCGCTGATCGAAGAGACGCTCCATCTCTTCCAACGGAGCGTTACCAAGGAAATTGCCGTCGTCACTGAATTCACCGAGGATGCAGCAACGGTCGATGGAGACGACGGGCAGATCCAGCAGGCACTGCTGAATCTGTTTCTGAACGCCCGCGATGCCATGCCCGGCGGCGGGACGCTCTCCATCACCACCCGCGTGACGATCGCTGACGCCCACACGACGAGCCAGTTCTCTTCGATCAAACCTGGTCCGTTCGTCTTCGTGCGGGTGACAGACACCGGTCACGGCATTGACCGCGCCATCCAGAACCGTGTCTTCGAGCCCTTCTTCACGACGAAGGAATCGGGGACCGGTCTCGGACTTTCCGTCGTCTATGGTGTCGTGCAGAGCCATGGCGGATTCATCAATCTGGAAAGCGAGCCGGGACACGGAGCGACCTTCTCCGTGTATCTCCCGCGCTCGCGGGCCCGTATCCCCCGCACGAGCCACCAGCGCCGCGTGCGTCTTCCGCGGGGGAGGGAAAATATTCTCGTGATCGATGACGAATTGAGCGTGTGCGAGATCGCGCGCGACATGCTTGCCGGCCTCGGCTACACGGTGTACGTGGAGCACGACGGAAAGTCCGGTGCCGATCTCTACCGAACCCGCCAGGCAACGATCGACCTCGTCCTTCTCGACATCAACATGCCCGTCATGGGAGGCAAACAGGCGTTTGAGGTCCTCCGGGGTATCAACCCGCAGGTGCGCATCATCGTCGTCACCGGCTACGGTCGCGAAGGAGTGGAAACATCAAGCTTTTCGAGCCAGGTCAACGCTATTGTTCAGAAGCCCTTCCAGCTCGAGATGCTGGCAATGAAGGTGCGGGAGGTTCTCGACGCGCGATCCGCTCTTGTCGAGGAGGCGCTGCCGACATGAACACGTTTTTCGAGGAATTGCGCCGCGAGCGCGAAGTCCGGAACATGAGTCTGAACGACATCGCTGATAGTACGTGCATTAGCAGGAAGCAGCTTGATTCCCTGGAGAAGGGAGAAATCGCATCCCTTCCCGAACCGTATGTTCGCGCGTTCATCAGGGAATACGCGGTCGCCGTAGGACTCGATCCCGATTTCGTGCTCCTGAAATTCGATGAAGCCCGCGGCAAGCAGCCCCGACACGCCGTTCCGGCGCAGGAATCGCCTCCACAGGTCAGTGTGGTGTCAGCAGCGCTCCCTGGTGACCCCGGTACATTGCTGACTGCACGGAACGCCACGCTCGGAGGGGTCGCTCTCCTGGTGATCGTCGGTGCCATCCTCGTCTGGAATCTTGCGGCTCCGGAACGGATCTCCCCGGCGCCGGAGGTCCCCTTCCAGAACGTCGTTCGGGAACAGGAGCAGCGCCTCCCGCCGAAGCCCGTCCCCCCTCCGGATAGTCTTACTCTCTTCGCCTCGGCGGTTGACTCGGTCTGGTTCGCTCTCAGTTCCGACAGTCTCCCTTCCCGTCAATACTATTTCCGTTCCGGGACCAAGGCGATGTGGCGTGCGAAAAACGCGTTCACGATCACGCTCGGCAACGGCGCCGGGCTTGCGCTGACGCTCAACGGAAAGCCCCTCCCTCCGATGGAGCGAAGAGTGATCCGCGACCTTGTCATCGGCAGGCAAACCCTGGAGAATCGGTAATGCATTCCCCGACATTCATCTCTTCGCCGTCCGCTTCCGCATGAGCAGCATGCCCTCTCCTTCACCGCAGATCGTCCGACGGGTGGAACGGCTCCGGAAGGAACTGCTCGATCACGACTACCGGTATTACGTTCTGGCCGAGCCGGTCATCGCCGACGAGGACTATGACCGGCTGATGCGCGAATTGCAGGACCTTGAGGGACGGTACCCCGTCCTCCGGTCCGCCGACTCACCGACGCAGCGTGTGGGAGGGGAGCCGACGAAGCAATTTGCCAGCGCAAACCACAATCCCCCGATGCTGAGTCTTGCGAACACCTATTCCGAGGAAGAGATACGGGATTTCGACCGACGCGTGAGGGAATTGCTTGAGGGAGAGAAACCGGTGTATGTGGCGGAACCGAAGTTCGACGGTGTGGCAATTGCGCTGACATACAGGGAGGGCGTATTCGTTCGCGGTGCGACTCGCGGGGATGGAACGCAGGGGGACGATATTTCCAACAACCTGCGGACGATACGGTCTCTGCCGCTGCGTCTTCGTACCAAAGACCCGTTCTTGATGGATCTGGAGGTGCGGGGGGAGGCGTTTATGCATCGGACGGATTTTGAAGCCATGAACGAGCAGCGGGAAACTGCAGGAGAGAAGTCCTTTATCAACCCGCGCAACGCGACCGCAGGCACGCTGAAACTTCAGGATCCGAAGCTTGTGGCCGCCCGGCCGATTCAGATTTTTGCGTATTTTCTCTTCGCCGGACGAAAGCGGCTTGCGACCCACATGGAGAACCTCCGGATTCTTCGTTCCCTCGGATTCCCCGTGAATGGCGACGCACAACAGTGTACGTCGATCGACCAGGTCGTGGCGTATTGGGAAAACCTGGAGGCAAGGCGCGATTCACTGCCTTACGACATTGACGGGGTGGTCATTAAAGTCGATAATCTGCGGCAGCAGGATATCCTTGGCACGATCGCAAGGAGCCCGCGTTGGGCCGTCGCTTTCAAGTTCGCATCGCGAAAGGCGGAGACGCAACTCACGGGCATCACCCTCCAGGTTGGCCGCACCGGCACGGTGACGCCGGTTGCCGAGTTGGAACCCGTGTTCCTTGGCGGCACAACCGTTTCCCGCGCAACACTCCACAACATTGATTACATTCGTGAGCTGGATCTCCGTGTGGGGGACGTTGTTGTCGTCGAGAAGGGAGGGGATGTCATCCCGAAAGTGAGCGGTGTCGTCCCCGGCAGGCGTCCCGCAGGGGCAAAGCGCTTCACGATGCCCGCCGTGTGTCCGGTCTGCGGTTCGGGGATTTACCGGACCGAGGGAGAGGCGAACTATTTCTGTGAAAACGCCGCGTGCCCGGCGCAGGTGAAAGGACGGATCGAGCATTTTGCCTCGCGTCCCGCGCTCGACATCGAGGGACTCGGGGAGGCCGCCGTGGAGCAGCTTGTGACGCTCGGGCTGGTGGGAAACGTCGCTGATCTGTACGCGCTCGCCGGGAAGAAGAAGGATATTGTCGCACTCGAGCGCTGGGGAGAGAAGAGCGCACAGAACCTCCTGGATGCGATCGAGGGGAGCAAGACGCAGCCGTATCACAAGGTGCTGTTCGGTCTCGCCATTCGTCACGTCGGCACAGGAGTGGCAAAGGTGCTTGCCACGGAGTTCCCATCGATCGATGCCTTGCAGGAAGCATCCCCGGAGCGACTGCAATCCACGCAACAGGTGGGTCCCACGATCGCCGAGAGCATTGCCCACTTCTTCGGCGACAGGCACAATCGCAATGTCATCCGCCGGTTGAAGGAAGCGGGGCTGCAATTCACGACGGCGGCACCCCGGGAACGGAAGACCCTCGCCGGCAAGACGTTCGTCCTGACGGGAACGCTTCCCTCCTATACGCGCGAGGAAGCGGCGGCGATCATCGAGCAGAACGGAGGGAAAGTGTCGGGATCCGTCAGCAAGAGCACGACATACGTTCTTGCCGGGGATGATGCGGGTGCAAAGCTTGCAAAGGCCCGCTCACTCGGTGTACGGGTGATCACGGAAGACGAGTTCAAAACTTTGGTGCAGTGAGGATCTGATGCTGGAATCGGTGCGACGTTCCATTGGCGGGCGCTTTGCGCGGTTTCATTTCCGGAAGTCCCGCGACGCCGCCATCTCGTTCCCCTATCCCATTCACTCTTCCGCAACGCTTCTTGCGGTCGCGCCGCTCCACGCATCCGAAGGAATAGACATCGTCGCCCGTCTCCTCCCCTTGCGGGACTCCTTTCACGAAGGGATGATCACCATCGTCGCAGACGTCCCCCGGCACCATATCGAGCGCGCCCTCCCACGCAGTCACGTGATCACCATTGAGCCGAAGGAGGTGGGCCAATTCTTCCTCCCACACAAGGAGCTGTTCGCGCGCCTCCCGCTGCGCCGGTACGATGTCGCCATCGATCTCAACCTTGACTTCCTCCTTCCCTCCGCCTATATTTGTAAAGAGAGCAATGCACCGCTCCGCGCGGGCTTCGAGAGGCAATACGCGGACACCTTTTTTAATTTCCTGGTGCGCGTTCACGCCTCTTCAACACAGGCTCAAGCCTGCGATCATCTCATTGCGTGTCTCCACATGTTCCTCGCGGAAAAGAGCGTATGAAGTTCGACGTCACACAAACCGGCGCGTCGGCCACGCTGAAGATCAAGGAAAAGAAGCTCGACGCAGCAATCGCATCGGAGTTGAAGGGGGAGTTCCTTCTGCTTTGCACGCCGAAGGTGGAGAGTCTGGTTGTCGACCTTGCGAATGTCGACTTCTGTGACAGCACTGGTCTGAGTGCACTCCTGATCGCCGAGCGGAAAATGAAGGAACATGGCGGGAAAGTCAAACTCGTCCATGTCCACAAGAAAGTTTCGGCACTCCTGAAGATCTCGATGCTCGACCGGCTTTTCGAGATCCGCGCATCCGCCGCGAAATGACCGCGGCAGTGACCCGGCTGTCCCCTCGCATCAGCCGATCTGTTCGACCTTGATGAAGTTGGTCGAACCGCGCGCCAGGAACGGCTGCCCTGCCAGCAGCACGATGTAATCGCCCCGTTGTACCAATCCCGATGTCAGGAGACGCTCCTGGACCTGCTCCAGGGCCTTGTCGGAGTCGTGCGCGAAATCCTCCACCAGCAACCCCCTCACTCCCCAGACGATGTTCAGCATCCTCAGTGTTTTCGGGCTGTCGGTGATAGCGATAATGGGAGGATCGGGCCGGTAGTGGGCCAGGACGCGAGCCGTTTGTCCCGAATTCGTGACGGTCACGATCGCCGCTGCATGCATCTGCTCGGCCAGGACACACGCCGACCGCCCGAGCGCATCGTGCCGGTCCGTCACCTGCGTTCCCCGTTCCGGTGGAATCCGGCGGATCCTCTCGGATTCCACCTTCCGGACGATCCTGTCCATCATCATGACTGTTTCCACGGGATAGTGCCCCACCGATGTCTCGCCGCTGAGCATAACGGCGTCTCCGCCGTCAAGAACGGCATTGGCAACATCGCTTGCCTCCGCACGGGTCGGCGTCGGGCTGTTGATCATGGATTCGAGCATTTGCGTCGCGATGATCACCGGCTTCCCCGCCTTGTTGCACCGGGCAACGATCATTTTCTGCAGGAGGGGCACGTCTTCCGGCGGAAGCTCCACGCCAAGGTCGCCGCGCGCCACCATGATACCGTCGGCCTCCGCGATGATCTCGTCGATGTTCGCCACGGCTTGTGGCTTCTCAATCTTTGCAATGATCGACACGCGGGGAGGTGGAGTTCCGTGGCTACGGATCAGAGAGCGCAGGTGTCTCACGTCGTCGGCCGTTCGGACAAATGAGAGGGCTACGTAGTCGACATCGTTGTCCAGGCCGAATTTGAGATCCTGCTTGTCTTTCTCGGTTACCGACGGCGCACGCACCGCCACCCCGGGCAGGTTGATCCCCTTGTGCGCTGTGAGCGTTCCACCCACGACGACTTCGCATGTGACGTCGTTTCCGTGAATCTCCAGCGCACGGAGACGGAGCTTCCCGTCGTCCAACAGGATCTCTTCTCCTGGAACGAGGTCCGCCGTCAAGCCGGCGTACGTCGTGGAAATCCGTCCCGGCCCTCCCACGACCTGGTCGGTGGTGATCACCAGCCGGGATCCGGGCTGCAGGTCGATTGCGGGGACGCTCAATTCCCCGATCCGGATCTTCGGTCCCTGGAGGTCCTGGAGCACGGTGAGGTACTCTCCCGTCTTGCGTGCCGCCTCCCGCACGTTTGTCAGGACCGTACGGTGTTCCTCGTGCGTCCCGTGCGAGAAATTCAGCCGCGCGACGTCCATCCCGGCATCGATCAGCCGACAAATTGTTTCCACGCTGCTGGATGCAGGTCCCAGCGTGCAAACGATCTTCGTCCTGCCCGCTCTTTGTGCCATTTATCCTCTCCGTTGCCTGTCGTCGGTCGATGGTTCCCGTCGGCAGCGTTCCATCTCATCTGCCAGCGCTGCAAGGATCGGCCCTGACGACCCCTGGAGGAATTCATCGGCATCTTTTGTCAATGATGTCTCTTCCGGATTGATTTCCACCACGTACGCCCCCGCCCGCTTTGCGATCCATGGCAGCGATGCGGCCGGATAGACCACGGCGGATGTCCCGATCGAGAAGAAGAGATCGGCCTCTTCCGATGCCCGCACCGACGCTTCCCACTCTTCTTCGGGGAGCATCTCGCCGAACCAGACAATGTCGGGGCGAACCAGTCCGCCGCACTCTGTGCAGACCGGCATCTTCTCCTTATTCACCGTGAAATCGCTCCGGTAGGTCCTGCCGCACTTCATGCAGTAGTTCCGTTCAATGTTGCCGTGCAGTTCGTGGATGACCTTGCTCCCGGCCCGGCGGTGAAGATTGTCGATGTTCTGCGTAACGATCGTAAAGTGCGGCACCACCCGTTCCATGCGAACGAGGGCACGATGGCCTTCGTTCGGTTCAATCGATTCGATAATCGTCCGACGGTGCGCGTACCATTCCCAGACGAGCGCCGGATTTTTCATGAAGGCGTTCATGCTGGCGAGCTCTTCCGGTTTGATCTTCGTCCAGATTCCATCGGCTCCGCGAAACGTCGGGACGCCGCTTTCGACGGAGATTCCCGCCCCGGAAAACGCAACGACGGCGTGTGCCTCCCTGAGCTGCCGTGCAAGGGCCGGTGAGAAGTCCGTTCTCATGGTCGTGGGAGAAGAGTCAGGCGGTCCCCGCCGGGGGAATGGGCGGTGGAGAAGTGCGCCGAACGGTACCAGCCATTAAGCCAGGAACCCGTCTGGTCTGCATAGTGCGCGTGATACACCTGCCCGGACTCCCCCGAGGGAAGTATTGAGCGGATCGGTCCGTCACCGGCGAAGTCGAAGATCTGCCGAAATGAGGGGCCGACGGTGACGGCGAAAGGCGCATTGAAATCGTATTCCCCGCTCACAAGCGCTCCCGAAGCGCCGGCGACAGGAAAGGGACCGATGCTGAAGATCTTATCGAGCGGAGGGCGAATGCCGAAGGGATGGCGGATTGTTGCCGTATGGAGATTCCCCCAGCGCCAGTTTCGCGTTTCGCTGCCGAAGCGGGCGGTAAGATCCTCCACAGCTTCGCGCAGACTCTTTCTGATCATATCATCGCGCCCCTCTACCGCAGGCGTTCGGACATCGTCGAACCAGGGAGACGTCCCTTCGTGGACGAGCGCCAACGTGACCCGCAACGGAATATTGGTGAGCATGACCCAGTCGTGGAACGCATCTTCCCCCATTTCATCTTCAAAGACGTCGCGGAGAAAATGGACCATGAACTCCTGGAAAATGGCTGTCGCGATGTCGTCCCTGGTGTACTGGAAATTCCAGTTCCTGAAGTACTCGAACACGCGGTCCTTCATGGGGACATCCGCGCTGCTGTCCCTCAGAGCGTTGAGGATATACGGTGTCAGCTCTTCGGCAATGTGCGAATAGGAATCGTTTTGCAGCAGTTCGCAATCGCGCACCGTGAACCGTTCGCCGGGCTTTCCCAAAACGTCATTGAGCCGCTGGATGCGTGAAGCCGGTTCCCAGAGATCGGAGATATGATACGGATAGGCATCGTCGACGATCTTGTTGTTCGCCGAGGCGATGTATCCCTCGGGCGGGTTGAGACGGTGCGGCATCTGCTCAGAGGGAACAAAGCCCTTCCATTCCGTCGAAGGGTCCCAGCCGGGAAGTGGAAGGATTGAGTTTCGCCCGCTGCGGATCGGTATCTTCGCGCCGCACCAGTATCCGATGTTTCCGTCGGCATCGCCGTACACGAAGTTCTGTCCCGGAACGGTAAAACTGCGCACGGCGGCGGCAAATTCGTCCCAGTTGGCGGCTCTGTTGATACGCGTGAACGCGCCGAACTGATCGTCAGGTTCGTTCCCCGTCCAACGCATGCTCACGACGTAGGGCGGGTGCGCCTTCGTCAGAGGCGTCGTAATGTCGCTGATAATCGGACCATGGTGACTGAGGCGTATGGTGACCGGGACAGCAGAGTCGCCTCGCACTCCGATTTCCTCCTGGAAGATGGTCAGCGGCCGCCAGGTCCCCCCATACGCATAGGTGGAACCCCTGGCAGAATCGATCCGCTCGACATAGAAATCCGCCTCGTCGGCCATAACATTCGTAACGCCCCATGCGATCCGATCATTGCGCCCGGCAACGATCGCCGGCATTCCCGGGATGGCCATCCCGCGCACGTGAAGTCCCGGCATTCGCATCTCCATCTCGTACCAGAGGGGGGGTTGCGTGAGTTGCAGGTGCGTGTCGTTCGCAAGAATCACTTCTCCCGTCGCAGAGTGCCGGGGCGACACGACCCAGGCGTTGCTCCCGCCTGCCAGCGACGCCATGCCGGTGGCGGCGGCAAACTCCTGCGCTCTCCTCATGTAGTCTTTCGCCAGGCCGGCATACGCATGCCACTCGTTTGCCGGAACTGCAGGAGGGACACCCGGAGGAATGCCGGGCATGAGATCAAGGGCACGTTGCAGACCGACCTTGTCCGCGATGATCCCGTACGTGACGTCGGTCCACCACGAGAGGTTGAGCCCCCACGCCAGCATCCGCGCAATGATGACCGAGTGAACGGGGGTCCATGGTTCAGGTTGATAGCCAAGGAGGTCGAATTCCGCGGGGTAGCGGCCCCGCGATGACGCAATAAACGCGTTCACCCCGGCGGCAAACCATTCCAGCCGGTCCCGCGAATCCTTCGGCATCGTGGCAACAATGGTCTCGGCAATACGCCGGATCCCCACAATGCGGAACATCCTGTCATAGGGAAGGGTCCCGGCACCGAACAGTTCCGAAAGTCTCCCTTCCCCCGCGCGCCGCGCGAGATCCATCTGCCACAGGCGGTCCTGCGCCTGGACGTATCCGCTCGCGACCATCAGGTCGTGTTCCGTCGCGGCGGTAATGGTGGGAACGCCGTACTCATCCCTCTCCACCGTTACCGGTTGATCAAGTCCGGAGACCGCGAGCGTTCCCGAGGTGACGGGGAAAGACTTGCGGATCTGATAGCGAAGGAAGAGGGCGGCGGCAAGGAGGACGACGCAGAGAACGCCGATCGTCCCCACGATGATCCGTGTGCGAGTGCTCATACAAAAAAGAAGTCCATCGGGTGATGGACTTCAATATATCGAAAGACTCCTCTTTGTGCAAACAAGCGGATCAGAACCGGTGTGTGAGGGTCAAGAGGACAGTGTTGGTTGCGATTTTCTCGTCCACACGAGATGATGCGTCGTAGTTGTAGATGAAACTATCCCTCCACCCGTGTGCATACGCCAGATCGATCATGGTGGATTCGCCCAGCAGGATGCCCAGGCCCCCGGTGACGACCTTCTGCGCAAAGTTCCCGGGATCTCCCCGGAACGGAGATGGGTTGTAGATGAACCCGCCCCGGAGACGGAGACCGATGCTCGTGAGTTCATATTCCGCTCCTCCCCGCAGGTTCGCCGTACCGTGGAAAAGCGTCTTGATATCCTTGTTCTCCGCAATGAGGTCCGCGCTTGCGTTTGTGAACTCCAGCGTCGTCCAGTCCGTATAGTCAATATCGGCCGACAGAACCAGATCGCGGAGGATGACCGACATGCCCGCACCGAAAACCCACGGCGTGGAGATATCGTAGTCATTCCTCGCATCGCTCGCGAATTCGGTCACCGGACCGTCATTGAAGTAACTGTGTCCGGTGGTTCCATACTTTTCATGGATCGTCAGGGCCGTCGGGGTTTTGATGGTCATGCCAAAACGGAATTTATCGGGAACGCGGTACATCAGCCCCAGCATGGCATTCCAGCCGGAGACATCATCGTCAATGTAGTCATCGATCGCCAGCGCCTGGAAGTTCTTGTAGTTCGCCAGCGGCAGATTTGAATAGAGATGTTGCGAATCTTCCTCCCGATATGAGCGGTCGTACCGGTAGCTGCCGGACAGGTACGTCAGGGTGACGCCGACCGAGAAGTTCTTCGAGAGGTCGAACCCTCCCGCAGCCGACCAGTTGTTCAACCCGCCCCCCTCGATCACCGTCCCAAGCTGGGTCAGTCTGTTTTTGATCGGGCTGACATACTGCCCCGTCGCATTTGTGTCGGCCAGATAGAGCATGTACGCCAGATTGTATGATGGGTCGTTCGGATCGTACCAACCATCGGGGGCGTACCATTGTGCAATGGTGCTGTTGGGATTGAAGCCCTTAAACGACATCCCGGTAAGGAAGGAGTTTTGCCTCGTGAAGCCGAACGCGAGCGTGGCATTTCCCCGCTGCACCGGCAACGGATAGACCACACCGAACGTATTGAGATTGGTCGCGTTTGTCGAGTAAGATTCCTGGTTCCCGAAGAACGTACTGTTGTCCTGGTGGTCGTTGTAATTTAACCCGAGGGAAAACTCTCCGTGCACCAGCTGGGCGAGTCCTGCAGGGTTCCAGTAGATCGCGCTGAAGTCCGATGCGACACCCGTGTACGCATTCCCCATGCCGAGCGCCCGGGCACCGACGCCGAACCCCGGCGTTGCGAATCTGAGCGCATCCTCGGGAAGTTGAGCCATCGCACTTGCTGTTGCGAGACACAACACCACTCCCGTCACACCGATAAACCGTTTCATTGTCATTCCGTCCTCGTCTGTGCTCTCTCTGCAAACGTCGATCTGTTGGTGCTGCGCGTGCTTGCTTCAAGCCGGCAGCCGTTCGTTGCGCGAAGGCGCCTGCTACCGCCTGCCGCCCCCACCGCCACGCGACCCGCCCCCTCCCCTTGCTCCACCGCCGCTGCTTCCATGAGAACCGCCACCCCGGCTTTGGCCCGACGGAGCGGAAGAACCGGATGATGGACGGCCCGCAGCCCGGACGCTCCCCTGAGAAGAGCCGCCCGCAGCAGCCGGTCGTTGCATACCGTAACGGGATCGTGCCGCGGCGGATGCACCCCCCCTGCGTCCTGCGCCCATTGCCGCACCGCCCCTCATGCGGACACCTGCCGCCCCGCTTCGCGCGATATAAGTTCCTCTTGCCGTCGTCCCCACCACTGATCCAGCACCAACGTTCCCCGCGGACCGGACAGCTCCCCCGGACCTGCCTGGACCGAATGTCCTCGTTGCAAAGCCGCGGCGACCGTTCCCACCATACGATCCGTAGTAGTGATGATTGTATCCAGAATTGTAACCGGAATAGTACGGATAATCGTATCCCCATCCATACCACGGCCGGTACCATCCACCATAGTAGTACCCGTAATACGGAGGATCGTAGCACCACGGGTAACCCCATCCGAGTCCGACACCCACGACAACGGGTGCACAATACGACTCGGAATAAAACTGATCCCGGGCGCCGGCATAGCCCTGCACATCGGTTGTGTCGGTGCTGTCGGCGACAGCGGCAACAGCGGCGACCGGTTCATCCTCATACGCGTACTCACTGCGCCTCTCATCCCTCCCCGACGACAATTGCGTGTAACAGCCGGACAGGAGGAGCGGTGCCACCAGCATAGCCGCAGATAGGAATCGTGATTGATGATTCATGGTGAACACCTCCTCAACGTGAACGTTCCTCAACTATTCTCTCCCCCATTATCGGCAAGAAGAGTGCCAGCGAAAATGCTGTCATTTCTTCTCTGGAAGAGGGTTGATCCCTCATTACTGTACAGATTCGTGGACAGCGGGGAGAGGGAAATGTTCATTATTAGCAACACCAGGGGCGGCTCTGGCAGGGGTCAAAACGGTCTGGAGTACTCAATATGAACGGTCCTGTCGGCCGCCTCAACGTCGCTGCCGTTCTTGGTCAGATCCTTAAAGTTGACCCCAAGCGTGAAGCCACCCCCAAGGGAAATTCTGGCCGCCGCATTGACATACCCGCGCCCTTTTCCTACGGCGTTCCCACTGTTGTCGTTCAATCCGGCATTATATTCGAGCAGGACCGAAACGAAGGGTCCGACCGTCTTCTCCGCGCCGACATATGCATTCACATTCCTGTCCCCGTCCGCCCGCTCAAGAGCATAGTTCACTCCGCCATGAAGACTCAGAAAACCCAGGAGCGCGTAGTTCTTGCTCACGACGGCGAAGAAGCCGGGAGATTTGATCACGTACCGGTCAAGACTTTTGATGTACCCGTCGTGTCCCTGCGTATCGAACCCTATGGCGAGCGCAGGAAGGAACATGCCTTCTTCGAGGAGCCGTACCTTCACGCTCACTCCCGGCGCGTCGTTCATTTCGGGCGTGCCGCCGCCGATCAGTTTCGACCCGCCGTACGAAAGCCCTGCCGTGAGGCGATCGAGAATTCCGACGGAGAATGCGAGAAGGACGCCGCCACCGCCGTAGAAATCGATGTCGGCAGCATAACTCCCTTTGTCGACCATCCCCGCTGTCGGCATGTCCACAAGGAACCTCGGTTCCAGCTTCCCGGACGAACCGGCGGAACCCTGCGCGTGCAGGGGAAGGGTG
>Ga0182021_10004674_pt1 | contig 16122 bp, 12 predicted proteins | sample 612E3MmetaG_FD_120493 | JGI IMG/M metagenome (GOLD analysis project Ga0182021, IMG submission 120493) | Permafrost microbial communities from Stordalen Mire, Sweden - 612E3M metaG (Illumina Assembly) | ecosystem: Environmental > Terrestrial > Soil > Wetlands > Permafrost | place: Sweden... | reverse complement strand
CGCAATTCTGGCTAGTGCTGCCCGCCAGAAGTCCTAGAAGGGATGCCCAGCGTCCCCTCGGGCAGCACGCGAGCGCAAAGCGCGAGCCGCGAGGCCGTAAGGCCGAGGGGGGGAAGGGGGGACCCGGCGGGCTTTGCCCGACGGGGGGAGGGGCTCTCCCCTCCGTAAATCGAAGCTAGTGCCGCCTCGCCTCTTGTTGTGGTGTTCCTCGTTGTCGTGCGCATCGGTTTGAACCCTTCCGTCACTTCTGGCAAGCGGCACTAGCGAACGTCGATGCCGTAGTCGAAGCGCAGGCCTGCGGAACGTGGGAACGAAGCCGCACGCGCGGCCTTCTCGATGCACGCGCCGAGCGGCGTGTTCGCCAGTTTCCCGCCGACCTTCGCGTCGGTGACGTTGCCATCTTTGCTCACGACGAGCTTCAGTTCTGCGATGCCTTTTTGACCGAGCTGCCGCGCGCAGTCCTTGCTGCGCGTCTTGACACCGGCCATGACCCTGGTGATGTCGGCCTGCGATAGTGGCGGAGGCGCCGCTGGGGCTTCGCTCTTCGCGGCCGGCTCGGGCTTGCTCTTTTGCACGTCCTTCAACATTGCGTCCAGGCCCTTGCCATCGCGGTGCTTGTCCTTGCCCTTGCTGTCCGTGACCACCTCCGCCATCAGATTGGCGAGCGGATCGTTCGAACCAGAAGCCGCGGGCTTGGGTGCGGGCTCACTCTTGGCCGTGGGCGCGAACTCGTCTAGGGACGGCTTGGCCTTGCGGCTAGGGGCAGCGGCTTTGGGCTCCCTCGCGGCCCCGCCTCCCTCGGCGAAAGGATCTTGGAAGCCGCCAGGCGGTGAAGCCGCGGGTTGCGGGCTGGCGGCTGTTCTTGCGGGTGCAGCCTTGCCAGACGGGGTCTTTGCTTCGCTCTTCACGTGAGGTGAGTGGCCTGGCGCTGCAGCGGCCTCGGCACGCGCCGCAGGCGACGCTACGGCTGCTGCTGGTTTCTCGGGCTGGGTGGGTCTTGCAGCCCGCGGTGCGACCGGTTCTGCGGCCGCAGCCGGCGCCTCGGCTCGCCCTTCGCCGATAGGTGCCTCTTCGGGCGGCGACGCGGGCAGGGGCTCGATCGAGGGCCCAGCAGGCGCTGGCGTCGGCGTGGGCGCGATCGGCTTGACCACCTGCCCGAACTTCGGAATGGACATCCCGAGGCTCGCGGACGCACGTCCGACCAGCATCAGCGCATGGCTGGTCAGCGTGGGACCGGCTGCCACACCGCCCGCGAACCCCAGCAACATGCACACCGGCAGCCAGACCCACCGTCGCTTGCGCGGGGTTTCGGGCAACATGAGGGGCCCCATGAACACGGGGGGCCCAAGGCCCGGCGGGGGCGCTTTGGGGTCAGGCCAGCGATCACTTGGAACCACGGTAGGGATATTAGCCGAAAAAGCGGCGTCTACAATGGCAGGCCGTTTGTCCCGATCGCGCCGAGCTACTTGCCAATGCTCCTGGCTGTGAGCCAGCCGAACATGGCCGCTTCCGCATCGGGCCAGGCGGTGGAGGGGGTGGTGAATCCATGGCCGGCTCCAGCCACCTCATGCATGGAGGCATCCGCGCCAGCCGCCGTCAGGTTGGCGACCAAGCGGCGGCTGTCAGCGACGGGCGCGGTAGTGTCGTTCGCTCCTTGCACCACGATGAGCGGCGGCACGTCCTTGCGGACATAGGTCATCGGGTTGACCTGCTTGGCCACTGCGGCGCGATTCGGCAGGCTTGCCGGAATCCATCCCGCGGCCACGGCATTGAGTTCGGCCTCGATGTCGGCGGGCCCGTATCCGTCCACGATGCCCGCGATCTTGAAATCAGTGGGACACGTCGGCCCAAGCCCTGCATCGGCGCTGGTCATGCCGACCATCAGTGCCAGGTGCCCGCCGGCGGAAGCGCCGGTCACCACATAGCGAGCCCTGTCGCCGTGGAAGTAGTCCATGTAGTCCCAGCACCACTTGGCGGCCAGCAGCGCGTCCTGCACGGCGGCGGGGGCCACCGCACCATCGGGGGTGCCGTCGTTGACCCGGTACTCGGCGTTGCACACCATGAATCCGTGCGCCAGGAAGCGGTTGAAGAACGTCGACATGTGGTCCTTCCCGGATCCGTAGTTGTTGGTGTACGAGTGAATCCAGGCTCCGCCGTGGAACATGATCACCATGGGCAGCACTTGGGTGCCCTTGGGGCCGCCGCCGGTCGGATAGATGATGTCGAGACGTTGCGCGGTCAGAGGCCCGTAGGCGTAGTTGCCCTCCACTGTATATCCGGGGGCACTCGAGATGGGGACCTGGGACGCAGTGTCGCGAACCGGAGGCGCAAGCGCGCCGGTGCTGGCTGTTCCCCCACTGCCACCAGCGCTGCCAGCTCTGCCGCCAGCAGATGTACCGCCGCCGCCGGTCGACAGACCACCGCTCGATCCGCCGGTACCTCCGACGGCACCCGCGGAACCACCGGTGCCGCCAGGCGCCGAGCTCGAACCGCCGGTGTTGCCAGCCACTGAACCTGAACCCCCGCGGGGCGCCGAGCTTGAACCACCCGTGTTGCCCCCCACTGGGCTCGAACCGCCGGTGTTGCCGGCAGCTGAACTCGAACCACCGCGGGGCGCCGAGCTTGAACCGCCCGCGCCGCCCGCCACGGAACTCGAACCGCCGGTGTTCCCAGCAGCTGAACTCGAACCACCGGTATTGCCAGCCACTGAACTGGAACCCCCGCGGGGCGCCGAGCTTGAACCACCGGTATTGCCGCCCAGCGAACTCGAACTGCCGCCACCCACCGAGCTGGAACCGCCCGCGCCGCCCGTCATCGAGCTCGAACCGCCGCCAGGCAAGGAGCTTGAGCCACCGGTGTTGCCAGTCACCGAGCTTGAGCCACCCGTATTCCCGGCCACCGCGCTTGAGCCGCCGGTGTTGCCAGTCACCGAGCTGGAACCGCCCGAGGCGGGCGGGCCAAATACGCCGCCGCTTCCACCAGTACCTGTGGGCTGCCCAGAGTTGCCGGAGCTCGAGCAGGCAGCGAGCAGTGCAACCGCAACGGGGCCAATCAGCCGGCCAAGCGTTGTCATTCGCATTGAGTGGGTCCTCTCACTGTGTCGAGCTACAGCTTACCCGAGAGCGTCGCGTTGCAGATCACCTGATTGCGAGGGCCCGCGGTGCTAGGGCACGAGTTTTCCAGTTTCCGAAAGCGCCGCCACGATGCGTGGGTCGAACCGCGGATCATTGCCGGACTGCATGGGAGCCGAAATCGGGACGAGGTCGTCGGTGATCTTGTCGACTATGATGACTGGGCCCACTGACATCATCGAGGAGACCAGGCGGAAGAACGTACCGAGATAGATGGGTACGTCATCGACTTTTGCGACGAATGGGCTACCGCTCAAGGGCACGCTCGACGGTGGACCGCGCAGAGCCGCGCCGATGGTAGAGCCATAGGCGGTTCCGATATTGCCTGTGGACTGTTCGACGTAGTAGATCGCGCCCAGGTCGAGCAGAGGGAAATCTGCCAGCACGAGAGAATCGAGACCCTTGGCTTGTGCTTGCGTCGGTGTGATTGACTGGTCCGCCAAGCGGAAGATCTGGAACCGCTTCTGCAGGCTGAAGGGAATCATGGTCACGTGCGGTATGTAGACCCGAGTCGACGCGTCGCTGGTTTCGAGGCACAAGCCAACATCCCAGGCCGCCGGACCATAGAAACTCCCGGAAGTCGTCAGGGTTCCGACCATGGGAACCGGCGGGGACGTCGTCGAGAGTGCGCCATACTTGCGTACAGTGACGCTGCGAAACGAGCCCATCGCCGAACCAATGGAATACTGACCCGGCGGGACGTTTCCGACCTGGACGGTGATATCCAAGTCGAGATCGAATCCAAGCTGGGCGAGCGTGTGCAGATTCACCCCGAAACCGTCGCAACAGTCCATGGCGATCCAGGAGGGGCAGTTCGTGGCTGGGGGTGACAGGTCCTGACCAAGATAGCTGAGCTTGTTGAGATCCCCGCTGCAGTAGGCCGATAGGCCAGTGCCCGCGTCGCCTGGCACGGCGATGCTCGAGCCGCCCATCCCGCCACCGCCTGCGGTCCCGCCGCTTCCTCCGCGCGTAGTCCCGCCGCTTCCTCCGCGCGTAGTCCCGCCGCTTCCTCCGCCTGCAGTGCCGCTGCCTCCTCCGCCGATTGCAGCGCCGCCGCTTCCGGTTCCAGCCATGCCGCCATTCCCACCACGTGCAACGCCGCCGCTTCCTCCGCCAGTCGTGCCGCCGGTCCAAACAGTGCCGCCGGTCGTGCCGCCGGCGACCGAGGCTACGCCGCCCGCACCCCCCGACCCGACAGTGCCGCCGGTCGCACCGCCGGATCCCACGGAACTCGTGCCGCCCACGATCACTCCTGCCGTGCCACCACTATCAATGATCGTGGCACCGCCATTGCTCGAACTGCCACCAACGCTCGATGGTTGAACGCCCCCTGCGCCGCCGGATGAAGTCGCCCCTGCGTCGACACCCCCGTGGCCAGCAGACGTGATCTGCTGGTTTCCGCCCGATGAGGACTGTGCTGCGGACGTGACCCCGGCGTGGCCCGATTGGCCAGCGACCAGGGCACCGTGACCCGGCGAGGATCTGCCGCAACCTGCGGCTGCGACCAGCAAGCTCAGCACCTTCATGCACGACGGTGAACAAACAAGAAACCCCGGATACCGACGCGCCATTGCGGCCATAGCAAAGGCATTGTGCCATCCGCGGCAACCCGAGGCAATCCTCTCAACAGGACGCGGCCGCCTGTACCAGCGCCGCATCCCTTCGGCCTGCCCGGGTCTCGTCTACTGGACCGTCAGGCCCAGAAAGCAGAAGTCGAAAGGCACCGGGACGGTTGCACTGCAGGGCACCATCAATTGAACCGCCGTGATGGGAGTGCCAGAGGTAAACGAGCTCCCCAAGCCATTCCAGCACTGCGTGTTGAGCTTCGAGAATGGGATCGTGGTCGTGGTGGGGCTGCTTGCCGCCGGCAGATAGGCACACCAGTAGTTGCTGCCGTCATACATCTGGAATTCGAGGGTCGAACCAGCACGGTTCACGTAACTCACAGTCACTGTGCTGCCCGTGAGCACCAGCGAACCCGAAGAGCCACTCGCACCCGACTGAGCCTGGTTGACATTGAAACCTGCCCCGGCCCAGGAACTGTAGGTAGGGTCCGCCGCAACCGTGCCTGATGCGCAGAAGGAATTCGATGTGTAGGTCAACGAGAGCGAAGATCCCGAGCCACTCATGTAGGAAGAGACATGGCCGGCCATGACGACAGTGCCCGTCTTGATGGTCGCGTAGCCGTCCGGTTGAATGGTCGGGGGAACCGCGGCTGGTGTCCCGCCGCTGGACACGCTGCCACCAGTGGCCGACCTGCCGCCGCTGGACACACTGCCACCAGTGCGTGCGCTGCCACCGGTCGCCGTCGCATTTCCGGTGCCTGTCACTCCACCGCCCGATGAGCCGCCCCTGATCGCCGTTGAACCCGCAACCGTCGAGATTGTCCCGCCGGTTGCGATGCGCCCTCCGCTGGTCGTGATGCCACCCACGGCCGAAACCCCGCCGCCACTGGAGGTACCAGCGGTCGAGGGCGATCCACCGGCGTCCCGCGTGCCACCGCCGGGGCCTCCCGATGTCCCACCCGGACCAGGGCTGCCCGCAGTCCCGGAGATCCCGCCTGTGCCCAAGGCTCCGCCTTGGGCTGTCGCGCCCGCGACGTTCCCGCCGCCTGAGCCTGCAGTGCCAACCACATCGCCCGCCTGTCCGCCGGTGTCCACCTCGTCCCAAGGCTCCGAGGAACTTCCTGAAGGCGAGCGCAGGGGAGTACGCGCGATGCAGCCCATCAGGATCAGCGGTGCGAGTGCGTACAGCGCGGCCAGAGGCCTACGCGAACCGGTGCCGACGGAACTGGTGATTGTGTTCATGAGTGCACTCTCAGTAGGCTATGAGTCGCGGGCCTTCCTGCGCGGCTCAGGCTTGAACAGGTCGGGGTAGCAGGGCGGCCCACGAGCACAGACTGCCGCGGCGAGCGGGCCTTTTCAACCTCCGCGCCACACGCACAGTGCGGCACTGGCCGGTCTAGCGCACGCGAAATCTGGCCCGCGCACAGGGATTAGGGACTCTTCGTCTACATGGAGGCTCAAGCAAGCGTGGCCAACCAAGTCCTCTACACCATGCCGGAAGATGCTCGGGCGCTTCGCGACACGGCGCAATCGGACTTCGCCTGCGCGAGTGGCGACAGCGAGACGGCCTTGGCCACGTTGTATCGGAAGTACGCGCCGGCGATCTACGGCCACTGTCGGCGGATGTTGCAGTCACATGCGGCGGCTCGCGACGCGACCCAGGAAACCTTCGTGCGCGTGCTCATGCGCGGGCCGCGCTTTCTCAATGACGACGATGCCCGTCGCTACCTGTACCGTGTGTCGACCAACGTCTGTCTGAACCAGCTCCGCAAGCTCAAGGTCCACACCCGCGCTGCAGCGTCGCTGCGGGTGCGGACCGTGTCGTCGGGATCCGTGGAGAGGCAGCATGCGGACCGTGAATTCGCGGCAGCCGTGCTGGACCGCTGTGGCGAGGCGAGCGCGACCGTGGCGGTCATGTACTACGTGGATGGCCTGTCAAAGGTCGAGATCGCCGAAACCTTGGGGGTCACAAGGCGGACGGTGTTCAGCCGATTGCTCAAGGTGGCGCGAACCGGTCAGCATCTGCTCGGGGTGGCCCAGCCCGGCAAGGACCGACGAAGAGCGCAGCGGCCTCATGACGGATTGTGCGCTGCACTCTCACCGAACGCGATTTGAGATCACGGGGAACACGATCAACCAACGACGTCGAAATCATGCCCCAATGGCCATTGACCTCAGCATCTCGCCACTGACCTTGCACTGAGAGCGTATCTTCGAGAGGATGGCATGCAAGCGGTCGGTCTTTCCATGGTGCGGTCTCCCTTCCCACCCCAGCCTGCGCCCGGTGATCCGGTCGACGGCGATGCGCCTTTGGTGGTTGCGGCGCGCGGGGGTGACCGACGAGCGTGCCGGGCCATCTGGGAGAAATACGCCTCCATGGTGCAGCGATTGGTCAGGCGGTTCTTTGGACCGGGCCCCGACCACCCCGACGTCTGCCAGGAAGCCTTCCTGCGCGTCTTCAAACGTCTCGATGAACTGCGCGAGCCGGCTGCCCTGCCCGGCTTCATCATCGGCATCACCCTGGGCGTTGCCCGCAACGAGACACGACGCCGCCGCATCCGGGCCATCGTGGGTCTCACCTCGACCGAGGAATTGCCCGGAGCTCTCATGCCCGGCGTACAGGACGAGGCGCGCGAGGCGACGCGCGCGCTCTACCGGCTGCTCGACTGCCTGGGTGCGGAGGATCGCTCGCTGTTCGTCGCCCGCTACGTCGAGAAGATGGAAATGACGGAGGTGGCCGCCCTGCACGGGCTGAGCCTTTCCACCGTCAAGCGGCGCCTAGTTCGTCTCGCCCTGCGGGTCGACTCGCGCATGAAATCCGAGCCGGCTCTCGTGCAGTACGTGGGCCTGTTGAGTCAAGGAGGGAAGAGTTGATCAAACGACAAGATTCCGAAAACGCGAGCGAGGCGCGCTGCGATTTGCTCGGCGATCTCGCGGCGCGCGCGGAACAGGATCAGCCGCCCGATCCCCGGCAATGGGCCGAGATTGACCAGTCCCTCGCCGGGGGACCAGGTTTCTGGCGACGCCGTTGGTTTGTCCTGGTACTTCCGGCGGTGGCAGGCCTGGCGCTCGTTGTCGCCGCGGGCCAGACCCTGGGCTACAAGCTGCAGGGCTGTTCCCTCGCTTCGGATGGCATCTTCTCGGTCTCGGATGATGGCCAGTGTATCGTGACGTTCGACGAAGGCACACGCGTCACCATGGGCAAGGCGGCCAGCGGCCGGCTACGCAAGCTGTGGTTCCGGCGCGGCGCCCAGCTCACTCTGCAGAGTGGCCATGCGGATCTGGCTGTGGTCCATCGCGCATTTCGCCGCTGGGAAGTGCTGGCCGGGCCGTTCCAGGTTCGGGTGACCGGCACGCGTTTCGAGGTGGACTGGGCCCCCGGACGAGGCCGCTTTGGTCTGGCCGTGAGCCAGGGTGAAGTGAGCGTGGACGGCGGTCCGCTGCACGACCGCGCGGTGCGCGCCGGACACAGGCTCGATGTCGACACCGTCACCGGCAACGCGATCGAGGGCGAGCTGCGCGCAAGCATGCCGACCCCGGCCGCGGCCCAGACCGCACCGGCCGAAAATCTGACGCCACCCGCGGCAGAGACGGACGTTGCCCCAACTCCGGCGGCCCACGGCGAACGCAAGAGGGGCACGCCGAGCAGGAGGATGGCAGTTCGTCATCCTGTCTCCGCTGCCGGGCCAGAGACCCCAGCGCCTCGGCCAGAGCCTCCGGCCGCCACGCCCGAGTTGTCATCCCGCGATTGGGCCGCAGCATCGGCGGCGGAGGACGAGCCTGCGCCTTTACTGTCTGGCCCGCGCCGTCTGACCATCGGCAAGAACGGCGAACTGGTCGGGGGTGTCACTGGCCCGGTTCGGGCTCTTCGCGGTTCAGGGACCACATTCTCGAAACGCACCCTAGCCTCAGCCAGGCGCCTCTACCTCGATGACGGGCGGTTATGCACGAGCGGGAAGATGTCCCAGCTTGCGTGCGTGGACGAGGCAGGCGAGCCCAAGCGGTGCGACTGGGACACCAACTGGGGCGTGCTCATCAGGTGGAATACCCGCGAAGACCAGAAAGCCTGGGGCAGCGGGGCAACCTCGAGTGTCGCCCTGGAATTCCGGGGCGGCTCCGGCCGCTACCGATTGGTTGCCCATCGCGAGGGCGATGCGTCCCACGAGGCGTTCTGCATCGAGAACTACCGATCGGGGCAGAGGGTGACGCCTTCCGAATTCAAGAATTGCTCGGCGGCTCGTGGTTCGCGCCTGCCCGACTTCACGAAAGTCGACTACTTCGCCCTGCAATTGCTGTCCGAAGAGGTTTGGGTCAACTTCGGATTCTGCCTGTCGGCCATCAGCCTGTTCTGAAGGCGATTCGCTCGGCCGTCCGCGGCGCGTGCGCTGGTGCGCGCATGCGGGCCCATTTCCACGGCCCGTCTCCGGGACCATGGACGAGTGGGAAGACCCCAATGATGGCAGTTTCTTGACGAAGGCAGCCGTTGGGGTTCGTGTGGTGAAGGTGGGCTCACTTTCAACCTCCCTCATAGCTGCGACTTTACTGGCTCTGGGCGGGACCAGCTTCGCGCAAACCGCCTCCCCGACAGTGAACGATGGTCAGACGCCGCCGGCCGCGGATGCCCCGGCCACCGGTGTATCTGAGCCCGCAGCGGGTTCCTCCGGTACGTCTGGCGAGACGAACGCGGCCCGGGCGGAGACCGAGGCTGCCAGTTCGCAGCCCAAGCGTCGAGACAAAACCACCCAGCTCGGACTGTCTCCCCAGACTACCGAGGTTGCCCCTCCTTCGGCGGGCCCGCCCTCGGTGCCCGAGGTGCCCACTTCGAATTGGGGCTTCAAGTTTCACGGCTTTTTCCGTGGACCCATGCGGTTGAGCATGGATTCCGAGGCCGGCCACGGCCTCCAGTTCCACGCCCCGCCCGTGACGGCCGATTCGAACTACACCACATGGAGCTTCACCAACAATAACCCCGGCCCCTGGGGCGAGATGTTCTTCCAGTACGGGAACAACCGCACCACCATGACCATGGCCATCGCCAGTTACAACATTACCTCGGGTGGCTGGCGCGAGTTGCAGGACCAGTTTGGCATCGACCGCGCCTTTCTCACCCTGAGTTTTCCCGACGCTCTTGGCGATGCCGGCATGATGGTGTGGAACGTGGGCGTGTTCGGGGACCGCTACGGCGCCATGGGGAAGTCCGATGGCGGCGTCTATGACACCTACATGATCGGCCGTACCCGCATCGCTGGCGCCACGGGAATATTCGGGTTTGACTTGGCCGACAATTTCAAGCTGGTTGCCGAGGGAGGCGGTGGCGCCAAGATGGATGTGCAAAAGTGGTATTCTGCTCCTTCCTACCCCTCGTGGCAGCCCTTCCCTGGCCATGGGCAGATGGGAACCACCATGCTGGCCCACGCCCACATTGGCGGGGTGTTCGCCAACATGCTCACTCTGACAGGTCACGCCATCTACACCTGGACCAGCGACGCCATGCGAACTGACCTGAACAGTTCGGACTCAGGCAAGAGGGATGGCAGCATGCGAGTTCTTGGTGTCGACCTGAGACTCGACGGCGGCTGGCTGGGCGACGGCTACCTCGGCTTCTCATCCATCAAAACGACCAACGTGGGTGTTCTGTCCGACACAGTTGAGGTCATGCACTCTCAAGGCGGTTGGCAGTACCAGGCCAACTACACGGGCGGCCCGTTCAGCCTTGGCGATAGCACAGTCAACAGCATCGGGTTCCAATACACGTTCAGTTTGGCCGCTTTCTTGCTGCGGCCGCAAGTCTGGTGGGGCCAAAGTGCGGACTTCACCGTCCAGGTCTTCGGAATGTACAACTCCATTAGCAGCGTCGCCGCAGAGGATGAGCAGGAAATGTCGCTTCTGGGGAAGCACAAGTTGAAGTTGGGCACACAGTTGCTCTACACGCCGCTGCCATTCATGTCAGCGGGGATTCGTTTCGACTCGGTTCAGCCGAATCTGGACGACAGCACGCACAACTTCTGGGTTCTGTCTCCCCGGTTGATCTTGCACACCGCGTTCGTCACGCGCGAGCAAGTCATGATCCAGTACCAGTACTACTCCTATGGCAGTTGGTACACCAACAGCCCAACCAACAGTCTTCCCTTTCCCTACGGCCAGACAGGGAATCTTTGGACGCCGCTACAGCCCGATAAGCACACCTTTACCGTCTCCGCCAGTATGTGGTGGTAGCGGGCATCGGCGCCCGCGGCCTGGCAAGGAAGAAACGTCTGGCTCCAGTCAGTTTCCCGGCAAGAAGGAAATCGCGTCAGCGTTGCAGGGGGAGGTAGCCGAGTCAGCACTGACGGCGAGGGAACGATTGAGGTTGTTGCTGCCGGTGCTGGCTTCCCAGGTGCCCTGGTTGGCCAGACGGATCGCGTATTCGGGGCGAGTGGCCAGCGCAGGCACCGGATCCGGCAAACTGAGCAAGAGTGCGTAGCTGCCGGGCGCAATAGTGGCGGGAAGGCAGAACCTGTGTGTGACAGTGGTGGTACTGCCCGGCGCAAAACGCCGAGGGTCGTCGGGAAGTTTGGCAACGTACGGGACAGCAGTGCCGCGCAGGATCAGGTTCAGTCCGCGTGGATTGAAGGGCGCTGCGTAGCCGTCGTTGCGAATCGAGAAGGTCGCCTCGAATTCACCGCCCGTCTTGGCGGACGTGGAGTAGCTCCCGGAAGTGAGACTCAGGCGATAGCCCAGCTTGCGCTTGGCGATGTCGATGTTGCTGCCCCAGCTCGCCAGCACGTCCGGGTGGTAGCCCTGATTGAGAAACGACCAGTGCAGATTGGCCATGTCCTGCGCGGCATTGGTCCAGACGGAATAGGTCGAGACTGCGCAGGTCTCGCCGCCCAGAGGCAGATACTGAGTCTCCGCAGCCAGGTAGGCCTTGTCGGCCGCGACGTTGGTATAGGTGCCCATGTCAGTCGCGTCGGCGAGGAAGCAGTCGTTGTGGTGGCCCACCCGCGCCTTGGCCACACCCGAGAAGGCCTCTGCCGAGGTCAGCGCGGCCGTGCCGTAGAAGTGCTGCTTGTACGCCGGGGTTCGCAATTGAATAGGACGCAGAAGATCGAGGGTATCGAGCAGCGCGGTGACCACGTCTTGCCGATCCGTCCATTGGGCCGCGCTGATGGTGCCATTGTCGCCGAAGTAGTCTGTGTAGTACCACTCGCCCCAGGCCCCGATGAAACCGGCCTGCAATACCGCGATCACGTCGCTGTTGGCGAACAGGATCGGCTTCAATTGCGCGATATGGCCCACCACGCGCGTCTTGCTCGCGTCGCCATAGGGCTTGGTCGAATTGGGAGTGTAGGCAAAGCGCGCCACGGCTTTCACGCCCGCCTGTCGTATGACGCTGAAATCCGCCGCGACCTTGTCGAGGAATGCTTGCGTGAGATCCGCGTTCACAAAGGTGTCCAGGTACCATTCGCGCATCAGCAGGCTCACCCCCGATTGGGTGCGAAGGCTCTGCAGCGCGCTTTGCGACAGGCTTTCATAGGCGCTCGCGTAGGTTTCATACGGGGCATAGAAGCCACGCTCGGGATTGGCAAAGATGGTGTCCGGGTCGCTGGTGTAGGTCACTGCCACCAGGCCGGCCGCGGTGTCCTGATTCGCAATTAGGTCGGGCGCGCCCCCGCGATCCGCGCCGCCATCAAACGCATCGGCAAGCCCATCCACAGGGACATCCGCGGCTCGAAGATCGATGCGCACGGCTCCGTCGAGACTGTCGAGGCCAAGCTCGCGGGCCGCTGAATCGGGCGTCGCTTGCGCCACTTCGTCACCAGTGCGGTCTGCCACCGGCCGATCAGCCGGCGCCGCCTCGGGTCCGGCCGGGCTGCTGTCGCCTGCTGCGTCTGCTGGCCCCACCAGGTAGCCATCGCCGCCAGCGTCCGCAAGCGCTACCAGATCACTGCCAGCTTCAGCAACCGGGGTCTTCGAGCCAGTGGATGAGTTCCCGCATCCGGCCAGAGCAAAGGCAATCAGGCAGCCGACCGTACGGCGCATGGGATCAACTCCGGTCGTTCGCAAATTCATGCGTTCCTTCTTTCTACTGACCGAGACCCATGTCGGCGAAGGGTGGGGCCACGAAGCTGGGCAGCGCCAGGGCGGGCGAGTCGGCGCGAATCGCCAGGTTGCCATTCGCCTCGTCGACAAACAGGATGGACGCGTCGGCGAGGTTGTCCTTGATGGAGGCATACGCGGCAAAGGTAGTGCTCGCCCCGCTCTGGAAGGTCGCATTGCCCTCGCCCACGTTGCGCTCGAACACGCAGCCCTCGGGCTTCAGCCAGTGGCTCCCGCTGGCGCTGACCACGGCCCAGTCGTTGGGTATCGCCGCACAGGCTGGGTACTTGCTCAGCCACGGCTCCTGCTGGTAACCGACCTGGACCAGTTTCTCGAGCAGATTCCAGCTATCCCCGGGAATGTTGTTGGGCGTGCCGTTCGGCAGCCAATCCACGCACCGGCTGTCGGCCGCGATGCCCTCGCCTGACCGGGCCACCACGTTGTTGACCATCAGATTGTCGCGGCCACCACCGTGCAAGATGCCGTGGCCCGTGATCTTGTAAAGCACATTGCCGCGCACCTCGATCCCGGAAAGGCAGTCGTCCAGATAAATGCCGTGTACCCCGTAGCCCTCGAACACCGACGAGATGTCGTGCAGGTAGTTGTACCGGATCTGGTTGCCACGCGCCCCCCAGTCGCGTCCGGCATAGATGGCGCCGGCGTCGCTGGTCTGCTGGCAGACGTGATGCAATTCGTTCAACTCGATGAGGTGCTCGTTGCCACCATAAAGGATTCCGGAATGGGGAGCCGAGTCGATCAGGTTGTGACTCGCCCGCTGCCCGGATCCGTCCAGGCTGACCGCCGGATTGTACATGTACTCGAAGTGAGCAAAATCGTGGATGTGGCAGTATTCGACGTAGTTTTGTCCGGGGGTGAGCGACTTGCGATCGCCGCCTGACAGAGCAACCCCACCCGCGCCCGGCCCCGCAATCTCGCAGCCCGAGATCCCGTTGTGCACGCCGGAGATCTGAACCGCGTCCGTGCCCGCGGCGAGCAGCCGGATGTGGGACAAGACGACCTCCGACCCACCCTGCACGCTGACCAGGGCGCCGCGGCTCGACTCGACTGTAATCCCATCGAGAGTAAGGTGCTGGGCGCCGTTGATGGCCACCACCGGATTGGGCAGCATCGACACCACCAGCCGGTGTGAGGCAAGCGGAGTCGCAGGCGGAATGAAATACAGGACACCAGCACTGCGATCGATGTAGTACTCGCCCGGCACCGTCAGTTCCTCGAGCAGGTTCTCGGCGTACCACGGCTGCCCGTCGGCTATGCCGTAGCCAGGAACCGTCGCCATCGACAGATGCTTGGTCGCCACATCCAGCGTCGCAGCGGTGTGGCAGTCGGCCCAATCGTATTTGAAGAAGCCGTGCAGCCAGAGATCGGGCGCGCTGACCCAGCGGCCGGGGCGGTCCCCGTTGTAGGTGAAAAGCGTGTCGGAATCGGCCTTGGCTATGGTCGCGTACCCGTGATTGAACCACGCTGGGTTGCGTGCCAGCACGCTCCCGGTGGCGCCGGCCGATGGATCGAACGTGCCGAGATTCTGCGCGTAGAGGTACCACCAGGGATCGGTGTTGGTCGGGTATCCCGTGGTGCCGGTGGTGATGAACCAGGCCTGGTAGTGGCTGCCGTTGTAGTCCCATTGGTAGCGGTACAGGTGATACTGCTTGCCGCCGACCAGGCCCTGGCGCGCGAAGGCCGACACGCCGTCCTGGGTCCCCTCCTTGGCCCAGGTGCCTGTCACGTCGGGCGTCACCGTGCCGAAGAGCTGGATCTGGGTGGCCGTCTCGAGCCCAGTGGGGACCTCGTTGTCAGTCGTGTCCGGCCAACGCGCCAACTGCGTCGGAGCCCCGTCAAAGGACAGCTCCATGGCGGCATTGTTCCCCGAGGCACAGAATCCGCGCCGCTGCAGTGTGCCATAGTCAGTGACCCCGAGAGCCTTCAAATCGACTTGCAAGACCTGACTGCGCACAGTCGAATCCAGACGCGCGTAGGCCGCGGCAGTACTGGGCACTGGAACAAAGCTTGCCGGGTCGAGGCTGCGTCCGCCCAGGATGTGAACCGACGCGCCCGGAGCAGCCCGGTACACGATGGGCGCGGTTGCCGTCCCCGAGTCGGCCGCCGCAAGCGCAAAGCTGGAGGTGCGCGGATAGTCGCCTGTCTCGAACAGAACCGCAATCCCTCCCGCAGGAAGGCCGGCCTGGATTTGCGTGCGAACCACTTGCCGCGCGCCATCGAGGGAGAGCGGGCGCGCTGCCGAGCCGTCAGCCGTGGCCGATCCACTCGGAGAAACATACAGAACCGAGCCGTATGTCACGCACTGACAGGCGCCGAAGCCGCTGCCAGAGGGGCGACAGTAGCTCGTGCCAATCGCGCTGCCGCTGCAGGTGCAGGCCTGGGTCTGCTCAGCGGTGCAAGAAGTTGACGAACCGCCCGTTCCGCCTGAGTTGCTCGTTCCTGCTTGGCCGCCTGCTCCTTGGCTGCTAGTTCCTGCTTGTCCACCTGCTCCTCCCAGGCTGCTCGTCCCTGCTTGGCCGCCTGCTCCTCCCAGGCTGCTGGTTCCTCCTTGGCCGCTCGCTCCTCCTGGGCTGCTCACCCCTCCGGTGCCGCTTGCACCGCCAGACCCAGTCGCACCGCCGAAAGCCGCGTCGACTCCAACCAGAGCCCCGCCTCCAGCGTCGACCCCACCGGCTCCACCGGTGCTCGCGGCCGAACCGCCCCCTGACGGGGCTGATCCATCCGTACCGGTGGGCCCAGGCTTCGATTGGGTCGAGTTGTTCCCACACCCAGCCAGTCCGCCTGTGCCGAGCCACCCCACCAGAATGGCAATACCGAATGCTTGCTGTCGCTGCATGGTCGCTCTCCTAGTCCGCGGCCGCGTGTCTTCTCAAACAAGCATACAGGAGATCCCGAAAGAATTGCGCCACAATGGAAACGACGCCGGAAGCCGAGATGTCAGCGGCGCAAGCTCAGCGTGTACTTCGCTTCCAGCCGGACCGGGTGGTACGAGAGCTTGGCCCGGCGCAACCCGGGGTCCCCGAGATCCTCTTCGCGGTTGATGAAGGTCAGCCCCTGGGCCGCGATGGCGCGGGCGGTTTCCTGGTTGATGACCTGATAGAGCCCTTTCTTCTCGCGGAGGGCGCGTTCGAACAGGACCAAGGCGGTGGTCGGGTTCAGGTGGTCGTAAATGGAGAAAGCGGCCGGCCGATCGTCAACGCGCAGGAGCAGTCCATGAAGCCCGAGTGCACCGAAGTCGCGAATCGCGGTTTCCAGCGCCTGGCTTTCCTGCTGTAGGGTAAGCGTCGTGCGTTTGGCCGCGATGTCGTCGCCGACTTCGAGACATTCCT
>Ga0182021_10004673_pt1 | contig 16124 bp, 10 predicted proteins | sample 612E3MmetaG_FD_120493 | JGI IMG/M metagenome (GOLD analysis project Ga0182021, IMG submission 120493) | Permafrost microbial communities from Stordalen Mire, Sweden - 612E3M metaG (Illumina Assembly) | ecosystem: Environmental > Terrestrial > Soil > Wetlands > Permafrost | place: Sweden... | reverse complement strand
TGTTAAAATCAACCGCATCAATACCGGGCGTGAACTCGCCGTCTTTATTTACATCTATCCAGTTATATTCCCCGCCGTCGGCAAAAAAGAAGAAAGGATTAAAAATATCTATTCCCGAATCCACATCACCTACGACAACTCCCTTTCCCGTGAGAGGTTTGCCGTTTTTATCAAGGAATTTTTCCTTTAATACCGTTGTATACCATATATCCTGTGCTTTGAGCAATGAAACAGGTAACGCCAGAAAGGTAATAATTACGAACACAAATATTCTTTTCATATAAATTTGATTTGTTTTATAATTTGAATTAAAATAAATATACTCTTAATAATATGATATAACAATTAATAGTCTCTTTAGTTCTGTTTACTGCTTTTTATGGATTTTGTTTCATAAATTAAGGGAAAAGAGTATAAAAATCTTATATAGCACAGTATTGAGAATTTGTTATGCTCTTACTCTAAAGACTCTATGGACTCTACAAACTCTAAACACTAAAATAAAATCTCCATCCCGAGGTTGATTTTATTATTGGTATCCCCCTGAATAAGGTCGTTACCCGTCCCGATTGATTTTGCTCCGTCCATATAGGTTTCGGCGTATTTACCCGAGATTTCAACATAGCTTAAGGGTTTGAATTTTACCATCACATACCATCTTCTGCCTTTTCCGTACAAACCAAGATTGGACATTACACCCCGTATATCTTCTTCATATTCGTAAAGCCTGCTGTCGTAGCTGTCGGTCTCGAAAAATAAAAATCGAGTTGAAATAGAAACCCCCATCGCAGGATTAAATCTTAAATCCGTAAAAAATAAACTTCCCTTATTGTTTCCGCCGAATAAATCGTATTTCACGAATACATAATCGTACCTGCTGCGTAATTTGAACCTGTCAGTGATGTCATAATCAAATCCTAATCTGAAATTCGTCTGGCTGCGGTTATCGATTTTTTTTACGAGCCTTCCTGATTCATCCTGCACCGTTCTTGTATCTTCCTTGTTCTTGCTTTTGTAGCGGAAGTTTAATGTAAGGTCTTTGTTAAAAGCATAGTTCACATTTGTCAGGAAATCATTTCCTGAGGTCGATGCGGGATTGGAATACGTGCGATAGGGAAATTTAAACTGGTCGAAATATGCATTTATTTCCAGACCTTTAAAAGGCTCAATCGATAGTCCCGAATAAAGTCCCGATTCATTTTGCGTATTTCCGTTATTCTCGCCGAATCCGAATGAATGCACCTGTGAAAAATCTTCTGGATAATGGCGGTATAAAAATACAAGTTCTGCAAATTTGCTCAGCGAAATATGCAATGCACCGAGACCTGCGACAATTCCTGATTGCGAGCGGGCAAATTCGCCGAAGATATTAATGTTATTGTAAATGTAATCATAATCAAAGCTGAGCATATTTGCATTGTCGCCGGAAAAAGAATAAAGCTGTCTTGTACTGTCAAATTCTACAGGTTTAGAAAATTTAGATGTCCAGATTGTTGCGCCGAGTTTCAGATTATTTTTATTGAAAAGAATGCGGCTTCCGAACAAGCTTTCTTTCGCGGATTTTTTCCTGTTCTGCTCCGAAATGGTTCGGTGATATCCGTCGAAGTAAAAGCTCGAAACTTCATCTAAAGTCGTATCTATTGATGCATCGAAATAATTGTTGGAGTAGAACAAAATAAAATCAAAATTATTATAATTTATATCCGACGCGGCACCGCGGAAGAATTGTGATTCATTGACGGAGGAATAGCCGTTTAGCCCGTATCCTCTTTTTTTAACCGGGTCAACTGTCGAACTGCCCTTATAAAATCCCGTTCCGCTCCACATCCCAAGCCCCTGCCCGAATGTCAGGGAGTAATCGCCTGCTATCAAAGTGCGAAGAATCTTTGAACTTCTGAATTCCAGGTAACCCGACGAAAAATCCGTAATACTTCTTTCGCCTGCGTCTTTTTCGGTGGTTATGTTTCCCTGCAGTATGTATTTTGATTTATTGTATATGAAGTTCAGCCTGTTATAGATTTTTGCTTTAGAGCCGGGATACTGTCCGTTCAGGAATCCTTCTTTTGTCTGTAAATCCTGCTGGAACCGTGTCCTGTAGCTGAATTCAATATCTTTTAATATCTGCGGATTTTCATTCCTGTTTTCTTTGTAAATTTTTCCATCATCATCTTCAACATAATCTGTTTCGGATTTTTTTACTACAACATACGTTTTTATTAAACCGTATAACCGGTCATTAACTCCGTCTACATACAGCAAGTCCCGTTTTGATTTAAATGAACCGTTTTCATTGCGGTATTCTATTATATTTTTTGCAATAATGGAGTTTATGAAAGGTATCGATTCGAGGTCTTCCCGGGAAACAGTGTTAAGGTCGAACGAATTTTTTTTAAGGTCTTCAAGGTAATCAAGTAGTTTCGAGTCTTCGGTATCTTCGAGCGAGCTTTCCAGCAGCAGTTCTTCCTGATTGCCCCGTGAAAGATTTGTTGTGTCCCCGGATATACGCAAAGTATCTGACCGGGAATAAATATTTCCGTTAAAAAGTAATACACCAATAAAAAAAATTATGCGGAATAATTTCTTCAATTGTGAATGACAGTTTTAATTATTGCAAATTAATAAATACAAATTAAATAAAAAATTAAATTTGAAGGGTATAAAAAAATGACCCCGGGATTAACTCGCGGTCATTTTTTATTTATATAATGCCTGCGATTTCTAAAAAAGCAGGAGAAAATTATTTTAACTCTCTACAGAAGTTTTTTTCTTGCAACCACAACCACGTCTTTTGTGGACATGCTTTGCGCAAAAACCGTAATATTTGTATTGTAAGGATTTGTTACTATACTGTTAAGTACAAAATTCTTTGTAACTGAAAAAGGCTGCCCTATTGCAATCTGCATATCGTCTCCGTTTGCATCGGTTATGAAGTCTCTTAATACATTATGATAAAATTTTGTGCCGAATGGAAGTTTGTTCTCTGTTACGGCAATAAACAGTTTCAGGTCGCTAAGGTTAGCTCCGCCTGTCTGCAAAAGGCTTATATCAACCGAGCCGTTTCTTGTGGCTGTATCGTATGCAATATTAAATGTCAGGTTGTAATTTTCCTTCTGGGAAAGCTTTATGTTTATTGAATTTGTCCAGCTCTGTGCATCGAACCCTATGTATTTGGTTGAACCCCCTATTAATAAAGTCGGATTTACCTGAACGTCGTAAAAATTTTTCCTTGCATTGCTTGCCGGCATGTTCTGCGCATAAAACGGGTCTCCGGGAGTCGGAATCGGCGTATGGAATTCTATAATAACCACGCTCGTATCGGAACTTGTAATCCCCGATGCAGAATCTATCTGGTTGAGAAAATTTTCCGCGGGCGGGCAATTTGTACAGGTACTGCTTGTGGAAAGCTCGACAAGCAATTTCCTCTGCGCGGTAACACTGTTTGTTACCACGGGGTTGTTATTAAATTCGCAGGAAGAAAGAAAGAACGCAAATAAGATTGCTGCGATTAATGTAATTTTGTATTTCATATTGTGTTTCCTTTAATTAAAATTTTGATGATAGAGATAACCTGAATCCGTTGAACGGGTAAACGTAACGGCAGATTCCGCTTGTACATTTTAATCCGCCGCGCTCTGCACCGTATGATGCCGTTAGTATGTGCGTCGTAGTTAATTTATATGCTATTTCTCCCTGTACCCAATTCTTTTTACCCGAAGGGTCATAATCATCATTTGTAATTTCCGTATTAATAGTCAGAGTTAAGTCAGGCGATCTTGACATGCTCAAAGAAAAGAAATTATTGTTGTAATCCTTCTGGTAAAACCTTGAAGAATTATGTATCCACTGCTGCTCGGCAATTAGTTTCAGCGTCCAGTCTTTCGTGAGTGAATACCTGAACTCAACAGGAATGGTTGATGTAAATAGCTTTTCTGATTCGAGCGGGTCGAGGTCTGAATATGTAACTTCGCTTTGCTTTGAAAACGCTACCTTGCCATACACAGCTTTTGATGCATAATATTCCGATTCAAAATAAACCTCCCAGAACGGGGAAAATTTATCATCTAAAGAAGGCAGGAAATTCGTTGACCTTTCTACCGGTACCCATCCTGCGTTTATATAATTATATTCATAATGCCTCGAAGCTATTCCAATATTCAAATTTAAATTCAGTTTATCGCTTGGAGATGCTATCATATCGAGCTGACCTCCGACTTCATCGTTAAAATCTACTACATGCGGATTTCTCGAAATCAAAGTTGAAGTATGCTCTTTCAGCGCTGTAGGAGGATTCTGGAACGGAAGCATTTTTGTCGGTCTTGTCCTGTCTCTCTGGCTCGGGTCCGTTAAATCGAATCTGTAATTTTTATAATCAATAGTGAAACCGAATCCCGGTTTTGAAAACGAAAGAGATGAATACATGCCGTTTCCGAAAGCCGACATTCTGTTAAGGTATAAACTGTTCGGGTCTGTTAAAACGTGTTTATGCGCATATGAATAAAAGAACTGCAAATCTTTATAGTTGAAAGTCATGTAAGCTTCGGGTAATTCAGCGGTTATATTTGTTAAAGTGGAAAGGTCATTAGAAGTTATCGAGCCTTTTGCATACATGTAGTTTATTCCGATATTAATGTTCTTTAAGGGAACAACCTCGAAATTTGCATCTCTTATTTTATATGTTTCGGTTCTCTTCAGGTTTATATAGTCCGTATAATTCAGGTCCCCTGCAAATACCTGCGTCTTTGTTTTTACCGGGTTTTTTTCACCGAAATTTCTCTTGTAAGCAACGCGAACCCCGTCTATGCCCGTATCATAAGCAAGTCCGCGGTCTTCGAATACGTTGAATGTAAGCCCTCTTGAAACCAAATCCCAGTAATCACCCACCCTGATGCTCAGGTTTTCATCCAGGTTGTTATACTCGAGATATCTTTTTCTTATTCCCTTAAAATCATTGCCGTATTCAATCGGGTCACTGATTTCATACCTCATTCCGAATACAAAATCGTTTATTTTCAATCTTGCGTCTCCGAGGTCTTCCAGATATTCTTTTGGATATTCACTTGTGTTGTTTGTTTCCAGTCCGTTACCGTAACGGAAAGTATTGTTTAACGATGCCTTAACATCTAATTTCTGCCCATATGAAACTGAAGAAATTATTATTAAGAAAAATAAGGTAAATAACTTTTTCATTTATAATATTTAATTAATAATTTTTTTTCAAATGCATATTATTTTATTCCAAGTGCGGCTTTTACTTCCTCTTCGATTTTCGCCTCGTCGCCGGATTTGAACCCCGTGTGAACGGACAAAATTTCTTTATTCTTGCCGATGAAAAGTGCATAAGGCATTTCATCCCTTCCGCTGTATGCCTCGAATACCCTTTTGTCGGAATCGAATACGACAGGAAAATTATAACTTTGGGCGGTTATAAAAGATTTGACTTTTGAAACTGATTTCTGGTTATCCTGGTTTATTGCAAGATAAACGAATCCCTGGCTTTTATATTTTTCGTAAACATCATTTACTTTTTTCATTTCTTCCTTGCAGGGCGAGCACCATGTTGCCCAGAACGACATGAACACGGGACCTTTTTCCAGAAGCTTGCTTAGCGTTACATCGTTTCCTTCCAGATCCTGCAGAGTAAAATCGGAGTAAGTCTGGGCTCGTAAAAACCCGGACATTAAAATTGAGAGGACGAACAATAAAATAACTTTTTTCATATTGAGTTTTTTGATTTTTAAATCAGGTTAAAAATAGTTGATACTAACAATCATATTACAAAATTAATGAATTCTTATTAAAAAACACAGCAAAAAATTAAACTCAAAACGAATTCGGGTAAAATCAGGTACTTGCAATGCGTTTTCACTGTTTTAAACTAAGGAGATATCTTTTTGTTGCAGATATGTGAAATTCTTTCTTTTCACTTCTTGAGAGGTCAAAGACTCGCCGTGGAGAGGGCAGGGGTGTGCTTTTCTTCACTCCCCTTCGTGATATAGCTCTTTAAAAATTATTACTATAATAATTATATAATATTTTCACTCCTTCGGAGTATTTTGATATGATGATTCGTGTTTAACTAACGAATATTCATTATTCACGATTGGCGATTCACTCTCTTATTATTCAATAGTCATTAATCATTACTCATTACTTCGTCAGCATTGCCCACGTCGCTGTAATCACAAGATTAATCAGCGCAAGCGGAAGCATAATTTTCCATCCGAGATTCATAAGCTGGTCATAACGGAATCTCGGTATTGTCCATCTTATCCAGATGAAAAATACTACCATGCAGACCACTTTAATTGAAAAAGTAAGAACCTGAAGTATGCTTACCCAGAAATCCGGCAATCCGAAATTCTGAAGATATGGGAACTGCCAGCCCCCGAGATACAGCGTTGTAATAACGGAAGAAGCTACAATTACATTAGCATATTCGGCCAGGAAAAACATTGCGAACTTCATGCTCGAATATTCGGTATGGTATCCGCCGACAAGCTCCTGCTCTGCTTCGGGCAGATCAAACGGCGTCCTGTTTGTTTCCGCAAATGCGGATACAAGAAAAGTTATAAAGCCAAGCGGCATTAATAAAATATTCCACTTCCATCCGAACTGGTTTGCAACTATAACGTCGAGCCTGAAAGAGCCGTTAATTAAAATCACGGCTATCACCGAAATTCCCATTGCCAGCTCATAGCTTATCATTTGCGCAGAAGACCTGAGTCCGCCCAGAAGAGAATATTTACTGTTGGAAGACCATCCGCTTAAAGTTATTCCGTAAACACCGACTGACAAAAGCGCGAGTATGTAAAGAACTCCGATATTTACGTCTGCAATCTGTAATTTAATTTCCCTGCCGAAAAGAATAATTTTATCTCCGAAAGGAATAACTGCAAACGTAGAGAGGGCAACGACAAGAGAAATTCCAGGTGCGAGAGAATGTATAAATTTATTTGCATTTTCGGGTACGATGTCTTCCTTGAAAAGAAGCTTTATAATATCGACTATGGGCTGAAGAAGTCCCGCAGGACCGACCCTGTTCGGACCAATACGGTTCTGAATGAATGCGGAGATTCTTCTTTCCGCATATACGGAGTAAGCGACGCCTGTCAGCAAAACAATTTCGACGACAGCAATTTTAACGCAAGTTATTATTAAGTTAATTAACCACTCAGGCATAAATTACATTGAAATTTTTTCTAATTTATTTTTTAAAAAATTTATTGCATCGACGGGAGTCGGGTTGACCTCATTCAATATTGCGAGATAATAACTAACCCAGTCGCCGAGGTAAATTAAATCGAAAATTCTTCCGAGCCTGCTCTCACCGTCGCTTTCGAGCGATATTATATTATCTGCATACTTTTTAATAATGCCTGAAGTAATATCCATGCGAAGCTTTATTCTTTTGTTATCTTCTTTATCTCTTAAGAAGATAACAATAATTTTATTTAATATGCCTTCGTTCAGTTTCCACCCGACGAGTTCGTTGTGGTTCATTTCAGGATAGAAATTTCCGTATGCAAGTATTTTTGCGTTCTCAGAAAATTGTCCGCGCCACCTTAAATTCACGACATCAAGCAAATCAGTGGAAGAATACACGACGGGTAATTTCCCTTTAAGCTCGATAGCAATCTGCAGTGCAAGATTTTTTTGTGAATCCGGGATTACATATTCATCTTTTGACTTTTCTAAAAAACTGACAGCTTCAAGAATATCTTTTTGCCTGTCTTTTATAAAGCCGAGTTTGATGAACAGTGTAAGCAGTGTAAAAAATGAATAGCCAAGAGCGCAGCGCGGCTGAAGTCCGCCCGGGATAATAATACAATTGTGTTTATTCTTCCCTGCGATTTTTTTTACTTCACCTCCGCTTGTTATGCAAATAATTCTGCATTTTGCTTTTATTGCCTGCTTGTATGCCGAGACTGTTTCTTCTGTATTGCCCGAGTAACTCGAAACAATCACCAGGGTGTTCGAATCTGCAAATTCCGGCAGTGTATAATTTCTGTTTACTGTTACGGGGATTTTCATTTCATACTGTGTATAGCTCCTGAACAGGTCCCCGCCTATTGCCGAGCCGCCAAGCCCTGTGATGATAATATTCTTTATTCCCTTTGTGTTAAAATTTTTCGGGTTGTATTTTCCGGCAATTTTCAGGGCGTCCTTAACCTGCAAATGGAAATTCTTTAGAACATCGAACATATTGCTTTTATCGTATTTCTTAACCAGTTTCTTTTCCATCACGGTTTATTTTATTTTTCTAAAGTAATATTTTTTAAATAAAAATTTTCTGCTTCACAGAAAATTTCTGCTTCAGTGGAAAAGGTTAAAACTTTTTCCACGAGTTTTCTTGCATCGCGATAATGAATTCCCCTAACAATCTGCTTGATTTCGGGGAATACGGCAGGGTTCACACTGATTTCGTCTATTCCCATTCCTATTAACAGGGGTGTTGCAAGCATCATTGAACCGAGTTCGCCGCATATGCTGACTTTGATTTTATTATTATGTGCTTTTTCTATTATCCATTTTAAAGCTCTTAATACCGCCGGATGGAACTGCTGGTACATTCCTGAAATTAATTCATTACCCCTGTCGACGGCAAGCAGGTATTGTGTTAAATCGTTTGTACCCACGCTGAAGAAATCCACTTCTTTTGCAAATTCATCCGCCAGCATAAATGCAGAAGGCACCTCTACCATTATTCCGACCTTAATGTCTTTATCGTACGATGAACCTTTTCTGTCGAGCTCTTCTTTTACTTCGTCTAAAATAATCTTTGCATTCCTTACCTCGTCGAGTGAAGATATCATGGGGTACATTATTTTGACATTCTTCTTTGTAGAGGACAGCAAAATAGCTCTCAGCTGTGTTTTAAAAATATCAGGCCTGTCCAGGCATATTCTTATTCCGCGCCATCCGAGGTTCGGATTATTTTCTTTGATAGTTGTAGGCAGAACCTTGTCACCGCCAAGGTCGAAAGTCCTGATGGTAACGGTTCTCGGGAAAGTGACATTTGCAATGTGCGTATATTCTTCAATCTGCTCGGCTTCCGAGGGAAACTCGCCTTTCGACAGAAAAAGATGCTCCGTTCTGTAAAGCCCGATTCCGCAGTGTCCGCAGTTTTCTATAAAATCGACCTCTTCAATAAAATCTATATTGGATGTAATTTCGATTTTTTTATGGTCAAGTGTTTCACACGGTAAATCTACAAATTTAGTGAAACGCGTTTGCTCTGCCTGGTACCGGATGAGTTTTTCTTTGTACAGTTCTATTGTTTCTTCACGCGGATTTAAAACTACAGTTCCTTCAAACCCGTCTATGATAACCGTATCACCGGTAAGAACGTGCTTTGAAATTACCTTCATTCCAACAACAGCGGGTATTCTCAGCGCTCTTGAAATTATGGCAGTGTGGGAGGTTGTTCCTCCTGTATCGGTTGCATAACCCTGCACTTTTCTTTTGCTGAAGAGTATCGTGTCGGCAGGAGTAAGTTCGTGAGCAAATATTATGGAGCTTTCATCCACCTTTGAAACAAGTTTTTCCCTTTTCATATTTCTTATTACCCTGTTCTTGACGTCGATAATATCGGTGTAACGTTCTTTCATATAATCATCTTTGGCAGAAAGCAGTATGTTGGCAAGTTTAGAAATTTCTTCGTGAAAAATAAAACCCGACGTACGCTTGTCTTTTTTAATTCTTTTTATAACGGTGTCTATAAAAATATCATCGTTAAGTATATCGAGCTGCGCCTGGAAAATCTTTGAATTTTCTTCTCCGACTCGTTCAATGGAAAGCGAATGAATCTTGGTAAGTTCTTTTTTCGAAATTGCAATTGAATTACGGAATTCCTCGATTTCTCTCTCGGTTTCGTTCTCTGAAATCTCGTGATGGCTGATGCTTACCTGCCTTCTTGTATATAGATAAGCCTTACTGATTGAAATTCCCTGAGATACAGCTATCCCTTTATATATCTTTTCTCTTGTCAAATTGCAATTTTGATGTAAAATATTAAAATAAACGTTAAAACGGTAGCAATAAAGTCATTTTTTACAAGAAAACGAAAAAAATTACAGGCAGGATATGTTAATTTTTTTGCAGATCGTTTATCTCTCTTTTAAGCCGGATAATTTCAGTGGGGTCTGAACCTCCTTTCAGAAGTTCATCTATTTTTCTCTGTCTTAAACTAATCTGGAAATTTTTAATTACATCTTTCGCGACCTTCAGGTAATTGGTTAATTTTCTCTCTGTCTTTGAAAGCAGCGTATTGTTGTTTGCGAATTTTTCGGACTTGCTTACTTCATATTTTGCCGTGGAAACACTTCCCAGCAGAGTCTTTGCCTGCGTGTCCTCCAGCTTGTTAATTATTTTCGATACATCTATTTTACCCTCATTCATATATTCATCGAGCAGTTCGGTTGTGATTTTAAGTACGGTTTCGTCCTGAATGAATTGTACATCGAGATTATTTTCGAGATATTCGATTGCCTTGTTGTCGCCGTTGACAAGTATATCGAGCAAATCAATTTCTGCGCGGTCTATTTTCTTTTTATCCTGTTTCTTGAAAGTCTTTTTCTCGGGAAGGACAATTGATGATTTCGGATAGTATTCTTTTTTAAAAGTCTTTATGGCTTTTTCAAGTTCATCGCGGAGATCGGATTCATACAGTCCGTATTTTGTTGCAATGTCTTTTATAAAAAAAGCTCTTTTAATAGAGTCGGGTATGCGGCTGATGTAACCGATAATTTCTTTTATGTAATCGGTTCTCTCCTGAACAGAATTTAATTTATTTTCCTTTATATATAGCTCGCTGATGAACTCAATTATGGATTTCCTGTTATTGAGAAAAACCTCGAACTCTTCCTTTCCTTTATTTTTAATAAACGAGTCAGGGTCCTCGCCCTCGGGTAAAGTTACAACGGTTAATTCAAGTCCTGCTTCCAGTACAAGCTCTATTCCTCTTTTTGTTGCTTTTATGCCGGCAAGGTCTGCATCGTAATTCATAACTATGTTTTTTGTGTATCTTGCAATCAACTGCACCTGTTCAACCGTAAGTGCCGTCCCGCTTGATGCGACAACATTATGGAATCCTGCCTGATGCAGAGAAATTAAATCCATATAACCTTCGACAAGCAGCACATAATCAAGTGCACGGATACTTTCGCGCGAAAAATTAAGTCCGTATAATATCCGGCTTTTACTATAGATTCTTGTTTCAGGCGAGTTGAGATATTTTCCGCCTGTTTCATCTTCATAAAGTTTTCTTCCGCCGAACCCGACCACCTTATCGTTTTCGCTGAATATCGGGAACATAAGCCTTCCCCTGAACCTGTCGTAATATTTACCTTTTTCGTTTTTGATTATAAGCCCTGCTTTTTCTATATCCTCTTCGGTAAAGATATTTTCCTCTTTGAAGTGATTTAGGAGCGAATCCCACTCTTTTTCCGCATATCCTATCCCGAATTTTCTCATTGTATCTTTTTTAATGTCGCGGTTCTTTATGTATTCGGTCAGAAAATCTTTTTCGTATCCTGAGACATTCTGGAGTTTTTCGAAAAAGAATTTTGCAGCGGATTTGTTTATTTCGTAAAGGCGTGAAATTTCATTCGAAACATCGGGTGTCGTACTTCTTATGTTAAGTTCTATTCCCGCGCGGAAAGCAAGCTTGGCTGCAGCTTCCACGAAAGTTATTTTATCATATTCCATCACGAATGTGAAAACATTTCCGCTCGCTCCGCAGGCAAAACAGTGATATACCTGCTTTTGCTGGGAAATGTTAAGCGAAGGATTCTTATCGGGATGGAACGGGCAGAGCGCAAGAAATGCTTTCCCTCTCCGCTTCACCTGCGCGTAAGAAGATATCACATCGACAATATCGCTTGCCTGTACAATTTCGTCTAATTTTTCCTGCGGGATTATCATATTCTAAATTTACTTAATATTTTTCTTTTATGAAGTGGATTAATTGAGAGTGTAACGTGAAAAGTAAAACGTGAATAGTGAATCGTCAATAGTGAATGGAAGAGTAGCAAGACTTAGATATTTGTTATTTGTTGTATGCTATTTGCTATTTGTTTTTCGCCCCCTCTGTCATCCCGCAATGATTTAATGCGGGATCCATTGCTCTTTATAACTTTTTCTTATTTAATATATTAATTTTGTGGAATCCAAGGTTATCCACTTGCAATTTATCGTATCAAATAAATAAGTGAGAGTACCCCAATCCCACGCTGTTCCATCCGTACCAAAATCTATCTCTATCTTTAACTTTGTAGAATCTTCATTAAATTCAATGGGATAAACTCCTACCGTGTAAACATGTGCCTCAATTTGTGAGCGGTTATTAATTACCCTTAGTTTTACAGAATCAGGACAAATTAGTCTTGGTTCGTTATCGCAATGTAAATAAAATTCTTTATCGGGTATTTTTAATTTTGGAGAAAGCAAATAACCGAAGTACAACGAACTATCGGGTGGTATATCAATGTATTTGTGAGTTTTTAAATCATATATTTCTGTTATTTGGAAATCGTACGCCGGAAAATATGATTTCTTTCTCAAGATATCCTCCAATAGCAACTCAATCTTTTTTGATTTACAATTCGTAGAAGTCTTTTTGCCGCATTGCAAAAATGAAAATACAATTAGAAAACATAAACATATACCAAGAATTTTAATAACTTTTTTCATAGATAACTAAGTTCTTTCGGTTTTAATTTTTTCTTTGCTCCTTATACTATAAATGCTCTCAAAATTTGTAGCCCATGGTTTTAACCATGGGAAAAGGAAAACAACCACCCCTTTCTTTTTAACCGTTTCAACGGTTTCCACCCCTTTTTCAATGAATGTAATTATCTCTAAATTATAAAATAATTAAAATATTTACAAGAGAGGTAGAAGGTAACCTTTTAAATAATAAATCTTAGTGCTCTTAGTGTCCTCAGTGGTGAAAGCTCTTATGCTTCACCTTTGACATTTCACGTTTTATAAATTATAATTAATTTTATACTAACATAAACAAAATGTATGATTCTTATAAGCAACAATGATATTAACGACCCGACGATAAATCTTGCACTGGAAGAGTACTGCGTTCGGAACCTGAATTTCGAAAAAGAGAATTACATTCTTTTTTATATAAACGAGCCGTCAATAATAATAGGAAAACACCAGTGCACCATCGAGGAAATTAATTCTGATTATGTAAAAGCAAACAACGTTCACGTTGTACGCAGGATTTCAGGCGGGGGTGCGGTTTACCACGATAAAGGCAATCTGAATTTCAGTTTTCTGACAAAACACACAGACGACAGCATACATAATTTCGAAAAGTTCACAAGACCGATACGCGATGTTTTAATCGAGCTTGGCGTAAACGCAGAGATGACTGGCCGTAATGACATAGTTGTTGACGGCAGGAAAATTTCGGGTAATGCGCAATTCACAAATATGAAAGCAATGTTTTCGCACGGTACCGTTCTGTTCGATTCTCATCTCGAAGATGTTGTGCAGGCACTGAATGTTAAACAGGATAAGATTGAAAGCAAAGGAATAAAATCAATACGCAGCCGTGTTGCAAATATAACGGAGTTTATAAAGGAGCCGATATCGATTATACAGCTCAGGGAAAGAATTATAAAATCTATTTTTAAAGATTTCTCGAAAATACCCATTATGCGTTTATCGGAACAGCAATGGGGTGAAGTGCTGACTCTTGCAAAAGAAAAATACAGAAGCTGGGACTGGAATTTTGGGCGCTCGCCTGAATTTAACGTGCAGAAAACAAACCGCTTTTCTTTCGGGCTTGTGGACGCCAGGCTTCACGTGAAAAACGGTATAATAATGGAAATGAAATTTTACGGTGATTTTCTCGGTCACGGCGATACTGAAGAAATCGAAAAAAAATTAATCGGGAAAAGATATAACGAAGAAGAAGTTACAGCCGTGCTTAAATCATATGACTTAAAATTTTATTTCGGGGACGTAATGACAGAAGATTTTGTAAAATATCTGGTTAACTAAACATTTTTAATTTTAAGTTCGGCTAGTTTTTCGGTTAGCTGTATCACCTCTGAATTTTCTTTATCAAAAACCTTCTCGAGGATTTCACGCGCCTTTTCAAGATAAGCGATTGATTCAGTAATGCGGTTTTGCTCTTCGTATAATTCCGCAAGATATTTATATGATTCTGCAAGGTCCTGGTGCTCGTTTCCTAGAATCTGAATCCTGTTATTCAATGCACGCTTAAATAAAATTTCCGATTCCCTGAATTTTTTCTGGCAGAGGAAAAGTATTGCAAGATTATTTATTATGGTTGATACGTGCGGATGATTCCTTCCGAGAATTTTTTGAAAAAGTTTTAAAGCTTTTTTGTATAACGGAAATGCTTCCTCATATTTTCCTAGCTTATAGTAAAGGTATGCAAGGTTATTTGTTTCAACTGCAACCTCAGGATGCTCCGGACCGAATGCAAGCTCAAAAATTTCGTTTGCTCTTTTGTAATACGGTTCAGCTTCTGAATATTTTTCCTGCTCCACGTAAACGTTTCCTATTCCGTTTAGCGCCTTGCCGACTTCAGGATGGTATTCGCCGAGATTCTTTTCCGATATCGTAAGCGAACGTCTGTATAATTTTTCTGCTTCTTCGAATTTTCTTAAATCAAAATAAATATTCGCAAGATTTGATAATGTTTTAGCAACTTCAGAGTGGTCTGCCCCCAGAAATTTCTCCCTTATTCCCAGTGCCCGCCTGAACAGCGGTTCGGAATCATTGAACCTTCCCTGAATTGAATATATAACCGCAAGGCTGTTTAACGGGTCAGAGGCATCTTTACAGTCTTTCCCTGAATTTTTTTCTATAATTTCTATTGCTCTCCTGAACATCGGTTCTGCTTCCGAGAATTTTCCCTGAGAGAAAAGAAGTCCTGCCAGGCTGTTTGTTACACCGCCGACCTCAAAATGTTCCTCTCCGAGTAATTTTTCTTTCTTTTCGAGTACCTGCCTGAACATTAATTCGGAATCTTTGTATTTTCCAAGCTCCCAGTAAAGATATGCAAGTATCTGAAGAGCATTTGCATATTCAATAGATTCTATTCCTTTAAAATCTTCCATCATCTTTAAAGATTCTTCGCTCATCGGTAAAAGCAGCCTGTACTGTGCTGCATCGTGGAATATTTTACTTGCGCTGCAATACCATTCAAAATATTTGTCAGGAGAAAGGGAATTTTTCCCGTGGTAACTTGCTTCTATCAGAGACTGCTTTGCGTTATCATCTATATTCTTTACATCTATTCTTTTTAGTTTATCGTTATAGTATTCGAACAGAGTACTATGTAACAATTTTAAAGTTTCGGTGTCAAGCTTTGTCTGCAGGCTTTCCCTCATGAGTTCGTGCATTGTGTAATTGTTCTGCAGTTCTTCGTTTTCATTAATAAAAGAAAAACGGCAGAGGTTATCCATCGCAGTGATGGGATATCCCGTCTGGAATTTATTCACGAGCAATCTGAATATTTCACCGCCCCAGATTCTTGCAGCCGAGAGGGCTTTCAGGGTTTCTATTTCAGTTTTATCCAGGTAACGCAAAAATCTTTCAAGCACACTATCCTGAGTTTTTGCAAAATCGGCAGCCACGGGTTCTCTGTCGTATCGGCTTTGGATTTCGTAATATGTATCTACAGCCAGATCGAGGAAATGCGGAACGCCTTTGCTTGCTTTTATAATTACATTCTGAACATCCGGTTTTTCAACTCCGCAGGAATTCAGGAAATACGCTGAATCCTTGTCCGATAATCTACCGAGTAAATATTGTTCGAGGTAATTACTCCACTCATCATCCTGCTCGCTCCATCTGAGTTTTTCCCTTCCGCAAATAACCCATACGACTTCAGGCAAGTGGCTAACAAGTTCGCGTATCCATTCATCCCTCATAAAAAATCCGCCTTCGGCTTTCAGGTTTTCCCAGAGCGCTTCATAAGTATCGAGGAATAAAACCGCATCTTTCTTTTTCTCCTCAAGGAAATCTTTCATATCGCTTGCCCAGAACATCGGCATTCGGACAGAGATTTCTTTTGGTTCGAGAGTCGGCAGATTTGCGAGTTCCTTTTCGCCCCTTTTTTTCCACCACTC
>Ga0182021_10004672_pt1 | contig 16127 bp, 12 predicted proteins | sample 612E3MmetaG_FD_120493 | JGI IMG/M metagenome (GOLD analysis project Ga0182021, IMG submission 120493) | Permafrost microbial communities from Stordalen Mire, Sweden - 612E3M metaG (Illumina Assembly) | ecosystem: Environmental > Terrestrial > Soil > Wetlands > Permafrost | place: Sweden... | reverse complement strand
TGAGTTCGATCAAACCGCGCAGGTCGTGTTTCACCTGCCAGTTGAACGTGTACGCGTTGTTTTCGGTGAAATACTCGCGCCCCGCGAGCTTCGGATCAAAGGGCTCTATCCAATCACCCTTCGCATCCTTCGGCCATACGAACCCTCTCTCGACACGGAACACATTCCTGTAGTTCCCCGCCCGGCGCAGAAACAGCTCCCGGTCTCCCGGAGAATCGCTGAACGCCGCAATCTGGGCAATACACCAGTCGTCGTAGCTATTTTCGAGTGTGACCGATACCGCCTGCCGTTTTTCCCAGTCGTCGTGCACTTCCTTCACGGTTTCCTTTTCACCGGGCCGCAATCCCGGCATGTAGCCTTTTGCGTTGTAGAATGAATCGAGTGATGTTGCGGGCCCGTTGTTCCACGGGAGAAGTGTCGCTTCCAGGGAATTCTTCTTCAAACCTTCATAGGCTTTTTTCATGTCGAAGTTCCTGAGACCTTTGAACCAAGCGTCCGCCATCCATGCAGCAGCGTGGTTGCCGGTCATAGCAGGCCAGTCACCGAACACCAGTGCGAAGGACGGCATCCATCCGCTCTGAGTGTACATCGTGACATAGGACCGTATTTTCTCGGTCTCCATCTCCGGATCAAGTATCATGCACAGGGGTTCCAGAGCATTGTATGTGTCCCACAGCCAGTTATCGACGAAAAAAGGCTCTTTCGAATCATGCACACGGTGATCATACGCGCTGTAGTATTTCCCATGTTCATTGATGTCGACCATGCGTTCGCGACAGCGGTACAATGCACTGTAAAACACGCGTTTCTGTGCCAGTGTCCCCCCACGGACATCGATCCGCGACAGCGCAGAATCCCAGACGCTGCGTGCATTGTTCTTCACTGCGTCAAAATGCCATCCGGGAATTTCATTCAGCAGATTCTGTCGTGCCTGATCGATGCCTATGTACGATACGCCGTAGCGAAATGATACGGTCTGCGGCCTGTTCCCCACACATACCAGAACCAGCTTCTTATCGGACGAAGTCCTGTATGTGACTCCGGATATGTCTGCATCCACCTCCCCGTAACAATACGCTCTCATCCCCGAAAACGTCTCGGTCCCGGTAATGACTCTTTTCCCCGGGACATCTATCTCGCCGTCGCCATTGATCACGCCCAACCGGAGACAATGCTCCCGATGATCAGTGAATGTGAACCGGAAATATCCGCTTCGGGCACCGGGAGTGAACTCAATTGTCGTGCCTGTTTCCAGGAACGACGTCCTGTAATAATAAGGCGTGGTAGTCTCCTGGTCATAGAGCAGGCGTCGATTCCAGATGCTGTCGCAGGCAGTTCCGCTGACAGGCAGCAGGGCAAAGACGGAGAAGAGCCGGTGCGAAGTGAGCGTCAACGGGAAATAGCTGATCTGGTCGTCAAGCTGGTCCTTTCGCATGGGGAACGTTCGCAGCATGCTGTTTGGCAGATGCACGGTCGGGCGGGTGGGCTCCAGTATGAGCCCCACGCCTCCGATCGTCGGATCTACGTAAGTGAGATGAGACTGTTTGTTCCCGGCAAGCGCGGAAAAGCACATGCACAGGAAACAGAGAAGGACACTGATGGCAGCGTTCACATGATTATCTCCCGCGGTATCTCCCGTGATGACCGATGGTTTACCTGCGTATCTCCCTGATGGAATTCCCGTCAAGAGTGATTTGCCGCGTTTGACCGGCGGAGATCTCTATGCTACGAACCACGCGGTCTTTCGTGTGGTTGAGAATCAACACGCTGCTGTCCAGCGCGGCCGTGTACACCCGGTCTATCTTCCCATCCGGGACGATGATCCCGTGTTTGTTCAGAAATCTCGTCGCCGGATCAAACAGCACCGACTGGTATTGTTCGCAGGAGGCTTCCCGCGGCTTCTCGTCCTGCTTCATTTCACGGACAGGAGTGACTTCCCTGACCGTCGACAGCCTGCGGGTGATATACAGGGTGGCTCCATTCCCGATCATTCTTTCGCCGCCCCCGGTGTTGAACAGGCGGGGGAAGTAGTTCTGGCCGTCCTCCAGTGAACAGAGGGAATCCGTATTGCAGGCGATCAACAGGCCCCCGTGTTCAACCCATCCGGCGATCTTCTCCAGCGACGGTTTTCTGAACCAGCGGGCGTCGAACACCATCATCCATTTTACCTGCTGCAGCACGCCGTCCCCGATCAACCGGTCATCGGCAAAGCGGATGTCGGAATAATCCCTGAGCATGGATACAAAGGGGACCAGATCCCGGAAGAAATCAGTGTTTCCCAGGACAAGATCAAGATCGGGGTAGAGCAGCGCGCCCTCTTTCGACGGAGTTGTCGTCCTGATCAGTGACGCATATTTCAGAAAAAGATCCATCCTGTGTTCCTGCTCATATATGTTTGCGCCGTACGTCATGAACTCGTTGACGCCCGCAGAGGCCGCGTTGTATATCCGCGACACGACACCCAGATCCAGGATCATGCCCGCGGGTTCAAATCCGAACTGGTTGCCGTAGAGATGAGAGGCTGTCGTCACCCAGTTGGTGCATGTGAAGTTCACTCCGAAATCGGTGATCTCATTCGTGATCCGTATTCCGCCGTGATGATTGGCCGCCACTTTGCATTGATCGGCGAAATTCGCGCCCTGGCACGGCTCCGCGTCCCCGCCCGTGCACAGGTAGACCGGGATGTCCGGGAAGTGTTTGCGGGCCAGCTGCATCCATGTGTCGGCATGGCGTGTCATCGACTCCCGATACCAGTCGATGAAGTCTACCCACCTCCTTCGATCCTGCGCCGTGTTCACTCTGAACTCCCCCTTCGGCGTGAGCTCGTCCACACGGAAGCCCTCGATAAAGTCGGTGGACACCGGAGGCATCGTCACGGCCGCGAAGGACCTGAACGACGTTCCCCATGCGGCGTTCAGCGCCGCAATGTCGTTGGCGAACCGTTCCTTCATCTGCTCGATGAACGCGGCCCTGGCGTACGGATCGTTGCACCAGTATCCCGGGTGCGAATGATAGAGCCCGGAGATCGCGGGGGGCCATCCCCCGTGCCACACGGGATATATGGCTTCGCCGAAGTCTCCGCTGATCCCGAGGAGGACCCCTTCGAGCGATCCGGAGTCTCTGTAATGCCCGGCAACGCGGTCAAGGAAACGATCGACATACCTGTAAAACGAGGGGTCCCAGAGCGTATTGATCTTGCTCTCGATGTTGTGTTCGAGACACCGCAGACCGACAAAGTCCTTGCTTCTTCTGTACCAATCCGGAAGTGAATACGCGGGGCCTGCAATGATAAACGGAGTCCATTTCAATCCGGCTTTTTTCAGAATTGCCACCTGCGCGTCCCATGCCGAAAAATCCCACTGATTCTCCCCCTTGTTCTCCACCGACTCCCATGTCAGATAGAATTCGACGCTGGAAAAGCCGGCATTCCTGAAATGCCGGGCCTGTTCAGGAGTAATTTCATTGGATGCTCCCAGGCAGAGGCGCAATCCGGCCGGCGTTGGCATCCGGGGCACATCCAGTTTCCGCCTCCAGTCAGTCGAAGGCGCAATCGGTGTCCCTTTATCCGCAGGAGCGGCGTCTACACTCGTGGATCCACCGGTCTCCACGTCCCTGACACAACGGAACCCGATGGAAAAAAATGAGGTTCCCGCCGGTTGAAGTCGTCTGCGCGCCACACGAAGATCGAACGCATCCGAATAGAAGCATCCGCCCCGGACGACCTTGCTGGCTCCCCAGCCGTCCTCGAACCGTGAAGTGTCGCGCACGGTATCGTCATAGCGGAAGAACCAGTCGGTTGTCCATTGATACACGTTCCCCGCCATGTCATACAATCCGTACCGGTTGGGCGCGAATGAACCTACAGGCGCGGTATACTTCCACGGCGTCGCAACGCGAACATCCCGCCATTCATAATCGACGTTGCGATCGGCAAACTTCGCCCTGGAGGCATCGGGTGGCTCATTCCCCCAGGGGTAGACAGGCCGGTCAAGCCCCCCGCAGGCGGCGTATTCCCATTCTGCCTCGCCGGGGATCCTTTTCCCGGCCCACGCCGCGTATGCCGAAGCCTGCTCCAGCGTGACATTCACAACGGGATACTCGGGATAGCTGATAAAGTACTCGGGCATTTCCTCCCAGCGGGGATTCGACGGGTAGGGTGTCTTCGTTGAATCGCAGTAGGCCCTGAACTCACCGTTGGTGACCGGTTGTATGTCCATGTAAAAGCTTGACAGTTTCACGGAATGAACAGGCGCCTCCTCCCGGTACCCTCGCTCCGAGCCCATGCGGAACGTCCCCCCCGGGATCAGCGCCATCTTCTTTCCGTCCCTGGCAATGATCGTTTGAGGGGCAGCCGAGTCACTTTCCGGGAAGAGGGTTAACGAGGCGATAAGTGCGAATTGAAGGATGCTCATTCGTGAGATCTCCGTGGCAGGGGCGCGAATCCGGGTTGCGTTGCATTAAGCGAGGCTGACGGAATTTACGTCTGTCCGGGAAGAATCGCAAGTGGAAGAATCGCAAGTGCTGATGCGGGGTTGACAGAGTATGAAGTGTCAGATGTTTCTGCTCCGGCTCAGCTCCGCCCGGTGTCCCCCCTCGCTCGTACGCGCGCTCAGGATGTGGTACCGGCTGACGGTTCCCCGGCTATGCGGGTAAAGAGCTCCTGATATTGCGGAAGAACTGCATCTATGCAGAAGTGACGTTCGACGCGGGAGAGTCCCCTGGCAATCAAATCCCGACAGAGCTGTTCGTTGTCACGCAGATGAAGAAGAGAACCGGCAAGAGCGCGCGGGTCTCCCTCCGGTACAATGATGCCTGCGTCTCCAATGACATCGGGTATTTCTCCCGAATCAGAGCCGATAACGGGAACTCCGCACGCCATCGATTCGATGAGAACCCGTCCGAATTGCTCCTTCCAGACGATTCCCGTATGTGATGGAAGGACAAGAGCGTCCAACCTGGTGAAGAGCTCCCTGACCTGGGAATGCGGGACAGCAGGTTCCCACATGACCCTCTCAGCCATCCCAAGCGATCGCGCCAGGCGCTGAAGATTCTCTTTTGCGGGACCTTCGCCGGCAATGAGCACGGAGACCCCCGGATCCAGGGACGACACGGCCTTAAGAAGCGTATCAATTCCTTTCTGCTCATCAATTCTTCCAACATAGCCGGCAACCCAGCGGTTGTTCCTCCCATCGGCCGATCCTCGGTCGCCGTCGGCAGGATAGAAGACTGAGAGATCAACCGCGGGAGGAATGACGACGCTCTTCCCAAACCCCCTTTTCCCGAGAATCTCCGCAGCGTCTGAACTCCTCGCGATACACGCGTCGGCAGTCCCGAGAGAGTACTTTTCTGCCCAATCGTGAACCCGCGCCAATTTGTACGGAAATCCGCCTTGCGGATAGTCGATATTCCGCCACGACATCATGACATACTTCAAACTTGCGCCGGTGCAGCGCTTGATGTATGCCCCCTGGAATCCGAGGAAGCTCTCCGGCTCCGCATTCACATACAGGATATCCGGATTCATCTTCCGCACGAGACGCTGAAGAGAAGGATAGAATGCACGGTGAGACCGTCCGGCAAGCACGGCTGCGACAGGGATGACACAAAGCGACGTGTTTTCGGGCTCAGCACGAACCAACTGCCCGTTAACCCGCCAGCGTTCGGGCACGACCAGGATGTTCTCAATGCCGGTTCGATCGCGGAGCGCGCGCCAGAGACCGCGGTCACGGGCGCAGATTGCGTCCTGATCGACCGCAAGCAGCTTCATCGGTATGTTCCTCCGAACCGTCCCAGGCGATAATCTGCAACCCCACGAACAATGGCGAGATCCCGCTGCCACTCTCCCCGGACGAAGGTGTACGCCAGCGGGAAAAGGAACCAGCGTATCGAAAATGCGAGGAGCGTCAGAGAACGTTGCCAGCCGGTGTAGTGTTTACGATAGAGCAGGAGTTTATTCCTCGTGACGTAGTAGTCCCTGAACCATTTCCCCTTGTTATGCTTCGCCGCGGACGACTGTTCGTGCCATGCGGACGCATCGGGGACGTGAATGATGGAATAACCCGCAGCACGGGCCCGCAATGAAAAATCAACGTCCTCGCTGTAAATAAAAAAGTCCTCATCCAGGAAGCCGATTTTCTCGAACACCTGGCCGCCGATCATCGAACAGCATCCCGTGGCAAAGCCCACCTCGCGGCACTTCCGTTCATCCGGCTTCCCCCGCCCCGGAAGATCATGAACTGGATCACCGAAACAGGTCACTCTGCCCCCGTCATACCACACCCGCGTCGATCGCCTTGCATCAAAGATCCTCGGGGTTGCGATGCCGCATCGCGGGGAGTCTCTGATCGTGCTCTGAAGCAGCGCAAGCGTCGTTCGCCCCACACGGGCGTCATCATCCACGAAGAGAATGTAGGAGAATCCCGCGCGAAGCGCCCGCCTGGCACCCTGGTTGCGCGCCTTTGCCAGACCTGCATTCTCTCCCATGGCGATGACTTCAACATCCGGAAATTCCTCCTTCACCGCATCCGGCGATCCGTCGGAGGATCCATTGTCGACGACAATGAGGTGAACGGAGACTCCTTCCGATTCGCGCAGAGCCCTCAGGCATGTCAATATCCGCTGCCCGCCGTTCCAGTCCGTCACGACGCAGGCAACGCCTTTTTCATGATTCATGGAGATTCGACAGGATGAGTATCACGGATGAGCAACGGAGTCGCGGGCAACTGTTTTGTATGCCTCTAACGTCTCCTCCATAACGACCGGCCATGCGAAACGGAGCGCCGATGCCTTCCCTCTTGATGACAGAAGCTCCCGCAATGCGGGATCGTCGCGGACCCGTACGATCGCCGCGGCAAGCTCCTCGGCCGATCGGACATCCCGGAGGAAAAGCCCGTCGCGTCCATGGGTCATTCCTTCCACTGCTCCCGCGGCCGCGGACGTAATGACCGGGACTCCTTCCGCCATGGCTTCGGGAATGACAATTCCGAAAGCTTCATACCAGGTGGGAAGCACGAAACAGTCCGCTCCTGCATAGAGTGATTCCGTCCCGCGTATGCTTCCCGTGAAATTGATCTGCTCAGCCACACCGAGCCTCATACCCATCCGCAGAAATGGCGCCCGGTCGTCGCTCCCCACGACAGCCAGGCGAATCTCAGGATCTCGCAGCAGGGCCATCGCTTCGATGATTGTCCTGAGTCCCTTCCGATCGAATTCATTAGCGACAAAAAGAAGCCCGAAGTCACCCTCACGCCACCCGAATCGGGCGCGTGCGGTCCGACGTCGTTCCGCGCGCGAAGAGTCATCCCCCTCCGGCAGGACCACCCCGTTCGGAATAACCTTGATCCTGTCCGGCCCGATCTCATAACTCTCCTGCAACTGGTTCTTCACGAGTTCCGAAACGGCAATGATCAGACGGGTGGTCGCAGCGGTCACCTGAGATTTTTCTTCCGCCAGTGCAGCCGCGTCAAAGATCCCCCATCCCCTCCGGCCGATCCTGCTCTTTCGGAACTCTCGTTCTACGTCGACCCCTGAACGGTGGCAGCTTTGCGCGGTGACGATCGTTGCACCCCGCCCCACGCCGAAGGAATTGGAGATGTCGTACCTCCCCCTTCGAAGATAGGCTCCTGCCTGCTTTGAACACAGGATATGCGCCAGCGAATGCGGCCAGAGAGGTGTGGAAAGCCGCCGGCAGACAACTCCTTTCCCCACGCCGTCAAACTGTGAAGCAATCACGTGGACGCTGTGCCCTGCGGCCGCAAGATGCTCACCAAGGTTCTTTACCACCTTGCCGATTCCCGTTTGGTTGTCACAGGAATATGCCGTAAGCGCGATTTTCACAGGTTTATCTCCTGTGCGGCGGGTCGGCCCACGATCGCACGAAGCCTCGCCCGATCCTCCGGATTCACAAAAAGGCGGGAGCAGGCAGCTGTCGCGGCGAGAAACACCGCCAGACGGACGGCGGTGGAGAGGCCTGCGGAAGAGGCAACGAACAGCGAGACGAGAAACGATATGACGAGGCATATGAAGACAAGCCGCGCCCAGTAGCCCGCCTGGAGGGGAGGCCTGTACACCCGCCTGACCCCTATATACCCGAGAACATTAGCAGTACAATTACCTATCCCGCTGGCCGTGACCGCCCCCCAGGCGCCCAGCCGCGGGATAAGGAAGAGGTCAAAAGAGACGTTGAGAAGCGCAGCGATGACCCCGATCCCGACAAGGGAGGACACACTTCCATGCGACAGGAGGACGTCCGCGTTTTCGCCTCCCCCGAACAGCCGGCCGGCAATCCTAAAGAGAACCATCCCCTGGACCAGCCCCGCGGCCGGAGCATACGCGGGTGAGTAGAAAAATTCCACAACAGGGGCTGCATTGAAGGCAAGGAACGCAAAAAGGGGTATTGTGAGCAGAGAAACCAGCCGCACCAGAATCTTATAGCCATCGGAGACCTTCCCGGGCGATGTCGCCGCCAGCGAAGAAAATACCGCGAGCGTCACCCCGCCGAAACCCGCAGTCGCCCCCATCTGCGCGAGCTGCGTGATCGAGAAGGAAACATCGTACAACGATGCGCCGCTTTGATCGGACAGGAGACGAGAGAGGAGGAAGATATCTCCGTGGCGCCCGAGAACATAGTCGACGGCGATATTCATCCAGTAGATTCCCCCGAAAGCGACGATCGGACGGATTGATGCGGGCGGACCAAGGGGCGGAATAAGCTGCCGACATACGACAACGTATGCAGCGAGCTGGATGGCGCCGGTGACGACAAAAATGCGGAGCACCAGGTCGACGGTCATGCCGTGAGCGGAGACCCACCAGAGGAGCGTCAGTTCGATCACCCGCACGGCAACGTTGATCCGCGCCGTAACGTCAGTGCGAAGATCGGCAGTCAACGCTGCGGCTAAAAGGGGGATAAGAGATCGGGTCGCCGTGTACGCAAGGAGAACAAGCGCGTACGAAGAGACCGGTCCGGCCAGCCACCGGGAAAGCCACGTCGAGGCAAGGAGGAATGGGACGGCGATCCCGGCAAACAGCCCCGCACGAAGAAGCAGCAGGCGCACAAGGATCTTCCCCCTGTTCCCTGCAGCATCCCCCTTCGCCAGCCGGGGGAATACCGTGTTCACCGCCGTCTCCAGCCCGAATGACGAGAGAACGAGGAGAAGCTGGGAAAAGCTCACGATTGACGCGAAGACGCCGTTTTCCCCGACTCCGAGTCCTCTGGCGATGAGAAGTGAAGCAAGAGTGAGGCAGATGTACTCGATCACCTTGCCCAGGTGGTTCCACGCCGCGCTTCGGCCAATCTCAATTGTTTTCTTCATCGGCGGGAAGGCAGGGCACAGAGCAATAGGATCGGGAGCAGCGAGTCATCCATGCGAGCAGGGGACGGCGATTTCTTCATGGCGGTGAATATGATGATCTCTCCTCGAGGGGAAGATACATAATTGAGGAGCGAATTGCGATGTCGAGGCGGTCCGCACTTGAAGACGACGGTGCCCGATGACGCCTCAGTCTGCCTGCTTGACTATCATTCAGGGGAAAGGTATCATATTTGAGAGACAGGCAGGGCTTAGCGCTTCGAGAGTTGCATCCGTTTCGCATACCAGGGATCTGATAACCGCTGCAGATATTCCGATCCCTTTGGATTCAATGGATTCCCCCCGTTCCGAAAGGAACCTTCTGTGACACGTCACCCGGCAATATTCCTTCCCGCCCTCGTCCTGGCTTTTCACCTCAGCCTCACGGCACAGACCGTGCAGGTCATCACCGTTGATGCAGCCATATTCCCTGCGTCCGCCCAGTTCATTCACGAGTCGCTCCAGCGCGCCGCAGACCGGGGGGACGAGTGCGTCATAATCCGGCTGAACACACCCGGGGGCCTCCTCAAATCGACACGGAATATCGTCACCGACCTCCTGACCTCGCGTGTCCCCGTCGTCGTTTACGTCTCCCCCTCCGGAGCGCAGTCGGCATCCGCGGGCTCCTTCATCACGCTCGCGGCCAACATCGCCGCCATGGCGCCCGGAACGAACATCGGCGCGGCTCACCCCGTGAACCTGCAGGGAGGCGAAAAGGACTCCATCATGAACGAGAAGGCGACGAATGACGCCGCCGCGTTCATCCGCACGATAAGCGAGAAAAGACACAGGAACGTCCAGTGGGCGGAAGATGCGGTTCGCAAGAGCATTTCCATCACCGAAACGGAAGCACTCCGCGACAGCGTCATCGACCTGATCGCCCCTTCAATCCCCGAGCTTCTCCACGCCATCGACGGCCGGCACGTGACTGTCGAAGGGGGAGAACGGATTCTCCGGACTGCCGGCGCCACGGTGACGGAGGAGGGAATGGGCTGGAAGTTCCGGCTCCTGGATATCCTCAACGACCCGAACATCGCCTACGTCCTCTTCCTTCTGGGCCTCTACGGGCTTCTCTTCGAGATTTACAACCCGGGGGCCATATTCCCCGGCATCGTGGGGGTCATTGCGATCGTCCTGGCGCTCTATTCCATGAATACGCTTCCCGTCAATTTCGCCGGACTTGCGCTCATCGTCTTCGGCGTCGTCCTGTTTCTCCTTGAGATCAAAATCACAAGCCACGGCCTTCTCACCGTCGGGGGGATCGTGTCGCTGCTGCTGGGATCGGTCATGCTCATCAATCCGGAGTCCTCATTGGAAGTCATCGCCATTTCATGGGGAGTCATCATCCCCGCGGTGCTCTGCACGGCCCTCTTCTTCCTGCTTGCCGTCGGTCTCGGCATCCGCGCGCAGAGCCGCAAGCCGGTAACCGGCGTCGAGGGGATCGTCGGCGAACCCGGCGAAACCGTCACGCCCATCTCCCCCGCCGGGCAGGTCCGCCTTCACGGCGAGCTGTGGAACGCCGTGACAACCGGCGATCCGCTCCCCGCCGGCTGTCCCATCACGGTCGTGGCCGTCAACGGCCTGACACTGACCGTCCGTGTACCGGAGAAACATTCCAACTGAAAGGATCAGCACATGGAAGTCTTTGGAGCCTTCATATTCGTCCTCATCATTTTCGTCGTCATCATCGTCAGCAACGCCGTGCGCATCCTCCGGGAGTACGAGCGGGGGATCGTGTTCCGTTTGGGACGCCTCATCGGCGTCAAGGGGCCCGGCATCATATTCCTCTGGCCCGTGGTTGACCGGATGGTCAAGGTCAGCCTGCGGACGGTGGTGATGGACGTCCCGCCGCAGGACATCATCACGAAGGACAACGTCTCCCTCAAGGTCAACGCCGTGATCTACTTCCGGGTCGTCCAGCCGGACAAGGCCGTCGTCGAGGTCGAGAACTACCTCTTCGCGACCTCCCAGCTCGCTCAGACGACGCTCCGAAGCATCCTCGGCCAGTCGGCTCTCGACGATCTCCTCGCCGAACGGGACAAAATCAACGGCGAGCTCCAGAAGATCATGGATTTCCATACGGAGCCGTGGGGGGTTAAAATTTCGAACGTCGAGGTGAAACAGATCGATCTTCCTCCCGAGATGCAGCGCGCGATGGCGCGGCAGGCCGAAGCGGAGCGGGAACGCCGGGCGAAGGTCATACATGCGGAAGGCGAGTTCCAGGCGTCACAGAAGCTTGCGGACGCCGCCCAGGTGATCGAGGCGCACCCGATTGCTCTCCAGCTCCGCTACCTTCAGACGCTCACGGAGGTAGCTTCCGAGAAGAACTCGACCACGATCTTCCCTGTCCCCATTGATCTGATCGCGCCATTCCTCGAGGCCTGGAAAAAGAAACAATAGGACGGATGAACCCGGTCCTCTTCGGCCACTCTCCAGATCCGCGCATCGTCGCCGCCCACCAGGCCGGCGACGGTGCGATGCGGATCTTCCTGCGCGGCGGGGAGACAATCACATCCGAAGAACGCCCCTTTTTTCCCTTCTTCTTTCTTTCCGAACCGAAGCTCCTCGATGGATTCCGCAGAAAACACTGGGTCCGCAGGCTCGAGGGTCCCGGCGCCTACAACCACCTCTGCGTCTTCGAGGAGTGGCCCGCGATGTGGGATGCGGTCCGGCACATCCTTGACGTGTACAACCGCCATGCCGTGGAAAAGGTCGAAGCATACCAGGACCTCGACGTCATCCACCTGAATGCGGATCCCGTTACGCAGTACCTCATGCAGTCCGGAAGGACGCTGTTCAAGGATCTCACGTTCGGCGACCTCTGCAGGCTCCAGGTCGACATCGAGACCTACACGACGTCCGGGCACCGGTTCAGCAACTCCTCTCGCCCGGGGGACCGGATCATCCTCGTGGCGCTCAGTGACAGCACCGGGTGGGAGCACATCATCGACGGGAAGAAGCTCTCCGAACCGAAAATGCTCGAAGAGCTTATCCGCACGGTCAGGGAACGGGATCCCGACGTCATTGAAGGGCACAACATATTTAACTTCGACCTTCCGTACATTTTGACCCGCTGTGCCCTCCACGGCATCACCCCCGCCCTGGGAAGGGATGGAAGCGTTCCCCGGAATTTCGACTCCCGCACATCATTCGCCGAGCATCCCTTCGAGTACACCGCTGCGGAGATCGCCGGCCGTCACATCATCGACACGCTTATCCTGGTCCAGACCTATGACGCCGTCCGGAGAAACATGGAGAGCTACGGGTTGAAGTATGCCGCGCAGTATTTCGGCCTCTCCCCCGCCGGACGGACGTACGTCCCCGGCGAGAAGATAAGCTGGTACTGGGACAATGAGCCTGCAACGCTTATGGCATATGCCCTTGATGACGTACGGGAGACGCGCGCACTGAGCGCCCACCTCTCCGGAAGCCCGTTCTATCTGACCCAGATGCTCCCGTATGGTTACGGGACCGTCGCGCGTATGGGTGCGGCAGCGAAGATCGAGAGCCTCCTTGTCCGCGAATACCTGAGGCGGAAGCATGCCCTTCCTCGCCCGACGCCGGGGGTCCAGACAACGGGGGGATATACCGACATTTTTCTGACGGGCGTTCTGGGTCCCGTGGTCCATGCCGACGTGGAATCGCTGTATCCCTCCATCATGCTCACCGGGGGAATCGCCCCGGTGTCGGACGATCTGGAGGTCTTCCTGGGGCTCCTCAAAGACCTCACGGCGATGCGTCTTGAAACAAAGCGGGCCATGCAGAAGACTGAAGAGCCGGTCTCGCGATCACGGCTGGATGCGATGCAGTCTTCGTTCAAGATCCTCATCAATTCATTCTACGGGTACCTGGGGTACAGCCGCGCTCTCTTCAACGATCACGGGAAAGCGGATGAGGTGACAAGGACGGGACAGAAATTCCTGAGGACGATGATCGCGGAAATCCGGGGCGAGGGGGGAAAAGTCGTCGAGGTCGATACCGACGGCATATTTTTCGTCCCTCCCGTCGGGGTGAATACCGACACGCAGGAGACGGGGTTCGTGGCGGACCTGAGCGCAAAGCTCCCCGAAGGGATTACGGTTGCGATGGACGGGAGATACCGGAAGATCCTGAGCTACAAGAAGAAGAACTATGCGCTCCTTGGATACGACGACAAAATACGCATCAAGGGCTCCTCGCTCGTTTCAAGAAGCATGGAACAGTTCGGACGGACGTTCGTCCACCAGTGCATAGATTTCATCCTCCAGGGGGATTTTGACCGGCTCCACCGGCTCTATGTGCAGTATTACACCACGATTTTGAGCCACGGGCTGGATGTCAGGGATTTTGCGAGGGTGGAGGCACTGAAAGATCCGATTGCGGTATACGAGGAGGATGTGAGAGCAGGCCGGAGGAACCGGAGCGCCGCCTACACCGTGGCAATCGCCTCGGGACGGCCGTTGAGGCCGGGCGACAGAATCGCATATTATATAACGGGAAACGACCCCAGTCCGAGAGGTTCCGATTTCTGCAAGGCCGCTGAGGAATGGGATGCAAATTTCCCGGACGAGAACTCGGCGTACTACATCCGGAGATTGAACGAATTCTCAGAAAAATTCATGATCTTCTTCCAGCCCCAGGACTTCCGGGCGATTTTTTCCGCCGACGATCTTTTCCCCTTTGACCCTTCGAGCGTTGCATTACTCATCAGTGACGTCGTCGAAGAACCTTCCCCTGAAGACGACGAACCGCGTCCCGGATCGTTTGGGATATGGCTCGAGCGGTAGTCCCTCCTCTTGCGTTTTTCATTCCGGTTCGTTACAATTTCGCGAGAGGACGTCTCCCGAGCTTGGTCATCTTTCCGGAAAGGTATCCCGGCATGGAAAAGGGAACCGTGAAGTGGTTCAACAACGCGAAGGGCTACGGCTTTATCACGCGTGAGAGCGGCGAGGATCTCTTTGTGCACTTCAAGTCGATCGTGGGGGAGGGCTACAAAAGCCTGAAGCAGGGCGAAGCAGTGCAGTTTGAAGTGGAGCAGGGAACAAAAGGTCTGCAGGCGGTCAATGTCACAAAAGTGACGCCGTAGTCTGTATCGTGCTGCATCCGGCGCTCACGTGCTTCCCGGTTGACAGATGAGGGATTTCCATCTCGACGTCAGCCGCGGTGAGCTCCCACCCACTCCCGGACGTACGAGACGATCGTCTGCGTTGATGCCCCGGGAGTGAAGAGGCGTCCCACGCCGATCTTCCCCAGTTCGTCGATATCCTTGTCCGGAATAATCCCTCCGCCGAACAGCAGAACATCGCCGAGCCCCTTTTCTTTGAGAAGCGCCATCACGCGCGGAAAGATCGTCATGTGTGCGCCGCTGAGTATGCTCACGCCGATCGCATCAACGTCCTCCTGCACCGCCGCCTCGACGATGACTTCGGGCGTCTTGCGAAGCCCGCTGTAGATCACCTCCATCCCCGCGTCGCGCAATGCTGCGGCGACGACCTTCGCGCCGCGATCATGCCCGTCCAGCCCGACTTTTGCAACGAGGACGCGGATTCGCCTTTCCATCTTCATCATTCCTCTGTGATTGAACGATTGGTTCCAAAATCCTGAAGAGCCGTATGGAGCTTCGACAGAGGAAGCCCGACGACGTTGTAAAAGCACCCTTCGATCCTCTTGACGAACACCGCACCGTAGTCGTCCTGAATTCCGTAGGCACCCGCTTTGTCGAGCGGTGAGCCCCCCCGTACGTATTCCTCTATTTCCGCCGGCGGCAGATGGCGGAATGTGACTTCCGTTCTCTCCGTTCCCGTCACATGGCGTCCGGACGGCCGCTCCACAATTGCGAACCCCGTAACCACCGAGTGCGTCCTCCCGCTCAGCAGACCCAGCATCCGGACCGCATCCGCAGGACTTTCCGGCTTCCCCAGCATTTTCCCATCCAGAATGACGATCGTATCCGCGCCGATGATGACACCTTCACCGACCCTCTCCGCAATGCAGAGGGCCTTCTGAAGCGCCAGCGACGCGGCATTCTCTTCCGGCGTTCGGGACGGGTCGAATGGCTCCGGAATATCGCACGGCATGACCGTCGGGTTCATGCCGATCTGTCTGAGTAACTGAATTCTTCGGGGAGAACGGGAGGCGAGGATCAAGTTCGTGCGTGGATCCATCAGCGGCATGAAAAAAAAGGCGACACCTCAGTATCGCCTTTCAGATTCTGGAACGTGCAGTGGCGTGAAGCGCATCAACGGAACATCGCCTTGATGCTCCCCCAGGTCCTCTTGACGCTGTTTACCGTGTGACTGACGCCGGTTTCAAAGGGGTCGGAACGCGTGCCGTTCGAGTAGAGCGCCGTGATCCTGTATTTGTAAAAGGTCGCCGTCGTCCGGAACGCAGTTTCATCGACAAAATCGTAAGGCTGGTTACTTCCTTTCGCCTTCATCGAGGGAACGAGAACAACGTACTGCCCGTTCCAGCCGACCTGGCGTGCAATCTCGTAACCCAGCACGCCGGTTTCGTCATCACTGTCCCAGTGAATCGTGATCGATGATCCGTCGCTTTTTGCCGTCGGTTGACCCTTGAGAACAGCGGCAGATGCGACTCCGGCGATGCAGAGGGCGAACAATCCGCCCAACAGGAGAGACCGCTTCAACGAAGGATGCATGGGTGAGGGTTCTTTAATATCAAGTGCGGAAGGCGGGACTTGAACCCGCATGCCTTTTGGGCGCCACCCCCTCAAGATGGTGCGTCTGCCAATTTCGCCACTTCCGCAGGGAGTCGCTCCTGGCACAGTATGAACAGCGT
>Ga0182021_10004671_pt1 | contig 16131 bp, 16 predicted proteins | sample 612E3MmetaG_FD_120493 | JGI IMG/M metagenome (GOLD analysis project Ga0182021, IMG submission 120493) | Permafrost microbial communities from Stordalen Mire, Sweden - 612E3M metaG (Illumina Assembly) | ecosystem: Environmental > Terrestrial > Soil > Wetlands > Permafrost | place: Sweden... | reverse complement strand
GGTGGTCGACCTCCGAGAGAGACTCGAGGCAACCCGTGCCGCGCGTAGGGGGAGCTTGTGGTCAGAGCACGTCGAGACCGCACGTGAGCACTACTCGCGTCTCGAGAAGGAGGGCGTGGTCGCTGGCGCACAGGCTAAGGCTGACTACGCAGCGCTGGTCACCAAGCGCCAAGGCCTTCAGACACAGCTGCAAGGGATCAGCGAGGCGAAGGCAGAGTTGATGAGCCTCGCCAACCAAGCCGAAGCAGTTCGCGAAGAGATCTACAGGGTCAGATGTCGTCTGACCTCTAAGCGCCGCGACTTTCTTGCATCGATCGTCGGTCCCACAGCCCGAGTGCGGATCGAGGTTATCCCATTCGGCGACGGCTTTGACGCTGAGGTCCGATTACGAGAGGCGATCCAGAAAGTGGACCAGACCTTTCAAGACCAACTCTGGGCAGAGGAAGACAAGGGTGGGCTTCTCCATGACTTGTACCGCTCTCAGGATGGCGCGAAGAACGAGTCGGTGTTCCCGCAGCGCCTCGCAGCGCTCAAGGTGCGTCTCCGCGCCGTCGCTTGCGGCACCGACGACTCTGACTTGCACGGGAAGTTCATCACTCACCTGAGAAAACTCCCGTCAGACGCGCTCGACCGTCTGGAGATCTTGTTTCCCGAGGACGCCGTCGAGATTTCGTACCTTGAGCCGACCGGAGACAGTTACCGTCCGATTTCGCAGGGCTCTCCTGGTCAGAAGTCAGCAGCCATCCTAGCCTTCATCCTCTCGTACGGAGGCGATCCACTGGTACTGGACCAACCCGAGGACGACCTTGACGGACAGCTTGTGTCGGAACTCATCGTCGAACAGCTTCGTCAGAACAAGATCCGGCGCCAAGTCTTAGTCGTCACGCACAATCCGAACATCGTGGTGAACGGCGACGCTGAACTTATCCTCCCCTTCAAAGCGGCTGGTGGCGAGACCCATCTAGTAGGTGACGGCGGCGGGCTCCAGGAGCTGTCCGTCCGTGACCAGGTTTGTCAGGTGATGGAAGGTGGGCGCGACGCACTCCAGCGCCGGTACCGCCGAATCTACGGTGGCCCAAGGCGGTAGTGTATGGGTTGTGACAGGGAGGCCTCGACCAGCGACGACCCGCCAACCTCTGGTCCAAAGAACAGGCCCACGTGCCAGGCGGGACTGATCGGCTCGGGAATCAGGATCTCGCCGAGCAACCACCTAAAGTGAAATGACGTGAGGGGCATACTGGGGTCTCGCCTAATTGAAGATTGTAGATGCGACGCGGTCGCCGTCGCGCCGCAAGGACACAGCCAGGACACCAACTCAGCCAGACTGCTCGTGCGACAGCCGAACTGACCGGCACAAACTTGCTTGATAACCTCAAACTCTGCCGTATGTTGGATGCCTCATCGGGTTTGGGCACAACTCAGCGGAAAAGGTCTGGAAGAGCCTCCGGATCTGAAGGTTGTGGATTCGACTGACGCCAAGCGAGCGAGACGCCGTGCTGGTAGAGGTGGCGATGGTAGGCTGCCAGTGTGAAAGCCTTTGCCGCCGATAGGCCGATCGAGAGGCAGGACGAGGACTCACTCGGCCGCGGGAGTTTCGCGAAGCACCTGGCTACGGCGATCGCGAGGTGGGAAGGAACTGAGAGCCTTGTCCTTGGCCTGTACGGTCCGTGGGGTGCCGGGAAGACGTCAGTAAAAAACCTGGTTCTCGCAGCTCTCAACGCCGATGTTCCCGCTGAGTCACGCCCTGATGTGCTTGAGTTCAACCCGTGGGACGCGTCGGCCAAAGGGCCGCTCGTCGGTCAGTTCATTCAGGAGCTCGGCGCAAAGCTCGGGGTTGGGGATCGCGCAGAGCGGAGCAAGGCGTTGGCAAAGAGGTTCCGCTCTTGGTCCGCTGCTGTCGGGGTGTACGCCACCGGGGCTGAGGGCCTTCGGTCCATCCTCTCAAGTGTCCTAATCACGGTAGCAATTGCCTTCTGGGTGGGGTGGACGCGAGCAGGCATCGCGGCGGCTCTCGGCATCCTCTGCTTGGCAGGGGCAATTGTGCTAAACCTAGCGCGGGGATTGAGCGAGGCAGTCGCAGTTTGGTACGAGAAACGGGCCGAGGGCCTTCAGAAGTCGCTACAGGAACGCAAGCAGGAACTGGCAACGGAACTGCGCAAGCGCCCGAAGACCATTCTGATCGTCTTCGATGACCTTGACCGACTTCCTGCGGCCGAAGTGCGGACGGTTGTGCAGCTTGTCAAGGGTCACGCGGATCTCCCGAAACTCACCTATCTCCTGATCTGCCAGCGAGAGGTCATCGAGCGGAGCTTGAAGGATGACGCCAACCCTGACGGCGCCGAGTTCCTAAAGAAGATCGTGCAGTTGCCCTTCGACCTCCCCATGGCAACCCGCGAACAACTGAACAAGATGCTGTTCGCCCGGCTCAACGGGATCATTGCCGATGTGCCACCGACAAGTTTCAACTCGGAACGGTGGGGGAACCTCTTCGTCGGAGGCCTCCAGTCGTTCTTCCGCACACCCAGGGACATCAACCGTTTTGCGGCCGCGCTGGAGTTTCAGATCGGTTTGCTTGGAGGTCCTAAGAACCTCGAGGTCGATCTCGTCGATCTTATCGGCATGGAGGCCTTGCGCGTATTTCATTCGAGCGTCTACCAACACTTGCCACCTCTCAAACGCGTCCTTGTGAAGGGCCAGTCGTCAGCTTGGGTAGGCGGGACCGACGAAGAAGGGAAACGGCTAGTAGCGGGCCTGATCGAATCCGCGCCAGAGGAGGCCCGCTCGCCAGTGCAAGAGGTCCTGACACGTCTCTTTCCTCCGATCTCGGCTCTTCTTGGCGGCACAGGCTACGGACCGGGCTTTGCTGAGGAGTGGGCACGTGAGTACCGGGTCTGCGCGGAACCGACGTTTGACCGATACTTTGCTTTCGCCATCCCAGCGGGAGACATAAGCAAGATGGAGCTAGACTCGGTCATCTCGGCACTACCAGACCGGGAGGCTCTGGTCCGGATATTCCTGTCGTTTCACGAGCGTGGCCTCTTGTCTGTACTGATGGATCGGCTTGAGAATTTCAAATCGGATCTGCCGCTTGGGCCGGCTGGGAGCTTCATTACGGCTCTCTTTGACGTTGGGGAGCTTCTCCCGGACGATCGTGGCGCGACGCTCATATCGCCACTGATGCAGGCTTCGAGAGTTGTTCATTGGTACCTGCGTCGCGAACCATCGGAAGAAAGGCGCGAAGAGGTCATCAGAAAGGCGATCGAGGCATCCGTTGGGCTCGTTCTGCCGTGCGAGAGGGTTGCAATGGAGGAACGGCGGGCCGACTACACGAGAGAGGTGTACCTGATCCGCGAATCCTCGTTGCCTGAGTTTCGCTTCTTGTGCGTCAGGAAAGTGGAGGCGGCAGCCCAGGGTGGGCGCCTTGGGAGCAACCCTCACCTTGGTAGGGTGCTGTATCTCTGGAAGCGGTGGGGTAGTCACAACGCGGTTCGTGACTGGGCCACCGGATTCGCTACGTCCGGGGGTGCACCAAAGCTGCTTGAGGCGCTCGTCCCTAAGGGCTGGTCGCAGGGATTTGCTGACCACGTTGCGCGTCCTCATTGGATGGTGCGCTTGTCGGACCTTGAGGAGTTCATCCCGGCGGCCCTCCTGCAGGCCGAGATGAGCAAGGTCCCACCGGCGGATCTGAGCGGCGACCAAAGGGAACTTGGCCGTTTGCTGGACAAAGCCCTTGCCCGGCGGGCCGCTGGCGTCCCCGACAACACGGAGGTTGAATCCGGTGGTTGGGACAACGACATTGCGCAATGAGGCCTGGAAAGGTCGTTGAGGACACCGTGCAGAGTGCAACAACCGTATTCTGCTCCGCTCCTGCCTGGCTCACCAACCCTCCGAGGTGGTCCACTTTTCGACCGCCGTGCCGGTACGCTTTTCCGCCGCCCTTGACACTGCTGCGAAGGAGTGAACATGACCCCTAAATCAAGCGCCCCACAGGTGTTCATTCTGCAACCTCCTGGCGCGAACCGGATGATAGCGCTTATCGGAGGGAGCGCTCCTGAGGGCTCCGATCTAGGCCTGGACCCGGACGAGAGGTGGTCCACTCCTCGGCCGCCGCCCTTGAAATTCATGCAGATTTTCGAGGATTATGTGATGGCTACTGAGATAGAATCCTCTGTCACTGCCGATCCTGATGGCCCATTTCTTTAGAGGGGGGATCCATACTATGAAGATGATCATCCTTACTTTCGCGCTCTTCGCTGTGTCCGCTTTGGCCCAGGGCCAGCCCGCCAAGGCCGCAGCGGCACAGATGCTGCCGGAGCAGCTGTCGACCGAGAAGTGGTTCGTCGGGACCTGGATCTGCGAGGGCACACAACACACCTCGCCGGTGGGCCCTGGGGCGAAGTTCACCGATCGGTTCAGCTTTAGCATGACGCTGCGCGGTTCATGGCTCATCTACCAAATCGATCAGTTGAAAGGGCCAGTGAAGGGCAAACAAACGCTGATCGGATCGAGTACCTGGGACGCTAACGCCAAGGTGCACGTCCGCCGGGACATGAACATAGGCGGCTCACGGGTGGACGTGACCTCGCCCGGATGGGACAGCGACAAGCTCGTCTATACGGGTTACATGATCATTGGCGAGGAGAAGTTGCCCGTCAAACACACCCTCACGAAGAAAGGCGATGCGGCCTACGATGCCTATCTCGAAGTGACTGGCGCCGACGCCAAACCGGCGATGTGGGAAGAGGAGAGCTGCAAGAAGGTTAGAGGCGTAAGAGCGACGACGCCCAATCTCTAATCCATGTGACCGTGTGGCTTCTTTCTCCGGGGCGTGTGGCCCCCGAGTTCACATAGACCAGCCTCAATTCTCTCCTCCACCGCGAGCGCACGAGTGATCGGAGCTGCTCCAAGCGAAACCTCCCCGCAAATCCGTTTGTGGAAGTGTGCGACATGCCGGGCTCCAGGATAAATCCTGAGTGAAGGCCTTTCAATACTCAAGAAGGAAATCCCAACTCATAGCGGTTGGTCGCGCACTACCGTCTCATGCGCGGCCATCAGCCACTTGCCGTTCACTTTCCTCAGCACTATTAGAATGCGCCCATCGACCGTCACACCGGCGTTGGTCGCCTGGTAGGTGCCCGCACAATAGGCGAGGTCGCCAGTGTAGTAGAGCGTCAGGGGCTTGATGAAATCGATGTGCCCGCCCGCCTTGATGCCGCGTTCCCAATATGCCTCGATAGCCTGCCTCCCGTGCGCCAGGATGTGTGCCGAGAGATAATAGCCGTCGTCGGTGTACAAAGCCGCGACCTTCGCCGCGACCCCGGAGTTATAGAACCTGATCCAGTCTTCCGAGACCTGCCGGATGGCTGCCTCGTCGGCGCTCATCGGCCGCTCGCGCACTTCACGCTTTGGTGCTGCCGTCTGCGCGGCAAGGGGCAAGGCCATGCACAATGCAGCAAACAATACGAAAGCTCTTTTCATGGCCGGACGATAGCACAGAAATCCAGCAATGTCAGTAGGTTATTCGTAAGTCCTCGCCCTACCCGTTCTGAGCTAGTGCTGCTGACCTGACTACCTTGAAGTGGGCGGCATCGCTAATCGGTCACTCGGATCACCACCAGCGTGAGGTCGTCGGCCTGCTCCCGGTTCCCACGCCACGCGGCCGCGGCGGCCAGCAAGCGCTCGACCACGACAGGCGCGGGAGCGCCACCCTCGACAGCCGAGCGAAGCGCTCGAGCCGCACCTTCGAACCCCAGCTGGACCCCCGCTGGGTCGGCGAGTTCGAGCGCACCATCCGAAGTGAGCAGGATGGTATCGCCGGTGTGGAGGGGGACGATCCTCTCTTCATACCGGTCCGCCAATGGGCCTCCCAGCGGCAGGCTCGAGGTGACGATCTCCTCAACCTCGGCCGTCGCCGCTCGGTAGACGAGCATAGGCGGCATGGCGGCGGCGCACAGCGAGACGCCCTTGGGCTGCACCCGAGCGAGCGTCAGGCACATGCGGACAGGCCCGGTGTGCATCCCCTGCAGCACACCGCTGCAACGGGCCAGAATGCCGGGGAGGCTCATGGCGCCCTCGAGCGACGTGAAGATCGCCTTGACGGCGGTGACCACGATTCCGGCGCTGACCCCGTGCCCCGTCGCGTCACCCAACGCAACGAGCAGCGTGCCGTCGGGCTCGACTCGAAAGTCGTAGTAGTCGCCTCCGACCTCGGTCGCGGTCCTCATCGCCGCGCCGATGTCGAGCCCCGGAACACCGGGCAGCGAGGCCGGGAGCATCGAGAGCTGGAGCGTCCTTGCCGCCTCCAGCTCGCCGGTCTTGCGCTCGTTGTCGGCCTCCAGGAGACGCGACCGCAGTTCCTTTGCATGGGCCTCGCGCTCCTGCTCGAGCACCTGCGAGGAAAGCGCCTGGACCTCCACGAGCTTGGCCTCGAGCTCGGCGTTCGTCTGCGCGACGCCCCGCACCAGGCTGAACGACATCGCGAGGGCCAGCGGGAGGAGGGCGAGGAGGTACGCCGAGAGGCCCAGCAGTTCCGGCAGCAACCCCATGTTCTCGAGGGTCACGATCTGGATAACTACCATCTGAATGCCCATCGCGACGAGGAGCACGGTGATCCCGGCGCGGCGGACTTTCGGGCCTCTGATCTCGATACGCAGGACCTCGTAGGTGACGGCAAGGAGGTACAGGTACCAGAGCCACGGCCAGAGACGAACGGGCCAGGCCGCGGAGGCGGCCGTGAGCGAGACGGCGCCCACGGCAAAGGCCACGGCGCTGTGAGGAAACGGCTTGGTGCGCACGGCGAGGTAGGTGCAGACGATGAAGAGGATGAGCCCTCCGAACGCTACCCGGCCCAGCCGCACGGCCACGAACTGCCAAGTGTCACTCACCTGGCCGACGAGCGAGAGGTCTGTCACAACGGCCAAGGCGAAGGCGAGCATCCAGAGGCCGTAGAAGAGGTTTTCGCGGGCCTTCGGATACAGGGAGAAGAGGGCCAGGTGGAGAAGACCCAGGAAGGCCGGCAACACCGTGAACACCGAGCGAAACACGAGGTTGAGGCGTTGCCGGGCGGTTTGCGAAGCTGGAATCCCTCCCCGGGCCTCGGTCTCCTCGAGCATGAGGTGGAAGCCGCGTCCCGGCGCGGCGTGGAGTGGCTCGTCGCCACCCGACCAGGAGCGGCGGACCGCGAGGACATGATCCTCCCGCGCCGAGAACGCCATCACCCGGGCGGCCTGCACCGTTGCCGTGCCAGCCCGCCCTGTGCCGACCCCACCTGGAGTGAGTAGCCGCTCACCGTCAAGGAAGACCTCCGTCGCACCGGGAGCCTCGATGCGCAGCACCAGTGGTTTGTCCCACAGCTCACGATCGATCAACAAGTGCCGGCGGAACCACCCAGTTCCCGTCCACCCTGCACTGGGCAGCACACCAGCCGGCAGGCGTGGGTCAACCGGCTGCCAGCCGCGATCGTCAAGGTGCGGATCGGCCCAGGCAGGATTGTCGCCCGGGTGGAACCGCCACGCGTAGGTCAGCTCGATGATCCCGTCTCCCGAGAACCCGTCCAGCGTGAAGCGTGCGGGCGCCGGCTCCTGGGCGACGGCCCAGCGACCTGCAACGATCGCAACAATGAGAGGTGCGAGTAGGCGGCGGCCGCAGGCGGTGACGTGCATGCGCAACAGTCATGCTACTCCGATGTGCCACAAATGACCGCGGGTGTCCTCGCCCCGCCACGCGCGGACCACCTTCAGACGCTGTCGCACCGAGATTCACGCCCTCTCATGCACCTCGCAGCGCACTCTCAGCCCGAAGGAGCGACGTGTACGGCCGGGCACGCGAGTCGCCCATTCCGACCTCCTTGGCCTAATCGGTGCAGGGGCCTGGGTGAAGTCCGTCGGTGGTAGCATGGCCGCGGATCACGTGCGATCGTCCATCGTGCTTTGGAACCGGGTCAGATGGGAGATCTCGACTGGAGAATGCGGTAGGAGGGGCCCGTGCTCTTGTTCGTGCTGGAGGTCGTCGGTGCCTCGATTCTCGTTTCTCTTTTCGCGAGCGGGATCAGGTTAATTCCGCGCTATCCGAAGAGGAAGTACTTCTTCATCCAGCAACTGGCAAATACCGTGCTTCTCAGCATCGTCCTCACCTTGCTGCTCCTGCTCAAGATCGATCTGTCGTTGCCTCTCCTCTGCGTGATCATACTCGCGGTCCTGTGGACGTCCGTCCGTTTCACCAACAGGGTGGCCAGAGACAGAGTGACCTGAACCCCTGAGACGAGTCCGGGCTGAGAGGTCAAGATGCTCCAGACCGACCTCTCACTCGGAGCGGCCTCTCGCTAGTGGCTTACAGTGCACGCACGAGCAAAGGAGAACGTACGACGCCTACGAACGTGCCTCCCCACCGCTGGTCCCAGATCCTGGCCTGGGGTATTGTCAGCCTCTTTGTTCTCGGTTTTTTCTTCCCTCTCGTGGGAGCGTGGACGGGCGCAATCCTGGGCGTCTGGTTCGTGGGCACGCAGAAACCCTGGCGCGGGTTCCTCTGGCTCAGCGCTCTCACACTCCTCCTCAGCCTGGTCTCAGATTGGCGCAAGATCCCGCTGACCGGCGTGACGCACGTCCTCGAGTACCTGGGCTGTATGGTCCTCGTCACCCTGCTCAGCGTCCTGCCGTTTCTCTACCACCGCCTTGTCAGTCCGCGTCTGCCTGGATTCCTGTCCACCCTCCCTCTGCCGCTTGCGGGAGCGGTGCTGAAATGGCTTGCCCTGGCGTGGCTCCCCGCCAGCATTTTCAGCGCCTACTCCTTGATCGAGGGTCAGAAAGCGAATACTCCTCTGCTTCACATCGGGGCCGTGCTCGGGATCGGTGCAGTTGCATTTCTCGTCTATTGGTTCGCGGCCGTGGTTCTCTGGATGTGGAACGAGGAATTCCGCGCCTCCAAGATCGCCGTGGGTGCAAGCGTCTTTGCTGCGTTTTGCGTCCTCGCGGCAGGCTTTGGACTCTTCCGCCAGTTGACCGGCGCTGTGCTCCCGGCGGCGCTGCCCAACCCAGCAGCATTTGCCTGGATTTGCCTCGGCGGCGTGCTTGCCCTGAGCATCTGGGCGCTCTTCCACCCGGGCAAGTGCCGGATACCGTGGGCCGACCGCCCCGATATCGCCCTCTTACAAAGCCCTTCCACCCGAACCCCATTGGAACTGGTCCGCAAAGACGGCCGGGAGACGCTGATCAGCCCATCCGGCGAACGGTTTCCGATCCGCGACGCGATTCCAGTCTTTCTCAAGCCAGACGAGCTCGCTGGCTCCAACCGGAAGTACCGCCGCCTGTATGAAACGATCGGCGGATTCTATGATGATGCCCAGCGCGTGGTGTATGCCCTGCGCGGAGTGGACCAGGACGCTCACTTCCTGAGCTATCTCCCGCTGCTCGAAATCAAGCCCGGCGATCTGGTACTCGAAACCTCCGTGGGCACAGGGCTCAACTTCAAGTACCTGCCGCGCGGCATCAAGCTCTTCGGCCTCGACATCTCCCCGGAGATGCTGGCCAGGTGTCAGGCCAACCTCCGCCGCTGGCAACTGGACGCCGACCTCTTCCTCGGCAATGCCGAGAGACTGCCGTTCGCCGACTGCAGCTTCGACGTGGTGTTTCATGTGGGTGGCATCAACTTCTTCAGCGATCGAGCAGAGGCCATCCAGGAGATGATCCGCGTCGCCAAACCCGGCAGCCGCGTCCTTATCGCCGACGAGACCGAGGAGCACGTCAAGGAGACCTACGAGCACATGCCGATCGCCAGCGGGTACTTCAAAGACCGCAGAGAGGCGGTCGCCGCTCCGATCGATTTGGTGCCGCCGCAGATGCAGGAAATCCATCTCGAGTCGCTGCTGAACGACCGATTCTACGCGCTGACCTTCCGCAAACCCGCGCACGGAGCGTGAGGTTCGAGCGACCAGCGGTCGCGCGATGGTCTCGAAGCCGAGTGGCTGAACACGACCGTTGGCTGGCATCTGTTCAAGGAGGCCCAGATGAACACGGAAAACGCTAGGATCCTCGTGATCGGAGCCGGCGTGAACGGCTCGATCTGCGCCACGGGGCTCCATCAGGCGGGGATCGACGTGACGCTCCTCGCCCGCGGTAAGCGCTACGAAGAGATCCGGGACGGCGGGGTTGTGATCGAGAACCCATTCAAGAACACCCGCAGCGTGAGCCGGGTCCCCGTCATCAACTGCCTCGATCCGCAGGATGTCTACGAGTACGTCCTGGTTGTCGTCCGGAAGAACCAGGTTGCAGATCTGTTGCCGGTGCTGGCCCGCAACCAGTCGCCGAATATCGTCTTCATGGTCAACAATCCGTCCGGCCCGGGTGAATTCTGCAATGCGCTCGGCAAGGAGCGGGTCATGCTGGGCTTCGTGTTTGGTGCGGGCAAGCGGGATGGCGGCGTGATCCGCGCCATGGCAGGTGTCGGAACCGCTTCGAGTCTGGCCGGGCTCCTATGGCCGTCTCCCTTTGGAGAGATCGACGGAGCGATTACACCGAGGCTCACGAGGCTCGTGGGCATCTTGCGCCGGGCGGGCTTCGCCGCCGGGATCTCGCGGAATGTGACGGATTATCTCGCCACGCATGCGGCGCTGGTCGCACCGATGGCCGGCTTTCTCATGCAACGCGGCTACGATCGCCTCTCGCTCGCCCGCTACACACGCGACGATTTTGGTTTGCTCGTCGACGCGCTGCGCGAAGTGCTCGACGTCCTCCCGGCGGTGGGGGTCCGCGTCACTCCTCCAAGCACTGCTGTTCTGAAGATTATCCCGCGTTTCCTTTTGGTCGCATGGTTCCGTGTGCTGCTTCCCACCAAATTCATGGAAGTGGGTGCCCTGTATCACGTATCCCAGGCACCGGACGAAATGCGCCAGCTTGGCATTGAACTCATGGCGCTGGTCGCAAGATCGGGTCTTCCCGTCCCTGCGATTCGGAAGCTATGCAGCGACCCCTCCGTGTCAAGTCACCAGGTTGAGTTGGGCCAGCTCGATACTCGCGCGTAGCTGATTGCGGCGAACGTTGCCGAACCGTGAGTTGCACGTCAAACACTGTCATTCCCTCCAGGGTGACGTCCAAGAGTCGCGGCAAAGAGGCAGGGGTTGGGCCCTCTGAGCCTGGACGGGTCGCGTCGGCCCGGCAAGTAGAGAAGCTACCTGGAACCAGAGATCGCACGCCGACCGAAGGCGCAGGCACCCTACGGTTTCTGGAATTTGGTGAGAAGGTACAGTCCGTGGCGGTTACCGGACCGCGCACTGGTCCGCAGGCAGCCACGGGACCTCGGTAGGGATGTCCCAGTAGAGATCCACGACGACACCGCGTGAGTCGAGGAGCACCCCGAGGTACCTCCCAGGCGACTCGGCCTGAACGATCCAGTTCATGACCCGGGCTCCGTGGAGGAGACCGTCCCGGCTCGGTTTCCCGAGTTGACGCCGGAGCTCGGTTTCCGTCGTCTTGCAGAGCACGACAGACCTAGCGACCGCGGCGACGTCAACGCTGGCCGAGAGCCTGGAGAAGGTCTGCAGGGTGCTGCCGGGAGGATTGGGAGCTGCCTGCGCGGTGGAGCTCGATGTGTGGGAGTGTGCACACGCAACGATGAGGAGGGCGCACACCGGGAGAGCTCGCTGAATCAAGCCGCTCATACGCAGGACTCCCTTCACGCAGACGGTTGGACGATTGACGATCCGAGGCAAACCGGGTGGACCGCTTGGGAATCCCACAACGCGATGATGCGCTGCTGCGCGCGCACCGCGCAAACCATGCCGCAGGCATGCCTGCTACGTACCGTCAGGCCACACCAGCTTCCTGACCCGTAGCCGGTGAAATTGGTTTGGCCATCCGCCAGCTCGGAGGCCGCGCGATCAAGCGCTGCGATCACATGGCCGACCGGGGGCCGCGTCATCGCGGCCGTCGGGCCAGTCAGCGGAATGCCGCTCGACAAGGCCTCTCCGGCACCCATCGCCAGACCACCGTTCCACCTCATCCCTGCCCGCTGTTGATCCTCGAGGCTTAAGTCTCATAGGCCGTCGTATTTTGAATAGCCCCTCTCGTTCCAGTAGTCGGCGGGCTCTTCGGCGGAGTACGTGATCGAAGTGATCGCCTTGATGTTCTTTAGTCCCAGCTTCATCGGGACGAGGAGGCGCAGCGGCGCTCCGTGCTCAACGGGAAGAGGCCTTCCCGAAAGGTGCGTCGCGAGGAGCGCCTGGGGGTGGCGCGCCGTCGGCAGATCGATCGAGACGTAGTAGGGGTCCGGATTCCCGCTCGAGTCGAGGTTGACGGCGGAATCCAGACGCGCCCACCGCGCGTCCGGACGGGGGGGAAAAGCCTTCAGGAAGTCGGCGAAGCCCAGACCTCCCCACCAGGCCACCGCGCTCCACCCTTCGACGCAGCAGAGGCGTGTAACCTCCTCGCGGTGCGCGAAGCGAGCGAGCAGGTCGGAGATCGTGAACCGCTCGACACGTCCCGATGCCAGGCCGGAGACCGCGAGCGTCCAACCCGGGACATACGACGCGTCCGGGGTGGCGCCGTTGTAGTTGTTCCGCAGCGGTGTGACCTGCGACTTCAAGTAGGTCCGGACCGTGCGGTTCGGCGAATAGAGTCCCTCGGCGACGTCGTCGTCGAAGGTCAGGGCCCGGTCCAGGAAATTCTCGCGGCGCTCAGGGGACGCCCCGAGCCGCGCCTCGAGGGAATTCAACCAGTCGCGCAGGCGCGGAGTCAGGTGCTTCTGGCGCGTCTCGTCGGGAAGCAGCCACCAGAGTCCGCCGCCCGCCGCGAGAGCGCCCATCCCCAGTAGCAGGAAATCCCGCCGGCCCCGCGACCGGATCTTCGACGCCGGCACTTCGACCGCAATCTCCTCCGGCTCCCGCAACCGCTCGGCCAACGAAACTCGCCGCTTGACCGCCATAACAGTCTCCGCGGGGGGCGGCGCAGCCTCTTTCTCTTCCTCTCTCTCCCCCCGCGGGGGAGTGGAAGGCGCCTCCCCTCCCTCTACTTCAGCGCCGTCCGGGGCCGAAGGCTGCGTTTCTCGCAAGACGAGCGCCTGGGAGGGCGGGGCGAGAGGCCCACCGGCGACCACCGAAGACCCTTCCCGCGTTTCGACGACAGGTTCCGCTGCCTTCGTTTCAACAACATCCCGCGCGGCCGGCGTCTCCTCGGTCTCTCCCGCGGGACTCGCGCCGTCTTCGCTCGGAGGTTTAGTCTCGTCCATGAGACTCCCTGACGCGGGCCGACCACCCCGTGACCATCGACCGGAACGTGTCCCACCCGTCCGCGATCACGAGGATCACGTGGGGAATCACGAAAGCGGCAAACGTCACCATGACCCAGAAGTGGACCAGGCGTGCCCCGTTGTAATTGACGAAGAGCCGCTCGACCCAGAAGAGTTGAACCGGCTTGTGCATCGCCCAGCCGCTCGCAACGGCGAGGATTCCGAGAAGCGACATCGAGAGATACGCCCCTCGCTGCAGCGCGTTGTACTTCGAGCGCTCGGGCGGGTGCGGGCACGGCCGGCGCAGGAACTTTGCCGGGACGACGCCCAGGTAATAGCGGATCATGCGCAACGCGTCCGCGGGATCCGACGCGCGGGGCAGAAGGGCCTTGTACCCGCCTCCCAGCGCGAGGCCCAGGATGTACATGAGGCCGTTCGCCAGGAGGAGATAGGCAAAGAGCCAGTGGAGGCGCAGCGCCTGCGCCAGGCGGAACGTCCCGAGCCCAATGCGGTCGTAAACCCATCCACCAGGATCGGCGCTTGCGCCGATCCTGCCGATGTCCGCGAGGTAATCCGTGCTGCGGGTCACTGGGTCCGGCCGATGCTCAAGAACCGGCGACGCCCAGTAGATCGAAAGCCCGCTCGCGATGAGACTGAAAAGGACCGGAAGAAGCAACCAGTGCGACAGGCGGACGAGTGCGTGATGCTTGACAACAACTCGCCGGAGCGGTAGCGCCCCCGAAACACGCTCGGCTCGCGCGCTCATCCGCTGGCTGTCTTTCTTCGAACCGGCTCCGCGGTCCTGCGCTGTGTCGCGAGGTCCTCGAGACAGCGCACTGCAAGAATGGGTAGGACTTCGCTTTTCACTGGGTTCGAGGGTGCGCCCACTCAACGATGGAGTCAAGGCGAACTCGGCCGTCTCAGGGTCCATTTGGGAGAGGGACGACGGTAAGAACGTGGTTGAGGCAACCCGGAGCAGTGGTTAGGACCGGCCCGCCAGTGGTTGCCGGCGGCCGCAACCCTGGCCTCCGCCGCGGCGATCGCCTGCCTGGCCCGCATCTCCGGCAGCGGGCTGGGAACGTCGAGCACCGGTAGAGCCCGTCGAGGTCGTATAGATCGAAGTTGCGCGCCGCCGCAAAATCATCCAGGGGGTCCTTGCGGACCCCCGTCCCAATTCCCCGCGGCACATGGCCCCCGGAGCCCCTGCGCTCCGCGCAACCATTTCGAGCGCCTCCTTGCAGCGTCCAACACGTGGCTTCAGGCACCACCTGGAACGGGCCGGGCGGCGGGGGCTCCAACCGAGACACCCCGCCGTCCTGCGGGTTCCTCACATCTTGGGCTTCTCTTCTGCCTTGGGCTCGGGAGCAGTGCCGGTCTTCATCATCGGACACTCCATCGCGCCCTTCGTGCCTTGCATATGCATGTGATGCATCATGTGCGCCATCATCTCGGGTTGCATCTCCATCATCATGGCGCGGGAGGCCTTGCGCTGGGCGACGAGCTCGTTGATGACAGCCGCCATTGCCGGTTCCATGTTGACCTCTGGCTTGGCGGCGTTCATCGTCGCCACCAGCTTGTCCAAATCGGCGTCCATCGCCTTGAGCTTGTCCTGCATCGCTTGCCTCTTGGCCATCAGAGCCTGACACTCCGCCTTCAGGTCGGCTTCGCGCTTCTCCGTCGCAGCGCTCTCCATGTGGTGGCCGGTCATCGGGGCCGTCTGCGGGCTCTTGGTGGCCGGAGGGGCGGGAGGCGGAGGCGTTTGGGCGCCGACGCCCACGGCCAGCGCGAGCGCGGCAGCGGCGAGGATGCCAGGAACGAGGACGTTCAGATGGTGCTTCTTCATTGTCGTATTTCCTCTCTGGCGGTCTTTGGGACCACCCGTTCAGGCGCCATGGGGAAAGTCAGGCGCCGATGGACGGAGATGCAGCTACAGCCCTTTCCCCAGCCTTTCTCAAGGCTAGTTTTCAGATCTCCGACCAGGAAGAGTACCTACTACCAGGGAGCAGGACCGTGACGTGGGTAGAAACTACTTCTCCGGCGACCGCCCTCGATCGTCGACCCTCGCGCCGATCTTGATCAGCCCCTCGGGACCCAAAACCCGAGAGAGTTGGTGCAGGTGAAAGCTGAGTCGGAGGTGGTTTGGTGGTCTCGGAGTGTGTCCCAGAAGGGGAAGGACCGATGTTGCGTGGATCCCTGGCGAGTCGACTTGTGTAACTACTGAACTCGCAGTGAGATGACGCAAGTGCCAAGGTCGTATATATCGAAGTTGCGAGCCCCCGCAACCAGGATATAAACGACCTCCTCCTTGGCGAGGAGGTCTTTCATATTCAGTCCAATACGAACCTCAACTGGCTGCCCCACTCCGAACTCTGGGTGGGTTGTGGCCATCTCCTCGACCGAGAGCCCGTGCTTGGCGGCGTGCTGTGGTGTTAGCTTCTTGATTAAGAGGCCGCACAGGGGGCAGTGAATGCCCTGACGATGTTCCGGCGTGGTAGACAGAGGGCGCACGAGGATGCGAGTGACCATGCCGGCGAGGAACTCCCGAGCCAGGTCGAGGTCAGTGTCCAGGACCTTGTCGAGGTTCTCGAGGGCATCCTGAATCAGGCCGGTATCGATGGTGAGGAGCTTGCTCTGGCGGTGGAATGTGGCGAAGGCGTTGCGACACTCCTTGAGCTTTGCGCGCTCCTGATTGATGAGGCCGGTCACGTACTGGAGCAACTCCTTGTCAAGCGTCATTCGTGAGGCGTTGGCGACCCGGTTCTTGATGCTGTCCTCGAGGCGGGAAATCTCGTTGTGTCAAGGGCGGTGGAAGAGTGTACCGGCAGGGCGGTCGAAAAGTGGACCACTTCGGAGGGTTGATGAGCCAGGCAGGCGGAGGGAGGGCGTAGCCCGACCGGAGACTGCCTGGCTCGTGCC
>Ga0182021_10004670_pt1 | contig 16133 bp, 14 predicted proteins | sample 612E3MmetaG_FD_120493 | JGI IMG/M metagenome (GOLD analysis project Ga0182021, IMG submission 120493) | Permafrost microbial communities from Stordalen Mire, Sweden - 612E3M metaG (Illumina Assembly) | ecosystem: Environmental > Terrestrial > Soil > Wetlands > Permafrost | place: Sweden... | reverse complement strand
GTTTCAAAGCTAATCATTGAAGCTGTAAAAGACTATCTGAATTACTAAATAGCGCAATTAAAAAGACGCTTCTAGTTTACCAGGGGCGTTTTTGCTTTTTTAACGGTGCTTTTATCGGGCGGTACTTAATTGTACCGCCTTATTTTTTTATGCCTATCGTGTGAAGTCAAAGGAGGTAAAGAGCAAGGTCGAGAAACAACAGTAAGAAGTAAATAAGAGGAGGAGGTTAGAACGATGTCATGGCTTTATGAACATAGAGACCAGCTTAACGGATCGAGGGCATTGGCAGAGATAGCCTACCACATTACTTACGACGTACCACCCTACGATAGAGACGATGTTGAGCAAAATATAATCATCACCCTGATGCGTGTTAAACAGAGAAACGACAACCCGGCCTACTTATGGGGCGCGGCTCGCAATGAGTTAAGAAAGTACCGGTTCCGGAAATGGTATGAAAGCCGGAAATTTTGTTCTTTCGATGATTGCCAGGTCATCACTTCTCAAGGTGGGAATAGTGATGCCCGGCTTGATGCCATAGCTACGCTTGCCGCCTTACCGAAAAGGCTGCTGCGGATAGGGCACGACCGGCTCAATGGGAAGAAGCTAAGCGAGAAAGATTATGCATACTGGAGGAGACACAAAGTAAAACTGGAATGCCGCCAGAATTCAAAGGAGATTTCGGACTGGGAGAAAAGGCAAATATTGCGGCTCCACGATAAGGGTTATTCGGTCTACGAGATTCGTAAAACTACGGGAAGATGTTACGAAACCATCCAGCGTGCCATCAATAACAGGGGCTAATTTGGTTCCGGCGGAGCATACCAGTGACATGCGGTTTGAAAAAGAGGATGACAATCATTCAGGTAGTATTCATCACACCTAAAAAGCAATGTTGGGTCTTTGTTGTTTATTTCGCTGTTTACCGATACCAAATATTAACAAAATGGAATTCAAAGTCTTAACTTATCAATTATTGAAACACCAAGTTCTCCGGCAATTACGAATATAGTAGTCCATAGAATAACTCCAACGCATATCCATATAAATAATTTTCTTGGTTGGATATTTAGTGCGATTCCCAATGCAGTTCCCACCCACACACCGGTTACAATCGGGGCACATAGTCCCAGTCCGATAACACCATATTTTGCCATATATGGCCGATAACCCGTCTTCTATGTTGATTTACACCATTTCTATGGCTCTTTTCCCACCATTAATTTCAGCAGCCCTACTTAATATTTACTAATCGCCTGGTGCCCTAGTGTCCCAGCGACTTCTTTAATTCGTGGTCTATCCGGAATCGCGCACCGTACAAGTTCAACCGGCTGGGGCTGCCGATTACAATCAGTATTACCGGTATCAAAAGGCAAACTAACCAGCAACGGTTTCATGTAGGTTTCAATCAATTAAAGGTCTATACATTGGTCACAATTGGGTCATGCATGTTTTGAGCTTGTTGTACGTGGTATAATAGAAACGAGCGTAATTAGATATACTATGCTATCTCCTCGGTAAAAGCATTTATAAACTGACATTTTACCGTTGAGCATCATCTCTCCCCAATTTCACAGGCATGGTCGTGGCAATACGATTGTCTTTATCATCGAATGGAGTAAAACAAATTAAATGAATAGACCCGACAATTGCCCTCCTGTTACTGTGTTGATATGTACCCGTAACGAAGAGGCTAGTTTACCTTACGTTCTGCCTCACATTCCGAGTTGGGTGGATGAAATTTTATTGGTGGATGCCCATTCTAGTGACGCGACAGTCGAAATCGCTAAAAAACTGTGCCCCGGAATACGGGTGCTCTATCAGACAGGAAAGGGAAAAGGGGATGCTCTCAAGTTGGGCATCAGTGAAGCCAAGGGCGATATCATCGTTACCATAGACGCCGATGGTGAGACACCGCCGGAATATATCTCGCAATTTATCCAACCTTTACTTGAAGGAAATGATTTCGCGAAAGGCTCGAGGCTTTATAAAACCCGACCGGCAAAGATGCCTGGTTACCGATGGTTTGGCAACAAGGTTTTAGCTTCTACCTGTAATATTTTATTCGGTACTCGCTTTACCGATATTTGCTGTGGCTACAACTCATTCTGGAAGAAGGAATTCTTAAAACTAAATCTGTCCTATAGTAAAAAGGAAATCGGCTGCAGTATGGAACAGCAAATGATAGTGCGGGCGAAAAAAAACGGCAAGAAAATAGTAGAGGTGCCTATCAGCAGCAATGGCAGGATTGCCGGGAAAAGCGTCATCGGGGGCGTTAAAAATTCTGTAAACCAGGGGTTCAGGGATTGGTTTCTTATCATCAGGGAGAGGTTTCATGACTGATAAACCTCTCCTTTCGATTGTCATTACTGCTTATACGGCCGAAAGATTAAATGATATTTACGAACTTCTGAAAAGTATTAAGGATCAAACATATCTCAGGACTGAGACTCTCTTTGTTGTGGAGGGTTCTAAGGAATTGTTGGAAAAAATCAATACATACGGAGTGGACAATAGAATTCCGAATTTAAAGGTATTGTTTAATGACGGTGAACGCGGATTATCGGGCGCAAGAAACGTGGGTATCAAACAAGCTTGCGGAGATATTATAGCTTTTGTTGATGACGATGTTCTCCTCTACCCTGATTGGGCAGAAAAAATGGTGATGGCTTATAATACTGATTCCATCATCGGAGTTACCGGACCGGCAATTCCTCTGTGGGAAGACCCGTCAATGTCGTGGTTTCCAGAGGAGTTTTATTGGATTATCAGTTGCACCGCGTGGGACGCGGACAACCGTGTTAAAGAAATACGGAATGCCTGGGGTATGAATATGTCTTTTAAACGTGAGGCATTCGAAAAAGCCGGCGTTTTTTCTAATAAGTTTGGTTTTCATAAAGGTCCAATGGCCGAAGATAATGAATTTTCATTGAGAATCAAGGAGAAAACAGGTAAGAAAATATTATACGTTCCTGACGTAAAATTATGGCATCGGGTACACAAATACAGATTAAGCGGAAAATTTATCAGGGAAAGGTCTTACTGGATAGGTTATTCACGGCGCATGATGATACGAGCGCAATCTAAACGCAATAGCAGTGATACAGACGTCCTCTCACAGGAGCATCGACTACTAAATCGGATTTTTACCAGATTATTTCCCGATATAATAAAAAAAATGTTTACTAAGCCTGCAATTGCGTGTCGTGTCACCTCAGTCAGCGTTACCGCTTTGACATTTGTTACACTTGGTTATTACTCTCATTTAATGCCTGCTTTTCTGAAACGTAAATTCTAAAGGAGTGTTTATAAATGACGAAGTATTTAGTGACCGGCGGCGCCGGATTTATCGGCAGTCACTTGTGCGAAAAGTTAATCGCCGATGGCAATCAGGTGACTGTCTACGACAATCTGGTTTCCGGAAGTATGGAAAACATCAAACATCTGATGGGGAAAAAGGGGTTCCAATTTATTCAGAATGATTTGCTTGCCGCCGCACAGCTGGTTGAAGCGATGAAGGGAAATGATATTGTCTGGCATCTGGGCGCGAATACGGATATTCCGACCGGTAATAAAGTCACCGACCTCGACTTGAAAAATTGCACTATCGCCACGCGAAACGTTTTAGAAGCGATGAGAATAAATAACATCGACAAAATTCTATTTTCTTCCAGCGCTTGTGTTTACGGAGACGCTCCTCCGGTGGCTTTATCCGAAACATTTGGGCCGTTACTGCCTATTAACCTGTACGGAGCCGGTAAATTAGCTTGTGAAGGATTAATGAGTTCGTACAGCCATCTCTTTGGAATTAAAGTCACAATGTTTCGTTTTGCTAATGTCGTTGGCGCCAGAATGGGGCACGGCGTAATTTATGATTTTATTCAGAAGCTTAAAAATAATCCGGGGGAACTTGAAGTCCTCGGTGATGGCAAACAGGAAAAACCCTTCTTCCTGGTGGAAGACTGTATCAGCGGTATGATTTGCGCTTTTAACAACAATAAATTACAGTGCGATGTTTTTAACCTCGGTACGGAGACCTTTACTACTGTGACTAGAATCGGAGAAATTGTTGCTGAGGAAATGGGCTTAAAGAATGTGAAATTCAGGTATACCGGCGGACGGAGAGGGTGGCCCGGCGATGCTCCGGTAGTTCATTTCAGCGTGGCGAAAGTGAAAAAACTTGGTTGGCAGGCGAGCCATTCTTCGGATGAAGCCGTTAGAATAGCCGCTAAAAGACTGTTAGGAAAATAAAGTGAAAATTGCGGTTACAGGTGGCGCTGGTTTTATTGGCAGTAATCTCGTTAAAAAACTGCTGGATATCGGACACGAAGTCGTAATCATCGACGATTTATCGCGTGGAAATGAGCTCAATCTGCAGGATTTGGGGATTAAAACTGCGATCAAGCAGATAGACCTCAGAGATTCTAAATCAACGCAGAAATGTATTAAGGGCGCAGAGGCCGTGTTTCATCTGGCCGCCCGCGTCGGTAGTATTAATTATCTGCATGGAAGTAAATGGAACGAGCTCGAAGCGCTGCAAAGTAATTTGATCATCGATGCTAATGTGTTCCGTGCTTGTCTGGAAAACGGCGTGAAAAAACTGGTATACGCGTCCAGTGTGGCAGTTTATCCCATCGAATATCAGGATAAATCAGAAGCAATCTTCTCAGAGAATTCACTTAACCACTTTAATCCTGAAGGCGGATACGGTTGGTCGAAATTAATGGGAGAGATACAGTTAGCCTGGACCGAGGGCTTGGATATCAGCATCGCCCGTATTTTCAATATATATGGTGAAAACGGCGCTCTAGGCAAGAGTTCTCATGTCGTTACGTCCCTCATCCGAAAAGCGATTATCTATCCGCAGGAAAAGTATGTTGTCTGGGGTGACGGCACAAAAACACGCGACTTCCTTTACGTCGGGGATTGTGTTGAAGCATTGATCAAGATGCAGGAAAAAGCAGCGAAAGAACCGTTTATTATCAATATCGGATCGGATAAAGCCATAAAAATCAGCACATTAGCGGAGAAAATCGCACAAATTTCCGGTAAGAATATGGAAATCAGCTACGATCCGAGCCGGCCGTCAGGGCCTTTTTCCAGAACATCGGATAATAGACAGGCAAAAAGCCTTCTCAATTGGGAGCCTAAAGTAAGTCTGGACGAAGGGTTGCGGCGCACCTATAAATGGGAAGAAAAAAGACTCAAACCGGTTTAATTATTTTCCCTGTTTTGTACAGAGAAAACGTGTTTTCAACAGGAGATTGATAATTGGGGAAAAGTGAGTTTTACTCCAAGGGGTACTACGCAGGTTTGGCCCCGGAACCGAGGTTCAGCAAAGTTCTTGAAATTGCCGGAAAACTGGGCGGCAAGAAACTGCTGGATATCGGTTGCGGCGATGGGACATATACGCTTCTCTTGAAGAAAGCTTTAAAAGCCGACGAGGCGGTTGGTATCGAAATCTCGGCGGAAGCAGTCGGTGCGCTGAAGGAAAAGGGCATCAAAGCCTATCAACTGGATATCGATGAACAGTCTTTCCCGTTTGAAGATGATTCTTTTGATTTTGTGTATTGCGGGGAGATTATCGAGCATGTATTTAATCCGGACCATTTGCTCGCCGAAGTGGCACGTGTATTAAAACCGGGTGGGAAATGCATTATTACCACCCCGAATCTCGCCGGCTGGCCGAATCGGCTGGCTTTATTATTGGGGTATCAGCCATTCGCCACATCAGTTAGTCCGGAACACGAAGGCGCCGGTAAATTACTGATGAAAGGTGATGAAGGTCAGTGGGGCCATATCCGGGTTTTTACACTCAGAGCTTTGAAGGAATTAGTTAAAATTCACTCATTTAAAATCCTCTCTACGTCCGGGTGTCCGGTTTCAATTAACACCTCATCGTCGGGAATATTGTCGGGTAGTATTAAAATCATGGACAAAGCGATGTCCTCATTCCCTTCACTCGCTTCACGTGTTATCGTGGTCGTAGAAAAATAGTGGGTACATAATATACTCAATTTGCGGGAGGTAAAATGACAAAGAAAGCTTTGATCACCGGCATTACCGGTCAGGACGGCTCCTATCTGGCAGAGTTTTTGCTGGCCAAAGGCTATGAAGTGCACGGCATTATCCGTAGAGCCAGCACTTTCAATACCTCACGCATCGATCATCTATTCCATGACCCGCATGAGAAGGGTTTAAAATTGAACTTGCATTATGGCGATCTCTCCGATGGCGCGCAACTTACCAACTTGCTTTACAATATCAGTCCTGATGAAATCTATCACCTCGGGGCGCAGAGTCACGTCAGGGTCAGTTTTGATACGCCGGAATACACCGGTAACATCACTGCGTTGGGCACTACCAGAATTCTGGAAGGAGTCAGACGAAGCGGTATTAAAACCCGGTTCTACCAGGCTTCCAGCAGTGAGATGTTCGGCAGCACCCCACCGCCGCAGAATGAATCCAGCGCTTTCCATCCCCGCAGTCCATACGCCGCGGCCAAAGTTTATGCTTTCTGGGAAACAGTAAATTACCGCGATGGCTTCAATCTTTTTGCCTCGAACGGCATCCTTTTTAACCACGAATCGCCACGGCGTGGCGAAACTTTTGTAACGCGTAAAACAACCCGCGCCATTGCCCATATTTTAGCCGGAAAACAGGACCTTCTTTACCTTGGCAATCTGGCCGCGAAAAGAGACTGGGGTTATGCCCCCGAATATGTGGCTGCGATGTGGCAAATGGTACAGCAGGATAAACCCGGCGACTATGTTATCGGCACCGGGGAATCGCATACCGTCCAGGAATTCGTTGAAGAGGCTTTTAATTACGTTCAGCTGGACTGGAACAAATATGTCCGCATCGATCAGGCATACTTCCGTCCGACCGAGACCGATTTGCTATTGGCCGACCCCGCCAAAGCGATCAAAGACCTTGGCTGGAATCCCAAAGTAAAATTTAAAGACCTTGTAAAAATCATGGTCGACGCCGATATGGAAGCTATGGGGCTGAAACCCCGCGGCGAAGGCAAGAAAATTATTTCCAAATGCGGGCTAAACACCATTGACCGAGCTTTGATCAATCCTACCGGAGGCCACGATAAATGAACCAGTTATCCGGGCAAAGAATCATGGTGACCGGCGGTGACGGCTTCCTCGGCAAGTTTGTCGTGAAGAAGCTGACCGATATCGGCTGCCGTCATATTTTTGTTCCGACCATCGATAAATATAATCTATTGAGCATGGATTCGGTGAAGCAGGCTTTTAAAGACGCCCGACCGGATGTAGTCATTCATCTGGCCGCTAAGGTTGGCGGCATTGGCATTACCCGCGAGAAGCCGGCCGAATCGTTTTATGAAAATATTATGATGGGTCTGCAGACTATGGAACAGGCCAGATTAGCCGGCGTGAAAAAGTTTGTGGCGATGGGCAGTGTCTGCGCTTATCCCAAGAACATTCCGGTGCCGTCTAAAGAGGAATCTCTCTGGGACGGCTATCCCGAAGAGACAAATGCGCCGTACGGGCTGGCAAAAAAGATGCAGTTGGTGCAGGCGCAGGCCTACCGCCAGCAATACGGGTTCAATGCCATTTATCTGTTACCGGTTAACCTGTATGGCCCCGGTGATAACTTCAACCCCCAGAGTTCCCATGTCATCCCGGCGTTAATTAAAAAATGTATTGACGCGATAGAAAACGGCGACAAGTCGATCATCATCTGGGGCAGCGGCAGACCGACCCGCGAGTTTTTATTTGTTGCAGATGCAGCAGAGGCAATTGTGCTGGCCGCGGAAAAATATGATAAACCTGATCCGGTAAATCTCGGCTCAGGCTTTGAAATATCCGTGGCGGAACTTGCGGCTCTGATTACCCGTTTGACCGGATTCCAGGGGGAATTAGTCTGGGATCCTTCTAAACCGGACGGTCAGCCGCGCCGGAAATTTGATACTTCCCGCGCCGAAAAAGAATTCGGATTCAAAGCTTCAACAGGTTTTGAGGAAGGTCTCAAGAAAACGATCGAGTGGTATAAAGAGACAAGGAGAATAGGGAATGGCTGACCTCTCGAAGATACAGGAAAATATCAACGAACTTGTGCGCCGGTATTATGCCGGCCAAAAGAAACCGCCGTTTGTATTGGGAAAAACCAAGATCCCTTTAATCACGCCTCCGTACAACGCCGATGAGGTGAACGAAGCTCTCGATTCTCTGCTGACTTCCCGCGTCACCATGGGCCAAAAGGTCAAGCAGTTCGAGAGGTTGTTCGCGGATTACATCGGGGTAAAGCACGCAATCATGGTCAATTCCGGTTCCAGCGCCAATCTCCTGGCGTTGAGCATCCTGACCAATCCCGGAATCAAGAATCCCATCCGACCCGGCGATGAAGTCATTACACCTGCCGTTACCTGGTCCACCACCGTTTTTCCTATCATTAATTGCGGCGCTGTGCCGGTGCTGGTGGATGTCAACCTGCAGGATTTCAATATCAGCCTGGAGGGCATTAAAAAAGCCATTACCCCGAAAACCAGGGCCATCATGCCGGTGCATTTACTGGGAAACCCCTGTCAGATGGACGGTCTGATGAAGATCGCCAAAGAGCACAAATTGTACGTCATCGAGGATTCGTGCGAAGCCCACGGCGCCGAGTTTCAAGGCCAAAAAGTCGGCAGCTTCGGCGATATGGGCACCTTCAGTTTCTTCTTCTCCCACCATATCAGCACCATCGAAGGCGGCATGGTCGTCACGGATAATGATGAATTTGCGGAACTGGCACGGGGGCTGCGTGTCTTCGGCTGGATTCGCGATTTGAAAGACAAGGATAAAATAGCCAAAAAATACAACGGGATCGATCCCCGCTTCCTGTTTATCAATGTCGGCTATAATTTCCGTCCCATGGAGATACAGGGGGGCTTCGGCATTCACCAGATAACCAAGCTGGAGGATTTTATCGAGGTGCGGCGGATAAATGCAGAATTCTGGCAGAAAAAACTGAAAAAGTATTCCACTTATTTTACCGTCCACGAACAGAAACCGGGCACACGTCACGTCTGGTTCGCTTGCGCCATAATCGTTAATCCCAAAGCCGGTTTTACACGCCGGGAATTGATCGCTTTCCTGGAGAAGAAAGGCGTAGAAACGCGTCCCATCATGGCCGGCAACATCGCCGACCAGCCCGCTATGAAACAGGCACAGTACCGGAGATGCGGCACCCTGCCGAACTCGCGGTTTGTTAATGATAATGCATTCTTCTTCGGCAATCACCAGGGCATCGAAAAAAAGGAACGCGAAGCGATTGTCACCTATTTCGACGAATTTATGCAGGGGAGATAATATTCCCCCTCGTTTGTAAAGACAATGTCCCATGTACCTCCACGGGAGGGATTAGGGCAGAATCAGGCTACAAATTAATACTAAATGGACAATATTGATGCTAGATAAATTAAAAGAGAAAACGCGCCCATATATACCATTCACATCATTGAACACCGTCTGGCGGGATTTGGATGCTAACAGTAAAACACTGCTGGATGTCGGGTGTGGTAAAGGCGAACCGGCGAAGTTTATTAACAGAAAGGACAGATACTTCGCAGTCGGTTTTGACGCCTTTGAGCCATATTTAAAACAAGACCTGAAAGAGAAAATACATAACGCTTACGTTCAGGGTGACGTACGATTTTTACCTTTTGCGGATCGTTCATTTGATTCGGTAATTTGTCTGGAAGTGCTGGAACATCTGGAAAGAGCCGACGGCGAACTACTGTTAAAAGAACTGGAGCGGGTGGCTGCCAAACAGGTTATTATCAGCACACCGGTGGGCAATTATAAACAGGGAGTGTTTGATGGAAATCCCCTCCAGGAGCATAAATACATCTGGAACCCGATTGAAATGAAAGAAAAAGGGTATAGCGTTAAAGGCATAGGTATGAGGAATCTGGGTGGCAAAGCAGGCGTTGAATCAAAGCATTCCGCGCCGGTGCAGGTCTTAGTTAACGTATTGTGGGCTTTAAGCAGCCCATTTACGCATTATTTCCCAAATATGGCGGGCGATATGGTATGTATCAGGCATCTTGAGGAAGCATGAAAAAAGTCTATATAGAACCCGCAGGGAGATGGCATTCGTTTCTGACTCAATTAAAAAATACCCCGCCGGAAGGATACGAGTTTATTTCTCCGCCTACATCTTTTGATAAAGCCATCGGGCCGCTGTTACAGAATAACTTTATATATTTTACTCTACAGCGCCTGATGCTGGAAAAAATGGTGCCGATGCATATTGTCAAGGCTTGGGCCGAAGGCCGCTTTAAGAAAACGCCGCCGGGAATCGACCTTACTTATTCTATCGGACATGTAATTTATCGTAATGAGCCCTGGGTTATCGCGGTAGAGTGGGTGACGCAACTTTTTGGATACCAACCTGCGCATATGAAACGATACCATAAATCGGTGGAAAAACTGCTGGCATCCGATAATTGTAAGAAAATTATATGCTGGGGAGAATTATCGAAAAATACCATCTTGTATAATCTTAACTGCGCAGGTTTCAAAGAGAAAATAGTAATTGTACCCCATGCCGTAAATAAAAAAGACTTCCTCAAACAGCCGCCCACGGATAAAATTAAATTGATCTTTGTCGGTTCTGCTAATATCGCCGGCGATTTTGAATTGAAAGGCGGTAAAGAAGCGCTGGCAGCTTTTGTAAAATTACGGCAGAAGTATGATAATGTGGAAATGGTCGTCAGGTCGGATATACCGCCAGAAATAAAGGCAAGGTATACCGGTGTTCCGGGATTGCGCATCATCGATAAAATAATTCCCTGGCCGGAAATGGAGCGTGAATTCCAGACGGCGGACATCTTCCTTTTCCCCGGTCATCATACACCGTTCATGTCCTTGCTGGATGCCATGAGCTATGAATTGCCGATTATTACGACCGATGCGTATGCTAACGCGGAACTCGTGACTGACGGTCAAACAGGTCTGGTGATAAATAGTTCAAAGAACGTGCCTTATTATCGCGGAAACTATATTCCGGACGGGAGTACGCCGAAATTCAGAAAAGCGATAAGATCACTAGACGAGAAAGTAGTTGATGAACTTGTAGAAAAAACCGGTATACTCATAGAAAATGCCGAATCGAGGCGGAAGATGGGTAGAGCCGGACGTGCAGAAATTGAAACCGGGAGATTTTCCATCAGAAACAGGAACGAACAACTGAAGGAAATTTTTGATGAAGCAACCAATGTCTAAAAACAAAACAATCTATTTGGAACCATCTTGGAGGATGCACTCTTTTTACCAGGAATTAATTTCACATCCACCGGAAGGATATTTATTTTTAGCTAGACAAACAACGCAAGAAAACACTTATGATAAGCTCGCAAAACTGAATTTGAGTTATTTATTACAGAGGAAAATTATTAATAGACTAATGCCGTTGAACTTAGTTAAAGCCTATATAGAACGATTTAGAAAAAAGCCCGATGGGATCGACTTAACATATGCTGTAAATCATCTGGTTTTTAGAAAAGAGCCGTGGATTCTAGATTGCGAATACGCGGCAACTATTATCGGTGGTGATAATGGGCATTTAAAGCATTTTAGGGGGACTGTCGAGAAGGCTCTAAAATCTTCATATTGTAGAGGCATTATTTGCTGGCATAATATGGCAAAAGAAACTTTGATATCGAATTTAAATTGTGAAGGTTTCGAAAATAAAATTATCACAATTCCCCCGGCAACACCCCAAAAACAATTTGTTAAGACATTCGATGACAGTAAAATAAAGTTGCTTTTTGTCAATTCGAGTAATATATCAGGGCAATTCGAAAGGAAAGGTGGAATAGAGGTTATGGAGGCGTTTGCAGCGCTCAGCAATAAATTTAATAACCTGGAAATGGTTGTGCGGTCAGACTTGCCGAACGAAGTCAAAAATAAATATATTGGAATAAAAGGCCTTCGAATTATTGATAAAATTATTTCCTGGCAGCAGATGGAGCAGGAGTTTGAAACAGCCGATATTTTTGTCGCTCCGACGCATGTTACACCATATCAAGCTTTTTTAGATGCAATGAGTTATGAATTACCGATCATTACTATAGATGCATGGGCAAATTCAGAAATAGTTGAAAATGGTAAAACCGGAATTGTATGTAAGAAATCTAAAATAATACAGTATTATACAAAGACGCATCTGCCCCTATGGGACACACATGAATTCACAAAAAAGATAGCAATAGCGGATCCCATAGTTGTAAGTGAAATATTAGATAAAACTATTCTACTAATTGAGAATTCTATATTAAGACGAAAATTAGGGGCACAGGGTAGGTGGGAAGTAGAGCATGGGAGATTCTCAATTCAACATAGGAATGAAAAATTAAAGAATCTGTTTGATAAAGCAACGAAAGAATAAAAACCTTTCCAAGGAAATAAATTGGTTTTGCAAATAAAAGGGCTCAATAAACTAGGACTTTGGATTTTACTCATTATTCTCACTGTGATAGTGCTAATATTCCCCACCCATCTGACTTTTGAGTACGTGGGAATCCAATCTACCCGTATTTTCACTAGTTTGCCAATGTTCGCAGTTTTGTTCTGTATTTGGCTGGCAGTACTTCTATTACTTCTTTTATCCCGAAAGGCAGACGGCAATAATGTATGGGAAAAATTGGCTCTTGTATGCATTTTTTCTGCAGTTTTTCTCGGTTTTTGGACTATAATCTATCATACTGGTCTTTCAAATGAAGGAATATACAATGCTGCTCATGTGAAATATATGAATGAAGTGGGCAGAATTCCGGTAGGTCATAAAGTTCTTGGTTATTTCGATTTTCCCGGTCTTCATCTTATCGGCTCTTTTATTTCTCAAATAACCGGCCTAGACGTTATTAAAGCAGTCACTATTATTGTTTTTTTTCAAGGCTTACTTTTAGCTGCCCTACTTTATACTCTATTCCGGCTATGGATGCACGATCACCCTCTTACACCGCTTGCGGTTATGCTAGTGATACAGGGAAATATCTCCTTAGACAAATTGAACTTTTTCCATCCAAGAAATTTAGGGCTGTTGTTTATAGTTTTATTTCTAGTCCTTATAACCAGAACAAAAGCTAAACTTTTTCACAACTTACCGGATGCCATTTTAATATTGATTGTTGCTGCAGCAACAACAATGAGCCATTGTGTTTCTTCTTTTGTATTATTTTTCATAATGGTAGGTATTTACCTAATGCAACTATGGCACCGTGAGCATGTGTTGGACATTTCATCCGTAGTCTTTTTTTTCGTTCTCCCTATGTCATGGGCAATATATTGGGCAGTTATTACACTCCAAGGGGTAACCAGCTCTTTTCCTGTAATTGTGAATCAATTTGCTCAAGGGGACATGTTTTGGTTTATTAAAATGATGAGTCAAGCAAATGTTGGCGGGAGTACACCGTTATGGGCAAGTGCAACTCGTCTATTTTGGTGGTTATTAATTTATGGTTTGGGGTCGCTGATTGGGTTGTGGAATATATTTAGATATAAAAAACTGACCGCGGAAGGAAAAATGATGACCGCGGCTTTATTGGGAATTATCCTTATCAGTGGTGTTAGCACACTGGCCTCGGCAGGGGGCGCTCGTTTTGACACTTACATTCTTTACGGAGCCTTCGCCGCTGTTCCTATCCTGGTCTGGTTTTTGATTCAACTCGGCATTCGTATTAGAAAGTATGCATTTGCATGTCTGGTTGTTATGTTTTTTGTGTTGTCTTTTCCCACCTTTCTGGCACATAACAATATGGTAGAGTTTGATGCTTATTACCCCGATGAACATGCTTTCGGAAGATTCTTGGAATCACAATATAGCACTGGTGAGGCGTTAACTATTTACGGGAGTAGTTTTCAACTACTATTGACAGCCTATTATGTTCCTAATTCCCAGTTTATTGGAATGCATCCAGTTCTTGATCTAAAAGATGAAGCCGGTCTGTGGGCAGATGTTACATGGATAAATAATGTCTTTTTATCTCAAACGGGGCACACTGAAAGTGTTTCTATTTTCCCATTATCTGCGAGGTTTATGTTACCTCATCAAGAGTTTTTTGGAGTCACTCTAGATAATCCTAATTGGCAGAAATTACGGGACAATCTAGGCACTCAAAATTTAATTTATGATAATGCAGATGTTACAATATTTATGGATATTCAAAGGAGCAGTTAAATGTCATATTGGTATGGAATACCAGGTTATCCGTCGAATATAGTTGCGATAAGGTCAGAACATAAGAAAATCGGAAATCTTAAACTTATTAAATTTGAAGATATCGATAAAAATCTTCTTCTTACCATTTCATTTCAATTTAAAACAAATAACTGGCCTAAAAAGGCGCAGTTGGAAAAAAGTTGGAAACGATGGGGTTTTTGTAATGTGGAGCCTGATTCAAGATTAGTATATTTTAAATTTCCCCTAGGACCTGTTCGTTTCAAATTAATGTTGGGTGATTTACATTCAAATAATCCCTCATTCGCTGTCAATCCACTTTATTGGAGATTGACTTTCAATATTGGTACTGCGTTGTCACCTTATTATGTGCATCTTCGAGATATAATCACTATGAATCTTCTTGATAAAGGCTATTTGACATTACATGGCTCATGTCTTTGTACGGCTTCAGGAGAAGCTTGCCTTATAGTCGCTCCACCTGAGACTGGTAAAACTATTACTGCATTGTATGGTCAGCAATTAGGTTATGGGTTATTATCGGAAGATTTAGTTGTTAGCGATGGTATTAATATTCTTCCTAGTTTAATCAGTGGTCAACAGGTATACAGTCCAGCATTCCTGAATATGCAAAAAGGTTTAAAAGCTAAGATAAAACGAGTCTCAGCAAACATGATTGAACGAACTGGTTTAGCCTATCCAGGATTATTAGCAAAAATCGGAGGTAGTATTATTCCACCACCTTATAATAAACCGGTAAAATTAACTCATATTTTCTTTCTTGCACGTGGTCCGCGTTCAATGGTTACACCGATGAAACCAGATGATTCATTAGCAAAATTATTGATTATTGATAGGGGTGAATTTCACTGGCGGTCAAATCCTGTTCTATTAGCTTATGACTATCACACCATGTTATTGGATATTCCATCCATTTTAAGAAAAGAAGATGCACTTTTACATACAGTGGCCGAAAAAGGGAAAAATTGCTATCAGTTAGAAGCGCCAAATCCATATGAATATATTAAACTCATTCAAGAAATATTTCCGTTATAATAATTAACGAAAGAAGTGAAGTGGCCCCATTGTTAGGCCAGCAATGTGGCTAAATTACCATAGTATCCTGCCGTATCAATGGTACTTGCTGTTACCGCTTCTATCACACCTTTCTCAGACTCTTCAAATGGGATTGAAGTAAATACGTCACCCGGTGTCCAATAACCAAGTGCCTAGGTGGGGTCGTGCATAATTGTAGAAACGAAAATAGTCCCAATCCCGATTCGGGCATCTTTCCTATGCTGATATGCTCTTATGTACACTTCCTCATATTTCACTGTTGGGTACTAATCTTTTAATTTCCAGTTCTCCCATACAAACTGATATTGATAAGTTATTTCGTGGGTTATTTTCAGTTCTTCTTGAATGAGTTTCATTCTTTTTTGTGATTTGGAATTAATTTTATGAAATTGCACTTGTAGATTTTTGATAGCTTTTATTCTTCCGGTGTCAATCAGGTGCTCTATCACGTCATACTCTGCACCTTCAATATTGATTTTCATTAAATCAATATTACTAATATTATTATTGTTAAAAAATTCCTCTGCCTTTACAAGATTTATTTCCTGTTTTGCTTTCCCAGCTTTGAAAATAGATGAGCCATCTGCATTTAGAAATATAGTACATTTAGAATTGAGGCTAGCAAGTCCATAATTAAAATATGCTATTTTTTTGTTTAATTTAAATCGATTTCTTATATTTTCATAATATATCTGTACGGGTTCAAATATATAAATATGACAACAATATTTAGAAAATATATCGCTCGACCATTGTCCTTCATATCCACCAAGATCAAATACAATCGCGTTTTCATCTAAATCATAATTTAATCTATGCGTTTTATCTCCGTTATCATCGTACCATTGGTTTATTTCTTT
>Ga0182021_10004669_pt1 | contig 16133 bp, 12 predicted proteins | sample 612E3MmetaG_FD_120493 | JGI IMG/M metagenome (GOLD analysis project Ga0182021, IMG submission 120493) | Permafrost microbial communities from Stordalen Mire, Sweden - 612E3M metaG (Illumina Assembly) | ecosystem: Environmental > Terrestrial > Soil > Wetlands > Permafrost | place: Sweden... | reverse complement strand
GTACGGAAATTCATTTCCTTCTCTCAAAAGATTTTTCTTTTGAATCTCCGAGGGATCAATTCCAAGTTCATTCGCCGCTTTGTAGATAGCAGATTCAATAACAAACATTCCCTGCGGTCCGCCGAAACCTCTGAATGCAGTAAACGGGGTAAGATTAGTTTTACAGCTTAGCGCAGTTGCTTTTACATTCGGAATGAAATAAGAATTCGTACAGTGAAAAAGTGTGCGGTCCAAAATCGCGGGCGAAAGATCTGCCGCGGCGCCAGCGTTCTGGTAGAAAGTAACTTCGTATGCAAGAATTTTTCCTTTCTTATTTAAACCAATCTTGAAATCGGAAGAGTAAGGATGCCGCTTGCCTGTAATTCTAATATCTTCCTGACGCGGTAAAATTATTTTTACCGGCTTATTTAATTTCAATGCAGCTAAAGCTGCCATGACAGCCCATGCGGTTGCTTGGTCTTCCTTCCCGCCAAATCCTCCGCCGAGCCGCGTAACATCAACTTCAATTTTGTGCATCGGGAGATCGAGAACCAGCGAAGCCGCGCGCTGAACAGTTGTTGGTCCTTGTGTTGATGAAATTATTTTTATTCCGCCGCCTTCCGCCGGATATGCGAGCGAACCTTGTGTTTCAAGATAAATATGCTCTTGCCCACCACTTTCAACAATTCCTTCAAAAATGTAATCACATTTTTTCCACGCATTATTAATATTACCAAGCTCAAATATCCTTGGCGGAATTATTAGTTCACTTTTTTCTGCGGCAACTCGCGGATCGAAAACGGCAGGAAGCTTTTCTAATTCGCACTTTATCTTCTTTGCGGCATCATGCGCTTGAAGAAAATTTTCTGCAATTACCAAGGCAATTGGATGACCTATAAAGTGAACTGTCTCTTCAGCAAATAAATCCTCATCTTGAACTATTCCTCCAATCTGATTTTCACCCGGAATATCTTTAGCAGAAATAATTCCTTTAACACCTTTTACATGTAACGCTTCTTCGAAATCAAGACTTAAAATTTTTCCATGTGCAATAGGAGAATAAAAAACATAGCCGTACAAAGTTCCTTGCGGAGACACAATGTCGTCGACAAAAAGAGATTCACCTCGAACATGTCCGACCGAGTCTACGTTTCTCAAAGCAGTTTCTCCAGATCTACCAGTTGCGGAAAGAGTTTAATAAAATGTGAGTATAATAATTGACGAAGCAGCAATCTTTTATACTCCGCAGAACCGCGTGCATCGCTAATCGGTGAAATTTCGTCTGCTGAAATTTCTGCAGCATTCTTTATGGTTTCAATATCAATTGTTTTATTATTTAAATAGCTACAAGTCTTTGTAAGATACAACGAAATTGGTGCAACTCCGCCGGCTGAAATATGAATCGTACTTATTTTCCCGCGCTTTAATTCTATATAGATTGATGAATTTACACTTGCTATGTCAAGATATGTCCGTTTTGAAATTTTTTCAAAGTTGAAGAATGAATGCTTTAAAGGAATCTGAAAAGATATTTTTTCAACGATTTCATTTTTTTTCTTATCTAATGATTTATATCCTTTGTAAAAATCTTTAAGAAGAATCGATCTTTTCTTCTTTCCATCTTTCAAATGAACAGTTGAGTTTAAGGCAATAAGAATATTTACCATATCGCCAATGGGAGAAGCGTTAACAATATTTCCGCCGATCGTCGCTCTATTCCGGATTGGAAGTGAGCCGAAGAGACTTAAATAGTTGTTCCATTTAGGAAAATATTTTTGAAGCAGTTTGGATGATTTTAACTCTTCGATAGTTGTCGCCGAACCAATAATAATTTGTTTTCCTGTCCGGGAAATTCCGGTAAGCTTTTTATCCTGTGAAATAATATTTCCCTTACTGCGCACTAAACTTTCCCACTTCTGAACATAAAGATCAGTTCCGCCGGAAATAACAACGCTGGATTTTTTATTAATTGATCTATCATCTGAAGAAATTTTCTCAAGACGTTTTTTTATCCTGGAAAAATAATCTGGAATAAATTTTAATGAGATCAAATTTTCAAGATGATTTTTGTTATCCGATCGTCCATTTTCAAACACTGAAATTGAATCAGCAGCGGCGCGTTTAATTCCGGCATAACCTGTACACCTGCAAATATTCCCGCCGAGTGATTCTACGGCATCATCAGAATTATAATTTGAGTTATTCAAAAAATATCCTGTCATCGAAACAATAAAGCCGGGGGTACAAAATCCGCATTGAGTGCCTCCGTCATCAACCATCGCCTCTTGAACCGGTGAAAGATCTTTCTGATTAATTCCCTCTACAGTCACAACATGTTTACCATTGGCATCCCCTAACGGCATCAAGCATGAATTAACAGATTTGTATTTGAGAATTCCTTTAACTAATTCTCCGAGCAGAATTGTACAAGCGCCGCAATCACCTTCCCGGCATCCTTCTTTCGTTCCCGTTAACATTTTTTCTTTTCTTATGAAATCCAGAAGAACTGTTGTGGGGGGAAGTTCAGTAGTAATATTAAGATCATTAAGAATAAATTTGATCATTTTAACCTCAGTGGAACAAAATCCACCAATGGTACAGCAATAAAAAAAATAAATATCTTACTCATCAAAAAATTAACATTTTGGATAGCCGAAATCAAAAACTTAATTTTACAAGTAATAATATATTTTGAGATAAATCATCGAAACCTGGAAGAAAAACTTAACTGCTTTATGCATTAGTCAATTCTTTTACCGCGCGGGAACACGGAGCTTAATCCCGTTTCTTCCTCTTTTCATTCAAGATATTGGCAAAACCACACCGGCATCAACTGCAATTTGGAGCGGATGGATATTTGCCGCGCCGTTTATTATTTCATTTTTTACAACTCCTTTTTGGGGAAGCTTCGGCGATAAATACGGCAGAAAGTTAATGACTATCCTAGCTGTTTTTGGTTTTTCTGCCGCACAACTTTTAATGGGCTTCTCTTCAAATCTAACTCAACTCATAATATTTGCCTCTCTTCAAGAAGCAATGGGCGGATTTTATCCCGCAGCGGTTTCGTTAACTGCATCCAACACACCTAAAGAAAAAACTGCGCAGGCTCTTGGAATACTTCAGTTTGCAAACGGCTCGGGAAATGTTATCGGTCCAATACTTGGAGGAATTCTTGCGGATTTGGTTGGCCTTAGAGAAGTATTTTTTTTAATTGCAGTTACGGTTGGTCTATCCGGATTTTTGATTGTTTTCTTTATAGATGAAAAAAATTTCACACGTGAAGATCATAATTATTACTTCCTCACAAAAAATTGGCGGTATGTCTTTGAGAATAAAAAATTAATTATATGCATGCTGTTTCTACTAATATATTCTTTAGCCGTTACAGTAGTCCGTCCTACATTCTCACTGTTTATCAAATCAATGAATTTTGCTTTCAATAATCCTTCAACTATTACAGGAATTATGTTAGGAATTTTCGGCGGGACATCTGCATTAGCTTCTGCCTTAGTAGGTAAATTAACAGTCAAAAGAAAAATTTATTCGATTCTTTTATTTGCCTCAATTGTTGTAGCAACAACATACTTTTTGCTTTCGTTTGCAAGCACAGCTTCTGTTTTAATAATTGTACTTGCTGTTGGTGGATTTGGATTAGGTTTGATACAACCATTAGTATTTACTTTAGTCAGTCATAATACAGATAATAACCGAAAAGCGGGTGTGTTCGGTATAGGATCGAGCTTTCAAGTAATTGGAAATCTTTTCGGTTCTGTATCGGCAGGATATATTGTTTCTCAATTTGGATTAAGGTTTCCATTTGTTACTGCAGGAGTACTGTTCTTGTTGGTTATTTTTATAGCTTCTTTTGGATTAAAGAAAAACTTGTAATAATATTTTATTCTATTTACTAGGTATTGAAAAGGATTATATATATTTATATTATAAATTAATGATGTGAACTTAACCTCGCCATTCATTATATTTTAATGCATAAACCGTTGGCACTTATATGAGTAAGCTAACACAAGATTCAAAATCGAAATTCCTCTCAAAACAATTTTCTTTTCTACGGATTTCCACATTGCTTAAAATAAAAGCGAAAAGGAGCGGGATATGAAAATCAGATTCTTAATTATCGCTTTAATATTCTTTACTTTAGATGTTCATTTGTTATTATCACAATCTATTGAAATAGATTACTCTAAACCCGAAGAAGTGGCGCAAAAATTTCTTGAACTTTACTTCAAGGGAGATTGGTTCGGCGCTTGTAAACTTTGTGCTTGTGAAGGTTGTGAAGATCAAATGTCATTCATGATAAAGAAAATGGATGAAGAAAGTACAATTACTGATGATACAAAATGTACATTTTTACTTGATAAGTTTGAATTAGATAAAAATGGTTCCGCCGGTAAATATTATTATACGAAAACTTGTCCCGATGCAAAACCCAATAAAAATCATGTTGATATGAAAAAGATTGGGGATAAATGGATGGTTGAATATATTTACAAACGCGATAAGTTTTTGTGAAGTCAAACAGACGAATAATTTTGAATCTAAAGTAATTTTAAATCTGGCTTATATGGAAAAAAATAGAATTAAGAATAGATTTGTATTTGAGCACAAGAATGAACCTCTTTTACCAAAAGATCTTTTTGTTAAGAGAATGTTTAATCATCTTCTACTAGGTGCCATTACAATTTTGTTTTCACTTATGATGGGTATAATAGGTTATCATTATTTTGAAGGTATTGGATGGATCGATTCTCTGCTCAATGCATCTATGATCCTTGGTGGAATGGGACCGGTTAATGAACTGCATACAGATTCAGGTAAAATATTTGCTTCTATGTATGCACTGTTTTCGGGGATTATATTTTTAGTTACCGTTGCAATAATAATTGCCCCTGCAGTACATCGTTTTCTTCACCGATTGCATATTGATAAAAAGGACAGTATTTAAAAACGGAACTATTTGATTCACCTCTAAGTGAAGAAAGATTTTTTTTCTTATCTTTTGAATGATGGTAATTAGTTAATGATCAAGCAAGAATTTGTATTTTCGTATACAATTAATTGTTTTAGGTACAATTCAGTAAAAAACATATATAAAAGAAATTAAACAGAGCATGAATAGACAATGAAAACGGTAAAAGTATTTTTGATTTTTTCTTCAATATTTCTTTCCCTAATATTTTTTGGTTGTAAGAGCAATGGACCAAAAGAAATATCTGTTAATATTTATTTAGTAGCGTATGAAGGATCTAATTTAAGCGGCAAGACCATCGGATGTAATGACATCTTAGTTCCAATTACAAAAAATGTTTTGGTAGAAAATAATGAAGTTGAAGCTGTACTTAATGAGTTGTTAATCACTAAGGATTCCGAAGAATTAAAAAATTTTGTTAAGGGTCCGTCATTACTTGTTTATCAAGTAACCATAGCCAATGGAATAGCAGATGTTTATTTGAAAGGGGATTTCAATATATCCGGGGTTTGTGATATACCGCGTATCAAAGAACAACTTTATGAAACTGCACAACAATTTTCAGATATTACAAAAGTAAAAATTTATATAAATGATAAAACTTTAGAATCATATCTCTCTGTTTCAGAAGAAGGATTTAAATAAGAATGTCTTGGATTTGGATAATTATTGCATCACTATTTGAAATATCTTGGGCGGTTGGTTTAAAATACTCGCAAGGTTTCACTCAATTAAAAGCTACAATTTTTACAATTATTACGATGATACTAAGCTACGTTTTTCTTTCACTTGGCGTAAAAAATCTTCCTATAGGAACAGCTTATGCTGTCTGGACCGGTATAGGTGCAGTCGGAACCGCACTTTATGGAATTATTTATTTTGATGAGTCGAAAGATTTTCTACGTATTTTTTTTATTTTCTTAATTGTTATAGGAATCATCGGTTTAAGATTTACATATAAAGCCGGCTGAGATGAAAAAACTTTCTCACGATGAAATTTCTAAGAACAGAAGTACCTTATCAACATTACACTCGGTAACAAAACTTCCGATATATGTTGTACTTAACAGCATACGCAGCAGTTATAATGTAGGATCTATATTTCGCACTTCAGACGGTGCAATGATTGAAAAACTTTTTCTCTGCGGATATACACCCCACCCGCCTAAAAAAGAAGTGTTAAAGACAGCACTTGGTTCGCAAGATAGTGTGCATTGGGAATACATTCACGATCCGAAAGAGGTTATTCAAAAATTGAAAGCAAATGGAATTAAGATCTGTGCTCTCGAACTTACGGAATCCAGTATTCCAACTTTTAAGATTAAAAAAGAAGATTTCCCTTTAGCATTAATCGTAGGAAATGAAATTACGGGGGTCTCACAAGAGTTGTTGGATATATGTGATATGTCAATTGAAATTCCACAATATGGAATTAAACAATCATTAAACGTTGCAGTAGCTTATGGAATAGCAGTATTTGATTTAAGAAGGATATTTGCTTGTTAATTACCGACGTATGTAAAATAACTCTCACCATTATCTTTTAAATGAATAAAAAGAAGATTAGCACGGACAAGTTTTATCAATGTTCTAGATGCGCGCCTTTCGGAAATGTTTGCTTGTTTACTCAATTCTTTAACAGTTATTTTTTCATGTTTATCCAAATATTCAAAAACAATTTTCTCTTGGCTGCCTACAATATAATTTTTAAGCGATGCCCCGGATGATTGTGTTTGTAAAATTTTTATCATCTCCTTGCCTGCCAGAACACTTTTATCGTTTATGCGGACGTAGACCTGAGCATTATTAAGTTCAAGATTATTTTTATAATCTTGTATTCTATGCGGTTTTGTTTTTGATTCAGCAACTTCAATGATGAGTATGTCTTTGCGGTCTATTTCAATGTTTTCGATTTTGTAATCAATTGGAGGTGTGCAATATTTTTCAGCGGATTCTTTTACAAGTTCAATATCACTTTTCTCGCTAGCAATTCCATGGATAGATCTATCATCATCTACACCGATTAAAATATATCCACCGCGGGTGTTTGCAAAAGCGATAATTTCTTTTGCCATTTTTTCAAATGAAGAGAATCTCTGCTTAAACTCAACTGTTAATCCTTCTCCATTTTCTATCATTTCTACAATTTTTTCCCGGGATAGCATTTATAAATGAGGATCAATTCAGTTTATTTAAGATCTTCTAATTTTCTCTTTGTTGAGTCCGGACTTGCTTTTAATTTTTCTAAAATCTGTTGTCTATTAAGACGTACTTTTGACAAGGTATCATTTTTTACTGTTGAGTCTTTAACAGCAGTTTGTTTTGGCGGTTTTATTTGATTAGAGGGCGGCTGTACGGGATTATTTATTTTTTCTTCTTCCTTCTTTTTTTGTTCGAGTTCTTTCTGTTTGGCTTCATTTTCCGCCTTCACACGTAATCTTTCAATCTGATATGCGCTGAATTTTGAGAGTACCAAATTTGCATATGGTGTTCCTACATAATCTTTTACAAGAATTCCATAAACTGCCGCTGCTGAATCATACATTTTGAGATCTCTCTCATATATCATACCGGCATAAGTAAGAGATTTTTGAGCAAAAACTGATTTGGGATAATTATTATAAATCTCACGAAATGATTTTATCGCATCTTCATAATTCTTATCATAATATTTTTTCTCTGCTTCTAAATAAAAATTTTCTACCGGGTCTTCAGTTTTCTTCTCAACTGTTTTCTTTTCTTCCTTTTTTATTAATCCCAGTTTCTTTCCAGCTTCAATCCTTAATGGATCTTTTTCATATTCATCATAAATGATTTTGAATAAGCTGTCGGCTTTTACAGTATCCTTCATAGTTTCATAATAAATTCCGAGTGCATATAATGTTTGAACTTTTACCGACTTATTCTGATTTTCGGCGAGGATTTTATTATAATAAAAATAAGCCGAGTCCGGTACATCTAACTCAGAAAAGAATAAACTTCCAAGTCCATACAAACTTTTTGAATAAATTGTTCTCAATGAATCGGCCGAAATATTAGGACGTTCCGGTTTTTTAATTTTCCCCAGCTGTATTAATTGATAAGGAGTGAGATTCTTAATGTTGGAATTTGGATTTAGGTTTTGCTGCAATGCTTGCTGACGTCTAAGATCATTTGCTGCGTTAGTTTGATCTTGACTATTACTTGCATTACTTTGATTTTCTGACATCCGTCTGTTCTCTTCTAAATATTCTCTGTAAATAATATCATATTCTATTGAATCTTGCATATACCGCGAAGGATTAAGAATATAATTCAACTGTTGAGATATATCAGTCAGTTCTTTTTTATTTATATAATATTTATCGAAATCCTTTGTATGTTTAATTGACTCAGTCTTAATATCAACAGGTGCTAATGATGCTACTACTTTATTATAATACTTATATGAGCTATCATAATCGCGGAATTTTATTTTATATATCTCTCCTAATTTAGACTGCGCAATTCCCGACGTTGGATTCATCTTAAAAGTTGAATCAACTTCCCGGAAAATATCTACTGCTAACTTGGTTTCATTTTTTTCATAATAGATCTGACCAAGTTCAATCATAACTTGATCAACATAATTTTTGAATTTCCCAGCGTATCTTATATTGTTTAATTCAGATTCACTTTCTTCAACTCTTTTTAATTCTTTTAGCAGTTTTGCATGTTCAAGACGGCTTTGAAATTCAGTATCAAAAGTTGGAGAATATTTTAATACATCTACAAAAGCTTTAAGAGCATTTTCCTTATCATTCAAAAGCAAATAAATCTTCCCAAGTTGATATGAGACAAGCGCATTTGTTTCATCGTCTTTCGAAACATTAAGATAGTAAGTGCATTCATTAATAGCTTTTTGGTATTCTTCGCGGAATTCGAAAAAAGCAATACTTGTTATTGCAGCATCATTAAATAATTTTTCTTCGTCTTCCTTAAGAGCCTCTTTTTTTACTTCGTCAATAAGTCTCAATCCTTCGTCAAAATTATGAAGCTGTAAATGAGTTTTGGCTAACCATAATTTATTCTCTAGTTGATATTTTGTGTTTTCGAGTCCCGCCAGTTCAATAAATTTTCTTTGAGCTCTTGCATATTCTGATTGATAATAAAATGCTTTCCCGGTCATGAATAATGCATCTGGAAAATATGAGGATCCGCTTTCATATTGAAGAATTTTAGAACACTTTTCAATAACTCTTGTAAGATCCTGACTAAGTGAACCGCTTAATTGAACACCGCTTTGTACTCCAGATTGCAAGCCTGTTTGAGTTTGCTGTTGAGTACCAAATTGTGAACTTGGTTGAGATACAACCGGAGAAGTATTTTGAGCGCCAAATTGTGAACTTGGTTGAGATACAATTGGAGAAGTAAATTGAGTACCTTGAGTTAGAGTTTCTCTGAAGGCAAAAATATCTTTTTTTTGTTTAAGGACTTCTTCTTCTACTCGATCGAAAAGTGTTTTTGCGTTGTAGTAAGTATTAAAGTAGGTGCTGAAATTAGTCCATACACCGCAGCTTGAAAGTGCAATAACGAGAAAAAACAAAGATGCATGCACAAATAGTTTTTTTGTTTTTTTGTAAGACATAGTCTTTTACTATTTAGTTATTGATAAAACTGTAAAAACTATTATGCGGTATCTCCTTATTTATGAATTCGTATAGATTAATTTACAAAAATTAAAGAGCCGATGAACCTGATTCATCTGTTCGTATTCTAATTACATCCGATATATCGGAAATAAAAATTTTACCATCGCCAACTTGACCGGTTTTTGCGGTTCGTAAAATTGCTTCAACAGTTTTTTCAGCTGCATTATCATCAACAATAACTTCAATTTTTATTTTCGGAACGAATTCAATTTGATATTCACTACCACGGTATGTTTCTTTATGCCCTTTTTGTCTTCCGTATCCACGGATCTCTGTAATTGTCATCCCGTGAACACCTTCTTCAAGCAGAGCTTCTTTTACTTCGTCTAATTTAAAAGGACGAATGATTGCTTCGATTTTTTTCATAGTAACCTCTTATCAAACATTATTACCGTGGCAATTTTTGAATTTTTTTCCGCTTCCGCAAGGGCATGGCTCATTTCGACCTACTTTTGATTCTACTTTTACCGGTTGTTGTTTTCCTCTTCTATCTCCGTCCCCTTCCGGTGATGTAGCCCGCAATCCTAAATTATCTGCAGAATCTTTGATAGTCTGCATTCTTTGAGCAGGCGTTGTTTTTCTTCCCTGTACTTCTTGAGGAGCCTGCGGCCAAAACTTGAAGCAGAAAGAGACAACTTCATTTCTAATTTGTTCCAATAAACTTAAGAACAAAGTATAAGATTCAGATTTGTATTCAAGAAGAGGATCTTTTTGGCCGTAAGCTCTTAGCCCAATTCCTTCTTTCAAGTCATCCATTTCTCTTAGATGTTCTTTCCATTTCTCATCAATAACACTCAACACAGCATATTGTTCAAGACGGGTCATTAATTGGCTGCCGAGCATTTCTTCTTTTCTTTTATAAAATTCTTTTGCGCCTTCAAGAATTCTTTCCTTCACACCATCTTTACCAAGTTTTTCAAATGTCTCGGCTTCAATCTTAAAATCAACCAAGAAATTTTGCAACACTTCATTATGGATATTTTCAATATCTCCTTCATCATAATATTTATCAACAATCTCCTGAATTACTTCTTCAAGATATTCGAACACTTCACTTTTTAATCTTTCACCTTCAAGAGCTTGTTTTCTTCTCGAATAAATTACTTCACGCTGCTGATTCATTACATTATCGAACTCGAGTAAACGTTTTCTTATCGCGAAGTTATTTTCTTCAACTTTTTTCTGAGCACGTTCTACCGAACGGGTTATAAGCGGATGTTGAATTGCTTCACCGTCTTCCATACCCATTCTGCCCATTACATTTGTAATTCTATCACTGCCGAATAGACGCATCAAATCATCTTCAAGCGAAATGAAAAATTTTGTTGTACCGGGATCGCCTTGCCGGCCGGAACGACCTCTTAACTGACGGTCAATTCTGCGCGCTTCATGCCGCTCTGTACCAAGAATATAAAGACCGCCTGTATCAACAACGCCTTTACCTAATTTAATATCCGTACCGCGGCCTGCCATATTTGTCGCAATTGTAATTGCACCAGGTTGTCCAGCGAAAGCTACAATCTCAGCTTCGCGCTGATGCTGTTTGGCATTAAGAACATTGTGTGGTACACCTTGTCTCTTCAAAATTTTGCTTATAGTTTCGGAAACATCAACGCTTGTAGTTCCAACAAGAACCGGACGTCTTTGTTCCCGCAACTCATTTATCTTTTCTAAAATGGCATTGTACTTTTCCCGCTTGGTCTTATAGATCGCATCATCTTCATCGCTTCTAATATTTGGCCGGTTGGTTGGCATAACAACAACTTCCAGTTTATAAATTTCAAAAAATTCACCCTCTTCTGTTTCTGCTGTACCGGTCATGCCTGCAAGTTTTCTGTAGAGGCGGAAATAATTTTGAAGAGTAATTGTTGCCAGAGTTTGTGTATCACGTTCAACTTTTACGCTCTCTTTTGCTTCGATAGCTTGATGCAGACCGTCGGAATATCTTCTTCCCGGGAGAACTCGTCCTGTAAACTCATCAACAATCGCAACTTTTCCCTCTTCTGTAATAACATATTCTACATCTTTCTCAAACAAAGTATAAGCTTTCAATAATTGATTTAATGTGTGAATCCTATCGGATCTTTCTGAATATATATGGTAAAGCCCATCTTTCTTTTTTAGTTTTTCTTCATCCGAAACCGAAGGATCATTTTCTAATTTACTTATTTCAAGCCCGAGGTCAGGAAGGACAAAATAATCTTTTCCTTCGGAAGAACCCATTGCAAGTTCTTCCCTTCCTTTTTCAGAAAGGTCCATTTGATTGTTTCGTTCTTCAATTGCAAAGTAAAGTTCTTCGTCAATCTCCGGCATTCGCTTAGCGTTCTCACGTAAGAAATCGAGTTCAGTCTGCTGTAATAATTTTTTGTATTCCGGCTCAGATAGAAGTTTCATTAAAGCTTTGTTCTTAGGAAATCCTCTATGCGCTCTTAATAAAAGCATTCCTGCCCGTTCGCGGTCTTTAGAATTATCTGATTGTAAAAGTTGTTCAGCTTCTTTTACAATTGATGCCACAAGATTGGATTGTTTTCTGAAAAGTCTTTCAACACTCGGTTTCATCTCATCAAATTTATGTTCCGTTGAACCGACGGCACCGGAAATAATAAGCGGTGTTCTTGCTTCATCTATTAAAACAGAGTCAACTTCATCCACAATGGCATAATTGTGTCCTCGTTGAACACAATATTCTTTTCCACTTGCCATGTTATCACGCAAGTAATCAAAACCAAATTCATTATTGGTTCCGTAAGTAATATCACATGCATACATTTTAATTCGTTGATCGGAATCCATCGTATTAATTATACAACCAATTGTCAACCCATGAAATTTGTATACCTCACCCATCCACTCGCTGTCACGTTTGGCAAGATAATCGTTAACAGTAACAAGATGAACGCCGCGGCCGGTCAAAGCATTAAGATAAACCGGCAGAGTTGCTACAAGCGTTTTACCTTCACCGGTTGCCATCTCGGCGATTTTACCTTGATGTAATACAATTCCACCGAGAAGCTGAACATCATAAGGAATCATATCCCATGTAATTTTATTGCCTGCGGCTTCCCATGTTTTACCGATTAATCTACGGCAAGTATCTTTAACAACTGCAAATGCTTCGGGTAAAATCTCACTAAGAATTTCTTCATACTTGTCGGTAAGTTCATTCTCTAATCTTTCAACTTCATCATAGATAGCATGTTTTTCTTCAACGGCTTCTACATCTTGGAGTTTAACTTTTAATTCATCAAGCGGTGTTTTTGTGTCGCGTGTATATTCTTCAATTCTATTTTTGAATTCAGTGGTTTTAGCGCGGAGTTCATCGTCCGTTAAATCTTTTAATTTATCGTTTTCAACATTAATTTGTTCAACAATAGGCCATAGATCTTTTACAGCTTTTACATTTTTATCGCCAAAAAATTTTTTCAGCAGCGATTCGAACATCAAATTCTCCTATTTTTTCGGCAGGCAAGTTAAATAAAGGGGTTCTTAATTGCAATGAAACTGCATATCTACAAGCGGTATTAGGTGTCTCAAACGTTATAAAACAAAGGTGTAAACGAGTTTCAGTTTTTTTTGTTGCTGCAATAATAGTTAATTAGTGCGATTGATCTCTACATGAATTATTTTAACAACTAATAGTTTGGTGAGTTATAATTTTGCATAGAAAGAAATTTCAATTCTCTGCCGGATTTGTAAATAAACTAGTTGAATTAACCGAGGGTAAAATATCTTCCGGATTATTTGAACAAGTTTTAGTTTTTCTCGAAGCCGAAACGAAAAAATTTTATTTTACCCCATCTTCTGAAGCAAATCTCCTAAGAATTTTCTCATCAATCTATGATCAAACTTTTTTCTTTGATGAGATTATTCAATTTCCTCATCACGGAGAATTTCTTATTGCCATTTCATCCAGCAGTAATTTCTTAACCGATATTATCGTCCGCTACCCTCAATTACTTTATCAAGTGTTCGATCAGGAGTACCTTTCTAAAAAACTTGATCTAGTATATTTGAAGAAAGAAGTTGAAGACGGCGCCGGGCATTTTAAATCTCTTAATTCAAAACTGAATTTTTTAAGGCAGATCAAACAGAGATTCATTCTTAAAATTGGACTTGCTGATATGCTGGGTATGGATGAATTAATATCTACAACAGAACAACTTTCCTTTTTGGCAAAGTCACTAAACGCGAAACTATTTGAAATATGCTATCAAGAAGTATTGAATAAACACGGGATTACGGATCTTCATCACAAGTATTGTTTATGTTCTTTAGGAAAGCTGGGCGGTAATGAACTCAATTATAGTTCTGATGTTGATTTAGTGCTTTTCTATGACTTCAATGAAAATATTACCGAAAGCTCGAAAGATTATCACGAATTATTATCTGAATCGGCACAATTATATATAAAATCTTCCACGCAAATCTCAGATCGTGGTTATGTTTATCGTGTTGATTTTCGTCTACGTCCAGACGGGAAATTCTCAGAACTATGTAAATCGTTAGTTGATTACACAAAATATTACGAGACTCGAGGTGAGGATTGGGAACGGCAAATGTTGATCAAGCTGGATTACGTCTGCGGTGATGAAAATCTTTACAATCAATTTTTCAATTTCGTCCAACCATATATTTATCCTTCCACAAATTCTTCTTCTATCAAAGAAAAAATAAAACAGATGAAATTAAATATTGAACTTCATAACAAAGAGAAAGAGAATGTAAAAACTTTTGTCGGAGGAATTAGAGATATTGAATTTTCAGTTCAAGCGCTTCAATTGATCAACGGAGGTAAAATTAAATCCGTAAGAGGCTCTAACACCTTAAAATCCATATCACTTCTAACCGAACAAAAACTCTTAACAAAAAAAGAGAGCACAACATTTTCAAGAACATATATTTTCTTTAGACGCATAGAACATTTTCTTCAATTGATGAATGATACTCAGACACACATCATCCCTCAAGAGAATGAGCTGCTTCATAAATTGATAAATTACCTCGGGTTGAAATCAAAAGAAGAGTTTAATAATATTCTAAAGTCACACCGGACGAATGTAAGAAACATTTATAATGATATTCTTAAAACTGAATCTTCGGACAACAAAGAAGTAAGCGCTGATATAAAATTTAAAGAGACAAAGAAAGCAGAGAAAAATTTAATTTTTCTCCGTACAGGTGAAGGATTAATCGGCAGGAAAGAATTCGATTCCAGAACTATTGAATTGTTCTTATCTATACAGCCGACTTTAATAAGCTTTCTAAAAAAAACGGATGAGCCTGATCTTGTCTTGAATAATTTTGTAAAGATTATTCAATCATCTAAAATAGTTTCTATCTGGTATGGTGAATTTTCCAACAAGAAATTTTTTGAACAATTTCTCAAAGTTTGTCTTTATTCCCAGAAAGCGGTTGATCTAATTTCTATAAGCATGATCTTTGAAGAATTTTTCCTCTCCAGGAAAGTATTTATAAAAATACAGGATGAACCGCTCGATCAGTTTCAGCCAAATGAAATTGTACTTATGCTTTCCTCTCAATATGCGCTTGGTTTGATTAACGCACTTCATGTTTCTGAAATCTTATCTTCTTTCATAGTACAAAAAATTGAATCATATACAGGCAAATCATCAACTCAATACAATTATTTTATTGGCGGATTAGGAAGTTTTGGCTCTTCTAATATGAACTTTGCATCCGACGTTGATCTGATAATAGTAACCGATAATATCGCAGATCATCCTGATATTCAAAGAGATTTTCAAAATTTAGTTAACACTATTTCTGAAATTCTAAAACCATTCACCGTTGATTTTAAGCTGCGTCCGGAAGGAAAAAGTTCTCCGTTGGTTTGGGGAATTGAAAATTACCGCGATTATTTAAATAACCGTGCAAGAGTTTGGGAATTTCAATCACTGCTTAAACTTAAATTTATTTGCGGCGACAAAATTTTATTCGACCGTTTCTGCATGCTGATCTTGGAAAAGGCTAATAAGTTGGATAAAACTGAGGTCAAAAAAGAAATTGTAAAGATGTACTCTACAATTTTACGGCAAACGGTTCATTCATCTGACGGATCCTTTAATATTAAAAAAGACAGCGGCGGATTACTTACTATTGATTTTATATTGCAATCTGTTTGCTTAAATAACCCGGGGCTATTTGAAAAGTGCATTGGAAATAATTTTACTAAAGTTTTCTCCTTTGTTAAAAAATATTTTTCTCCTCAGCATTTCGTCACATTAAAGAGTAATTATATTTTTCTTAAACAACTTGAAATTGCAGGACAAAATATTTTCAACATAAATAAAGTTTACGTACCATCTAATTATGAGCAGAAAAATATTATTGCATCATTCATGAAACTAAAAAGCGTTAATGAGTTAGATAAAAAAGTTAAAGAAATTATTAGATCAAACAATTCTCTATTTGAAAAATATGTTTCCGAATAAAAAAGAATTCTTCCGAAAATATTACTCCTTGATAACAGTATTGTT
>Ga0182021_10004668_pt1 | contig 16133 bp, 12 predicted proteins | sample 612E3MmetaG_FD_120493 | JGI IMG/M metagenome (GOLD analysis project Ga0182021, IMG submission 120493) | Permafrost microbial communities from Stordalen Mire, Sweden - 612E3M metaG (Illumina Assembly) | ecosystem: Environmental > Terrestrial > Soil > Wetlands > Permafrost | place: Sweden... | reverse complement strand
CGACCTGATCGTCGTGCCCGACGCGGGCAACGAGGACGGCACGCTCATCGAAGTGGCCGAGAAGAGCATCCTCTGGCTCAAGTTCAAGGTCCTGGGCAAGCAGACTCACGGGTCCATGCCGGAGAAGGGCATTAACGCCTTCAAGGCGGCGTCCTTCTACATCGCCGAGCTGGACAAGCTGTACACGCTCTTTCCCCAATCGAATCCGCTCTTCGACCCGCCCCTCTCCACGTTCGAGCCGACCAAGAAGGAAGCCAACGTCCCCAACGTCAATACCATCCCGGGCGAGGACGTCTTCTGCATGGACATGCGCATCCTGCCCGCCTATACCATCGACGAGGTGCTGGCCAAGGTCAAGGAGATTGGCGCCGGCATCGAGAAGAAGTTCGGGGTGACCATTTCCTGGGAAATCCTCCAGAGCGCCCCCGCCGCTCCGCCGACCGATCCGTCCGCGCCGGTGGTCAAAGCCCTGGAGCGGGCCGTCAAGCAGGTCTACGGCGTCACAGGCAAGCCCATGGGCATTGGCGGCGGCACCGTGGCCGCCCTCTTCCGCCACGCCGGCATCCCGGCGGCCTGCTGGGCCAAGCTGGACGAGACGGCCCACCAGCCCAACGAGTATTGCATCATCGACAACTTGGTCGGCGACGCTAAGGTCTTCGCCCACATCATGCTGCAGGACTGATGACCGACGCCATCCTCATCCAGACTACGGTGCCCGACGAGGATAAGGGCCGGGAGCTGGCCCGCCTCGTGGTCGAAACCCGCCTGGCCGCCTGCGCCAAGGTCTCCGGGTCCTGCCTCTCGCTCTATCGTTGGGAAGGCAAGGTCATCGAGGACCGCGAATGGGTCCTGACCATCGTCACCCGCCAGGCCCTCTATCCGGCGCTGGAAGAAAAGATCCGGGCGTATCATCCCTATGAAGTGCCGGAAATCATCGCCCTGCCGATCCTCGAGGGCAGCGCCGATTATCTGAAGTGGATCGGGACGGAAACCGATTGAATCGGCGGACCGCGGCGGTCCTTTTTTCCCTCGCCGCGGCGGGGATGTCGGCGGCGGCCTTCCTGGACAGGGCGGCGGCCGTGGACTACGCCGATTCCCGCCGGGCGGAGGACTGGGTTCGCCATCCGGTCTACGGCGATCCCTCGTTCGATTCCTTCGAGCGCCGGCCGGGCAATCCGATCCATCGCGGCTCGCCGCCTTACGCCTGGCCGGTGAACGGGTTCTTCTTCGACGATCCGGTCAGCGGGGACTGGCTCGTCTATATCGGCGAATACGGGGAGGGCTATCTGCGTCCGCCGAGCCGGTGCCGGCTGTTGCGCTCCCGGGATCGCGGCGCGGCCTGGACGGACCTCGGCGTGGTCCTTCAGGGCGACCCCCGAATGTTCGACCACGGCGGCCACACGCCCGACGTCAGCGTGGTTTACGCCGACCGGCGCTACCACATGGTCTATGACTGGGGCGAACCGGACTTCAATGCCGACGGCGGCCTGGCCTATGCCTGGGCCGACCGGCCGGAAGGTCCGTGGCATCGAGCCGCCGAGCCAATCACGCGGAACTCCCGTCTCCCGCCGCTCCTGGGGCGCTATCAGCGCACCTACGCGGCCACGCTTCTGCGGCGAGAGAACGACTGGCTTATTCTGGGGATGATGGATTGCGCGCCGCGCGGCTGGGCCCTGTTCGCGATCACCGCGGCCCGGCCGGAGGGCCCCTGGTCCGAACGCCGGTTGGTGCGCCATGTCGAAACCGATTATTTCCATCCGCCGCTCCTGGAATTCTTCCCCGCGTTCAAGCACGGAGGCTTTGTCTATGCCCCGGCGACCTCGGTCGCCTTGAACCGCAACTTCAACGTCGTCTTCCGCGCGGAGCTCGGGCGGGCCGACGATCCCTCGGCCTGGACGCTGTTCCGGCACGGCTCCGTCTGGCATGCCGAGGACACGGAGAACGAATTCCACGGCCTCTGGGGGCAGACCTTCTCCGGTACTGTGGACCGGCAAGGAATGCTCCGGGTGATGTTTCCGTCGCGCGACCGGCAGGGCCGGGGCACGATCAACCTGGCTGAGCGTCCCTGGGACGCGCCGATGCGCGACCGCGGATTCGTCCTGACGGGACACCAGGGCTCCTCGCTGACGCTGCTGCGCCGGGCCTATGCGGATTTCGATCTCGACGCGGAACTGGAGCTCCGCGGCCAGGCCGGGGTTCTCCTCGACTATGCCGCGCCGCTCAACCCCGCCGCACCGGCTTCCGACGCGACGCTGCATCCGCTGATGAGGACGCGGCACGCTGCGGTGGAATTGTCGCCCGGTTCCATGAGGCTCGTGCGGTACGACACGGCGGGCAAGGCCACGGTAATCGCTTCGGCCCCCCTGCCCGGCGCCGGCCGGTACGCCATCCGGATCCTAAGGCTGGGAGAACGGCTGGCCGTGACGGTGAATGATCGATCCTTATGGAACGGACCGTTTCCGGAGGATCCGGCCTCGGAAAGGAGCGGCATCCTGGGCTTGCGCGTGGAGCCGGACTCCCATCTGCGGGTCGATCGGTTTCGGATCCGCGGTCAATCCCGGCCCGCGGGAATCTATTACGGCGCGGTCGAAGCCCTCCTCGGCGCCGCGGAGGCGGCCGGAGATTGGGAGGATCGGAGCGGTCCGCTTTTCCGGTTCGGGAGCGGCTTGGTCTCGCGCAAGCCGGCCGCCCGCGTGAAATGGAACGTCGTCGGCGCCCGCCTGGCGCTGTTTTCGCCGCGCGGACCGGAGTTCGGCGAGGTCGAAGTCCGGCTCGACGGCCGCATCGCCTCCGTCTTGGACCTGCACGCGGACCGGCCGGAAGCTTCAGGCCTCGTGTGGCGATCCGCGGAGTCCTCGGATGAAGGCCGCGCCCTGGTCCTGATTTCAAGAAGCGGGCGAATGCCGGTCGATGCCGTGGAAGTCCTGAGCGGAAGCGGAACCCTCTCCCGCCTCATTTCCCGCTGACCAGTCTCCTCCGCAGGGCCATGCGCCGCGCGGCGCGCTGGGCTCGCCGGGCCGCCTGGATGGTGTTCAAGTGGGCCTGGACGGTGTCTTCCAGATCGCGGCCGTATCCTCCGGCCAGTTCCACCGCCACGGGGATGCCCCGCCCCCGGCTCTCCTCCAAAACCAGCTGGTCGCGTTCAGCCAGGCCCTGCAAAGTGCATGTCAGGCCGCCCAGCTTGTCGCCGGCCAGCGGATCGGCCCCGGCCAGGTAGACCACGAAATCAGGCTTGTAGTCGTCCAGGATGCGGGGAAAATCGGCCCGCAGGGCGGCCAGGTATTTTTCGTCGCCGTCACCGCTCCACAGCCCGACGTCCAGAGTGCCGGGCGGCTTTTCGGCCGGATAGATGTCCATCTGGTGGAGGCTATAGGTGAAAACGTCCTTGCGTCCGGCGTACAGGGACGCCGTGCCGTTGCCCTGGTGGACGTCCAGATCGACGATGAGGGGTCGCGCGATGAGCCCTTCGGCCCGCAGCTTTTCGACGGCGATGACCGTGTCGTTGAGGGCGCAGAACCCCTCGCCGTGATCGGCGAAGGCATGGTGGAACCCTCCGCCGATGTGGAAAGCCAGTCCGTCCCGCAAGGCCGTCTCGGCGGTCAGGATGGTCCCGCCCATGTGCAGCCAGACGAAGCGGGTCAGCTCGGGCAGAAAGGGAAGCTCGAGGGCCTCGATCTCCGAGCGGGATAAATCGCCGGTTTGAAGCTTGCGGACGTACTTGGCGGCATGGACGCGGAGGACGTCTTCGTCGGCGGCCGGCGTCGGCGTGAGGAAGGCCTCCCGGTTCACGCCCTGGACGAGCAGCCGCTCGTAGATCAGGCGGTATTTGCGGACGGGGAAGATGTGCCGCCCGAGGTCGACCATCCAGTACTCGTCGCTGTAGACGAACCGGAACGGGTAGCGTTTGGACAGGAGGCGGTCGAGGAGTCCCATGGCGGAAAATCAAGGATACCACACCGAACCAGAAATGAAAAATGTGATATAATCCGCCGTTCACGACGCGCCTTTTAAGGACGCAACGCATCTTCGAGGAGGCTTGCGTGAGCGGATATCGCATCGAACGGCACCCGATCCTGACGCCGCAGCCCGCCGGAATGATCCCTTTCACCTGGAAAGGGCGGCCCCTGACGGCCCGCAAGGGGGAGACCATCTCCTCCGCCCTGTTCGCCCACGGCGAGCGGATTTTCAGCTATCATCCCAAGGACCACGCCCCCCAGGGCATCTTCTGCGCCAACGGCCAGTGCGCCCAATGCCTCGTCCTGGCCGACGGCCTGCCGGTCAAATCCTGCATGGAGACCGTCCGGCCCGGCATGGCCGTCCAGCCGGCCGATGGATTGCCCGAGCTGCCCAAGGTCAAGGGAAATCCGGCGACCCGGCCGATCGACGAGATCCCCGTTCCCGTCCTCATCATCGGCGGCGGGCCGGCCGGCCTGTCGGCAGCCATCGAATTCGGCAAGCGCGGCATCAAGGCCCTGCTGATCGACGACAAGCACCGCCTGGGCGGCAAGCTCGTCCTGCAGACGCACCGTTTCTTCGGTTCCTACGATGCCGTCTACGCCGGCACCCGGGGCATCGACATCGCCACCAAGCTGGAGACCGAGCTGCGGACGTACCCCTCCGTCGAGATCTGGCTCCAGACGACGGCCCTGGCGGTCTTCAGCGACCACAAGGTCGGCGTCCTGCGGGGCGACGGCCGCTACGTCCAGATCCGGCCCGACGTCGTGCTGGTCACGTCGGGGGCCCGGGAAAAATCGCTGGCCTTTCCCGGCAACACGCTGCCCGGAGTCTATGGGGCGGGCGCCTTCCAGACCCTGGTCAACCGGGACCTGGTCCGCTCGGCCGGACGGCTCTTCATCATCGGCGGCGGCAACGTCGGCCTGATCGCCGGCTACCACGCCCTGCAGGCGGAGATCCCCGTCGTCGGTCTGGTCGAGGCCCTGCCCGAATGCAGCGGCTACAAGGTCCATCGGGACAAGCTGGCCCGCTTCGGCGTGCCCCTCTACACTTCGCATACGATCCTCAGCGCCAACGGCACGGACCAGGTCGAATCGGTGACCATCGCCGCGCTGGACAAGCAATGGAAGCCGGTCCCGGGCACGGAGAAATCCTTCGCCTGCGACACCATCCTCATCGCCATCGGGCTCGACCCGGTCGACGAGTTCTTCGTCAAGGCCCGCGATTTCGGCCTCCAGGCCTACGCCGCGGGCGACGCCGAGGAGATCGCCGAAGCCTCGGCGGCCATCTTCTCCGGCAAGATCCGCGGCCTGGAGATCGCCCGCGACCTGGGCCACGACGTCGGCGTGATCGCCAAGGAGTGGTACACGACGGCCGACATCCTCAAGTCCCGGCCGGGTCTGACTGTAGCCGAGGAATACCCGGCCGACGAGACCGGCGTCTTCCCCGTCCTCCACTGCGTCCAGGAGATCCCCTGCGACCCCTGCACCACGGTCTGCCCGCGCGACCTGATCCACATCCATGCCGACGACATCCGCGGCCTGCCGGCCTTCGAGGTCCCCGACCCGGCCAAGGGCTGCACGGGCTGCGAGAAGTGCGTCACCATCTGCCCGGGCCTGGCCATCTCGCTGGTCGACTACCGCAAGGACCCCGAGTTCCCCTCGGTCACCATTCCCTACGAGTTCCTCAAGGACAGCATCGAGACGGGCGACCGGGTCATGGTCCTGGACACCACCGGGGCCGAGCTGGGCGAGGTCGAAGTCACGGGTGTCAGAGCCATCAAGGCCAACGACCGGACCGTCCTGGTCAAGCTGCGCGTGCCCAAGGCCGCGGCCAAGCGCGTGGCCGGCCTGCGCGTGCAGGACGGCGACGTGACCAAGCCGATGGCGCGCTACGTGTCCCGGACGGCCGACGACACCATCGTCTGCCGCTGCGAGCGCGTGCCGGCCGGGGAGATCCGGCGCCTCATCCGCGCAGGCCACCGCGACATCAGCCAGATCAAGGCCGTGACCCGGGCCTGCATGGGCTCGTGCGGGGCCAAGACCTGCACGGCCCTCATCCACCGCCTCTTCCGCGAAGAGGGGGTCGCCGAAAAGGACATCGTCGACCAGACCAAGCGTCCGCTGTTCATGGAAGTCGCCCTCGGCACCCTGGCCGGAGTCGAGGCCGAGGAGGAGGGCGACCATGGCCGTCTGTAAGCTCGCCTTCGACGTCATCATCGTCGGCGCGGGCAGCGTCGGCACGCCCGCCGCGCTGGCCATGGCCGAGGCCGGCCTCAAGGTTTTGGTCCTCGACGGCAACGCCAGCGTCGGCCAGGGCTCGAACAAGCACGCCATCGGCGGCCTGCGGGCGACTTTTTCCGACCCGGCCAAGATCCGCATCGGACTGCGCAGCCTGGAAATCGTCTCCGGATGGAAGAAGGACCGCGGCGAGGACCTCGAATGGCGCCGGGGCGGATATTCTTTCGTCGCCTATACCGAGCAGGACAAAGCGGGCCTGCAGGAGCTCCTGGTCACCCAGAAAGCCTTCGGCCTGAACATCGATTGGCTCGACCGCGGTCCGATCCTCGAGGCCATCCCCGACCTCAACCCCGACGGCCTCCTCGGCGGCACGTTCTCCCCCGAGGACGGCCACGCCTCCCCGCTCCTGGCCGCCCACGCGTTCTGGGCGCATGCCAAACGAGCGGGCGCCGAATTCCGATTCAACGAGGCGATCAAGGGGCTGATCATCGAAGGCGGCGCTGTGCGCGGAGTCTCGACCGATCAAGGCGACTACGGCGCGGACATCGTGGTCAACGCCGCCGGCGGCTGGGCCGCCGACGTCGGGCGGATGGCCGGCATCACCCTGCCCGTCAATCCCGACTCGCACGAAGGCGCCGTAACGGAACCCGTGGCGCATTTCCTGAATCCGATGGTGGTCGACATCCGGCCCCTGCCGGGCTCGGCCAACTATTACTTCTACCAGCACGCCACCGGCCAGATCATTTTCTGCATCACGCCCAACCCCAGCATCTGGGGCACGGACCGGCGCGAAACCAGCTCGTTCCTGCCGATGGTCGCCCAGCGCATGGTCGACCTCATGCCCCGCCTCCGGCATCTGCGCGTCCGCCGCACCTGGCGCGGCCTCTATCCCATGACCCCTGACGGCTTCCCGCTCGTCGGCTGGGCCCGCGAGGTGCGCGGCCTCCTGCTGGCCGTGGGCATGTGCGGCCAGGGCTTCATGCTCGGCCCCGGCCTGGGCGAGATCCTGGCCCATATGGTCCAGGACAATCTGCCGGCCAAGGACCGTGAGATCCTGGAGTTCCTCTCCCCTTACCGCGAATTCAAAGGCATGGAAAAGCTGAAATAGGGCGGATGAGCGATTTCTTCTTCTTCGACTGCGAGACGACCGGACTCCCGGTCCGCAGAAACCTGACCGTTCGCGACGTGGATGGCTGGCCCCGCCTGGTTCAGCTGGCCTGGGCTTCTTATGACGCCTGGGGCCGGTCGAAATCGATCGAAAGCCACATTGTTCGCCCCGAGGGATTTGTCATTCCCGCCGATTCGACCCGCATCCACGGCATCAGCCACGAAAAGGCGGTCAAAACGGGAGAGCCGGCGGCGGATGTCCTGGATCTTTTCGCCGAGGCGGTCGAAGCGCCCTTCGACGCCGTCATCGCCCACAACCTCGAGTACGACATCAATGTCGTCGGCGCCGAGCTCATCCGGGCCCATCGGACCAGCCGGCTGTTCGAGCGGCCCGGATTGTGCACGATGAAGACGACGACCGCGCTGCTCCAGCTGCCCGGACCGTTCGGATTCAAATGGCCGAAGCTCGAGGAGCTTCACGCCTTCCTGTTCGGGACGGCCTACGAAGGGGCCCATGATGCGGCCCGCGACGTCGAAACCACCGCCAAGTGTTTTTTCGAGCTGCGCCGGCGCGGCCACTACCCGCGCCCCTGAATCGTCCCGAACTAAGACTATCCCAGGCCGCCGGAGGATTCTCGAAAGCGGGGATCAGGCCGGCGTACGCAGGCCGGCCCGATGCGGACAGGCCGTCCGGCAAAGGTTGCAGCGGATGACCATCTCGCCTCCTTCGGTGAAGACGAAGGAGTGCGCCCGGCAGCGGGATTGGTCGATCGTCAGGCCGTCCAGGGCTTTCTGCGGACAGCGATCCAGGCAAATCCGGCAGCCGGCCGGGCAGCCTTCATAATCGGCCGGGGAATCGGCCTCCAGGAGCGCATCGACCAGGACCGCTCCCAGCCAAACCATGTTGCCGAAGCGGTCGTTGACGAGCAGCGTGTTCTTGCCCATGGTGCCCAGGCCGGCCAGGACGGCGGCATGCTTAAGGGACAGGATGCCCCGCCCGTGCCGGCGGGCGGCGTCCCAATCATCATAGGGATCGGAGGAAGGGATGGGGACGCCCGCGATCCCTTCCTTCTCCAGGACCTCGACCAAGCCCATGGCCATCATGTCCATCTTGGCCAACAGGTGGTTGCGCATGAGCGTGTAGGGAACATTGGTCTTGGCCCGCAGGCAGCTCAACGGCATGTGCGCGGCGAAGACAACGACCGAGCAGGCTCCGGGATCGATGTCGCGAGGATGAAATCCGGCGGGCGCCGCGGCGAACCGCTCCACGGGAGCGATCCCGCACAGATCGGCTCCCAATCGAGAAGCGTGCTTCTTGATATATTCGGCGTTCATGGACTTTCCTCCGGTATCGCCGTGCTTCAGGGTTTTCCATTCCTCAGCGCTTCAAGCTCTTGTATTTCAACCGGTGCGGCTGGTCGGCGGCGGTGCCCAGGCGCTTGTGCAGATCGTCCCGGTATTCCGAGTAGTTTCCGTAGATGAAGCGCAATCCGCCGTCCTCCTCGAAGGCCAGGATATGCGTCGCCACGCGGTCGAGAAACCAGCGGTCGTGGCAGACGACCACGGCGCACCCGGCGAAGCTGGTCAGGGCGTCTTCCAAGGCCCGCAGGGTGTTGACATCGAGGTCGTTGGTCGGCTCGTCCAGCAATAGGACATTGCCGCCTTCGGCCAGGGCCTTGGCCAGATGGACCCGGTTTCTCTCGCCGCCCGACAGCATTTTGCATTTCTTCTGCTGGTCGGTCCCGCCGAAGCCGAAGGAGGCGCAATAAGCCCGGGCGTTCATCGACCGCCCGCCCACGTTCATGAGGTCCTCGCCGCCCGAAATTTCCTCGTACACGGACTTGTCCGGAGCGAGCGCCCGCGACTGGTCGGCGTAGGCCGTCTTGACCGTCTCCCCGATACGGACCTTGCCCTTGTCCGGCGCTTCCCCGCCGACGACCAGGCGCAGCAGGGTCGTCTTGCCGGCCCCGTTGGGCCCGATGACGCCGACGATCGCGCCGGGCGGGAATTGAACGGTCAGGTCGTCGATGAGCAGCCGGTCGCCGTAGCCCTTGGACACGCCCTCAAAATCGACGGCGACGTCGCCCAGACGCGGGCCGGGCGGAATGGGGATCTCCTGCTCGTCCCGGAACTTCTCGAAATCGCGGCCGAGCAGCTCCTCGTAGGCGTTGACCCGGGCCTTGCCCTTGGCCTGGCGGGCCTTGGGCGACATGCGGATCCATTCCAGCTCGCGGGCCAGGGTCCGCTGGCGGCGCGACTCGGTCTTCTCCTCGACGGCCAGCCGGGCGCTCTTCTGCTCCAGCCAGGAGGAATAATTGCCCTTCCAAGGAATGCCCTGGCCGCGGTCGAGCTCCAGGATCCAGCCGGCCACGTTGTCCAGAAAATAGCGGTCGTGGGTCACGGCGATGACCGTGCCCTTGTATTCCTGCAGGTGCCGTTCCAGCCAGGCCACGGACTCGGCATCCAGGTGGTTGGTCGGCTCGTCCAGGAGCAGGATGTCCGGCTCCATGAGCAGGAGACGGGTCAAGGCGACGCGGCGGCGCTCCCCGCCGGAAAGGGTGGAGACGGGAGTATCGGGCGGCGGGCAGCGAAGCGCCTCCATGGCGATCTCCAGGTGGTTGTCCAGGTTCCAGGCGTCATGCTTCTCGATCTCCTCGAGCAGCTTGGCCTGCTCTTCCACCAGCGCGTCCATGTCGGCGTCGGGCGCGGCGAATTTATCGTTGACCACGTCATAGCGGGCCAGGAGGTCGACGATGGGCTGGACGCCCTCCCGTACGATCTCCAGGACGGTCCTGGCCGGATCGAGGGGTGGGTCCTGCTCCAGCAGCCCGACGCTGTAGCCCTTGCTCATGGCCAGATCGCCGCTGAAGCCCGTGTCCCGGCCCGCGATGATGTGCAGGAGTGTCGACTTGCCCGAACCGTTCAAGCCGAGGACACCGATCTTGGCCCCGTAATAAAAGCCCAGGCTGATGTCTTTCAAGACCTGCCGGTTGGGCGGGAAGGTCCGGCTGACCCGCGACATGGAGAAGATGACTTGCGTATCGGAAGGCATGAATTCATTCTACACAAATCGGGGGCCGCAGGTCCAAGCAAGGTTGTGGCATCGCTTTGCGTCCGCGCTCCTCGTTCCCTATAATGGATCGGAACGGCCCCCCTTTTTGTCTGCAACCATTTCCGGCGAGGAGAGTCTTTATGATCGAAAGGAGGACTCCATGACCGCACCTTCGGGAAGATCCATCCGTATCCTGCAAATCGCGGTGATCCTGCTGATCTTGACGAACGGCTTTCTCTTCCTCAGCCTTCAGCGGATGAAGACGCGGCCGGCCCGATTCGGAGAAATTGACGCGGAAAGAATCAATATCGTCGAAAAAGACGGGACCCTGAAGCTGGCGCTTTTCAATTCCGCCCGGCTGACCCGGGGGACCGACCAGCGGGAAGCGCAAGATCGGATCGCCGGAATGCTGTTCTACAATGAGGACGGAGTTGAATGCGGCGGCCTGGTCTATATGGGGAAGAAAACGCCGGCCGGACAGGACGCCGGCTCGGGTTTGACCTTCGATCAGTATCGGCAGGATCAAACCATCTCCCTGGAACATAACGAATCCGTCGACGCCGCGGGATCGCACTATGATGACGGGCTGAATATCGTCTCGCGGCCCGATTGGAAGCTGGTCAAAGACGAGTATGCGTTTTACAAAATGATGGACGAGTTCAAGGGGACCCCGGAACAAAAAGACGCCCTTCTTTTCAAGAAGGCCGACGAAGGCAAAGTGGCCAAAAAAAGAATGTTCGTCGGCAACCGCAGGGGCGTCAAAGAAGGGCAATCCTATGACGAGACCGGGCTCTTCATCCGCAATAAATACGGCCGGGACGCCATCCGCGTCTTCGTCGACAAGGACAACATCCCCCATCTGGAGTTTTTCGACCGGCTGGGGCAGAAAATCCTCTATGAATGGAGGCCGCCGAAATGAAGTTCATTTTCGACCACAATAATTTCAATGTCCGCGATTTGAGCAGAAGCCTGAATTTCTATGAAAAAGCGCTCGACCTGAAGGAAAAGCGCCGCGTCGCCCCGCCGGACGGGAGCTTCATCCTGGCTTTCCTAAGCGACGGCGTCACCCCGCACCGCCTGGAATTGACCTGGCTCCGCGACCGCAAGGAGGCCTACAACCTCGGCGACAACGAGATGCACCTGGCCTTCACGGTGGATGATTACGATGCGGCCTATAAGCGGCACAAAGAAATGGGGGTCGTCTGCTACGAAAATCCGAAGATGGGGATCTACTTCATCGAAGACCCGGACGGCTACTGGCTGGAGATCGTTCCGACACGGAAATGACGACCCGCGGGCCGAACGAACGGGGTCCGCGGACGCTCAGGTCCGGACCATGCCGTTGCGGATGGCGTACCGCACCAGCTCGGCTGCGGATTTCAGCTTCAATTTGGCCAGGATATGGGCCCGGTGGGATTCCACGGTGCGGGAGCTGACCGCCAGGGCGGCCGATATTTCCTTGTTGGCCATGCCTTTGGCGATCAGGCGAAGGATCTCTTTTTCGCGGGGCGTCAGGGGCATCGGCTTGGGCTTCCGCTTCCGCGGTTTGTCGGCCTTGGCGGTCCGGGGCTGGACCGTACTCTCGATCATATGCCGGTAAAGCGCCGTCTCGATGGCCGCTTTCAGTTCATCGGAACGGAAGGGCTTGAGAAGGTAGCCCGCCGGCCTCGTCCGTTTGGCCCGCTCCAGGACGGCGTCATCCCCATAGGCGGTGACATAAATGACGGGGACGTCATAGCCTTCGCTGACGATGCGCGCGGCATAGATGCCGTCCTTCTCGCCCTTGAGCCGGATATCCATCAGAACCAGGTCGGGAGCGGTCGTTCGGGCCGCCTCGATGGCCGCTTCGGCGGTGCTGCAGATGGGGGGCACGTCGTACCCGGACGCCTCCAGAGATCTCCGCAGGGACTCGGCGATGATGCTTTCGTCTTCCACGACGAGGATTTTAGGACGCATTGAACCCCTCCTTATATCTCCGTGATTATACCAATACGAAGTTCCTCACACAAGAAAAAAGGCCGGCCCGGTTCTTGCCGGAACGGCCTTTGGAATTCAGAGACGGGGACGGGGGGCAGCGGCATCGCGCGGACCATCGACGATCCCGACGGCGTTCAAAACCTAGGACATCGGATCCTTATAGCGCTCCAGAAGAATCTCGATGGCCGTGGCGCAGCCCCAGTTGTAGTCCGGCTGCCCGATTCCCGTACCGGAGGCCGATTCGTAATTCTCGTGAAGCCAGGGCGACTTCTCGAACATTTTCATGAGCCGGGCCGCCGTCTCCTCGGCCTCTTTCCCGTAACCCTGCCGCCACAAGGTCTGGATCATCCAATAAACCACGTGCGGCCAGACGCGGCCGCGCCAGTAGCCATCGGGGCTGTAGTCGGGATTGTCAAAAGACAGGCTGGGGAAAGGGCATTCCCGGTAAAACTCATCGGGGTTGAGCATATGCCGCTCGACGATGGCCCGGACCTGCTCCCGCTTCAGCGGCACCGCCGCCCATAGCGGCAGGAACATGTTGGGTGATTTCACCCCGGACATCTTCTCGCGGGTGCCGGTCTTCACGTCATAGAACATGGCCTCGTCGGGGAAATACATCGTCTCGACGATCCGCCGGGCCCTCGCGTCGGCCATTTCGCGCCAGGACCCGGCCTCGTCGGCCCGGTCCAGCTCGTCCGCCATCTTGGCCAGGGAGCGGGCGTCCATCACCAGGAAGGCGTTCACGTCGGGCGATTCGAGCCGGCCGGACAGGGCCTGGTTGGCGTTCTGGCCCTGGATCGGATCGAAACGGGCGTCGTTGTCGCCGATCTGCCCGGCGTTGAAGAACTGGCCCAGGCCGCGCGGGGTGCTGTGGTACTTGAGCCAGAACCGGTGGTTGCCGGCGAGAACCGGGTAGACCCGGCTAAGCCAGGCCTTGTCGCGCTCCCGCTCGTAGGTCAGCCAGGCGGCCCAGCTCATGATCGGGGCCTGACCCTCGCCGGCGCGGTGGGAATCGCAGAGAGTGCCCGGCAGGCTGCCGCGGGGGCCGGCGTTCTCCGTGAAACACTGGATGGCTTCCCGGGCCAGGGCCGGGTCGAATTCCCGCAAGCCCGCGCAGGTGAACGAGGTGTCCCAGAAAAAGGCGATCGCCAAGCCGTGCTTGGTCGTGTAGGGGATGCGCTTCGTACCCGTGTAACCGCCTTCGCCGCGGATGCAGAGGCCGTTGAGGGCGGCGATGGCGTGGGCGTACATCCTCTCGTATCGTTCCTGCCCATGATATCGCGCGGCCAGCGGGGGCGCCTTGCGGAACATCTCCAGCCAGCGCTCGGTTTCTCGGGCCGAGGTCCAGCCCGAGGCGATCCTGGCGGCGGCCTCATCGAGGGCCTCGCGGGCGGGACCGCGGTATCGGCCCAGGCCGATAGGGATGGTCAGGACCGCCGTGCCGTTGGGATCCAAGCGCAGCCGGCGGGGCGAAAAATCGGCCAGGCAGACGAGCTCCAACGTCGTCCCGTCGCTCATCCCGGCCACGAAGTCGCGGACCCAAAGGACGTTGCGGCCGTGCTCCTGGTGGGCGTAGAGGGTCGACCAGCTGCCCTCCGCTTCGTTTTCCAGGCTGACGAATTTATTGACCGGACAAGGGCCGATCCAGTCGGGTTTGAGGCCTTTGCCCGGGTAATCGAAATTCAAATCGATGAGACGCGGCCGGGCCGTCCGGTTGGTGAGGGTGATCTCCAAAGCCAAGGCGTTTCGGGCAGGCCAGGCGGCGGCGACGCTCAGCTCCAGGTCGTTCGCCGCATCGAGCTCGAGGACCTTGTCCGGGCGGAAATTGCGCGATATCAGCCGCAGCGCCGCCGGCCGCCCGTCTTCAACCAGGTTCCAGCTAAGGAAGCGCTCCGTGATCTGCGGCGCGCCCCAGCCGACAACGCTCACGAGGCTTTGCATCCCGGGCTCACTGGACCGGGGCCACGACAGCGCGAGGTTGGAGTGGCGATCGCTCCAGGCGGCGGCCGCGTTGGTATAGGGAACGAGGTTATCGAGGTTGACGCGGGCGGTGGATTCATCCGCCAAGGCGAAGCGGCCGGGCGCGATCAGGGCGAGTGCGAGGACAAGAAGGGCGGCTCGTCGGGTCAGCATTTTGGGGGCTCTCCTTAAGAATGGGCTCATGATATTCGTGCCTTCCGTCGGGGTCAAGAATTCAAAAACCGGATCGCGGAGCTCCCCCCCGGCAGGCCTTCACGGGCTCCCCCGTCGAGGCAGGATTATTCCGCAACGGTGTTTCATAATAAAAAAAGGCCGTTCCGGCCCGCGCCGGAACGGCCTTTTCAGTCTTTTATAGTCCGGTCCGCTCAGCGCTTGCGGGCGGATTTCCCGGGCTTGGGTTTGGGCGCCGCCTTCTTCCTGGCCGGGGCCTGTTTCTTGGCGGCCGGAGCGTTGAGCAGGGCCGCACGGGCCGCGGCCAGCCGGGCGATGGGCACCCGGAACGGGGAGCAGCTGACGTAGTTCAGTCCGATCAGGTGGCAGAACTCGATGCTGGACGGCTCGCCGCCGTGCTCGCCGCAAATGCCGAGCTTGATCGTCGGCCGCGTCGAGCGGCCTTTGGCCACGGCGATGCGCATGAGCTGCCCGACGCCGTCCCGGTCGAGCACTTCGAACGGGTCCTTGGCGTAGATCTCCATCTCCACGTAAGGGGTGAGGAAGCGCCCGGCGTCGTCGCGGCTGACGCCGAGGGTCGTTTGGGTCAGGTCATTCGTGCCGAAGCTGAAGAATTCGGCCACCGTCGCGATCTCGTCGGCGGTCAGGGCGCCGCGCGGGATCTCGATCATCGTCCCGACGAGGTATTTGAACTTGACGCCCTTTTCCTTCATGACCGCCTCGGCCGTCCGGCGGACGATTTTTTCCTGGTTGGCCAGCTCCTTGACGTTGCCGACCAGCGGGATCATGACCTCGGGCTCGACGGCGATGCCCTTCTTCTTCGTATCCGCGGCGGCCTCGAAGATGGCCCGGGCCTGCATCTCGGTGATCTCCGGATAGATGATGCCCAGGCGGCATCCCCGGAACCCGAGCATGGGGTTGAACTCATGGAGGGACTCGACGCGGTCCCGCACCTTTTCGAAGGTCAGGCCCATGTCGGCGGCCAGCGCCCGCTGGTCCTTCTCTTCGTGGGGCAGGAACTCGTGGAGCGGGGGATCGATCGTGCGGATGGTCACCGGGCGGCCGTCCATGACCTCAAAGATGCCGGCGAAATCCTGGCGCTGGAGAGGCAGGAGCTTGGCCAGGGCGGCCTTGCGGTCCTCGAGCGTGTCGGCCAGGATCATTTCCCGCATTGGGCCGATCTTGCCCTCCCCGAAAAACATATGTTCGGTGCGGCAGAGGCCGATGCCTTCCGCGCCGAAGGCCACGGCGTTTCGCGACTGGTCGGGCTGGTCGGCGTTGGTCCTGATCTTCAGGGTCCGGTACGTGTCCGCCCACTTCATGACCTTGGCGAACGTCTGGTAGACCGGGGCGTCCTTGGGATCGAGCGTCTTCTCGATCAGGACTTGCAGAACCTCGGAGGGCTTGGTGCTGATCTTGCCTTCGAGCACCTGGCCGGTCGTGCCGTCGATGGAGATCCAGTCGCCTTCCTTGAGGGTGCGCCCCTTGACCGTCATGGTGTGCTTGGCGTAGTCGATGAGGAGCTCGCTGCAGCCGGCGACGCACACCCGGCCCATCTGGCGGGCCACGAGGGCGGCGTGGGAGGTCATGCCGCCGCGGGCGGTCAGGATGCCCTCCGCGGCGCTCATGCCCTTGATGTCCTCGGGCGAGGT
>Ga0182021_10004667_pt1 | contig 16134 bp, 9 predicted proteins | sample 612E3MmetaG_FD_120493 | JGI IMG/M metagenome (GOLD analysis project Ga0182021, IMG submission 120493) | Permafrost microbial communities from Stordalen Mire, Sweden - 612E3M metaG (Illumina Assembly) | ecosystem: Environmental > Terrestrial > Soil > Wetlands > Permafrost | place: Sweden... | reverse complement strand
GGGATGAAGACGCGCGGCGAAAGCATCGCGATGGCCATCGATTCACCCGGGATTTTCTTGAGCGCGCCGATCACCGTGAACGTCGACCGGCCCACCTTCACGGAATCGCCGACGCGCACGCCGAACTGCACCAGCAGGCTCTCCTCGAGGATGGCGAAATTGCCGGCCTGCAGGCGCGCGGCCGCGATGCCCGGCTCGGTGAGAAATTCGCCGTAGAACGGGAAGCCGCCCTCCATTGCCCGCACCTGCACGAGACGCGTCTGGTCGCCCTTCGTGGGAAACAGGATCATCGAAGCGAACTGCGCCTCGCTGGCGCGCTGGCCACCGAGGGCCGTGAGATATTTCTCCACCTCGGGAGAAAACGGCCGGCTGGAAGTGACGACGAGATCGGCGCCGAGAAGGGTCTTGGCCTGGTCCTCGATCCCTTGGCGCAGGTTGGCGGAGAACGAGCCGATGGCGACGAGCGCGGCAATGCCGAGGACGATGGAAAGCGAATAGAGCGCGAGCCGCCGCCGCGAAGCCCGCGAATCCCGCCAGGCCATTTTAAGGATGAAAGTCATGGTGCCCGCGAATCACGCGAATTGTCGCGAATCTTTCCGGAACGAACGATGCGACGGTATTCGAGATCGGGATGGTGGCCGAAGTTGACCAATAGTCCCAATTCATAGCCAGTCGCATGCAAATAATTGAGCACCTGGGCGACATGTTCGTCGGTCAGCTTTTCGCCCGCTTTCAGCTCAACGACAATTTTGTCCCAGCAGGTAAAATCGGGAGAATACGGGTGCCGCAACGGTCGCCCTTTGTAGAACAACTCCAATCTTGGCTCGTGCAAAAACGGGATGCTCCCAAGCCCAAGTTCAATTTCGAAAGCATCATGGTAAACCGGCTCTAAAAAACCACACCCTTTCTCGTTATAGACCTCGAAACACGCTCCAACGATCCAGTAGCTCTCTTCTGGATAGATGATTTCAGTCATATTCTCTCCTTTTCGTGATTCGCGTTCATTCGCGTGATTCGCGGGCGCTAAATCCGTTCGTCGGCTATCACCCGGCCGCCGCGGAGGCGGAGGAGGCGCTGGCAACGTTTCGCCAGCTCCAAATTGTGCGTCACCAACACCAGCGTCGTGCCTTTCTCCTGATTTAGCCCGAAGACGAGTTCGACCATCGCACGGGCAGTATCGTCGTCGAGATTGCCCGTGGGCTCGTCGCAGAAGAGGATTTTCGGGCGATTGATGAAGGCCCGCGCCAGCGCCACGCGCTGCTGCTCGCCACCCGAGAGTTGCACCGGATAGTGGTCGCGCCGGTCGCCGAGGCCCACGCGCTCGAGCAATGCCCGCCCTTCGGCTTCGTAGTCTTCAAAGCCGCCCGCCCTCAGCGCCGCCGCCGGGCGCAGTTCGAGCGGCACGAGCACGTTTTCCAGCGTGGTCAGCGTCGGGATGAGCTGGAAGTTTTGAAACACGAAACCGACATGCGCGTTGCGGGCGAGCGCGCGGGCATCCTCGCTCAGCCCGCCGAGCGGCTGGCCCGCGAGCCAGACCGCGCCGCTGGTGGGCTCGTCGAGGCCGGCGCACAGGCCGAGCAGCGTTGTCTTGCCGCTGCCGCTCGGGCCGACGACCGCGAGGCTCGCGCCGGCAGCCAGCTCGAAACTCACCTCGTGCAACACCGTGAGCGGCCCGGCCGCGGTCGGATAGGTCTTGGTCAGGCGCTCGACTTTCAGCATCGATTGGTCAGTCATTAGGAGGAATTAGGAGGAGCCCACGAAACACCTGGAGCGGCGCAGCCGCAATCAAAGGCCAATTCGAATGGCCACAAAGATCGCAAAGAAAGGTTTAGGCTTCGGCCACAACCGTCCGCGCGCCTATAGGCGCAACGCAGGGTATAGTACTTACTCACGATCTTTCGTGCTTTTTGTGGCCATAAATTCTTCGCGTCTCGCGAGCATTTTCGAAGATAGTAGCTCAAAACCCGCGCAAACCAAACCATGAAGACGTTCCCGTTTTTCAGGAAGATTCTCCTTTTCGTGTGTTTCGTGTGTTTCGTGGTGAATCTTTCTGCGTTCGCTGCCGAACCGAAGACCATCCTCATTTTCGGCGACAGCCTCACCGCCGGTCTGGGGCTGGACAATCCGTCGACGCAGGCCTACCCCGCGCTCCTCCAGGAGAAAATCGACGCCGCCGGTCTGCCTTATCGCGTGGTCAATGGCGGTCTAAGCGGCGAGACCACGGCCGCCGGTTTGCGCCGCATCGACTGGATGCTGCGGGAACGCGTCGACGTGTTCGTGCTCGCGCTCGGCGGCAACGACGGGCTGCGCGGCATCCTGCCTCCCGTCACCCGCGAAAACCTCGTCGGCATCCTCGCCAGAGTTCGCGCCAAATATCCGGAGGCGAAACTCGTTGTCGCCGGCATGCAGATGCCGCCAAACCTGGGCCCGGAGTACCTCGCCGCCTACCGCGCAGTTTATCCGGAAGTGGCGAAGGCGACCGGCGCCACGCTGATCCCTTTTCTGCTCGAAGGCGTGGGCGGCGTGCCGGAGCTCAATCAGCACGACGGCATCCACCCCACGGCCAAAGGTCACGAGAAGGTTGCAGAAACAGTGTGGCGGACATTGCGCCCGTTGCTTTAAACAAACCATTAATTTATGCTATTTTGCGATATTCGAACAAACCTGAGGCGGGCGGGATTTTTACCAGGTTTTGGCCTTGCGAATGCCAGCGATTTGCATCAGTTAGGTCGCATGCATTCCCGCTGCAAGTTTGGCGCGCTGCTCGGCTTGGTTCTGGCCGCGGTGCCGGTGATGTACGCCCCGACCCTTACTTCCACGTGGACCGGCGCCACCACCCAAATCGTCAACGATGGCACCAACACCAACTGGCTCGAGGGTACCGCCCCGGTAAGCGGAACCGATGTCAATCTGATCTTCGGCGTTCCCGCCAATCCCGGCTTGTCCCAGTCCAGCCAGCTGCGGCTGCTCGCGGGTACGACCTTCGACGTCGCCGAGCTGACGTTTAATAGCAATTTTCCCAAATATTCTTTTTCTTCCTCCAGCATTGAAATCGGCGCCACTCTTAAAATCGGAGGCTACGGCATCCAATCCACCGGCACTGGCGATCTCTCCTTTGGTACGAATCTGACCCTCCAACTGAACGGCAATCAGACCTGGACCACCGCCAGCACCCTCTGGGTCAAAGGCGCCATTACCGGAAGTTCCAATTTGACCAAAAACGGGACCGGCCAGCTCGTGCTCGGCAGCTCGAGTCCCGCCTTTACCGGCAACCTTACCGTCGCCCAAGGGATGCTTTCCCTTTTTAGCGGAAACTCGGCCGGCACCGGCAACTTGATTCTCCAAGGCAGCTCCACGCTCGACCCTTACGACAGCCCCATCAGCATTCCCAACGACGTCAAGGTGTCCAACGACGTCTCGTTTGATTCCGCCAGCGGCGGCGCGCCACCGTTCACTCCCGACATTACCGTGACCGGCAATTTCACTGTCATGGACAACTCGGTTCTGCTCCATCTGATCGACAACACGAACCTGCGGCTCAACGGCACGCTCGACGCGTCCGCTAGTGGCACCTCCCTTGCTTTCGATTCCGGAGGAACGGTGATCCTGGCCGGTAACACCGGCAGTAACATTTTGAAGATCACTGCCGATGGAGCCAATGTCACGTTCGCTTCGCCCAACTCCATACCCGCAGTGGGCAGCAGTATCCAGGCGCTCAATAACGGCTATATCGGCATCGGTGCCACGAGTCTCGTGGCAGCCAACGTTCCCTCGCCGACCACGGTGCTCGCCCGGATCACGGACAAAGCCAATTTCAACGGCACGCTCGGCTTCGACACCGCTCCCACGCTGGGTTCGACTTATACCTATACCGATCCATTAAGTCTTTTGGGCTTCAGCACCACGACATTCAAAATCGGGTCGGCGACCAATGCCGTGCTCGGTCCAGCCGCCGTCATCACGCCGCCGACGGGCGGTGACTACCGTTTCGGCGACGGCGGAGGGCGGCTCATCGTCCAAAGCAATCTCACAACTTTGGGCAATAACGTGATCGTCAACTCCGTGTCCCAACATCCGCTGGCGCTCGTGTTGCAGGGCAACAACACGTTCAACGGCGATCTTACTTCCATCCGCTCCTACGTGGTACTCGATTCGACCGGAGCCTTGCCTTCGACCAGCAAAATTCACCTCGGCGCGTCCGGCTACGTCGGTGCCACCCCCAACTGGGGCTCCCTGACGACTCCTGCCGCTGACCTGATCGGTCGCGTCAGCGTGCCTGATGTCAGCAGTACCGGCATGATCGGTTTCGACTCGGTCATGCCCGTCACGTCTTATCGCGTGATAAACGACACCATCGACCTGAGGGGGTTCGCCACAGCGTCCGCCCTGCCCTATATCAGCACCACGACATTTGGCATCGCCGATCCGACCGATCCCTTCAACTCCCTCAAATATGACGCCACCAAGGCTGGTCTGACGCTCAACGGCACGTTCCTCGTTCCCGCCGGCAAAACCCTTGGCCTGGCCGGCGTCAACGGCGGTTTTCTTCGGATCGCGTCCAATCTTACCGCCGCCAACGGCGTGACTTCGGTGGTCATCGGCCATCCCAATGCCGATTTTAACAAGGGTCAGGAAGGCGTCGCCCTCAACGGCACCAACGACTACACCGGCGGCACCACGCTGCTCAACGGCTCGCTTTTCCTCGGCAATAATTCCGCCCTCGGCACGGGCGCGCTTACCATCGCTAACAGCGCCAACAACGGCGCGATCGTGCCGACCGTCGCCCTGACGCTCGCCAATTCCGTCGTCGCGAATAATGGCATCATGAAGGTCGACGCCTCCAGTTTTCCAATCACCTTCAACGGCGCCATCAGCGGTTCAGCCCGCCTGGGTCTCGGCGGCACCGTCACACTCGGTACCGCCAACTCCTACACGGGTGGTACCGACCTCGGCGATTCCGCCCACGTCACCGTCAACAGCAACACCGGCTTTGGCCCGGGCAACGTCGACTTTGGCAATAGCGTCATCGTCACCTTCACCACCACCGCCCCCAGTATCGGCAGCTTGGATGGTGGCTGCAGCGCGTCAGGAATTGTTCTGCCGACCAATGCGACCTCCCTCACCATCAACCAAACCAACGATGGGACTTTTGGCGGCAACATCTCCGGCCCCTCCAGCGGAGCGACGACCGCCGCGCTCTTCAAGAACGGTTCCGCCGAGCTCGTCCTTGCCGGCACAAATAGTTATTCCGGCGGCACGATAATCAATGGCGGCAAGCTGGTCGCCGGCTCCAACGGCGCGCTCGGCACGGGCGCTGTCACGATCAACGGCGGTTCGCTCGGCCTCAAAGACAATGCGGTCATCCCCAATAGCATCACCTTTGGCGCCGGCGGCGGCACGCTGGGCGGCACCGGCACGATTGGCAGCAATATTACCGTCGCGTCGAACATCAAGCTCGCTCCGGGCAACTCGCCCGGCACCCTCACCTTCACCGGAGCCCTCACCTGGGCCACTGGCGGCAGCTACAATTTCGAGATTGTCAGCGCGGCCGGCAACGTCCCCGGCGCCAGCTACGACACCATCGTCATAGCCAGTACCGGTTCCCTCACCATCACGGCCAACAGCGGCGGGAAGTTCAACCTCAACCTGCTCTCCCTCAGCGGCACTTCGACCGCGGGCAACGTTGCCGATTTCAACCCTTACACCGGCTACTCCTGGCAGATCGTCTCTTCGACCAATGCTATCGGCGGATTTACCGCGGGCGCCTTCAACATCGATACGACCGGCTTCACCAATTCGCTCAATGGCGGCCTCTTCAACGTCTCGCTCGGTGGTCCTGGAGGCAATACGGCCCTCTTCCTGAATTTCACGCCCGTGCCCGAACCCTCCACCTGGGCGCTGATCATCGTCGGCGCCGGCGCTGTGCTCTTCCCGGCGCTGCGGCGGAGGCGCAGTTAATCGTTCTCGTTCCTCGTTCTCATTCTCGTTCTCAACATGACGAGAGAAAGAGAACGAGGAATGAGAACGAGAACGATTGTGGAGGCTCCCGATTACCGTCGCCGCCCGCTCCTGTCATCCTGAGCGCAGCGAAGGATCCAGTTGGGCTCGGCTTGCCACCCGGGGATGGATCCTTCGCTGCGCTCAGGATGACGGCAAGAAACCCGAGGCAATAAATATCCCCGGAGCAAACTCCGGGGCATTTAAACAAGTCACATCGGCGCCAATCCCCCCGGCCTCTTCATTTCCGACATAGCCACGACAAGGCCTGAAGGTTTACCGCCGATTCGCAATTCCCGCCGTTCGAATTTGTTTCGGACTTCGAGCTTCGGATTTCGAATTTTCTTCCTCACTGCACCATCGTCTGCGCGCGGCTCACGAGTCCGAGGAATTCGTTGCGCTGGCCGCCGGCGTCGCTGCCCAGCCCTTGCCGGGCCCATTCCGCCACCGAGGCCAGCGTCGCCGTGCCTTTGTAGGGCGATTCACGCAGGATCATGCCGAAACCCGCCACCGACGCCGCAAATTTGAAATCGTCGCTCGCGTCGGCCCACGTCGTGCCGCGATCCGTGAGCGGAAACTCCAGCCGCTGGCTCACGCTGCCGTCCGGCTCCTTGTAGCGGATCTTCACCGTGAGAAGCTCCGAGGCCAAAGTTCCGGGTTCCGGGTTTCGCGTTCCGGGTTCCGGGTTCCGGGTTCCGGGTTTCGAGTTTCCCGACTTCTGTCCTCCGCTGTCCGCCATCCGCCCTCCGTCGTCGGCCGTCAGCCGTCCGCCGTCTGCCGTCCGTCCTCCGCTCTCTGCCGTCCGCCATCCGCCGTCCGCCGTCCGGTATTTCAATGGCTCCGTGCTTGCGAGGCTCAGCGCGGCCGTCGCACCGACCGGCACGACTTCGTATAACGCCGTCACCGTATGGCCGGCGCCGATTTCGCCGGCATCAACCCGGTCGTCGGTGAAATCCTGTTTCCGCAACAGCCGGTTCTCGTACCCGATCAGCCGGTACGCCCCCGCCACGGCCGGGTTGAACTCCACCTGCACCTTCACGTCCTTCGCGACGGTCACCAGTGTGGCGCCGGCCTGTTCGACCAGCAACCGTTTCGCCTCCGCCGCGGAATCAACGTAGCCGTAGATGCCGTTGCCCCGGTTGGCCAGTTGCTCGAGCGTGGCGTCCTTCAGGTTGCCCGTGCCGAAACCGAGCACCGTCAGGAAGACGCCGCTCTTCGCCTTTTCCTCGATCAGCCGCGCAAGGTCGCCCCGCTGGGTGACACCGACATTGAAATCGCCGTCGGTGCACAGGATCACGCGATTCACGCCGCCCGCGACCACGTTGGCCTTGGCGACGTCGTAGGCGAGCTGGAGTCCCATCGCGCCGTTGGTCGAACCCCTCGCCGCCAGACCGTCGACGGCCGTCAGGATATCCGCGGCGTGCGCCACCGGCGTCGCCGGCAGCGCCAGGGTCGCCTGCGTGGCGTAGGTGACAATTGCGACATGGTCGTCGGCGCGCAGCCGGCCCACCAGCATACGCAGCGACTCCTGCACGAGCGGGAGCTTGGCCGGCGCGGCCATCGAACCCGACACATCGACCAGGAACACGAGGTTCGCCGCCGGGCGCGCCGCGTCGCTGACTTCACGCGTTTTCAGGCCGATGCGCACCAGCCGGTGTTGGGGATTCCACGGAGCGGCGGCGACCTCGAGCGAAGCCGCAAACGGCACCTCCGCCGACGCCGGCGGCGCGTACCGGTACGGGAAATAGTTCACCAGCTCTTCGATGCGCACCGCGTCGCGGGGTGGACGCTCACCGTGTTCGAGGAACCGGCGCAGGTTGGCGTAGCTCGCGGTATCGACGTCGAGGGCAAACGTCGAAAGCGGCTCCACTGCCACGGCGGCGAAATCGTTGTCGCGGATCTGGGCGTAGTCTTCGGTGTTGAAAGGCGCCGGTCGGACCACGAGCGCGTCGGGCTTGATCCGCTGCGGCGGCATGGGTCGCGCCTGCAGATCATCTGTGAAGCCGTACGGGACCGCGCGGTAAACGAACTTTTCGTCCGGCGGATAATAGTAGTAACGTGGCGTCGCTTGTGGCGCGCTCCTCCAGTCATACCGGTCGGCAGGCAGGGACGAGCGCGCGCCAGAAAAGGGCCTGACCGGCGCGCTTGCGAAGCGGTCAGCCGGTCCGAATGCAGCCGCGGGTCCGCCCCAAGCCAACGCCCGAGACGTCCTGGCGAGACCAGAGAGACTCAAGTTGGCCGGTCCATCGATGTGAGCGTTGAACTGCGCTGGCGGCGCAACGTCGTTGAGACCGCCGGCCAAGAGCGGCGGGCTGTCGGGACGCTGCGGACTCGCACGCAACGCCACCATGAGCGGCACCGCCGCCGGCATATCTCCAGTCGGGCGCAAATCGACTCTTGAGCTTTCGCTCAAACCCAAGGGCGGGACGCCCGTGCCCCGTGGCATGGGCGTCTCGCCCATGTCTCCGGTCAGACGGTCGCCGAAAACCTGATTTGCGCCTTTTCCCGCCCAGGTAAAACCCGGCGTGTTTTCCGCCAGCGGCGCAACCGGCGCGAATGGTATCCGGGCTGTCGGTTTTTCGAGGCGGGCATCGAAATGGAGCGAGCCCGTGGCGTCCGCCGATGCACCGGCGGTGCCCCCCGTCGGCAGATCTTGGCCGGTTGGCGCCTGGGCTTCAGACCCGGAGGCGGTCGGCAACTCGGCCAAGGATACCGTCGTGTAGTGCTTCTTCTCCTGGAAGACCCGCGGCGCCGGCTCGTGCAGCGCCACCATGACCGCGAAGCACGCCGCCGCGAGGCTGCCGATCACGAAATAGAGCGATGGAAAACGCAGCAGTCTGCCATGCGGCCCTGTCTTCTCGCCTGCCGTGTAAACCGCGGCCGAACGGTCGTCCGCCGTCCGCCATCCGCCATCCGCTGTCTGCTTTCCGTCCTCTACCGTCTGCCGTCCGCCGTCTGACGTCTGCCCTTCAGCCCCCGCCTCCGCAGCCAGAGCCGTCTCGATCGACCGTGCCGTGGCCCGGATGGCATCCACCGCGGACTCCAAGGCCGGGTCGCCCCGCACCGCCGCCTCCACCTGGGCGCGCTCCTCCCCCTCCAACTCACCCAGCGCATAGGCCGTGAGTCTCGGATCGTCCGGTAAAATTGTAATTTCATTCATAGCTTCATCTCCACTTTCCTTCACCCTTTCCCTTCACCCTTTCCCTTTCCCTTTCACTTCCTCACTCCCCCTCCGCCACCCATTCGCGCCGCAGCCGCTGCACGGCGGTGTGAATCAAAAACCCCACGTTGCTCGCCGATAGTTCCGTGATGCGGCTGATTTCCTTGTAACTGAATCCATTTTGGAACTTCAGGCGGATCACTTCCTGCTGGTTCGCCGGCAGCCGGTCGATCAGGCGCAACAACTGTTCGTGCGTCTCCGCGGCCTCCAGCGTGCGGCCCGGACGCGGCTCGTCGGTGCGTACGCGTTCCTCCTGCCCTTCCGCGAAGCGGGTCATGCGATCCTCCTTCCGGATGACATCGAGCGCGCGGCGGCGGCACACGGTGAACAGCCACTCGACCACGTGGCCATCGACCGCCTGCGGCGCCTGCGCCATGAGGCGCACGAAGGCATCCTGCACCACGTCGCGGGCACGGTCGGGATCGCCCAGCAGCCGCGTCGCGTAACGCGTGAGCGCCGCCTGGTGCTCGGCGATGGCTCTTTCCATGAATCCAACGTTTTCATGCGGTTGCTCCCCGAAAGGCGGGTTGGCGGGTGACATGGTTGTCGTTGGGTTAAACGCGCGAGCGCTCCTTTTCTTAGAAAAGATTTTTGCGTGCAGCGCGAGGCTGGGTTTTATTGCCCCAACATGCGTCACCGCCAGCTCGTTATCGCTCTCTGCCTGTTCGCCTGGGTCCTGGTTCTGGCCGGGTGCGCCCCCCGCGAGACTCCCGCCGAGGCCGGCATCCGCACGAAGACCCTGCTGCTGGGCAACGGCGCCGAGCCCGCCGACCTCGATCCACAGACCGACACCGCCTACACCGACATGAACATCCTGGTGGCGCTCTTCGAGGGACTCACCACGCTCGACGAGCTCACCGGCCAGCCCCAGCCCGGCATGGCGGAGCGCTGGGAAGCCTCGCCCGACGGACTGGTTTGGACCTTCCACCTGCGCGCCGACGCCCGGTGGTCCAACGGCGATCCGCTCACGGCGGAAGATTTCGTTTATTCCTTCCGCCGCATCCTCGCCCCCAAGCTCGCATCGGAGTACGCCTACATGCTCTGGCCCCTGAAAAATGCGGAGGCGATCAACACGGGCAAATTCACCGACCCGGCCGCGCTCGGCGTCCGCGCCGTCGATCCGCACACGCTGCAGCTCACGCTCGGGGAGCCATGCCCGTGGCTGCTCGCGCTCGCCGCGCAGCAGGCGTGGTTTCCCGTGCACCGCGCCACCATCGCGAAATTCGGCGCGCTGGACCAGCGCGGCACGCGCTGGACGCGCCCCGGCAACTTCGTCGGCAACGGCGCGTTCGCGCTCAAGGAATGGACGCCCAACTCCCGCCTCAGCGTCGAAAAGAACCCGCACTACTGGGACGCCGCGCACAACCAGCTCAACGCCGTCGTTTTTTTCCCGAACGAGGACATTGCCACCGACGAGCGGAACTTCCGCGCCGGCCAGCTTCACCTCACCTACGACCTGCCGCCCGAGAAGATCACCACCTATCGCGACGAGGCGCCGCAACTCCTGCGCATCGACCCGTTCCTCGAAACCTTTTTCCTCCGGTTCAACGTCGCCAAGCCGCCGCTCGACAACCTCAAGGTCCGCCAGGCACTCGCCCGGGCGCTCGATCGCGCCGCAATCTGCCGCTCCGTGCTGCGCGACAGTCGCACGCCGGCCCATGCCTTCACCCCGCCCGGCACCGCTGGTTACACTGCCCAAGCGAGCGTGCCCGACGACTTCGCCACCGCGCGCCGCCTCCTCGCCGAGGCGGGCTTCCCCGGCGGCAAAGGCTTCCCGACACTCGAAGTGCAGGTCAAAAACGACGACCTGCATCGCCGCGTGCTGGAGGCGATTCAGCAGATGTGGCGCCGCGAACTCGGCATCAACGTCTTGATCGCACCGCTCGAACAGAAGACGTGGATCGCCAACCAGCAGGCGATGACCTATCAGATTTGCAGCTCGCGCTGGGCCGGCGATTATCTGGACCCCAACACCTTTCTCGACCTGTGGGTCACCAACGGCGGCAACAACCAGACCGGCTGGAGCCGCCCCGAATATGACCGCTTGATCGCCGAAGCCGCCCGCACGCTCGACACCGCCCGCCGCCAGGCGCTGCAACAACAGGCCGAGGCGCTGCTGCTCGACGAAGTTCCCATCGTGCCGCTGTTTCACGGCGCCCGCGTTTGCCTGATTCACCCCGCCGTGCGAAACTGGCAGCCCACCCTCCTCGGCCTGCACCGGTACCAGTATGTCGGCCTCGGCGACGACTGACGCCCTCTGCCCCACCGACAGAACAAATGTCATCTAATAGATGACAATGGATCGGACGTTTTTTATTTCTAGTATTTTATATATTGGATCTCCTCCCCAACTATTGTCATCTAATAGATGACAATTCATCCGGGCTTCCCCGTGCCAACCGCCGGCCAACCTGACCCAGCCGCCGTGTCACCTTGACCGCCCGTACCATCGCGACTCGCGTGTTGCCGAGGGAGCCGAACCAGACTTAGCTTGGCCCGCCGCGTGCAACGGCAACCCACCATGGATTTTGCCAAACTCACCGTCATGTCGCGTCAGGCCGTGACCGACGCGCAAAATATCGCCCGTCGTCTCAATCACAGCGAGGTGGACACGTGGCACCTGCTGGCGTCCCTCCTCGGGCAGGAAAACGGCCTCGTGCCCGGCCTGCTCGAAAAGCTGAACATCACCGTCAGCGCGATGCAGCTCGCCGTCGACCGCGAGCTCGAACGTCTGCCCAAGGTCAGCGGCAGCGTCGACGCGTCGAAAATCTACGTCACCCAGGCCGTCAACGATGTTCTCACCCGCGCCGAGGTTGAGGCGCAACAGCTCAAGGACGAGTACGTCTCCGTCGAACACCTGTTCCTCGGCCTGCTCGAGCTCGCCAAGCCTGAGGCGCTGAAGAAACTTTTCCAGAGCTTCGGCCTCGACCGCGACACCGTGATGAAGGCTTTGCGCGAAGTGCGCGGCAACCAGCGCGTGACCACCGAGAATCCCGAGGCCACCTACAACGCCCTGGAGAAATATGGCATCGACCTCGTCGCCCAGGCCCGCAAGGGCAAGCTCGACCCAGTGATCGGGCGCGACGACGAGATCCGCCGCACCATCCGCATTCTCTCGCGCAAAACGAAAAACAACCCCGTGCTCATCGGCGAACCCGGCGTCGGCAAGACCGCCATCGTCGAGGGCCTCGCCCAACGCATCCTGCGCGGCGACGTGCCCGAGGGGCTGAAGGACAAGAAGATCTTCTCCCTCGACATGGGTTCCCTCATCGCCGGCGCCAAGTTTCGCGGCGAGTTCGAGGAGCGGCTGAAGGCCGTGCTGCAGGAGATCAAGCAGAGCGACGGCCGGGTCCTGCTTTTCATCGACGAGCTCCACAACATCGTCGGCGCCGGCAAAGCCGAGGGCGCGATGGACGCCGGCAATCTGCTCAAGCCGATGCTCGCCCGCGGCGAACTGCACTGCATCGGCGCCACCACGCTCGACGAATACCGCCTGCATATCGAAAAGGATGCCGCGCTCGAACGCCGTTTCCAGCCGGTGCTGGTCGACCAGCCCAGCGTCGAGGACGCAATTTCCATCCTGCGCGGGCTGAAGGAACGCTACGAGCTGCACCACGGCGTGCGCATCCAGGACGCCGCCCTGGTCTCTGCCGTCACGCTTTCCCACCGCTACATTTCCGACCGCTTCCTGCCCGACAAGGCGATCGATCTGGTCGACGAGGCTTGCGCCATGATCCGCACCGAGATGGACTCGCTGCCGCAGGAGCTCGACGAACTCACCCGCCGGGTGCTCCAGCTCGAAATCGAGGAGACCGCCCTGGCCCAGGAAAAGGACAACGCCAGCGCCCGCCGTCTCGTGGCGCTGCGGAAAGAGCTGGCCGAGACCAAGGAAAAGGCGGCCGCGCTCCGGCTGCAGTGGGACAAGGAAAAGGCATCGGTCGGACGCGTCCGGAAGATCCGCGAGGACCTCGATGCCGCGCGCCTCGAGATGGAACGCGCCGAACGCGCCTACGATCTCAACAAGATCGCCGAGCTCCGCCACGGCCGCATTCCGCAGCTCGAAGCCGAGCTCAAGAAACTCGAGAAGGCCGGCAACGCCACCACGCTCTTCAAGGAAGAAGTAACGCCGGAAGAAATCGCCGAGGTCGTGGCGAAATGGACCGGCGTGCCCGTCACGCGCCTCGTCGAGGGTGAGAAGGAAAAACTGTTGCGCCTTGAAGCGGTGCTGCACGAGCGCGTGATTGGTCAGGACGAGGCGGTGACACTTGTCACCGAGGCGATCCTGCGCGCGCGCTCTGGCATCAAGGACCCGCGACGCCCCGTCGGCAGTTTTCTGTTCCTGGGTCCGACCGGCGTCGGCAAGACGGAGCTCGCGAAGACGCTCGCCGAAACGCTGTTCGACACCGAAGCCGCGATGGTGCGCATCGACATGTCGGAATACATGGAGAAGCACTCCGTCTCGCGCCTCATCGGCGCGCCCCCCGGCTATGTCGGTTACGACGAGGGCGGCCAGCTCAGCGAAGCCGTGCGCCGCAAACCCTACTCGGTCGTGCTCTTCGACGAGGTGGAGAAGGCGCACCCTGACGTGTTCAACGTGCTCCTGCAGGTGCTCGACGACGGCCGCATCACCGACGCGCAGGGCCGCACGGTCGATTTCAAGAACACGATCGTCATCATGACGTCGAACATCGGCTCGCGCTTCCTGCTTGAGGGTGTGACGGGCGACACGATCAGTGAGAACGTACGCGAAAGCGTGATGGCGGAGCTGCGCCGGACCTTCCGGCCAGAGTTTCTCAACCGCGTCGACGAGACGATCCTCTTCAAGCCGCTCACGCTCGACGAAATCACCCTCATCGTCGACCTGCTCCTCGCCGATCTGAACAAGCGCCTCGCCGAGCGGCGCGTGACGGTGACGCTCGACAAGAAGGCCAAAGAGTGGGCGGCCGAGAAAGGCTACGACCCGGTTTTCGGCGCGCGCCCGTTGAAGCGGTTCCTGCAACGCCAGATCGAGACGAAGCTCGCCCGCGCCCTGATCGCCGGCACCGTCGCCGAAGGCAGTGAAGTAAAATTCGCCGTCAAAGGCGACGAGCTGGTGATGAAGTGAGGCGGGAGGCTCGTTGGTGGAGCGCGTTGACCTCAACGCGCTGGTTCGACTCAGCCGCAGGAAAAGCGCGTTGAGGTCAACGCGCTCCACTTCAGGCTACCTACCTGCGCAGTCACGCCTTGCGCCTGCTCCACGAGACTCCGGGGTGGAGCGCGTTGACCCCAACGCGCTTGCCGGGCCCGGCCGTCGAAAAGTGTCTTGAGGACAAGTCGCTCCACCTCGGGCTGCCGAAATGTGCAGTCACCCATTGCGCTTGCATAACGAGACTCCGGGGTGGAGCGCGTTGTCCCCAACGCGCTGGTTTAACTCAGTCACAGAAAAAGCGCCTTGAGGACAAGGTGCTCCACCTCAGAATACCCCCATGCCCGATTACCCCTTACGCTTGCTCCATGAGACACCCAGCTGGGTGAAAGCCGGCGAGCTGTTCCATGTTCGAATCCGTACCGATCCAGTGCAGAAGTTGCCACTCACTGCACCGGCACTTTCGTCTGATTTACTCGCCTCGGCCCATAACTACCACGAACAGGGTCACTGGTGGTGCGATCTCATTCTCCTCATGCCAGACCATGTGCATGCGCTGCTAGCCTTCCCTCGTGAGGCCGATATGTCCGTCGTCGTACGCAATTGGAAGCGTGGCACCGCTCGGTTTCACGGCGTCAGCTGGCAGAGGAACTATTTCGATCATCGCATCCGTCACGGCAAGGAAGCCAACGAGACGTGGTGGTATATCCGCCGCAATCCTCTGGTGAAAAAATTGTGCGTCACCGAAGACGCGTGGCCTCATTGGTGGAGCGCGTTGTCCCCAACGCGCTTGTTCGACCCGATCGCAGGAAAAGCGCCTTGAGGACAAGGCGCTCCACCACGAACGATCAGCCTGTAGGGCCGGACCTTGTGTCTGGGCCGGGCATGGGGAGCGGCCTGGACACGAGGTCCAGCCCTACAAAAATCTAAAACCCACCGCAAGCGGTCTCACGCCTTCGCGGCTAGCACGGTGCGGAAGATTTCGACCGATTTCGCCAGCTCTTCGCACGTGGCGTTGAGCGGCGGAAGCAGGCGCACGGTGTTGCCACCGGCTGACGGCGTCAGCAGGCCCTTCTCCCGCAGCGCGGCAACATACGGTGCCGGGTCGCTGGCGAGCTGCACGCCCACCATGAAACCGCGGCCCCGCACGGCGAGCACCTGCTGCGGAAAGTCGCGCACCAGCGTCTGCAACGCGGCATGCCAGGTCACGCTGGCCGCACTCACATGCTCCAACAGTTTTTCCTTCTCGATCACATCGAGCACAGCGAGCGCTGCGGCGCAGGCGAGCGGCGTGCCGCCGAACGTCGTGCCGTGCATGCCGGCGTGGAAAAGATCGGCGGCATTTTCGCGCACCCACATTGCCCCGATCGGAAACCCGCCGCCCAGGCCCTTGGCCATGGCGATGGCGTCCGGTTGGATGCCGGCTTCTTCGAAAGCGTAGAACTTGCCCGTGCGGCCAACGCCACACTGCACCTCGTCGAGCAGGAGCAGCAGGTTGCGCCGGTTGCACAGTTCGCGCAGCCCATGCAGAAACTCGCCCGTGGCGGGCACGACGCCGCTCTCGCCCAGGATCGTCTCGACGAGAATCGCGCAGGTGTCGTCGTCCACCAGACTGGCGAAGCTCGGAAGATTGTTGAATTCCCCGAAGACAAAACCCGGCACCAACGGGCGGAAATGTTTCTGGATCTTCTCCTGCGGCGTGGCGCTCATGCCGCCGTAGGTGCGGCCGTGAAAGGCATTTTGAGCGCAGACGATCTTGAAACACTTGCCCTCCACGCCGCCGGCCTTCTTC
>Ga0182021_10004666_pt1 | contig 16134 bp, 20 predicted proteins | sample 612E3MmetaG_FD_120493 | JGI IMG/M metagenome (GOLD analysis project Ga0182021, IMG submission 120493) | Permafrost microbial communities from Stordalen Mire, Sweden - 612E3M metaG (Illumina Assembly) | ecosystem: Environmental > Terrestrial > Soil > Wetlands > Permafrost | place: Sweden... | reverse complement strand
TGCCGCTGGGGCGACGGCGGCCGAGACGATTGGTCTGGTCATTGCGCGCGCCGATGCGGCGCTGCGCCAGATACAGCCCGAAGTCGTTTTGATTCTCGGCGATACCAACAGCTGCCTGGCGGCCATCGCCGCGAAACGGCAGAAGATTCCGGTCTTTCACATGGAAGCGGGCAATCGCTGCTTCGATCAGCGCGTGCCCGAGGAGATTAACCGCCGGATCGTGGATCACATCAGCGACATCAACCTGCCTTACTCCAGCCTGTCACGCGAGTATCTGCTGCGGGAAGGCCTGCCGCCCGATCGTGTCATCAAGACCGGCAGTCCCATGTATGAAGTGCTGCACTACTATCTGCCCAAGATCGAAGCGTCGGATGCGCTCCAGCGGTTGGGGTTGCAGGAACGGGAATACTATGTGGTCAGCGCGCATCGCGAAGAGAACGTGGATTCACCGGAGCAGTTTGCCCGCTTGATCGAGGTCCTGTCCCGGCTGGCCGATGAGGGACGCCGCGTCATCGTCTCCACCCATCCCCGCACGCGCAAGCGGCTGGAAGCGGAGCGGGTGACACTGCCGCCGCCGGTCGAATTGATGAAGCCGTTTGGATTTTGTGACTACGTCCAGCTGGAAAGGCAGGCCCGGGTGGTACTGTCAGACAGCGGCACCATTACCGAAGAATCCTCGATCCTGAATTTTCCGGCCTTGAATTTGCGGCAGGCCCACGAGCGTCCCGAGGGAATGGAGGAGGGGGCGGTGATGCTGGTGGGGTTGAAGTGGGCGCGTATCAAAGAGGCGCTCGCTATTCTGGAGACCCAGCCACGCGGCGCAGAACGGGCGCTGCGGCTGATTGCCGATTATGCCGTGCCGAATGTGTCCGAAAAGGTGGTGCGGATTATTGTAAGCTATACCGATTACGTGAACCGAGTGGTGTGGCAAAAACAGACGACAGGCTAGTTCGTATACGGCCATGTACCGACATTTCGGCAAACGCCTCTTTGACCTTGTCCTAACGGTTCCGGCCTGCATCGTACTGTCGCCGGTGCTGCTGTTTGTAGCGCTGCTCGTACGCCTGAAACTGGGTGCGCCGGTCTTGTTTCGTCAGCAGCGGCCTGGCTTGCATGGTAAACCGTTTACGATTTACAAATTTCGTACGATGACGGATGCACGTGATGCCGAGGGTCGTCTACTGCCAGACGCGGATCGCTTAACACGGCTAGGCCGTTTTTTGCGCAGCACTAGCTTAGATGAACTTCCAGAATTTTTGAATGTGCTGAAGGACGAGATGAGCTTGGTGGGACCAAGGCCGTTGCTCATGCGTTATTCCCCCTATTTCACTGATGATGAACGTTCGCGCTTTACCGTGAAGCCCGGTATTACCGGGCTGGCGCAGGTCTCAGGGCGTAACGATTTGAATTGGGATCAACGTATTGCAACGGATATACGATATGTTCGAGAATTATCGCCTAGACTAGACCTGCGAATTATCTTCTTGACGATCTGGCATGTGTTAGGTCGACGCGGCCTGCAAGTTGATCCAGGAGCAACCAGGCTTGATTTTGACGAAGAGCGGCGCAGGCGCCTGGAGAAATTGTCTTGATGCAGCCAGCCGCTGTTGAAACTGATATTCGTGAGGCAGAAATACAGGATGCCAACCAGATATATGATTTGCTGGTAGATGGATTTGACAAACGCTATTTGCCGTATACGATTTTTCAGCCATCTCAGTCAGTCGTGTATCTAAAACGTCTGATTGAACACGGCTTTGAGCGATCAGGTCACTTATTTAGTGTAAGGGTATTGGATGGTAAGCTCAGAGGCTTTTATGACGCAGTTATGCGTCAGACGGAGTTTTTCCTGAATTATATTGCGGTTGCCCAGTCCGAACGAGGTAACGGTATTGGCGGAATGCTTCTGACCCATTTTGAAACGAAAGGAACGTTATGCGGTTGTCAGCAGTATGTACTGGATGTGTTTGAAAGCAATGTTCGGGCTTATCATTGGTATTTGAATCAAGGCTATCAAGTTGAGTCGGCCAGTTTTCAGGTGCGCGTTTCAACGGCCGATGGACTTACTAGACGCGGTCAGCCTCTCTTAATCACAGCTGACGATTTCCAGCGCGCCGTAAATGAAGAACAAGTACAGGGATTCAGCAAGGTGGATGGCGTATGTGGCACCGGACAAATTACTGTTGGCCTAATCGGCGGGCAAGTCTGCAAACTATTGGGGTATCATGAAGTTGACCTTGTAGGGGCGGTTGCGTCAGTTTGTACACGATTTCAAACCGACCGGCCAGTGCTCATTGTCCCGTCATTACCCGAGCTGCCCTCGGCCTGGCCAATCTTGGATTACGAAAAAGCGCTACGCTTGGTAAAAGCGAACTCATGATGTTATCCTCTAGTCTAACTTCTCTTACACAAACGCTCGTCATTTCCAAGAAGGCTTCTGAACTGACGATCATGAAGCGTCCCATAGTGCCATTTCACAATGCGCGGACAGCGTTTAAGGCATTGCTGCAGGAATTTCGATTTTCTGCTGCCGATGAGATATTACTGCCCGCTTACGTGGGTTGGAGCAAGAACGAGGGTTCGGGCGTTTTCGATCCTGTGTGCGAGGTAGGCGCGCAATTTCGGTTTTATCGACTTACCCGCGATCTGGCCATCGACTTGGACGACTTGTGCATACAATTGAAGACTAGCCGACCTCGTTTGGTCGTGTTCATTCACTATTTTGGCTGGCCGGATGCTCAGTTGGCGGAGGCGGTGATGCTGGCGAGGGAACACGGGGCCGTCGTTTTGGAAGACGAGGCACACGCCTTGTACTCCGACTGGGTCTCAGGCATATGCGGCCGACTTGGTGATGCTGCCATTTTTTCCCTACACAAGATGCTGCCATTCGATTATGGCGGCTGGCTAGCTTTGAATCGTTCGCTTGAGCCGTCTATCATTACCCAATTATTGCAGTCCCCTTTGCGCAATCCATTGCCCTATGATCCGCTAAACTATGATTGGTATAGCATAGCAGCTGCACGCCGAGAACATGCACAGAAACTACTAGAATTGCTTAGTCCAATCAATGATCGGATTAGGCCACTCTACACCATTTTGCCTGAGGGGGTCGTGCCACAGACCCTGCCAGTTATCGTTACAGAACATTCAAGGGACGACCTTTACTTCAAAATGAACGAACGAGGATTTGGAGTGGTCAGCCTCTATCATACTCTGATTGAAGCTATTCAACCGGCCGAGTTTCCTGATTCACACTGGTTAGCTAAGCATATCATGAATCTGCCCGTGCATCAGGATATCGTCCCCCAGGCACTTGAGGCCATGGTAGAGCAGCTTACTAGGATAGTCAGGTGATCCACGAAAAGTTGTTGAGTGTTGCCGACGTCGCGCGCTGGCAAGCAACATTGCCTGCTACTGCCAGTATCTTTGGGAGCGTTGAATATGCGCGGATTTATCAGGAGCATACGGGACATGCGGCGCGCTTGTTTGTGTTATCCTCTGATACAGGCGCGGTTGCTTTCCCATTCTTCTTGCGACCCGTGAACAGTCTGCCTTTTGCGGTCAACCTGGATCGAGAATGGGTGGATATCCTTTCGCCTGAGTATACCGGCCCGATTGCGCGCACAACTGACCAGGCGCTTATGCAGTCTTTTAGAGAGCAATTTGACGTGGTCTGTCGTCAGCATAACATCATTGCCGAGTTTGCCCACCTGCATCCTTGGAACTGGCAGGCGGAGTGCCTTTACTCAGAAGATGTCAGCCTTGACCGTGAAATTGTCTATGTCGACGTGACGTTATCCGAAGGTCAATTGTGGAATGAGTCTTTGACGTATGCGTGCCGCAAGAACCTCAACCGGACACGCCAGGAAAATGTACGTGTGTTTGTAGCGACATCGCTGGATCATGTTCGTGAGTTCTATCGTATTTATACGCATACCATGGATCGGAATAATGCCCTAAAGCGCTATTACTTTCCGTTTGACTACTTTCAGGCTTTTTTTGAGCAGATGCCCGATCATGTTCACTTTGTTTTGGCTGAATACCGTGATCAGATTGTAGCCGCCACCCTGTATCTTCACGATGATGTTGATGTGTACTCTTACTTAGGTGGGGCTGATCAAGCGTTTCAACAGATTCGACCGACGAATGCCGTAGTCTACGACACAATTAACTGGGCACGTCAACACGGAAAGCGGCGTCTCATCCTGGGCGGCGGATATCATCCCGATGATGGTATCTTTCGATTCAAGTCGAGTTTTTCACCCTTGCGCGCACGTTTTCAGGTATATAAGCATGTACATCAGGCCGAAGAATATGCGCAGATATGCAGTGCCTGGCTGGCATACTATCACGGCTGTGAACTGGCACCAAATTACTTTCCGGCGTATCGATCGATTCCACCAGCTGATACAGAGAGCTAATGCCTGCTTATCACATTCCCATGTCCTCCCCTGATCTCTCCGCCGACGACATTGCGGCGGTGAATGCCGTATTGCAGACGCCCGTGCTCAGCATCGGTCCGCAGATGAGACAATCCCCGTCCTTGGGTGGGACGATAGTCCCTGTCTTGGGAGGGATCGAAGCGTTTGAGCAGGCAGCAGCAGAGGCTGTCGGCGCGAAGTTTGGCGTGGGCGTCAACTCTGGCACGGCGGGGTTGCCCTTGGCTGGCGGCGTTGGTGTACAATAGATGCGAAAGGTCGTGGTGAAGCATGACTATTCTGCAGCCGCGTCGTCCGAAACATCTGCCTGACTATAGTGAGCTGTGCCTGCAGGCTTTGGTCGATCACGGTCTGGCCGAGAAAATCTCGCTGGGTGGTGCTTTGGGCCCGTTGCATTATCTTGATTACCGGGCTACCCATGACGTCGATGCCTGGTGGACCGACACGGCGACCGAAGCCGATCGGCGGCAGGTACTCCAAATTCTTGAAGAGGTCTTGCGTCAGGCGGGTGAGGTGAAGACCCGGGGTTGGGGTGATGTGGCCAGTGTGGAGTTGGTGCATGCCGGAAAAACGGTTTTTAGTTTTCAGATTGCGCATCGTTCGGCGCAACTGGATCCGACGCGGCTGGCCCCCTGGATTCAAGTGCCGCTGGATAGCCTGGCCGATCTGGTCGCGAGCAAAATGGTCGCCTTGGTTGAACGCGGCGCGCCGCGCGATTTTCGTGACATTCACGCCTTGTGCCAGGCGGGCCTGCTGATGCCGCGTGACTGTTGGGCGTTGTGGCAGCGGCGTCAAACTGCAGCAGGCAGCCCGGCAGATGTAGGCCGGGCCAAACTAGCCATTCAAACTCACCTGGCGCGGATTGCGCAGCATCGCCGTCTGGATCAGATTGCCGATTCGACCCAGCAACAACAGGCCGAGGCCCTGCGGGCCTGGTATACGGGAGAGTTTCTTGATGCTGCCGAATAACGCCTCGCTGCCGAATAATGCTTCGGCGCCGGACAACACTCCGGTTGAGGTCTGGCTGGACGGCGCGCTATATCCTGATGTGGAGCCGCCTGCCCGGCTGGATGACTTCGACGATCAGATTGATTTTCTGGCGCGTCTGTGTGCGGCGTGGGACTTTGGGTTCCTGCCAGAACCGGCGACGATTGCCGAAATTCGTTGTCCCGCGTGGCGCGCGGCCGTCGATCACTGCCAATTACTGACCTCGCCTACCTATCACTTGCTACGCGCGTGGCATGACTTGCCGGCGCTGCCCTATCTGGGTCAAACACTCGCTTATATTCAGGACGATCCCAACTTAGCCTATGTCTAAATTGCCCATCCCCATGTCCTCCCCCGATCTAACCGCCGACGATATTGCGGCGGTGAATGCCGTCCTACACACACCGGTTCTCAGCATCGGCCCACAGATTAAAGCGTTCGAACAGGCAGCCGCAGAGGCTGTCGGCGCGAAGTTCGGCGTGGGTGTCAACTCCGGCACGGCAGGTCTGCACTTGGGCGTCATCGCCGCTGATGTTCAGCCCGGCGAGCTGGTCATCACCACGCCCTTCTCGTTCATCTCCTCGGCCAACAGCATCCTGTACGAGCGCGGCGTGCCCGTGTTTGTGGATGTCGATCCGCAGACGGGCAACATCGATCCGGCGCTGGTGGCGGAAGCGGCGCACGATTTGATGCAAGACGCAGGAAGCGAGATGCAGAATCGTTGGTTGCCGAGATCAATCAACAATCAGAAATCAGCACTCAGAAATTTGAAAGCGCTTCTGCCTGTACACGCCTTTGGGCAGCCATGTGACATGGATCCGATCTTGGAAGTCGCGCGTACTCATCAATTGAGCGTGATTGAGGATGCGTGTGAGGCCATCGGCGCGGAGTATAAAGGGCGCAAAGCGGGCACGTTGGGCGACATGGGTGTCTTTGCCTTCTATCCGAATAAGCAGATGACCACCGGCGAAGGCGGCATGATCGTCACCAACGACGAAGCCTGGGCCAACCTGTTTCGTTCCTTGCGCAATCAAGGCCGCGATGTGTTTGACGCATGGCTGAACCATTCGCGGCTGGGGTACAACTATCGTCTCGACGAGTTGAGCGCGGCCTTAGGGTTGAGCCAGCTCAAGCGCCTCGACGAATTGTTAGCGAAGCGAGCCCAGGTGGCCGCCTGGTATACGGAACGCCTAAAGGATGAAGAACTGATCGAGGTGCTGCATCTCGCGGCGTCGACCACGCGCATGAGTTGGTTCGTGTATGTAGTGCGCATCAAACCCCCGGCACAACGTGACGAAGTGCTGCGGCGTTTGCAGATCGCGGGCGTGCCCAGCCGCCCCTATTTCACACCGATTCACCTTCAGCCGTTTTACCGCGACAAATTCGGCTACCAGCGCGGCGATTTTCCCGTAACCGAATATTTGGGCGATGTTTCCCTCGCGCTGCCTTTCTCAAGTGTGATGACGGAAGAGCAAGTGAACTATGTTTGCCAACAGTGTCGCGCCGCTGTTCGCGGCTGATGCCCCACCGGGCTTTCAAGCGAGCCGTGTGACGGCCGTGCGATGCTTGCTGATCAGTCTACTCACGACCGATCGACTCAGCTGCGCCGATGCGACCAACGCTTTGGGAGTGGAGTGGGTCCAACAGCAAGGTCTTGCCCCATTCGTCTGGCAGGTGTGCCGCACGACCCCCAACCTATCCCTTGAAGCGGGCACACAATTGCAGATGTCGTACTACTCCGCTGTGGGCGATGCGGAATTACAGCGGCGTGAGCTGCACACGGTGCTCAGCGCGTTGTTGGCCGCAGGCATTACGCCGATCGTCTTCAAAGGGGCGGCACTGGGGCGAACCGTTTACCCTGATTCGATATGTCGCCCGATGGGCGATCTCGATCTGTGGATCGAGCCGGCTGAATTGCCGCATGTGCAAGACGTGCTGCGCCGCCTGGGCTATGCGCAGATCACCAACCCCGATCGACCTCCCGCTTTGATGACGCAATTCGGTGGCGAGATTCATATGAGCGGTGTACCTTCAGACACCGGCCTGATCGAGTTACATCTCAGCGTCTTTCTTGGTGAATGGTTGCGGCATGCGGCGCGGGTTGACGAGACGAGTGTGCGGGTTCGTGTAAGCTCGCTAGAGCTAGAAAGTGTTCCAGTCCGCCTAATGTCGCCGGAAGATGCCTTGATCCAATCGGCGACGCATCTGGTGATCAACCATCAAGTCTCATTTTTTGCGGCGCGGAATCTGCTGGATATGGCTTTGCTGGCGCGGAGGCAATCGATTGACTGGGATGCGGTAGTGCAGCGGGCACAGGCGTGGCGACTGGCCGCAGTGGTCTGGTTGGCCCTGAATCTTGCCGTGAATCTGTTGGGGCTCACCGAGGCAGACGCTGCTGTGCGCGTTCTCGCCCCTTCCGCGTTCCGCCGGCACTTCATCACCCGGCTGGCAAACCCTGCCTTGATCGTCGGTCGGCGTAATCTTAGCCAGAGCCGCTGGCGCTACGTGTTTTTGCTCCTGCTGGTGGATCGACCCCGTGATGCGGTGAAGCTGGTTTTTCGCGCCCTGTGGCCGGAACGCGAGTGGTTGATCGCGCGCTATGGGCGTTACACGTTCTCCACTCGACTGCGGCATTTCCTCGATGCGGCGCGGGGCCGAATATAGATCGGCCGGAAAGATTTGATCCACGAAGTCACACGCCTGGCGGCCGCTGACGCTCCGTAAGAACGTCGGGCATGGCGAGCATAATAGTCATGGGGGCGTGGTTACAGCAGATGGCTGGTTGGAAAAATCCCATCCTGGCGAGAGCGGGCGCTTACTTGAAGGCCTGCAGCCAGCGGATTTCATTCTTCATCTCGTCGGCTGTCACGCGGTTCAAAAGGCTGAGCAGGCGGCGGATCGTTTCACCGATGGGAAGTTGGTCGGAGACGATAATCCCGGAATGTTGCTGGCCGCGTTTCAGCCAGGCAAAGTGGAGATGGACGTAGTCCGGCGTATTGTAAGTGAAGAGCGTCCGTCCTTCGGCGGCAGCTTGAGCCAGTTGCGCCTCGTCGGTCAGTCCCCAGCGCTGGACCTCGTGGGCGCTGACGGCGTCAAAGTGCCGCAGTCGCAAAGCCGCGGCAACTCGCTTGTGAACGTCTTCATCCAGATACAGGCGGATGAACAGCGATGTTTCAGCGCTCATAGGGCATTGGAGGTGAGTCGTCCGTCGGGCGTTACGGTCAGGTGTTCACGCGCCAGAACGCGCTCCATCCGGCCAGCCTCAATATCCTGCTCGATCTCGGCGGGAAAATCGTGGTAGTAACTGAGGGCTTCAAAGACTTGAGCCGGTGTCAACTGCGGCAGGCCCGCAAGGATTTCTTCCACATCTAAGCCCAGTTTGTAATAGCCGACAATGGTTTGGACTGGCAGCCGGGTGCCTTTGATAATGGGCCGGCCGCCGCAGATGTCTGGCACGCGGGTGATGTAGCGATAATCGGTGAGGGTAAAGGCGCTCATGAAATTTGCTCCTGTCAATTAGGCCTCAATCTTCAAGAAAATTATAGCACTAATCGAAGCTGCTGGTGGGAGATGGGCGCGTGGCCGGATATAGCCCGGCAGGGAGCATTTGACGTGGTGCGATCCCACCACGCCGTTTCCTGTGCGAAGCACAGGCGGCGCGCTTGGCGAAAGACGGGGATTGTCCTATGTGCTATAATCGCCGCCAAGTCCCATCCTACCAGGTAATGGGGATTGTTTCATGACACATCTTTACTTCATTCGCCACGCCCAACAGTTCAGCGCGCACAGTGATGGCGGGCTGGTGTTGGCCGATCATGAGGATGGCCTGACGGAAAAGGGCCATGCGCAGGCCCGCCGCGTTGCCGAACGAGTGGCAAATCACATCCAGCCGGATGTGTTGTACAGCAGCCCGTTACTGCGCGCCAGACAGACTGCCCGGCATATCGGCGAGGCCACCGGGCTGCCCCTCAACGTCGATCCTAATCTTGCCGAATTGCGCCTCAATTGCCCGTCGGAAGCCACGGCGGAAGTCGATTTCGATGGCTGGGTGCGCGCCCGGCGGCTGCCCTATACGCCCGCGTTTCCCGGCGGCGAAGCCCTGGCCGATTTATTGCGGCGCGGCGCGCAGGCGTTTGATGCGATTGTGCAGACCCACTGGGGCAAGACGATCGTGATTGTGACGCACGGGGGCCTGATCGAAATGGTGAGCTTCCACCTGCTGGGCATTCCGATCGAGCGTAACCTGATATCATTCATGCACTGCGATCACACCGCCATCTTTCATTGGCATTGGCTGGAGCTGAAGGACATCAATGTCCAGGGTTGGGAATTACTGGCGGCGAATGATACGCATCACCTGGACGAGTACTGATGGCGCTGCGCTTCGATAAAGTGATCCGCGTGGTGGCCCTGGGCGTGCGGCGGGTTTATTCGTTAGTGCTGACTGACGACGGCCTGTACTTGATTCAGACGGGGACCAGCGGGGCGTTGAAGCATTATCGGCGTGATGAGCAGGGCCAGGTGGTGGCCACCCGATCGGCTGATCGCAGCATCCAGGCTGTGCAGGCGCGCGAAAGCCAGATCGATCCGGCGACGCTCGACGAATGGGTCAAGCTCAAGGGCAATTACTTCATTCGTCTGGAAGCGATCGAGGATGTGGAACTGAAACCGGGCAAACGCGAACCGGAACTATGGATTGGCGTGACGGGCAGCGAGCATCACTTGTTTTTCCCGTTCCCACTTATGATAAAGTAGAGATGTTACAGCGCGCGCTGAGCAAGTGGATTATGCCGCGCTGATTCTATTCAAGCAGCCGGCGGATGAACTGCATGGGGTGCAGTAAGTGACGTCGGTATGACTTTCAAAATCGAGGAGAGCATGAAACGTTTAGCAGTTAGTATATTGTGTGTGATGACCGTGTTAGGATTAGCAGCGTGCGGGGGTGGAGCGGCTACGCCTGCGCCCACGGCTTCCCCGGCTGCGTCAGTCGCGCCGACGACAGCGGCCCCGAGTGGGACGGCTGCGCCAACCGATGCCACCCCGGCGGTCTCGACTGCGCCGAAGGTGACGCCGGTCGTTCCGTTGGATGATCCTAATATGCAGAAGACGACTTCCGGTTTGAAGTACAGCGATATCGTGGCCGGTACGGGCGCGACCCCGGCCAGCGCAGATTGGGTGACCGTGCAATATACAGTTACCTTGCAGGATGGCACGTTAATCGCCGACTCAAGCACGCGTGGTGGGCCGGAGAATATCCCGCTTGATCAATTGGCCAAAGGCATCCCCGGTTGGGCCGAAGGCATGAGCACGATGAAAGTCGGTGGTGTCCGTGAGCTGGTGGTTCCCCCGAATCTGGCCTTTGGCGATAAAGGTTCCGGTGCCATGATTCCTCCGAATGCGACGTTAGTATTTGTCGTCGAGATGCTCGACACCAAGCCTGCGCCGCAGGTGAAGATCGACGATACCGTAGTGGGTACCGGGGCCGAGGCCAAAACAGGCATGACGGTGAAGGTCGATTACACGGGTACCTTGACGAATGGCACCGTGTTTGGGTCGTCCGCCGGCAAGCAGCCAGTTGAATTCGCGCTGGGCGCCCAGCAAGGAGGGCCGGGCTGGGACCAAGGCCTGCAAGGGATGAAAGTCGGTGGCAAGCGTATGCTCACCGTTCCGCCCGAGTTGGCGTATGGCCCGCAAGGCAATGGCGGCACGATTCCACCAAATGCCACGTTGATTTTCGAAATTGAATTGCTTGATGTGCAGCCCCCGGCGCAAGTGAAGATCGAGGATATTCAAGTCGGCACCGGCGCAGAAGCCGCAGCGGGCAAGACGGTCTCGGTAAATTACACCGGCACCCTCACCAATGGCGTGGTGTTTGACAGTTCTTACCAACGTAATGAGCCTATCACAGTGACGCTGGGAGCGGGCCAGGTAATTCCCGGTTGGGAGCAGGGCTTGCAGGGTATGAAAGTGGGTGGCAAGCGCAAGCTGACGATTCCGCCTTCGCTGGGCTACGGCGCGCAAGGCCAGGGCGCGATCCCACCGAATTCGACGCTGATCTTCGAAGTGGAATTGCTCGACGTGAAGTAGCGTCAGCCGTAATGAATGAAGATAGAACCTTGCGAGAGTGATGGTGTGCTCTCGCAAGGTTTTTACTTTAGCAACTTGTGTCCTATGACGGATCGATCGATCTCCACTTCTCCCGGCCTGCGTGACCCGCTAGGCTTGCGCGGCGCGGCCACTTGCCGGCATATGCGTGTGGTGCGGAGTGCGCGCGGCAGCACATTCTATCTCTGCCAACTGTCGGAAGTCGATCCCACCAACAGACGGGGATTATCTCATCCCACCCAAAGACGGGGACTGTTTCGTCCCACCCAAAGACGGGGATTATTTCATGATTGGCGCTGTCATTCTCGCCGCAGGACAATCACACCGCATGGGCTGCAACAAAATGCTGTTGCCTTTGGCCGCGTCGACGGTGCTGGAAACCGTCGTGACGGAAGTGGCCGCCTGTGTGCAGGTACATGACCTAGTCGTCGTGACCGGCCACCAGGCCGATCAGATTGCGGCGCTGCTCAGTTCTTATCCGGTGCGCTGTGTCTTCAATTCCGCTTATGCTCAGGCCGATATGCTGGTGTCCATTCAAGTGGGATTGCGCGCCTTACCGGCCGAAGCAACCGCCGCGCTGATCGTGCTGGGCGATCAGCCGCGCATCCAGCGCGCTGTGATCCAGCGCGTGACGGAACAGTCCCCATCTTTCGCCAAGCGCGCCGCCTGTGCTTCGCACAGGAAACGGCGTGGTGGGATCGATGCCCAACAGCCTCAGGCGATCATCATCCCATCCTATCAGCTGAAGCGCGGCCATCCGATTCTGATCGATCGAGCGTTGTGGCCGGAGGTGCTGGCTCTGTCGGAGACGACCACGTTGCGCGACTTCATTCGAGCGCACGAAGCACAGATTCGCTATGTAGTGGTGGAGACGGACAGCGTGCTGAAGGACCTCGACACGCCGGAGGATTATGCGGAGATGTGGCATCGCCGAGAGCGCCAGACGCACGACGACCGTTGATAAACAGTGGCGTCAAGCCAGAGACGAAAGTATCCCGGATGGTGGTCTAATTCTTTGGCATCTGCTGGCCGTGGTTCTGTCTGAAGGGCTACAATACGACGCCGGGCAATATTGCGAAGGTTGCCCGGCAGTCGCTCAATTTGCTGTTTGTTGTGCTTGCTGAGGCGAAGGCTGAAAATCATGCCGCATCGCCCAGCGCAGCCAACATCTCTTCGGCGGTGGAATAGGTTTCAACCTCGTCGGGATGCTCGACCCGATAGGCGCGGTCGCTTTCGATGAGCGACCACAGCTCTTCCTCGTCTTCATCCTCTTCCTGGTGAGTACGTTCGCGCACGAACTCAGCGAACAGCAATACGGCCTTGAGCTGCTGTGGCGGCAAGTCGCGGAGCACAGCTTCGACACGTTCAAGGGTAACAGGCGTCTCAACCATGCGTCGCCTCCTAATCATACTATCCTGACTGCGCGGGCACAAACTGCGCTTTTTGATCCGCGAATGTCCGCGAATTTTCACGAATAATTCGCGGACATTCGCGCAATTCGCGGATCAGATTTTTCCGCAATCTATGACCGTTCGCAGTATATGCTGACTGCGCATGCAAACTCCGCCGATGATATTTGGATCATATCACGGCCAATTTAGATCGTGAAGGCTTTCCACGTGAGCGAAGTACTGGGCGGGATGTCGCGTTCGAGCAAACCGTGCTCAGCGGTGGCTAACGCCCGCAGACCCAGTTCGCGCGACAACGGAAATACCGGCTCCAGCGTCTGGATGTGCTCTGCGTCGAAGAATTCCGCCGCGCTGATCTCGTAATCATCAGCCTGTGGTTCACCCGACACTAACTCGCAGCGAAAGACCACCAACACCGCGCCGCCTTTTTCGCCATAGCGTGTTCGTACTCCAATCACGCCCGTGACGCTTACCTCGATGCCTGTCTCTTCGCGCAGTTCGCGTCGCACCGCTTCATCCAGCGTTTCGGTGTGCTCTGCGTAACCACCGGGCAGTGTCCAGAAGCCTTTGTTCGGCTCGTAATTGCGGCGGACGTACAACACCTTGTCGTCGTGTACGACCGCGCCCGTGACACCCACATCCCAGTGCTTGGAGAAATCGCGCGTCATGATTCAGTTCCCGTCTCAAGGAGTTCGCTTAGTGGTTGTCTTGAAACTCTTTCAGAGATGTCATTCCGAGCGAAGCGAGGAATCTCTCTGTTCAGCCAAGATTCCTCCTCGCTGCGCTCGTCGGAATGACACGTCGGCAGATTTTTAAGACGCATTCTTAAGGCTGTTGATTCCGTTCCAGCAGTTTGATGATCAATTCATGATTGCGTGCCTGCGATCGCGCCAGGGCCACCACCAGGAACAACGCCACCAGTCCCAGAAAAATGACGCCGAGCGTATCTTTCACCAGCGTCACACCGCTGACATCGCCCGTTGTGCGGATGTAAACATCTCCCCCGTTAATCTCTGCTGCATCTGCAGGTAAGTCACTCATGCTGATTAGCCTTCCTAGAGCGGTTTCCAAGTTGATTTACGATCCTGCACAACACCGTCATTCCCGCATGCTTTCGCTCATGCGTGCCGCCAGGCCCCGGTGGGGCCTGGGTACGGTATGGCGGGAATCCAGTCGCCCTACGGGAACACTGCACCGCATGTGTCAGCGCCAACTGCCAATGGTCATGCTGGATGCCCGACTACTGCATTCGGGCATGACAGAGTCGTAAACCAAACTGGAATTCGCTCTAATGCCTCATTTACGCCCACCAGTTAGCACACTCGGCAGACCAGACCCTTGAGGTACTCGCTTTCCGGGAAACTCAACAAGACCGGATGATCGCTGGACTGCGACAGGCGTTCGACGATCTGCGCATCGCGCCCGGCGTCCACCGCCGCCCCGAAGACGATCTTCTGAAACAGGTCAGGCGTCACGAGGCCGGAACACGAAAACGTGATGAGATAGCCGCCGGGACGTAATAACTGCATGGCCACGAGATTGAGATCCTTGTAAGCGCGCGCGGCTTTTTCGATCTGGCCCTGCGACTGCGCCAGCTTGGGTGGATCGGCGATGATCACGTCAAAAGTGCGCTTCTCGGCTCGCAGCTTGCGCACGTAAGAGAAGACATCGGCCTCGACGAAATCGCCAGCGCGGGCGGGCAAGCCGTTCAGCCGCACATTCTCTTGCGCCAACTGCAAGACGTCGGCCGATGAATCGACACTGACGACGGACTTCGCATCGGCGCTCAACGCCGCGACGGCAAAGCCGCCGGTGTAGGCAAACAAGTTCAGCACTTCGGCGTTGGCTACATAGGCTTGAATCTTCTTGCGGTTCTCGCGTTGATCGAGATAGAACCCGGTCTTGTGTCCGCGCTTCACATCGACCAGATAGCGATAACCGCCTTCTTCGATCTCAACTCGATCGGGCGGCTCGTCACCCGCTAAGCGGCCGCTGGCTTGCGCCAGCCCTTCTTTTTCGCGCACGTCTACATCGCTGCGTTCGTAGATCCCGCGCGGCCTGAGCAGCGCGTTGAGCTGCTGGGTAATGATCGGCTTGAGACCATCGATCCCCAGAGTTAAAGCCTGCACGATCAACCACTCGCCATAGCGATCCACGACGAGGCCGGGCAAGCCATCCGACTCCGCGTTGACCAGCCGGCGCGCCTCGTGAGCGCCCATCACGCGCCACGAGGCCGCCAGCGCCAGGCGGCGCGCCCAGAAGCCTTCATCTACAGCTTCGCTTTCTAGCCAAGTCAGCAAACGCACGGCGATCTGTGAACGGCGATTGAGGTAGCCACGCGCCAAGAACTCGCCTTGCGAGGTTAGCACATCGACCAAATCGCCATCGCTGCTAGCGGAATCGATGCGCTCGATCGCGCCGGAGAAGATCCACGGATGTTTCTGTCGAACGGGTTTATCGCGGTTAGGTTTGAGAATGATTTTGTTGGACATGAGGAGGAGCCTCGTGTAGAGAATATAGCTACTGACACGCAGCGTGTAACGCACCGCGCGCCGGCGAAATCAAAACCGGCTACGGCCGGCAGCTCGATCTACTTCTTCGTGCCGCCGAGCAATCCGCCCAGCGCATTGGCGACAGCGCTAGCATCAACTTGCTGTCCGCTCAACGCGGCTTTGATCTGATCGACCACCGGTGCGGGCAACTTGTCTTTCAAGAAATCCAGCACCGAGTTCACCGCCGCCTTGGCCTGATCGGGTGAGATGTTGGCCTGCTTCGCTACGTTCTTGATCAATTCGTCCATGGTAATTCCTCCTGGAAATTTATTTGGACAACAGCCGGTTCAACGCGGCTTCGTCCAGAATGGTCACACCTAACTGCTGCGCCTTGGTCAGCTTGCTCCCGGCGGCTTCACCCGCCACCACGTAATCGGTCTTCTTGCTTACGCTGTCCGTCACTTTGCCGCCTGCTGATTTGATCAGCGTGGCGATCTCATCCCGCGGCCTCGACAACGTGCCGGTGATGACGAATGTTTTGCCGGTCAGTGCTCCGCCCGATCGATCGATCGCGGCCCGCTCGGCCTTGGTCGTGAGTCCGGCTTTCTTCAAGCGCGCCACCAACTCGACGTGATCCTTGCGCTGTGTCCATTCCACGATGCTGGCTGCAATCGTCGGGCCGATGCCTTCGATCTCGTCGAG